>Ga0214473_10009748_pt1 | contig 11340 bp, 9 predicted proteins | sample RVTome_7_FD_203509 | JGI IMG/M metagenome (GOLD analysis project Ga0214473, IMG submission 203509) | Soil microbial communities from uranium-contaminated site in the Upper Colorado River Basin, Wyoming, United States - RVT98D197 | ecosystem: Environmental > Terrestrial > Soil > Contaminated >...
TTTCTGATTTACCTCAATCTTCGCGGCACCAAGGAATCGGTGCTTTTTCTGCTGCCGATCTTTCTCCTCTTTGTCATCGTTCATCTTTTTGCCATCAGCTTGGGGATCGTCCCACAAGCTTCAAATATCCCGGTGCTTGCCTCTACGACCTATCAGAAGTCCATCGGGGATATTCAGGGCCTCGGGTTGTGGGCAACCCTTTTCATCGTCCTGCATGCCTACAGTCTCGGCGGCGGCACGTATACGGGCATCGAGGCGGTCAGCAATGGTCTTCAGGCCCTGCGCGAGCCGAGAGTTGAGACCGGAAAAAAAACCATGGTCTATATGGCCACCTCGCTCGCTTTCACCGCCAGCGGTCTGCTGCTTTGTTATTTGTTAAACCAGGTTTCCCCTGAAACCGGCAAGACACTGAACGCCAGCCTGTTTGCAAAAATCTACGGCGGCTTTTTCTCAGGCGACCTTGCTTATCTTATTGTGGTCGTAACTCTTGTTACCGAGGCGGCCATTCTTTTGGTCGCAGCCCAGGCGGGATTTATCGATGGGCCGCGGGTTCTCTCCAATATGGCCATAGACTCATGGGTGCCGCACCGGTTTTCTCATCTAAGTGACAAGTTGGTAACTCAATACGGCGTGTGGTTCATGGGCTTGGCCTCACTCGGGTTTCTCTCTTACACCGGGGGTGACGTGAGGCTCCTCGTCGTCATGTACAGCATCAACGTCTTTCTCACCTTTACGCTTTCTCAGTTAGGCATGTGCAAGCATTGGTGGGAAGTGAAGAAGCAACGAAGATTTTGGCTGCGCAAATTCCTTGTCAATGGTCTCGGTTTGTCGTTCACGGGGATCATTCTCATATTCACTGTAGTCATAAAGATCGCCGAGGGCGGATGGGTTACCTTGCTAGTGACATCAGGCTTCATTCTTCTATGCTATATAGTCCGATCGCATTACGATCACGTGCGAGACGCGCTGAGGAGCCTTGATGAAACCCTGATCAATATCCCGTTTCACCCGGATCTTAAAATTCCCGTGCCGGCCAAAGACCCTTTAGCTCCCACGGCGGTCGTCATCACAAGGGATTTCGATGGTATCGGGATTCACTCCCTGCTTAGTATTGCCCGACTGTTTCCGAACCACTTTAAGAACGTAGTCTTCGTTTCCGTGGGGCTGATCGACTCCGGCAAATTTAAAGGTCTCAGCGAGATCGAGAATCTACGCCGCTCAAAGGAAGAAGACCTCAAGAGTTTCGTGGACTTTGCTAACTGTTTGGGTTGGTATGCGGAGTACCGCTATTCACTAGGGATCGATCTCATGGAAGAGTTGGAAAAGCTATGCAAGTCGGTAGCCCAGGAATTTCTTAAGTCGGTCTTCTTTGCCGGGAAACTGATTTTTCAGAAGGAAAACTTCTTAGCTCGCCTGCTTCATAATCATACACCGCATACGTTGCAGCAGAGGCTGCAATTCGAGGGCTTAGAGATGATGGTTCTGCCGATCCGGGTTTTCATTTCCTCGAAGACCCAGGAAGCTATCGGTTAATTGTTCCCCTTGCACTCGTCTTCCATAGGTTAACTTTTTCTCACAAATATCTGCCCTTTAATCATTTTTTTTAACCCTTCAGAGCTGACTTTTGCTCTTTTAATCCTCTTTTTACTCTTCAGACTATACTTTTAATTTGGCAATTCCCGCCGGCCTCATTAATGTGAAAGCATGAACACCGAGGAGGAGCGACCGAAATGGCTGATCTAATCCTTATTATTGTCACAATCGTCTTTTTTGTCGTTTCGTGGTGGTACGTCAAGGGATGCGATCGTCTCTAGGAGGATATTATGGGACTGGAGTATCTACTCGGCATCGTCATCTCTTTTGTCGTCATGGGATACATGATTTACGCGCTTCTCTACCCGGAGAAATTTTAACGAAACGTAAGGTGCAATTATGACTCTAATCGGCTGGCTTCAAATTCTGATCTTTTCGGTTGCCATATTGGCTTTGACCAAGCCTATTGGCGTTTGGATGTTCCGAATCTTCGAGGGAGATAGGCAGCCCCTGCCCCGTTTCTTCGGTCCGATCGAGCGGTTCTTGTACAGGCTCTGCGGCGTCGATCCCGCGGAGCAGCAGGATTGGAAACAATACACGCTTGCTCTTCTCCTCTTTAGCGTCATCCCGCTGCTGGTGACCTACGCCGTCGAGCGGCTGCAACAGGTTCTCCCGTTAAACCCGCAGAACTTCCCACCGGTTTCGCCGGATCTCGCGTTCGGCACCGCCGTGAGCTTCACCACGAATACCAATTGGCAGGCATACGGCGGCGAATCGACGATGAGTTATCTCACACAGATGGCGGGGCTCGCCTGGCACAACTTTATCTCGGCCGCCTCCGGTATCGCCGTCATGCTGGCGATCGCGCGCGGGTTGACCTATCGCCTCGACCCCGGTGCCCCTAAGACCATCGGCAACTTCTGGGTCGATGTGATCCGCTCCACTCTGTATTTCCTATTGCCCATCTCCATCGTTATGGCGTTAGTCTTGGTCTGGCAGGGAATCATCCAAAACTTCTCGCCTTACATCGAGGCAATAACATTGGAAGGCGCGAAGCAAACGCTGGCCATGGGTCCGACCGCATCACAGATCGCGATCAAACAAATCGGGACCAACGGCGGCGGCTTTTTTAATGCCAACAGCGCGCATCCCCTCGAGGGCGGGAGTCCGCTGGCAAACTTCATCGAGATGGTGGCGATTCTCGCCATCCCGGCGGGGCAGACCTACATGTACGGCCGTATGGCGCGGGACCAGAAACAGGGATGGACGCTGTTCGCCGCTATGGCGTTCTTTTTTCTCATCGGTGTAACGACGGCCTATTACTTCGAAACCCGTCCCAATAGCAGCACGGCAATGCGGGGCTTGGCGGTCGATCAATCAGCGGGGAATTTGGAAGGCAAAGAGGTTCGTTACGGTATCGCCAATTCGGTGACGTGGGCGACCGCAACCACCGACGCGTCGAACGGTTCGGTCAATTCGATGCACGACAGCTACACTCCGCTCGCCGGTCTTGTGCCGCTCACGAATATTCAGCTCGGCGAGGTGATCTTCGGCGGCGTGGGCGCGGGCATGTACGGCATGCTGGTGTTCGTTCTGTTGTCCGTCTTTATCGCCGGCCTGATGGTCGGCCGCACTCCGGAATATCTGGGCAAGAAGATCGAAGCACGGGAAGTAAAGCTGGCGATGCTGTATGTGCTGATTTTTCCGCTCTTGATTCTCTATTTCTCGGGCTGGACGGCCGTGGTGCCGTACGGCCTGTCTTCTTTGAATAATGCCGGACCGCACGGCCTCAGCGAGATCCTGTACGCCTACAGCAGCGCCGCGGGAAACAACGGCTCGGCGTTCGCCGGCCTGAACGCGAACACGCCCTGGTACAACATAACGCAAGGTTTGACTATGCTCGCCGGCCGCTTCTGGATGATCATTCCCGTTATGGCCATCGCGGGCTCCATGGTGGGCAAAAAGATCGCTCCGCCGACTCTGGGAACTTTCCCGACCGACGGCGCCCTCTTCGTCCTTCTCCTCGTCGGTGTCGTTGCTATCGTTGGCGCCTTGACGTTTTTCCCCGCGCTTTCACTTGGTCCGATTGTCGAACATTTCGTAGCGCAAGCCGGAAAGGTTTTTTGACATGGCAGATCTAAAGAAACAAGAGCTTTCACTGTTCGCTCCTGAGATCTTGAAGCCCGCGGTTTGGGAGAGCTTCCGCAAGCTCGCCCCGCAGCTTGTCATAAAGAACCCAGTCATGTTCTTCGTCGAGATCGCCAGCGTTCTCACAACGGTGATCTGGCTGCGCGACTTGATCGCTCCCACGCCTCAATCTCAGCCGCTCTGGTTCACGGTTAACGTCAGCATCTGGCTCTGGTTCACCGTCGTTTTTGCCAACTTCGCCGAGGCACTGGCTGAAGGGCGCGGCAAAGCCCAGGCCGCGAATCTAAGAAAGATGCGCAAGGAGACGACGGCGCGCCGCCTAGTCAATGGAAAACGCGAAGAGCACCTAGCCGCCTCTTTGCTCCGAAAAGGCGACGTCGTCGTGATCGAAGCCGGAGAGTTCATCCCGGGCGACGGCGAGGTCATCGAAGGGATCGCCTCGGTTGATGAATCAGCGATCACCGGTGAATCGGCCCCGGTTATTCGCGAAAGCGGCGGCGATCGCTCGGCGGTGACCGGAGGCACGAGGGTTTTGTCCGATCGCATCGTCGTGCGGATCACCACGAATCCCGGCGAGTCGTTCCTCGACCGCATGATCGCCTTGGTAGAAGGAGCGACACGACAGAAGACTCCCAACGAAATCGCGCTCAATATTTTGCTCGCCGGCCTTACGCTCGTCTTTCTCTTCGCCTGCGTGACTCTCGTGCCTTTGGCGCTGTATTCCAACATCGCCATTTCGGTAACCGTAATCGTGGCCCTGCTGGTTTGCCTGATTCCGACGACCATCGGCGGCCTGCTTTCGGCCATCGGCATCGCCGGCATGGACCGTCTCGTGCGTAAAAATATTCTGGCCATGAGCGGCCGGGCGGTGGAGGCGGCCGGCGACGTGGACACTTTGCTCCTCGACAAGACAGGAACGATCACTCTCGGCAACCGGATGGCGACTGAATTCATCACAGCGCGAGGAGTGCTCCCGACGCGATTGGCGGACGTGGCTCAATTGGCTTCTCTCGCGGACGAGACGCCCGAGGGCCGCTCCATCGTCGTTCTCGCCAAGGAGAGTTTCGGCATCCGCGGGCGCGAAGTGGCGGACCATCCGCAATTCATTCCGTTCAGCGCCAAGACGCAGATGAGCGGACTCGATTTTACCGACATTGGCAAGCCGCGGAAAATTCGCAAGGGCTCTGCGGCGGCGATCCGGCAACATGTCCAGAGCCTGGGAGGCTCTTTCCCGGCCGAAGTCGCGAGCGCGGTGGAAGCCGTATCGCGTCAGGGAGGAACTCCGCTCGTGGTCTCCGATGACGCGCAGGTGCTCGGCGTCATTCAACTCAAAGACGTGGTGAAAGGTGGGATCAAAGAGCGCTTCGCCCAGCTTCGACAGATGGGAATCAAGACCGTGATGATCACCGGCGACAATCCGCTGACGGCGGCCGCCATCGCGGCGGAAGCCGGAGTAGACGATTTCATGGCCGAAGCGAAACCTGAAGACAAGCTTGCGCGCATCCGCCAGGAACAGGCGGGCGGCCACTTGATCGCGATGACGGGCGACGGCACCAACGACGCTCCCGCGCTCGCCCAGGCGGACGTGGCCGTGGCGATGAATACCGGCACGCAGGCGGCGAAAGAGGCCGGCAACATGGTCGATCTCGATTCAAATCCGACCAAGCTTTTGGAAGTTGTGGAGATCGGAAAACAATTATTGATGACGCGCGGCGTGCTGACGACCTTTTCCATCGCCAACGACGTGGCGAAGTATTTCGCCATCATTCCGGCGATGTTCGCGGGCGTTTATCCGGAAATCGCGCCGCTCAACGTCATGCATCTGGCAACGCCCCAGAGCGCGATTCTCTCGGCCGTAATCTTCAACGCGCTCATCATTGTCCTGCTCATCCCGCTATCGCTGCGCGGCGTGAAGTATCGTCCGGTCGGCGCCGGCGCCTTGTTGGCCCGCTCGCTGCTCATCTATGGCCTCGGAGGAATCATCGCCCCGTTTGTCGGAATCAAACTCATCGACATGATCCTGGAAGCGATGAGGTTAGTCTAAAGGAGATCGCGCCATGCCATTGCTTGCCTGGCTCACTTTTACGATCGCAGCCATATTGGAAGTCGGCGGAGATGCCGTCGTTCGCAAAGGATTGCGCAGCGGCAGCTTGGCCATCATTGCCCTCGGCTGCGTTATGTTAGGTTCTTATGGCGTGGTCGTAAATTCGGTGACCTGGGACTTTTCCAAGTTGCTGGGTGTTTACGTCGCTTTCTTTGCGCTGCTGAGCGTTTTGTACGGCCGCTTCTTTTTCGATGAAAATGTGCCGGTCTCCACTTGGGCGGGTTGTTCTCTCATCTTCGCCGGCGGCCTGCTCATTCAATTTGGACAGAAGTGAGAAGGAGTTCACCATGAATAAGGCGTTCCTGATCTGTTTACGGACGACGGTTGTCACCATTGTCTTGACGGGAGTCATCTATCCTTACGTCATGACGGGCCTCGCGCAGATTCTTTTCCCGTCGCAAGCCAACGGAAGTCTTGTGGCAGACGAAAAAGGGCGAATCATCGGTTCCGAGCTAATTGCGCAACCAGTTATCAATCCAGCTTATCTCCAACCCCGGCCTTCGGCCGCTGGAGAAAAGGGATACGACGCCACGTCGTCCGGCGGCTCGAATCTCGGCGTGACCTCGAAGAAGCTACGGGAGCGCGTCGCCGGCGATGTCAAGCGGCTTAAAGAAGAAAATCCGGACGCGCCGGGCGATATTCCGATCGAGCTGGTGACCGCTTCAGCCAGCGGCCTCGATCCCCATCTCTCTCCCCAGGCGGCGCTGTGGCAGGCGCCGCGCATTGCCAGAACGCGCGAGATCTCTCCGGAAACGGTCAGGGCTATCGTGAATTCGAACGTCGAAGGAAGAACTCTGGGCTTTATGGGGGAGCCGCGGGTGAACGTGCTGCGCGTTAATCTCGCGTTGGATAAGCAGTTCGGCCGACCCGCTCCGGTTCCGGGCCAGGACAGGAAGGATGAGAAGAAAGAGCCCGATAAAGAAGGCGCCGCCAGTTCTCAGCCGTCCACGGCGAACGATCAGTCACAAAACAAGTAGCCCAGAGATTTATGCTGCAATTCACGATCAATCGAGATCGCGATCCCAACAGCGCGTCACTGCGCCGGCTGCTGGAAGCTCACGTCATCTACGAACAAATGGTCGCGGCAAAAAAATTCTCTCTTCACCTTTTGGCGATCGTCGGGGTCGTGATCTGGGTTGGCGCGGAGTGGCCCGCCTTTCTCTCGCCGCAGCTGTTGGACTCTGCGCTTGCACTCTGGGTCGGGCTGCTCTTTTTTGCCATGTTGGCGACCGTCGAGGAATGGCTTTGGCACCGGAAAGTCGCGTGCTACCGTGACGAGCACCAGGCAAAACAAAAGGAAGGCGCCGGATGAATTGCTCGCCGTTGCGCTCGATCTCGTCTTAGCCGCCTACGACGAAATAAGATATAGTTACTCCGATGGCGGACCATACGCGCCCAGATCCCGATACGATTCTGGCGGAACTGCGCCAAGAATCTGTTTCGAGCCGAGGACGCCTCACGGTGTTTCTCGGCATGTGTCCCGGTGTGGGCAAGACCTACATGATGCTGCAGTACGCGCGCCAGCGTCTGCGCGAAGGCGTGAACGCGCTTGTTGGCGTCGTCGAGACCCACGGAAGAAGCGAGACCGAAGCTCTGCTCGTCGAATTGCCGGTCGTTCCACGGCGGACTATCGACTACAAGGGCGTAAGCCTTGATGAGATGGACCTCGACGCTATCTTGCAACAGCGCCCGGAACTCGTCCTTGTTGACGAGCTGGCCCACAGTAATGTTCCCGGCAGCCGCCATCCCAAGCGCTATCAAGATGTACTCGAACTTCTGGACGCCGGCATCTCCGTTTACACGACGCTCAATGTTCAGCACCTCGAGAGCCGAGTCGATGTTGTTCATCAGATCACGGGAGTAACCATACGGGAAACGGTGCCGGACTCGGTTCTCGACCGCGCCGATGAGATTCAACTGGTGGATCTCACGCCGGAGCAACTGCGCGAACGCCTGGAGGAGGGAAAGGTTTACCTTGGAGAGATGGCCCAGGCGGCTGCGGCAAATTTCTTCAAGTTCGAAAACCTCGCCGCGCTGCGCGAAATGGCGCTTCGCTTCACCGCGGAGAGAGCCGATGAGGATGTCCGTGGGGCCATGCGTGACCGCAAGATCAGCGGTCCATGGAAGACGGCCGAACGACTGCTCGTTGCAGTGGGGCCGGACGCCGATGCAGAAAGTCTCATTCGGTGGACTCGACGCGTCGCGGGAGAGTTCGACTGCCCTTGGGCCGCGGTTTATGTCGAATCGGACACTCCGCTCAATCTATCGGCCAAAGACCGCATCACCCGAATTCTTTCTCTGGCCCGGCAGCTCGGCGCTGACGTGATGACCACCTCAGGCCGAGACATCGGCGAAGCCGTACTGCGAATCGCACGCGAACAAAACGCGACCCAAATCATTGTGGGCAAGCCCACAAGATCGCCGTGGCTTCATTGGTTGACGGGCCGATCACCAGCCTACGACTTGATCCGTCGTAGCGGCTACATTGATGTTTACGTTGTTCAACCTGAAAAAGACTCTTCCAGAGATCAGACGAGCAGGAGACTGCTACAGTCCGCTGTCCCCGTCAACGAGTTTCTCTTAGCTGGAATCTCCATTCTCGTGCTGACGGGCGTTGCCTGGTTGCTTCAGCCGTTCACCGGTTATCAAGCCATCGCGCTCCTTTATCTCCTGCTGGTGGTAGTGGTGGGGCTGAAGTTAAGCACCGGACCCGTTCTAACGGTGGCCGCGAGCAGCGCTCTTTTGTGGAACTTTCTTTTCGTGCCTCCCTACTTCACTTTTTTCATCGAGAAGTTTGATGATGCGATGATGTTCGCGATGTTTTTCGTGGTAGCCTTGGCCATGGGACACCTGACCGGAAGGCTACGCCGCAGTGAGGTCGCCGAGCGGCAGAGGGAGCGACGAACCGCTGCTCTTTATGAACTGGCGCATCAAGCCGCGTTCGCTACGGATCTGGATACCGGGCTTCGGGCGGCAGTGACTCTCATTGAATCTATCTTTGGGGCAAAGGCGGCGCTTCTTCTACGCCAGAAAGACCATACAGTTTCCAATGCTACACATCCGGCCAGTTCTTTTGCTCCATCCGACAAAGAGAAGAGCGTGGCGGCATGGGCATTCAGCCGTCGCATGCCGGCGGGTAAATTCACCGACACGCTTCCAGATTCAGAGGCTCTGCATTTGCCTTTGCAGGGGCGCACGGCGGTCATGGGCGTGCTGTCCGTGTGTCCGCCGGCGAATAAGTCCTTTGATCTGACCGAGAGAGATCTGCTCGAAGCTTTCGCGGTGCTCATCGGGCTGGTGCTTGAAAAAGACCACATCGTTGAAGCCTTCAAGCATGCGGAGATCCTTGAGGCATCGGAGCATCTGCGGCGCGCTCTCCTGGAAAGTGTCTCCCACGAGCTTAAGACCCCACTGTCCGCAGTCCAGGCCGGCGTCGATGCCCTGGCGAGCCAGATTGGTGACAGCGACAGACCGCGCGCTACCATTCGAGAAGTCCAACTGGCCGTGCGGCGCCTCCACCGCGTGATCAACAACCTGCTAGACATGACCCGGATCGAATCGGGCGTGATCCAGCCGAAGTTGGACTGGTGCGACGTGAGTGAACTCATTCAGGCCGCCGTCGATCTTGCGGGCGAAAGCATCGCGGAAAATCCCATAACGGTTGATGCGGACAAAAACCTCCCGATGGTCAAAGTAGACCAGGCCTTGCTGGAGCAGTGTCTCTGCAACCTCCTGCTGAACGCGGCCTCTAACAGCCAGCCGGGGACAAAGATCCTCATTGGCGCGCGCGTCGTGGAGAACCGGTTGATTCTTTCCGTGCTGGATGAAGGAAGAGGGATCCCCGACGGGGATTTATTCCGCATCTTTGAAATGTTTTACCGTGGCGCGGAAGCTCGTCCGGGGGGAACCGGACTCGGCTTGTCCATTGTCGACGGCTTCGTGCGCGCGCATGGCGGGCAGGTGCGCGCGGCGAACCGGCAACCGCACGGCGCTGAGTTCGTAATCACGATTCCGGTGGAAATTCTTCCCGCGAAAGTCATGGAGGAGTTGGCATGAGCGACAAGTTGACTGCTCTGGTCATCGATGATGAGAGGCAGATACGTAAACTCCTGCGGATCATCCTGGAAGAGCAGAATTACCGAGTCTTGGAAGCGGAAACCGGCCGCCAGGGCCTTGCGGATGTTGCCCAGCGAAAACCCGACGTGGTTTTGCTCGACCTCGGCCTGCCGGACATGGACGGGTTGACGGCATTGAAGCGCCTACGAGAGTGGAGCCACGTGCCGGCGCTGATTTTATCCGTGCGGGAAGGGCCGGAGGATAAAGTTGCAGCGCTGGACGCCGGCGCCGATGATTACGTGACGAAACCTTTTGAGTCGGCTGAATTGTTGGCGCGGCTGCGAGCCATTCAACGACGGGGCGGCACTACTACGGAGGAACCTTATTTTCAAACAGGTCACCTGGCAGTTGATTTCAACAGCCACCTGGTGACCGTGAACGGGCGCGAGGTAAAGCTTACGGCGACGGAATACGCATTGCTTCGCGTGCTGGCCCTTAACGCCGGCAAAGTGGTTACCCACCAACATCTGCTGCGCGAGGTCTGGGGACCCAACGCCGCGGATCAATCGCAGTACCTGCGGGTTTACATGAATCACCTGCGCAAGAAGATCGAAATCCCGCAAGCCAAACAAAAACTTCTCAAAACTGAAAGCGGCATCGGCTACCGCCTCGCGCTGCTGGAAGACAAATCGCCGTAACTTCATTGCTAGAGCAACTCACGGTAAAAGATCCGCGTACCTTCCGGTTGGGCAAAGGGCGGGAGTTTATGTTCGTGGCAGGCGTCGTCGAGGATATGTCGCACTGACCAGCCGCGCACCACGAACGCGTCGGCGAGCAGTTGGCGGTGACAGCGCCAAGGCACGGCCTCGGCGCACATGAGAGCGATGCGGTTTTCCTCTGCCAGCTTTTCCATCTCCGCCATGATCGAGTGGAATTCCGCCGTCAGCATGAAATCGGCGTAGGCGCGGAACGCGCCGACTCTCCAGCCGGTATTCACTGAATCTGGCGCCGGCTTACGAAAGCCTCCGAGATCACCGCGCCAGATATATGCAACGCCGGCGTCTGGCAGGGCATTCGACAACGCCTCGCGATGAAAGTGCGGATAACGGCGCGACGCCGGCCAGCGGCGCACGTCGGCGAGCAGCTCGATCGCATGCGTCTTCAACAGCGCGACAAAAGCTTCAATCGTCCGTGTCGAGTGGCCAATCGTGTGAACGGTGCGGGGCGAAGCGCAGCTCATCGGTCGCGTTCAAAACGTTCAAGTCGTTCCAATCGTTCAAACCGTCGTCCGGATTTTGACGTCTTGAACGGCTTGAACGTTTTGAACAATTGGAACCTCGGAATCTATTGGAACCGCCGTCGTAGACGGCGTAATTCGATGCTATCATCGCTGCATGTGGCATTCTATTCCGCTCACGCTCTTTTGGTTCATATACTTCGGCTCCCTGGGGATATTTTTCCCATATTTCAGCCTTTATCTTCGCGAGACCGCGGGGCTG
>Ga0214473_10009749_pt1 | contig 11340 bp, 15 predicted proteins | sample RVTome_7_FD_203509 | JGI IMG/M metagenome (GOLD analysis project Ga0214473, IMG submission 203509) | Soil microbial communities from uranium-contaminated site in the Upper Colorado River Basin, Wyoming, United States - RVT98D197 | ecosystem: Environmental > Terrestrial > Soil > Contaminated >...
CTGGCTTCGACGGATTCTTTTATTTTTTTCAGATCTTCGATGGATAATTTGGCCATCTTCTCAACCCTCCTCAGGAGGCAAAGCATTCATAAATATTCTTTCAAAATCTCCAAAGCTTTGGCGGGCTCGGCAATGCCGTGGACATCATCATCCACGCACAACACCGGCGCCAGGCCGCACGTTCCCGGACAGTTGATGACTTCCAGCGTGTAGCGCATGTCGGGGGTCGTTGCGTTCACCTCGATATTAAATTCTTTGCGCAGAAGGTCCAGAATCGGCTGCCCGCCGCGCACGTAGCAAGCGGTTCCCAGGCAGACGCGGACGATGTGCCGGCCCCGGGGGGTCATGGTAAAAAGGGAATAAAAGGTGACCACTCCGTAAATCTGGCTGGGAGGTAACTTCAAGCCGGCGGCGATGTAATGCTGCACCTTCAGAGGAAGATACCCGATCAGTTCCTGGGTTTCCTTTAACACCGGGATGAGGGTGCCTTCCTTGTGTTTGTATCTTTCGATGATCGCGTCAATCTTCTTCCACTGCTCCGGCGGAATTTCGCTCTGGGCAGTTTTGGCCTGGTCTTTCTGCTCGCTCATGGTTCGTGCCCTTCCTCGGTCAACGTGCGTTCTCCTTCATACCCCCAACTCTTGCAGGCCGGATAAAATGCTGGCCCGCAGGGCCGTGACGATCTGGGGTGCGTTCAGGGGAACATCCCCCATTTCGGCCTTGATCTCCCGGGTATCCAGCGAAAAGTAGTCTCCATCTTTGCGGTGTTCATAAAAAAGGTCCACTTCCGGGTGGCCGACGATCAGAGTCATCAGCGTGTCGCCCATATTGCCCAGGGGCTTGCGGTCGATGTGGCTGCGTTGGAAAGTGGCTTTCACCGTCGTGCCCCCTCCCGGGCATGATTGCAGACACAATTGCCCGTTGCTCATCCGGCAGGCTTCCGCCAAGAGCGGCAGGCCCAACCCCACCCGGCGGGTGGTCCTGGTGGTGAAGAAAGGGTCCAAGGCCCGTTTGACCATCTCTTCATCCATCCCGCAACCGTCATCCACGATCTCGATCGTCATCCGGTCGGCCCGCAAATCCTCTGCGAGGCGGATCTCCACGCGGCGGGCCCCGGCGGCCAGGGAGTTCTCGACGATGTCCAGTATATGAAGAGAGAGATCCTGCACAAAGCCAACCCGCTCATCGCCCCCCGGAAATCCCCATCTTGTAGAGCCGTCCCACCACTTCAAAGGCCGGGAGGTTTGTGAGAAGGATCGGAATCTTTTCCTCTTCGGCCTTGGCCAGGGTTGCCTTCTCCGGCTCTCTCCCCCCGATGATGATAATGCCGGCAATCTCCTTCAGGCTCGCCACGGCCACGATGTTCTGATGGGTTTGCAGGGTGACCCACAGGTCGCCGGCCTTCGCGTTGGCCATCACGTCGCTCAAAAGATCGCTGATATATCCGCCCGTGCATTCTGCCGCCAGCTTAGAAAAAGCGGAGAGAGGCTTCATTCCCAGTTTATCAACGACCTCTTGCAGCTTCATGCCCCGACCTTTCGAGTCAGCGGTCTACTTCGGCCAGAACGATGTCGATGGAACCGATGATGGCCACGACATCCGAAATCAGCCTTCCTTGGACCATGGTGGACAAGGCGCTCAAATTCATGAATGAAGGCGGCCGCACCCGGAAGCGCCGGGGTTTGTTGGTTCCATCGCTGATCAAGTAAAATCCCAGCTCGCCTTTGGGCGACTCGATGCTGGCGTATACTTCTCCCCGGGGAACCGGAAACCCTTCACTGGCGATGTGAAAATGATGGATCAGTGCTTCGATGCTTTCCTGAACTTTGGGCTTGGGAGGAAAGACCACTCTGGGGTCATCCGCCGTCACCGCTCCGCCCGGCATCTTGTCCAAAACCTGGCGGACGATCTCCTTGCTCTGACGCATCTCCATCAGCCGCACCAGGTACCGGTCGTATACATCCCCATTTTTCCCCGTGGGAACGATAAATTCGTAAGAATCATAACCGCAGTAGGGCATGACTTTGCGCAAGTCCCAGTTCACGGTCGAAGCGCGTAGAATCGGACCACTCAGCCCCCAGTTGATGGCTTCTTCGGCGGAGATCGCCCCTACCCCCTGCGTACGCCGCATCCATATTTTGTTCTGGGTCAATAGAGTTTCGTATTCATCCACCCGGGCGGGAAACGCCCGGATGAACTCGCGGCACTTGGGTTCGAAACCATCTGGCAGATCCTGAGCCAGACCCCCAACCCGAAAGAAAGAAGGTGTCAGCCGGGAGCCGCAGACCATTTCGAACATGAAGAGAATCTCGTCCCGATCCCGAAGGGCGTAAAAGAAAGGGGTCATGGCCCCGATGTCATGAGCATGTGTTCCCAGCCAGAGAAGATGGCTGGCGATCCGCTGCAGTTCGCTGAGCAAGACCCGAATGGCCTGGGCCCGCGGAGGAGCCTCCAAGCCCAGCAGCTTCTCGACTGCCAGAACATAGGCCAGGTTGTTGGACATACCGGCCACGTAATCCAGACGGTCAGTTAAGGGAATGCACTGATGGTACGTCTTGCTCTCAGCCAGCTTCTCCAGGCCTCGATGGAGGAAGCCGATGTCCGGCGTGGCGTTGACCACGACCTCCCCATCCAACTCCAGAATGATCCGCAGCACCCCATGCGTGCTGGGATGCTGGGGTCCCATATTGATAATCATCGTCTCCGTTTTGGCCATCTCTGTTATTCCCCTTCGCCAGACGCTTTGGTTCAGCCCTGGAGCGGATAGTCCTTGCGCAACGGGTGTCCTTCCCAATCGGGGGTGAGGAGGATTCGCCGGAGGTCTGGGTGTTCGAGAAAAGTGACCCCGAACATGTCAAAGGCCTCTCGTTCCAGCCAGTTGGCCGCTTTCCAGACGGAAACCACCGAAGCGATGCGCGGGACTCCATCGGCCAGCGTAACTTTCAGGCGCAGACGGTGCCTGGTTTTCATCGCGCAGAGATGATAGACTACCTGGAAACGGGGTTCATGCGGATAATTATCCACCCCGCACAGGTCGGTCAAATAGTTAAAAGATAGCTCCGGGTCGTCATGCAGGAACCGGCAGACGGGCAGGATATCCTCAGCGCGGAGGTGCAGCGTGATCTCCCCCCGGAACGTGGAGGCATTGAGGATCGATTCCGGAAATTTTTCTTTCACCTTGCTCACAAGGCTGTCCAGATCCATAAATTTTTACCTTTCCGTCAACTTCTCATGGCTAATCTTCTCGTGAAGCTTGAGGATTCCGTAAATCAAAGCCTCGGGGCGCGGAGGGCATCCGGGGACGTAAACGTCTACCGGGAGGTATTGGTCGATCCCCTGAACTGTGGCGTACGTATCAAAAATTCCCCCCGTCGAAGCGCAAGCCCCCATCGCAATCACCCATTTGGGCTCGGGCATCTGCTCGTATATACGCACCACCGCCGGAAGCATCTTTTTCGTCACCGTCCCGGCGACGATCATCAGGTCAGCTTGCCGGGGCGAAGGTCGGAAGACCTCCATCCCAAAGCGAGCCATATCATACCGGGAGGAGACAGCTACGAGCATCTCCAGGGCGCAGCAGGCCAGCCCGAACCCCGCCGGCCAAAGAGAAGAACGCCGGGCCCAGTTCACCAACCCTTCCAGCTTCGCGGTTAAGACATTGTTGCCCAGGTGAGTCTCTATTCCCATTCCAAGGCTCCTTTTTTCCAGACATAAATGAAGCCCACAAGAAGAATGCCGATGAATACGGCCATCTCCGCCAGCCCGAAGACCTTCAGGTCCTTGAAAATGACCGCCCAGGGGTAGAGGAAAACGGCCTCGATGTCGAAGATGATGAAGAGCATGGCGATGATGTAGAACTTCACGGAGAACGGCCTCCGGGCCTCGCCGATGGGGTCCATCCCGCATTCATACGGGAGCATCTTCTGGGGGGTTACCTTTCGTTTGCCGATGATCGCCGAGAGGAAAAGCGTAATCAGGGCAAACCCCACGGCCACCAGGAAGAATATGAAAATAGGTATGTAGTCAGTCCACATAGATCTTCGAACCCCCTTGGCTTTTCATTGGGTATTACGGACACAAAAACGCATCTTCAGACGTGGGAAGATCTTTTCTGTCCCCTGTCCGCAAGGAAATGTCATTAGGCTGGTCCGAGAAAAAGGGCAACCACAAAAAATGAACAACCCAACATCTGTTCTCTTCACTTAACAAGAATGCAGTTTCTTGTCAAGTTTTTTTTTGGAGGATTTTGTTTGCTCGAAAGAGCGGGAATCCAAAGCGATATTTTATATAATAACGGATTTTATTTCAAGTACGTGCCCCGTCCCTTGCACCTGTCTCCCGATTCAAAGGCCCTATTTCATTAAAGCATACATTGACTCACTGCCGGAAGCAATGCTATAAATCATAGATATCTTTAATCATGTTCCCTAAGGTTGGCTCGTGAATCCAGTTCAGCTCACAGCAGATGATAAGAAATTGATCCGCCAGATTCAAGGAGATCTACCCATTACTCCTACCCCCTTCGAACCCTTGGCCCGGCGGCTCGCCTTGCCGGAAAAAGAGTTTCTAAAGCGCATCCATCACCTGATCCGCCGGGGAACGATCCGGCGCTTCGGTGCCATTTTGCGCCATCAAAAGGCCGGCTACCAGGGGAACGCCATGGTGGTCTGGAGGGTGCCGGAGGACCAAATTCCCCGGATCAGCCGCGCCATGGTCTCTTTTCCGGCCGTCAGCCATTGCTACCTTCGGCCTTCCCTTCCGCAATGGCCCTATAATCTCTACACCATGGTTCACGGTCGGTGCGAAAAGGACTGCCGCCTGGCAGCTCAGAAGTTATCGAAAGCAACCGGGCTGAAAGATTATCGTCTCCTTTTTTCGAAACGGGAGCATAAGAAGTCGAGCATGCGCTACTTTGAAAGGCAATAATCTTTTACCGCAGAGCACGCAGAGAGCGCAGAGAAATTAATTGAAATGAAAATTCATGAAATCGTAAAAAGTCAAGAATACCCCCTCTCCCTAGAGAGGCTGTGTCGTAATTGGGAAAAAGAGTCGTCATTCCGGCGGAAGCCGGAATCCAGTTGCAGTTTTGTTTAATAATTCCATATTCCTGGATGCCCGCTTTCGCTGGCATGACCTACTAAGACACAGCCTCAGACCGGAGAGGGTGAAGAATGGGGAGGGGAAATTTCACTTTTTGCGAAATCATCAGAATTTGTATTTTATTTGGTTTGCGCTTCATCTCGGCGGTCTCCGCGTACTCAGCGGTGAAAAAATTTTGGCATTTTAGGGGGGGATATGAAAACTGCAAGGTCCAGGAAGCTTTATGCTGAGGCTCAAAAGGTCATCCCCGGCGGGGTCAATAGCCCGGTGCGAGCTTTTCGGGCCGTGGGGCTTGAGCCGCTCTTCGTTTCCAAGGCCAAAGGATCAAAAGTCTATGATGCCGACGGCGGAGCCTACATTGATTACGTTTCTTCCTGGGGGCCGATGATTCTGGGGCATGCCCATCCGCAGGTGCGTAAAGCCATGTCCCAGGTCCTTTCCAAGGGCTGGAGCTATGGAGCGGCCACCGAGCTGGAAGTACGCCTGGCCCAGAAGGTCTCTGCGGCGGTCCCTTCCATGGAGATGGTGCGCATGGTCAGCTCCGGAACCGAGGCGGCGATGAGTGCCCTGCGCGTGGCCCGCGGCTTCACGGGCCGGGATAAGATCATCAAATTCGAAGGTTGCTACCATGGCCATGCCGACAGCTTTCTGGTAAAGGCCGGCTCGGGAGCGATTACCTTCGGGATTCCCGACAGTGCCGGGGTTCCCGCGTCTTTGGCGGCCGATACTCTGGTCGCCCCTTACAATGACCTGGAAGCCGTTCAGGCCCTTTTCAGCCAGAATCCCTCCCAGATTGCTTGCGTCGTCGTCGAGCCGATTGCCGGCAACATGGGAATTGTCCTGCCCCGGGAAGGATTCCTGAAGGGGCTCGAGAAGGCTTGCCGCGATCATGGTGCTCTCCTGATCTTCGACGAGGTGATCACGGGGTTCCGTTTGATCTATGGGGGGGTCCAGAAGATTTTTGGCATCACCCCGGACCTCACTTGCCTGGGAAAAATCATTGGAGGGGGCATGCCCGTGGGAGCGTACGGAGGCCGACGGGAAGTGATGGAAAAAATCGCCCCCCTGGGGCCGATTTACCAGGCCGGTACGCTCTCGGGGAACCCGCTTGCCATGACCTGCGGCCTGGAGACTCTGGATATCCTCCGCCAGAAAGATGTGTATAAGAAGCTTGATCTCCTGGCGAGGGAACTTTGCCGGGGACTGGAAGATCTCGCCCGGGAGAAAGGGATTCCAGCCCGAATCAACCGGTCCGGGTCCATGTTTACGCTTTTTTTCACCGGGGATGAGGTTTTTGATTACAGCTCGGCCAAAAAGGCGGATGCTGGGAAATACGCCAAATATTTCCAGGGAATGTTGCAAGCCGGAGTCTGGCTTCCACCTTCCCAGTTTGAAGCCTGCTTCGTTTCTTTGGCACACACCGCCAGAGACATTGAGGGAACTTTAAAGGCTGCGGCTTCCGCTTTAGATTCTATTGGTTAAAGAAATTTAAAGAATGTCTCGAGTTCGAAAAGATATCCTCATCCAGAAATTACGCTGAAGGGGTAACACCTTTTCAAAGGCATCCAAAAAAAACCTTGACAATTTTTCAACCGATATGTTAACTATCCTTGAATGAATACTCATTCATTAATTTGATTCCATGGGGTGGCGGCGAGACATTTTAAATTAATCTTGGGCAATCGATATCGATGAAGGAGCCGGGGCTGCACGCCCGGGTTTTGATGCAGGAGGACCGGAAGAAGCTTTATAAGAAGGGCATGCGTTACAGCGCCGTTGGCCTGGAAATGGGCTTTTCTGTGGCCATCGGAGTGGGTATCGGGTATGGCCTGGATCGATATTTTCATACCCGGCCGTGGTTGACGCTAATTTTTCTTATCCTGGGTGTGATCGCAGGGTTCCGCGGCCTTTTTTCCCTGATGAAGGACATTGACAAAAACGAAAGAAGGAAATAAATTAGCGCTGTCTGGCCAGCAGCGGGAAACACAAAAGCTGGTCGCGATCGAGAAACGAAGTGCCCAGTTCCTGATTCTTCTCCTCCTGGCAAGCCTGTGGTTTCAAAGCTGGTCAATTTCATTGGGGCTAATATTGGGTGGAGGGGTCGCCATCCTTAATTTTCGCTGGTTGTGGCGGATCGTGGAAAAAGTGCTCTTCGAACAAAAAAAGTTCTACGGGATTCAGGCGCTGGTAAAATTTATCTTATTAGTCATTGTGGTTTTCTTGATTTTTCGTTATCTTGCCGTGAACCCGATCGCTTTCATCGTGGGCGTTTCCACCTTGGTCGTAGGCATTCTCTTCGAGGCCTTCCGGGAATCGCTTCCCCCTGAGAGAAAAGGGAACACCTGATGGCAGGGCATACTCCCTTCACCTGGTTATCCTATATACCTTTTATCGGCGGCCTGCAACACCAGGTTTCGATGGCCCTGTTTGTGCTGGTGGTGCTCACCCTCCTGTCTTATTTGGCCTTTCGCCAAATGGCTTCGCCGTCCTCGGCAGAGGCGGTCATCCCTTCAGACCGATTGTCCTTGAGGAATATCTTCGAGCTCTTCACTGAAATGGTTTTGAAATTCTTGGAGGAGATAATCGGACCCCGGGGCAAAGAATTCCTGCCCTTGATCGGAACTCTGGGATTCTTCATCCTTTTCTCCAACCTCCTGGGGCTCGTCCCCGGCTTCCTTCCCCCGACGGACAATTTGAATACGACTGTGGCCTGCGCCCTGGTGGTTTTCTTCGCCACTCATTACTACGGGATCAAAGCCCATGGGATAAAATATATCAAACATTTTCTTGGACCCGTCCTGGTGCTTGCTCCTTTATTCTGCATCATCGAAATCATCAGCCACCTTGCCCGGGTGCTTTCGCTTTCCATGCGTCTTTTCGGGAACATCATGGCCGACCATATGCTCCTCTCCCTGACCCTGATGGCTCCGCTGGTGCTGCCCCTTTTCCTTTCCCCCCTGTCGATGTTCCTGGGGGTTTTCGTTTCGGTCATCCAGACTTTTATCTTTATTCTGCTTTCCATGATTTACATCTCCCTGGCGATCGAGGAGGCAGAGCATTAACTGGGATTGTGGAACCGGGGAATTGAGGGATTGAGAATGATAAGAATCATTTTAGAAAAATGAAGACATCTTATAATGGGAGGTATTGGGTAATGAATAAGAAAATGCTGTGGATCCTTTTCCTGGTCTTCGCAATGAGTTGGTCTTGCGCATCTCTGGCCTTTGCGGCAGAAGAGCCCTTAGGCCAAGAGGTTAAGAAATTCATCGGCCTGGCCTGCGGACTGGCCATCGCGATCGCAGCTCTGGGTGGGGGTCTGGGGCAAGGAATTGCCATTTCCAAGGGCCTGGAGGGCATCGCCCGCAACCCGGAAGCGCAGCCCAAAATTTTCATCCCCATGATTGTCGGGCTGGCCTTGATTGAATCGTTAGTGATTTATGCTTTGGTCATCTCTATCTTGCTGTACGCCAAGCTATAAGCACAGATTCTTTTACCTGCCCGAAAAGCCAAGGTTGTTTGCGCCCGATGAGCTCGGCGCCGCCCGCGCGTACCTCCTGCGGTTTGATTGTGGCTCATTTCGAGTGATAGCCCCCAAATCCAGGGCGGGAGTCTGTATACGAGGAGGAATGCCATGGCCCATGTCCGTTACGGAATGGTCATCGATTTAAGAAAATGCATTGGCTGCCACACTTGCTCCGTAGCCTGCAAGAGGGAGAATGCCGTCCCCTTGGGGGTCTGGCGTTCCTGGGTGAAACAGATCGAGAAAGGTCGCTATCCCTACGTGCGCAAGTCCTTTCTGCCGCTTCTCTGCAACAACTGTGAAAACCCGATCTGCGTCACGGTTTGCCCGGTGAAAGCTTCTTACCAGCGAAAAGACGGGATTGTGTTAGTCGATCCCCACCGGTGCATCGGCTGTCGGTACTGCATGGCCGTTTGCCCGTACGATGCCCGTTACATCAACCCGCGGGTGAACATTGTGGAGAAGTGCTACTGGTGTTTTCATTTGGTGGACCAGGGAATGAAGCCGGCATGTGTTGACGCCTGCCCCCCCCAGGCCCGGATATTCGGCGACCTCAACGACCCCAACCAAGAGCTCGGGAAACTCTTGGCCACGAACCCGGTCCAGGTGATCAAGCCCGAAATGGGTACCTATCCCAAGGTTTTTTATATCGAGGCGGACTTGGACGCACTGCGGCCCGAAAGGAAGGAATAGGATGGACATCAGCGTATTTTACAATGTCTTTCCCCAGGAAACCTTCGGGACTCTCATCGCCATCTATTTCTACCTGACAGGATTGAGCGCCGGTTCATTCGTTTTATCCACTTTGGCGTACGTGTTCGGGATGGAGAGGTTCAAACCGATCGGCAAGATCGGGGTGATCCTGGCGGCCCTGTTCTTGGTCATGGCCCCGCTGGCCCTGCTCATCCACGTCGGCCAGCCTTTCAAAGCCTGGCATCTATTCGTTCACCTGAATGCCACCTCGCCGATCACCTGGGGGTCCTTTCTCCTGACCCTTTACCCGATCAACTGCGTGATCTACGGCTGGTTCATGTTCAAAGGGAACAAGAAGATGACCCGGATATTCGGGACCATCGGGATCCCCCTGGCCGTCTTCGTCCACGGTTACACCGGGTTTATCCTGGCCCTGGGCAAAGCCCGGGCGTTATGGAATACGGCCTTGATGCCCTTCCTTTTCCTGGTTTCAGCCATGGTTTCGGGCATTGCGTTGATGATCCTCATTTCCATCGTCAAAGATCGATTCTTCAGCAAAGAAAAAGCCATCAACCGGGACCTCGTCTTCAGCCTGGGCAACTTGCTGGCCGCCATGATCCTCGTCGATCTCTTTCTCGTCCTGAGCGATGTGCTGGTGCTCCTCGTCTCCCACTCCGAAGCCCAGGAAGTGGCCCGTCTGATCCTCCAGGGAAAATTCGGCATCCTTTTCATCGGGGTGGAGAATGTTATGGGAAAGATCATCCCGGCTCTAATCCTGTTAATTCCCCGCTTGCGCAACCTGACCACCGTAACCATCTCGTCCGTCTTGGTGGTCGTGGGCATCTTCGTTATGCGATACGTGGTCGTTTTGGGTGGTGAGTTTTTGCCCCTGCTTTGATTCTCCAGGAGTTCACTATGAATCGGATTACCAGACGGGATTTTCTAAGATTTGGGTTCACGGGCGCCGCCGCGGTCGGCTTCGGGGGTTCGCTGACGGGCTGCTTCAGTCCGCCGCCGGAGATAACCAAAAAGATCATCCGTACCGCCGGGAAGCCCTCCATGATCGCCAGTACCTGCCTCCTCTGCCCGGCCGGATGCGGCATTATTGGGGAAGTCTCCGACGGCCGATTGGCCAAAATCACCGGGAACCCCAAGCACCCCAACAGCCGGGGAAAGCTATGCTCTCGCGGACATGCGGGGCTGAACACTCTTTATGACCCCGAACGCTTGCTTTATCCTCTGAAGCGCTCGGGCGCCCGGGGAGAGGGCCGGTGGAGCCGGGTCTCCTGGGATCAGGCCCTGGAAGAGATCTCCAAAAAACTCAATGTGCTGTACCACCATGGGGAGGCCGAACTGCTCTGGGTGGAGATGGGTACCCCGGGGGCCCAGGAACTCCTGGTCCTGAATTTCCTGAAGGCGCTCGGTTCGCCTACCGTCTTTGCCGACGGCGAGTTTGCCGACCTGAATCAGGCCGCAGGGCGGCTGCTCACCTGGGGAACCGAATCCTTGGTCAGCGACGTGGGGAAATCCCGCTTTATTCTCAACTTCGGGGCCAACCCCTACGAGGATCATGAAGGATACATCTATCTGGCGCAGCGGATCATTGAGGGACGGACGACCCATGCGGCGAAAGTCGTAACCTTCAACGCCCATCTCACGAACACGGCCGGCAAAAGCCATGAGTGGTTCCCGCTCAACCCGGGAACGGATGGAATCATTGCTCTGGCGATGGCCCAGCATATCCTCCAGCAAGGGCTGCATGATAAGGAATTCCTCACCCGCTGGACGAATGTCCCCCTGCCCAAGCTGGCTGAGCACCTGGCCCAATATACGCCCGAGCAGGCTGAGAAAGTCAGCGGGGTTAAGGCCACAGATCTCCGTCGTCTGGCCACGGAGTTCGCCCAGACCCGGCCCGCAGCGATCCTTACCGGACGGGGAGTGAGCAGCCATCAAAATGGAGCATTCAACGAGCGCTGCATCGCCCTACTGAGCGCCGTCGTCGGCAATATTGATATTCCCGGGGGGTG
>Ga0214473_10009750_pt1 | contig 11338 bp, 11 predicted proteins | sample RVTome_7_FD_203509 | JGI IMG/M metagenome (GOLD analysis project Ga0214473, IMG submission 203509) | Soil microbial communities from uranium-contaminated site in the Upper Colorado River Basin, Wyoming, United States - RVT98D197 | ecosystem: Environmental > Terrestrial > Soil > Contaminated >...
GAGTTGGATTATTAATCCTTGACTTCAAATCATAGCTGAGAGGAAATTTGCAGATGGCTTTCAGAGTAGGGGTTGACGAGAAAAAGTGCACTGGATGCGAAGAGTGCGTAGAAGCTTGCACGATGGAGGTATTTGAGATAAAAGAAGGCAGGTCCGTTCCTGTGGGCAGTCAAAACTGTCTCGGTTGCGAAAGCTGCGTCACGGTTTGCGAAAAAAAAGCGATTACGGTCGAAGAGCTAAAAGTGAAGCTTTCCGATACGGCCCGGTCGCTGTTCAAGGATATTCCCTTGGATTAACAGGCTGATGAAAAATACCCATCTGCGGCGTTGTCCTTATCCTTCGTCATTGCGGCGTACGTAAAAGTACGCCTCATTCCTCACGATTTCGGACGCCTTGCATCTGGGCATTTTTGATCAGCCTGGGGGAAATGGTTTTTTAGCATAGTAGGCGATGGGATTATAGGAATCCCTTGGGTTTCACGGGCGATGGTTTTTCTTCCGGAATCGTTCTCACTGGCTCCTTCTTTTCCTCGATCCTGAAGCCGGACTCCTCTAAGAGGAACTTATCATCTCCGGGGTCGGGTCGGAAATCGAGCTGGAGCTTTTTAGCTTCCTTAATATAAGACCCTTCCTTCAAACGGATCTCTCCATTGGGAACGACCACGATGGCCGATTCCCCTTTGACAGGGCATCTCTGCTCACAGAACCCGCAGCCATTGCATTTGGAGGCGATAACGACAGGACGCCTGAATCCGTCAACGGGCCGGAAAACGATGGCGTTGTAAGGGCAGATCTCATCGCAGATCAGACAGGGCTTGTCCTGGGCCCAGACGAGGCACATCTCTTTGCGCAAAACGGCTGTTCCTACTTTGGCGTGGCTCTTTTCTTCCAGCGGAAGAGACCGGATGGCCTGGGTCGGGCAGACTTTCCCGCAAACGTTGCAGTTCTGCTCGCAGGGCGCGAGACGAAGGTCCAACTTCGGTGTCCAGAGGCCCGAGAGTCCCGATTCCCACAGGCAGGGCTGAAGCGTGTTGGTCAAGCAGGACTTCATGCATTCCCCGCACCGGATACAGGTGCGAAGGAATTCCTCTTCAGGGATGGCCCCGGGTGGACGAATGAGTTGATACTTGCTCTGAAGGGATGTGAAAGGAGTGCGGATGGCGAGGAAACCGACAGCGAATCCTCCGGTAAGAGAGTAAAGAAACCCCCTTCGCGATAAATCCCTGGGGGAGTATTCTCCTCCGAGGGAGAGAGAAGATGGAAAGGAGATCGCTTCCCGGGGACAGACTTCTGCACAGGTCCGGCACTGGATGCATTCGGAAACGGAGATCTCTCTTGGATTTTCCTTGACGGCCTTCATGGAGCAGGTCTTCCGGCATTTCATGCATTCGTTGCAGTCGTCGGTCACCTTGCGTTTAAAGAGGCCGAGAGGAGAGAAGAGGCTGAGAAAAGCCCCGAGAGGGCAGAGGTAGCGGCACCAGAAGCGTGGAGCAAGCCTGTTGAGGGCGATGATTCCCCCGAAGATCAGGAGTGTGATGGCCGACATGTAGTAAACCGGCTGAACATAGTGGAGATGGGAGAAAGTCACCCATCCCAGGAGATTGAAGAGGGGCCGCACCAAATCAAGAAAAAGATTGATCACCGTAACGGTCAGCGGGTAGAGGATGAACGTATAAAAACGGGTGAGGAGCGCCAAGGGGTCCATAAGAAAGGCAAGGGACAACCCTGTGATCCCGGCACTGAGAAAGACGATAAGCAGAACGTACTTCACTTTTCGAAGAAGGGCATCCTGCTTCAATTCACGCCGGCCCTTTTTGGGAAAGAAGAGAAGATCAAGAAAGTCAATGGCGACGCCCATGGGGCAGATATAACCACAGAAGAACCGGCCAACGAGAACCGTCGCTCCAATAAGGGTCAGGGACCACAGGGCCCGGTAGATGATCTCCCGGGAAGCGAAGATGGCGTTCAATCCAAGGAGCGGATCGAGACGCAGATAGATATCCGCAGGAAGCCAATCGGGCAGCTTGTAAGTAGCCAGGAAAAAGAGAGTGGAGAAGAGGAGCAGGGAAAGAGCCTGAAGAAATTTCCTCATACTCTTTCCTTCAGGATCTTCAACTGGTCGGCGTCGATCTTTCCCAGACCCCGCTGATGGGCGACGAGAAGGTGCTCAACCTGACGGCCATTGAATTTCTGGCCATACCAGGGGGCGACGGTCACTCCGTAAGAGTCAACGGCAACCGGATCCGTGCCTGCGATAATCAGATTGGGCTTGATGACATTGCCCGGCCCTCCGGGCCCTCCTGAAACGAGGGCGCGGGTCGCATCAAGAATAGTGAGTTGGGGCCTGATTACTGTGGCAAGGTCGGAAAGCGCCTGGCTCATATTATATTGTGAGTGGAAGCTTTCCCGGTCCCAGATCAAACCCATCAAGCCCTTGATTCCAAGGCTGACACCTGTTGCCGAGTGAGATTTGGCAACAGGAACGTTGATCAGCACTTCGCTTTCGAGGACCTCTTTCATGACTTCGACGCGTTCCAGTACTTTTCCCTGAGGGACTTTGATTTCCCGGAAGAACTTCCTCTCCTGAAGGGCCAGGACATGGACCCCTTTGATCTGTTTGCAGGCATCGCGGATGCCTGTTCGTTCCAGACAGAGCTCAGCCCTCCGAAGGGTGTGGTCCAGGACCAGGACCTCCCTCGCGCCCGCTTCGATGCAGGCCTGAGCAATGGTGGCAATCACGAGAGGATGTGTCGTGCTTCCCTGGTCAGGAGGGTTGGAGAAGGACATGTTAGGCTTGAGAACAACCCGGTTCCCTTTCTTAACGAAGCGGGAGATGCCACCGATCGCTTCCAGCGCCTTTTTTGTGGCAGCAGCCGGCTCGCCGGAAGTTACAACAAGGTCATGCTCCTCCTTCGCTTCCGAGAGGAGGGGCCTGCTGACAAGAGCGAATGCAACTCCAGCAGCCGTGGTCTTCAGAAATTGCCGACGAGAAATGCCGCACTTATTTTTTCCCATGGAGGTTCCCTTTAATTATCAGGAGTCGTACTCGCGATCTTTAGCCTGCGAATGCGGATACGAGATAGACGAATTATACAACCCAAACGGAGGCCCATCAAGGAGGGTGTGAAACGGGAGAGAATCGAATGACGAAAGGGACTTCATTCACCTATGATATGGACCAGTATTTTTCTCTCTCTTCTCCTGTTGTCGAAATCGATGAAGACGATCTGTTGCCAGGTTCCGAGAGACAGCCTCCCCTCTATGAGAGGAATGGTGAGGGAGGGCTTCATCAGGGCGGCCCTTACATGGGAGAAGCCGTTGCCGTCTCCCCAGCGGCGGTCATGTTCATAGGGGATATTGGATGGAGCGATCCTTTCTATCGCCTGCTTGAGGTCTTTTAGAACGCCGTCTTCGTATTCAATCGTCGTGACAGCAGCCGTTGATCCCTGGCAGAAGACGGTCAGGAGTCCATTCGCGATGCCGGACCGATGAATGACTTCCACCACATGAGGTGTCATATCAATGATATCACTGAAACCTTTTGTTGCTAATGGAACAGTCTCCGAATAAATCATGATGCTCGCCATCATTCCCCTCCTTTTATAAAGAGGGGCGAGGAGGGATTTGCTTTATCGCTCTCAACCTCAACCCTTACCTCAGGCCTTCTGGATCCTCTGAAGAACCTTCTTCCAGCTTTCTGTTTCGAGGAAACTTCCCTTCACGTTTTCCAGAAGTCTCAAAAACAAGGAGTAGGGCATGGACAGGGTAAGAATATCTTTTTCGACCATCGGCCTCGCGGAGACGTCGAACATGCCAAGAACTGGGCGGGGGTTTTCCTTTTCAGCCTCTTTTAAGGAGAATGTGAGGATAGAAGCGCACCCGGAGCAAAAGGGGGCCTGGACCGCGTCAGTCATTTCCTGGGCATAGTTGGTCAGTGTGAAAAGACCTGCAAGGATGTCCGGCGGGGCAAAGAAGACGACCACTTCCGGTTTCTCCAGACCGAGGAACTTCTCAATGGGCTTAAAGACACAGTAAGCGGCCGGCGCGACTCTCGGCTTCGATTGTTTGATGAATTCACGGGCAAGCTCCGGCGTTTTGATGTAGCGCTCTCCCTCCATCTTTCCCTCGATTCCACAGGAAAGGAAGTATTCGAGGCCGGGTCTGGGGGAATCGAGAAACCCCATGTAGTAGCCGCCTCCCGGACACCCGAAATGGTTCCTGTCATAGTAGACGGTTTCTCCCTTCTTCCTGGTATTCTGAAGAAGCCCGATCGCACACCCCGATAATCCCTCCTTTGGCGTGACCCCTTCGGGCTTGTCGTTCGTGTAGTAGATACCGAGAGGAGATTCTTTCAATCCCAGGGTTTCTCGAAATTGCTTCCATGATTCTTCAGAAAATAGGCTCATGCTATTATCCTCCGGTTATTTGTTTTTGTCTGGCATCTATCTGCTATCGGCGACATATTACCGAAGAAATCCAAATAAAGCAAGTCCGCCTGATCCTGTTGTCCTCACCTTTCGTGTCGAGTAGTGAATTGCGCTTGAAATTCATCAATCTTCGGGTTAAAAGTTTCATTCATTCGACTCCGGTTAGGAGCCGACATCCTGGGTCATTAGGGAAACATTTCTTATGTTGCTTCGGACTAAGACTTCCCTTGTTCTTGCCGTCCTCATCGTCGCGATCTTAAGTGTGGCCGGGTTCGGCTTTCTGCGGTTTCTTGAAAACTCTCTTAGAAAATCGATTTTCGATGGTCTGGAAAGTCTTTCCAGCGCCTCATCAGGATCGGTCTCAAGATTTTTGGACGACACTCTGAAGGATGCGGAGATCATCGCTTCTTCCTTTCCAAAAGAGGCCCTGGAGAGGAAAGATATCTCCGCCATTGAAGCGCGGCTAAAGAGGATAATGGAAATCTATCCGAAATTTGAAAATGGAATGTTCATCCTCGACATGAAAGGAAACCTTTGGGCTGATTATCCTTCCTATCCCGAAACCAGGGGGAAGAATTTCGGCTTTCGTGAATATTTCAAAACAACGATGGAGAAGCAGAAAGGAATTATTGGGGTCCCCTATCGATCGGCAAGAACAGGAGAACTGGTTTTGACTTTTACGGCTTTGCTCCGGGGAACTTCGAACCAGATCGTCGGACTCCTGGGTTGTTCCGTTCAACTCCTTCACCCGAATGCCCTGGGCGGCATCCGTAAGACAAGAATCGGCGAGTCTGGTTATGTCTATATTTATGATACGTCCCGGTTGATGATCCTTCATCCGGAAGATCGGAGAGTATTGCAGAGAGATGTTGCCCCGGGGATGAACAAACTATTCGATGCGGCCATTGAAGGATTTGAAGGAACGGGGGAGACCGTTAATTCCAGAGGCGTTCCGATGCTCCTTTCCCTCAAGCGCATCGAAGGGACCCACTGGATTCTCGGGGCCCAGCAGCCCAGAAAAGAAGCCTTTGCCCCGATCAAGGAGGCTCGAAATCGGATCATCCTTCTTGTCTTTTTCGCTGCTGTGATAGCCATCCTGACGGGAGTGTTTGCTGTTCGGAGACTGACCGAACCATTGGTCAAACTTCGTAACGTAACCATGCGGCTCGGCCAAAGTGTGGAAAGAATTACAGGGGATTCTCGGGAAAAGGAACTCGATTTTCAGGAGGAACTGAAGGAGATAAGATCTTCTGATGAGATCGGCGATCTGGCAAGCGCCTTCGGGGAGATGTATGAGAAACTAAAGGAGACCTTCGCCTCCCTCAAAGAAACCATAAGTACTCTCAGGGAGAGTGAGGAACGTTATCGGATATTGGCTGAGGCCGCACACGATATGATCTTTATCCTCAACCGGGATGGATCCATTCAATATGTGAATGAGTTTGCGGCCAGACAGCACAAGTTGTCGGCGAAGGAGATTATAGGAAAGCGCGAGGACGAGTTGTTTCCCCCGCAGGTATCGGAACGGCATATGTCTAATCTACAGAAGGTTTTTGAAACCGGCCAACCTTTATACGGAGAGAATCTCGCGGGATTCACGAAGGAGGAGATGTGGCTGGGCACCTGGTTAGTCCCGCTTTTTAAGGAATCTAAGGAGGTCGGCGCTGTCCTGGGTATCTCCCGGGATATTACCGAGCGAAGGCAGATGGAAGGGGCCCTGCGCCAATCAGAGGAGAAGTACCGTTCCCTGGTGGCCAATGCGAACGACGCTATCTTTATTGCCCAGGATGGGTTTGTCAAGTTTCCAAATCCGAGCGCCCTTGCCATGACGGGATTCTCTGCCGAAGAATATGCCACCATACCCTTTGTCCATCTCATCCATCCTGAAGACAGGGAGATGGTTGACGAAAGGTATTCCCAAAGGCTAAGAGGGGAAGAGGTTCCAAACAACTACTCCTTCAGAATACTCAATAAAGCGGGCAATGAATTATGGGTGCAGCTGAACGCCGTTCCGGTCGATTGGGAAGGGAGACGGGCTGTTCTCTGTTTCCTTAGAGATATCACCCCTCAGAAAAGACTGGAGGCTCAGGTCTTACAGGCTCAGAAGATGGAAGCGGTGGGGACCCTCGCGGGCGGGATCGCCCATGATTTCAACAACCTTCTTCAAACGGTTCTGGGTTATGCCGAGATCCTTTTATCAGAAAGAGAAAAGGACGGACCCGGCCGTCAGGAGTTGCTGGCGATTAAACATGCCACCCAGAGGGGGGCCGAATTGACCCGGCAGCTCCTGACCTTCAGCCGGAAAGTCCAGAGCAAATTGAGGCCAATCAATCTCAATAAGGAAGTGATCCAGGTGGAGGGGCTTCTCAAAAGAACTCTTCCAAAAATGATTGAGGTTGAGCTCCAGCTCGCGGACGATCTGAAGGTCATCAATGCGGATCCAGCCCAGGTGGAACAAATGCTCATGAACCTGGCTGTCAATGCAAGGGATGCCATGCCGGAGAGAGGCAGGTTGGTGATCAGGACACAGAATGTTGTCCTGGATGAGACATTCTCCAGAAAGCATCTGGAAACGAAACCCGGCGATTACGTCCGGTTGACCGTCTCCGATACCGGCCACGGCATGAATAGAGAAACCTTGAAACATATCTTTGAGCCTTTCTATACCACGAAAGGATTGGGCAAAGGGACGGGTCTCGGACTCGCCATGGTTTACGGCATTGTAAGAAGCCATGACAGCCACATCTTTTGTGAAAGCGCACCGGGTAAAGGGACAACCTTCGACATTTACTTTCCTGTCATAGAACAGGGAATAGAGACAGAAACGTTTCATCAAAAAGAGGAGATGGCGGGAGGGATCGAGACGATCTTGCTGGTGGACGATGAGAAATCCATTCTGGACTTCGGTCGGAGGGTTCTTTCAAATTTCGGTTATACGGTATTGGCCGCTTCTGCCGGAGAGGGTGCGCTGGAAATCTATCAGAATGAAAAAGAAAAAGTGGATTTGATCATCCTCGACCTGATTATGCCGGGGATGGGAGGCCAGCGGTGCCTGGAGGAATTATTGAGGATAAGCCCTGAGGCGAAAGTAATCATTGCCAGCGGGTATTCCATCGATGGGCATCCAAAGACCATGATTGAAGCAGGCGCCCGAGCCTTCGTCAATAAACCTTACGATATTAAACAGATCCTCAAGATCATCCGCACAGTGCTGGATGAAAGATGATAGATTTAGAATATTCGCTGGTAATAGAGGCGGCCAAGGAACCCGATGTTTTTGGCTTTTATTCCCCTGACCTGCCAGGTTTTTCAGGGATTGGACATTCCGTGGAGGATTGTCTTTATAAAGCGAAATGGGGGACGATTGAGCATGTGAATGTATTAAGAGAACAAGGGTTGCCCGTTCCGCCAAAAAATCCAGATCCAAAAATGATCATCCAGAATGAGGAATCTTTGAAAGCTGCTTAAAAAGTAGTCATACCTCCGATAACACCGCCCAAGAGGTTACCCTTCAAACCGCTCAGACTTCTCAGACTTCTTTTGGCCTTGAACGGTTGGCAACAAATGCCGCCCGTGTTACCGATCTCCCGGTTATCCCTATCAAGCTTGACAGGGCCCGTCCGGTGATGAGTGGGTGAGATGCTAACGCAATGAAAACTATTGCATGATTCGTGGGAAACATCCACGGGTGCGCTCTCTTACCCTCCTGCTGGGCTCTGACAACATTCGTGCTTCCCAGTTATTTTATCCCCCCCCCAACAACCCCCCCCCAAACAAAATCCTTGACAAATCAATAATAATGAAATAGATTTCATGAAACCAATGGCGTGAAGTTGAATGCATCATAAAAAGATTATCCGATAATTACCAAAGCCTCAAGCAGAGCTTGATGGATTGTGGTGGGTGGATTTAAAGAGGCTTCACTATTCTAAATTCAACAAGAGGGATAGGAGAGATGAAATGTTCTGGAATCGTAAACAAGCGCAGGAGGGGGAGGAAAGGTTGCCAGGACCTAAGGGGATACCCGGCCCGGTGGGGAGTTACATGGTGGTTCAAATGAAGAAGGACCCCAATTGGGTATGGCAACTTAAGGGAGTAGTCCGTCCAGCCGGGAAGAAGAAGACCTTCTACTGCCGGGTATTCAGTGATGCCCAAGTCGCACAGGCAGGTCTCAAAGTGAAAGACTGGACCTCCCTGGATGGATATCCAGAATTGATACTGTGGGAAGGCTACTTTGACAAAGAGACAAACACGGTGCGCGATGAGAAGTTTGTTAAACCCTCCAATTCCCCTAATTAAAGCTTATTGGAGATGGGAAAGATGGGCGACAAGATAATCATGAAAGGAGGTTAAGAAAGATGTTCTGGGGCAAAAAGTCAGCGATAGAGGAAGGGAAACTGTCAGGACCAAAAGAAATACGGGGGCCAGTTCAAACTTATCTGGTGGCCGAGAGAAAAATGGACCCCGATTTGGTAAAGCTTCTCAAGGCTGTTGAGCGTAAGAGTGCCACTGGAGCGACATTTAATATTCGGGTTTTCGACAACTCCGAAGCGATAGCAAAGAAAGTGCAGGTTAAGGACTACACTTCTCTTGACGAGCGCCCAGATTTGATCATCTATGAAGGGTTGTTCGATGAGGGGGCGAAGCAGGTCAAATTGGAAGAAAAGAAGAAGGTCAACTGGGATACCCCCATTTTGACTCAGGATGAGATACAGCAGAAAATCGAAGCACTGAAGGAACCCGGTGAAACGGTCTTCTTCTATGCAGCCAGGGGCAGCAAAAACGGAGGTCCCCTCGGCATGGGCGCCTTTGTTATCGAGCTTAACCCCAACTACCCGGGCAAAAAGCAGAAGAAATATGTTGTGCACGCAGCTGATGTGACTGACATGCAACCTGTGGGCAAGGGAGACAAAATGTTCGATGTAGACAAACCAAAAGATGCCGCGCGGTGGGTTAAGGACGCGCATCACAAACGCATGTACTGACATAGGCGCATGTGGCGTACGTCCTAATGCATGCTGCAAACCTTATCATGGAGAAAGGTATTGATTATGAATAATCTATTTAAATTACTGGGTATTTCACTCGTGATTTCTTTATTGGCTTTGCCAATGGCTGGTTGCTGGCAAAGCGCCATGACTTTAATCATGACGGTAGATACACCTCAGGATGGGACGACTGTGAGTGCATCTCCCATCACGGTAAGTGGCACAATCAATAAGTCGGCTGAGATCAAAATTAATGACGTGGTAGCGCCTGTTAAAGATGGCAAGTTCTCCATCGATTTCAAGTTGGCCGAAGGCAGCAATGTCATTAAAGTTGTCGCCACATCAGGTAAGGACACGGTAGAGAAGACAGTGACGATTGCCTACAATCCAAGTAAGCAGTAAGCTGGCTAAGAACGGAAATCACATTTCCAGAGGAGAATTCTATATCATAGGAAGAATTCTAAAGCCTTTGTCAGCCTTAAAACAAGCATTGCATTTTTGTGCGCATGTATGCATTTTTGTATTGACAAGGAAGTTTTTTTCGTTTTTAATAGATTCAAGGAGTCACAAAGTTTTTTGCTTCAACGGGGGGTAACTGACGGAGAAGGAGTCTTACAATTTCCTACGGAAAAATTGCTGATCTAAATTATTAGGAACCGCCGGGTCCAGAGATATTTAAATATTTCTGGAGGGTGAAAGAGCTGGATAGTCGGGCCGCTATCTGAAAGGGAGGATAGCGGCTTTTTTTATGTAATGAACTGATGTGGTGTTTCAAAAATTCGATTCAGAATTACGCAGAGGATCAGAATGGCAACATGGACTTTTCTTACGAATCATGCAATAGTATTTTCTATTCTGGCTAAACATCCGTTAATAACTGGGCGAGAGTTGTCAGGATTAGTAGGGATTACCGAAAGGTCAGTAAGAAATATTATTTCTGATCTCGAATCAGCAGGGTATATCAAGAGGTCCAAAGAGGGAAGGCAAGTAAGGTGTAAAATCAATCTGGATTTACCTTTTCGGCATCACACTCAGAAGGATAAGGCAATAAGAATTCTCCTCGAAGCATTAGACCGGGGACAAATGCGAAAAGGAGCCAAGAAATAGAAAGCATCGTCGAAGGTAGCTCTATAAAAAAAGGGAGTCCAGCTCCTTTTTGGTTTCAGGAGGCTTTTCTCCCTGAGAGAGAAGCCTCACGCCGCTGTGTCCACTCCGAAGAGTAGCATATCCGACACTTATCTCTTTCCGGCAGGGAAGGCGACGGTATCTCCTGTTTCATCGCGTCCCCCCATGTAATCAGGTCAAGTAACGATCTGCCCTTTTGTTTCAATATTTCAAACGATTATCTTCATTACTCAGTGCGAGCTACCATTGCGGCTTTGTAGGTGCTATAGCGTTAACAAAAGGGACTGATGGTTAACAGCGGCTTCTTGTGGTCTTGAGGGGGTTGTCGCGGGGGTAATTCTGCTGAGTAACGGTGAGGCAGTTCAGATGAGCGTCAAAGCCGAGGCAAGTGATTAATTTTATGTGAAAGATGGCATCAAGATCTATCGTCGCATGTGCTTTGCATCCTTCTTCCTTGACCCGCGTGGGTTATCCCACTTATAATCGCTGCAGAAAGAGCAAGTCCTACCAGGTCGGGTGCATCTGGATATTCCTCACAGAGATTGGGATTGAGCAATGGTTAGAGCTTCCCGCGAATTTCAGGTTTTTGCCAAGCCCGCCGGGTCCATCTGCAACCTGGAATGTCACTATTGTTACTACCTGAAGAAGAAAAACCTCTATCCCGAAGGTGAGTCGTTTCGAATGTCCGACTCCATCCTGGAGGAATACATTATCCAGCACATCGCTGCCTCGCCCGGTTCGGTGATCAATTTTTCCTGGCATGGTGGAGAGCCGATCCTCCTGGGGCTGGACTATTTTC
>Ga0214473_10009751_pt1 | contig 11338 bp, 2 predicted proteins | sample RVTome_7_FD_203509 | JGI IMG/M metagenome (GOLD analysis project Ga0214473, IMG submission 203509) | Soil microbial communities from uranium-contaminated site in the Upper Colorado River Basin, Wyoming, United States - RVT98D197 | ecosystem: Environmental > Terrestrial > Soil > Contaminated >...
CGGACGAAGACGTCTCCGGAGTCGGCGTTGTCCCATCGTCCATCAGACGGTAAGGAATATGCAAAGCGTACAGATCTCCCGCCGCGGGAAGATCACCCATGCGATAGACCGCGACCGGGTGTTCCACGCCGTCGAGCTTCGCCAGAATCACGCGCTGATCGCCGTCGGCCGCGTACCCGTCGTACATGGTTCCAAAGACGATCCCGTCCGGCTGCGGGATTGTGTCGGTTCCGGCGATGGCCGCCGCCGCAACCGCCAGTGCTATCGTTGGACAAGTGCAGATCACGTTGTTTCTCCTTTACTCAGGCAACCGGCGCCGCAGTGCCTACGGCTGCGCTCCCGTATTCGCGCCGGTCAGAATGCTTCCGGCATATCCATAGAAATCGAACGTCAGCTTGATGTCCCGAACGCCTGTGCCGATCTCGCCGTTGATGAACAAGTCGATTCCCTGATCGGGGTCTTCGCCCATGAGTTGCGATCCGGGAATGATCAGATACCACTGGGTGTTCCAGATGGAGCGGCCGGTCAGCTTGAAGCTTGCGTCACAGGTTTCCTCGGTGATCGGGCAACCCGTCACGGTCGGGATGCGGTGGCGGTGGGCCATCGATGAAGCTCCGCCGATGAGTGTGTCCCACGGCATCCAATTGGGTTGCTGAAGCTCCGCGGTGCTGGTTGGGAACGGTACGGCCAGAACCTGCCTGAAGACGTTCCATTCACGGATCGAGCCGTCCGTCGGAACGCGCATCACGTCCGCGCCCGTCGGAACCAGGTATGCATGGACCTGCCGGTTAAGCGGCGGCGAGGCATACGACTGGCTGAGCCCGATGTTGAACGAGTCGATCTTGATGGCGTAACGGTCCGGCGGAAGCGTCTCGTCGCCGTTGGACTCGCGACCGAACAGATTAAGCCCCGAAGCAACCATCGTCTCGAACGGAATCACGATGGCCGGTTCGACCGCACGCGGCGGTTGCAGCGGCTGGCAGTACTGGCGATAAATAGGCCACACGATCAGATCCGGCACCACGGAGGCCGTCAGCGCCGCCCGCCAATCAGCGTCGAAAGCCGTACTGTTGGGAATGCGGAAGAGCTCCCAACGCAGGCTGAACGTACGCTGTAGGTCGTCTCTGGTGTTGAAGCCAAGATCGCTGCGCAGCACGTTGAAATTGGCAATCAACCCCGCCAAGCGCCCGGCCAAGCCGGTGCCGACGTATGGCAAATCGTCGTTGATGACGCCGAGCGTTCGCTCGCGAACGATCTCGTCCATGAAGCGCATGCCCCCGGCCGGATCATCGCCCAGCAGATTCGTTTCATAGTCATACGCCTTGGCGGCCAGGAACACGTAACGCGCCGCCAGATCGAACATCGCCCGATACTTGGCCAAGGCGTCATTGCGGAATACGCGGAAGGCCATGTCGCGGTAGCGATACTTGGTGATGTCATCCGCGGTGCGATAGCGGAACGCACTACGCTGCTCCAGCAGCCGCAGGCCCTTGCCCACCACGGCGTGGTACCGCGCCCCGGCCTGATGGATGGACTCCTTCAGCGAAAGCAATTCGACCGAAGTGGTCCCCAGCCCGCGGATCATCGTCTTCAATTCGACAATCTGCTGATGTTGCTGATAGCCGTTCTGAATGCCGGTGATCTCGATCTGCGTTTCCAGCGGGGCGAGGTCCTTGTCGCGGTTGTAGCCCAGTTCCTTCTTGAGCTCGTCCTCGGCCAGCCCCAACATCTGCTCTTTGATGATGTTGGCGCCCGCTTGCACGGCGCCGCGGGCGATCGACGTGAGGTCGCCGCCGGCGGCCAGACCGGCCACAAAGAACTTGGGAATGGCCTCGGTAATGGCGTGTGCGCCCAAGACCGCCAAATCGCCGATCTTGCGAAACTCCGCGGCCTTTTCGCGGGCCTTGTCGATCATTTCGTTCAGCGTTCGCTGCTTCGACAACCCCTCCGTCATGACCCCGATGACGTTCTGGTTCACGGCAAACAAGGCCGCGAGCAGGCGCGTTTGATCCTCGATTTCGTCGATCTGCTCTTCGTATCGCGACAGTGCCACCTGATATTGCCCGATGGCCTGGAGCAGGTCGCTGCGGGCGAATTGAATATCACCCGGCTCCGGACGATCACCCCAGCCGGCCGGTTTGACGATCCCCAGGCCGTCCGTGGAAACCTCGAATTCCACGATCACCTCGTCGGCGAGTTCCTGGAATTGTCCCTCGACATCGCCAAGCATGGAGAAATCGGGTCTGGGGAATCTCACGGAGATCGTGGTCGTTCCCTGGCCGGCGTTTGAAGTCACTCCCTCCGCCTCTAGGAGCAGCGAGTCATCCATGTAGTTGAAGTGGAAAATGTCGGGGCCGTAGTAGCCATCCGGATAGGCCCCACCGACGCCGATGTCCTCTTCATACGGCCGTCCGAACACCTCGATCAACCGCGCGGTGTAATCGAGCTCGCTTTCCTCGACCAGATTCTCGAACTCATCGAGCTTGTCCTGCAAGGTGCGCAATCGCTCGGTGTTGGCGTTCGCGTAGTCGAACGCCGTGGCCGCGTTGCTCAAAGCCACGATGGCGTATTGCGCGACCTGATCGAAGTGCGAGATACCCTCTTCGAGCTTGCTGGGATCAATCCCAAACGGCACAATGTTGGGAATGAGGCCCAGCGGGTTCAATCCGGCGTCCGACTGATCGAGAATCGTCTGGATTTCGGTATAGGCGACTTCAATTTCTCGAAGCTCGCGCACCGTCGTTCGATCAATCTTTTGAATGCCCTCGTTTTGCAGGTCTTCCGACGGCAGAAGTGCATTGGCGACCAGCCAATCGAAGTAGGCGCCTTGACCTGCGCGGCGAGCGGTATCCGCCAGACCCCATGCGCGGGGTATGCAGTCATCGTCCACCGAGCAGGCCTGGCCTTTGCGTCGTCCACCCAGGCAGCCGAACATGCCGCAGGTCAGATCTTCGTCGATCGGATCGGGGAATCCTCGCGCCTGATCGAGCGAATTCGACGTGAACCGCTGCCGACACGTGAGTGAGGTAATCGCTGCGCCGGCCTGTGCCTTGGCCGCCGCGGCCGCGGCGAACTTGCGCTCGTACATGAACCCGACTTGTACCGGCTGCCCATGAACCAGCACTTCCTCAGTCGTCACCACCCAATCGAAAATCGGGTGTTTCAGCAGCACGTAGAACTTCCGCAGCGCGCCCAGGTAGTATCCCCAGGCATCGCCATGCCCTTGCGGGTAAGTCTCCACGGCCTCTTCGACATCAAGTAGTTGATAGTTGTTCGCATACGCCACCTGCCCATTTCCGCTGGTGAAGTTCCAGGGCAGGCGGTTGTCCACCGTGGCCACCATCACGCCGTCCGCATCGAAATCCGGCGCCCGCGTGTCCGCGCGGCCGCGAAGCAGCGTCAACTCCTCGGAGAGCAGTGAATCCACCTGTTCCTCGAAGGTGAACACCGCGTGCGGATCGTAGCTCCCGGAGACTTCGCCCTGCTGTGCAAACGTACCGATCGTCGGATCGAGCGCATCGGCGTAGGCCTCGTTGCCCAGCAGCATGTTGAGTTCCGCAATCTTTCCCGTGACCAGCAGAATGGCCGTGGTAATACCCGGCATCGAGATCCCCTGGTCGATGCTGAACGCTCGCGCGCGGCGAAGCACGGTCTCATACAGCTCGATGAGACCGACGCGATCGATGTTGTCCGGCGTACAATTGAGCGGCACCGGATCGACAAAGCGCTTACCCGCCTGGCGAATCATGTCTACGTAGGTCGCCGCGTCGTTGATATGGAACTGCTCGACGCGCTGATCGAACAGGTTCAGGCCGCGAACGACTCGCTTCACCCATCCCTCGGCGAGTTGCGGCTCGGTCCAATCGCTGATCTCAAAGTTTTGGCCTCCCAGATTCGGGGCCCAATCATCGTACGGATCGTGCGGGTCGTCCTCATTGCAGTTGACATTCTCAGTGCACGGGCATCCCGGATAGCCGCGATAGCGGATTCGCCAGTACGAGTCTTGCAGGGTGAAAATGGATGCGCCTTCGATCAGGATTTCGCGAAGGCCTTTCCCGTTTTCGTACCCTTCCGGCGGCGCATAGTCGTTCCAGGTGGCCAGCAGCGGATTATTACGATCGAAGTCCAGCGACCACTGCCACTGGTAGAAGAGCTTCTCAGGCTCGCCGCCGGCGTCGCCGGAGAATTGCAGAATAAGCTTTTCACTCAGCGGGCAGATCGGTTGCACTACGCGAATGAAGCCCTGGTCCGGCGGGCATTCCACGCGCCAGACCTCAAGGCTCACCGGCAATCCGGCGTCCACGCATTCCTGGTCATTCTGGAACGCCATCGTCACCCAACCCTCGGACACACCCTGATCGGCAAGCGAAACGAACTTGCTGCCGCCCACGGCCACGAAGTTGGGATCGGTCACTTGCACGCGCGACGCGTCGTACAAATCTTCAATCGCCCCGCAGTAATCGTTCGGGCTTTCGCAAGCGGGGTCGAGCAGAAGCAGGAATTCCTTGTCGCGATCGCTCATGATCCCGCGGAAGACGATCTCGCTGCTGGCGAAGTCATACCGGATGCGGTCAGGCCACTCGCCGCCGCCGCCGATCTCACCGGAGTACAGGTGCGGCGGAAGCGCGAGCAGGTCGACGTCCAATGTCGGATACGGCACGCCGACTTCGCGACGCGGGTCAAGAATGCGAACGCCGACCGTATCGTGCAGAATCTCGATCGATCCGCACTGTCCGCTTTGGTCGAAGCTGGCGCCCACGTGCCGCAGCGGTGAGCACGGCGACTCCTCGGGATAGTTGCACCCGCACTCGCTGTTCGCCTCGCAGGCCTGGCCCGAGAACGTCCCGCCCTGGCACGATCCATCGTCCCCACAATCCCCTTGAATCGGAGGCCACGTTGGGTCGTAAACGACAGGCCAGGGCTCGCCGTTGCAGAAGCTGTTGTTGTCGCACGAGTTGGTTGAGCAGCAAACCTCCGGCCCGAACTCCAGCCACGGCTGGCAGCCGAAGTCGCCCGCCCAGTTCTCCCAGATGTGAATACGCGCCGTGCTTTGAACGACGGGCAGCTGATCATCGACCTCTTCCACCGCCCAAATGCCGCCCTTGCGGTCCACAAACAAGGCCTCGCCGGTGACGGGCACGACATAGGTGCGCGGCTGCGGAGGACTTTCGTCATCTTTGCAAACGGCCGCGGCCAGATTCACCGGGAACAGCGGATCGATGGGCTGCCCGGCGACGACCGGCAGATCATATTCACATACACAATCCTTGTCGGACTCACATGCAACGCCCTCGCTCCACCCACCGGCGCAAGTGCCGTCGTCACCGCAGTGGCAGTCAGAATCAACCGCCGTGTATTCCGTGTAGTAGAAATCATCCTGGCCGGTCTCGGCGATTACACTGTGTACACCCATCTTCCAGAGATTGTCTCTGTCCGGATCGGGGTACTGCACCAAAACCCACGGATGCCCGGAGGCCACATTCCACGGATCGTCATTGCGTACGGCGTAGATGTTTAGTCCGGAGCGGAAGGGCAACAATATCGCGTGTTCATCGTTGGGGTTGTAACCCGGTGTACGGATTTCAACATCGGCAACCGTTCCCTTCTGATAAATCTGCGAACCTGGCGGATAGTTGTCCAACTTGCCCGGATAGTCGCTCGCCCCCCGCCGCGACGCAATGACGATCTGTCCGTCGTCGACAGACCACTCTGCGTTATATGTCGCCAGCTTGTTAGGCCAGTAGGTGCCCACGGCGTAGGACGCATTCTCATACCACCACGCTTCCAGCACACCATGCACGTCGGAGGAATTAACCGGGAATATCTGGCCCGTCTCCTCGTAAATCTCGACCGAGTACGGCGGACTGCGTTGATCAGACGGGACAAATAGGAAACCGAACGGATAGGTCGCGGCCTCGTCGTCGAAGTACTCATCGCAGTCGGACACGCAGCCGCAATCGGCGCCGACGCAGGTGAGCTCCGTTCCAATCGGCCAGTCAACGCTCACATCCGCCGGGGCGAGCACCTTCGGGTCCAGGCGGTCGTAGGATTCAATCACTTCGAACGTGACCAAGTCGCCGCAGTTGGAAATCTCATCCGGCTGGCGGTCGAAGCGCATAACAGTGTAACCCGGCTTGCGGGCCGCGAAGAAGTCGCCGTCGAGGTATGAGAATGGCGGCGTGCCGCCCCCAAACCCCTGCTGATACATGATCTCCACGTTGCAATAGATGTCCGGTCGAAGGTCGACGATCGAGCCCTGGGGAATGGCGCCCTGCGCCGCATTTTGATGAATGACGTGATACTGCGGATCCAAAGGCCAGTTGGTGCGATAGCGGTTGACGCTAACCGGCCAGCAGTTCTGTAGCGGCGTAGTTTCGTACCAGCCCACAATGAACGCGTAAGAATCTGTTTCCGGCCGGATGGGGAAGATGTCGGTGGTATCCACCGCCCGCTGCCACGCGACGGCCACACCATTGCGCTCGTGATTCCTGATCAGCTTTGCTCGGCAGTTCTCGACGCCTTCGCCGGACGGAGACTCCAGCTTGCGGCCGATCGGAACAGCGCCGCCCGGCAATGACCCTTGCGTCTCCGGTGCGCCGTCGCTGTTGATGTTGAGCACTTCAAGGCCAACGAGCGGACCGCCCAGGAAGCGGTCATAGCGCAGGACCACCAGGCCGTTCGGACAGTCGCTAGAAACCTGCACCTGCCCGCTGCTGAGAATCAGGATGTGGGCCTCCGCGGCCTCGCCGTCGCCGGCGCCGGGACTCGACTGGTTTTTCTTGATGAGCTCGTTGTACTGAACGGTCACCTGGTAAAGATTGCCGATAGTTACGTCCGCTTCGGGATAGGCCTTGAAGAACTTCGTCCGCGCGACGTAATATCCCAATGCGGCGGTGTTGAATTGTTCCCGCACGCAGCGGCCCACGCGGTACATGACTGTTCGTTCCTGCAGGACGACGTCGCCAGGGTTCTCGCGATACTTCCAGTTGACGGCGACCGAAACGCCGCCTTGCCCTGCGAATATGGCTGAGCGCGCGCACTCGCCGGGTGCCGATTCACCCACGCACGCGTGATAGAACGCCGCCGTCGACGGCACGATGCCCGCGGGATTCGCTACCGTGGCCGCAAAGTCCACTTTCGCGGCGATATCTTCCGGCGGTACAAGCTCCTCTCCGACGCAGAAGGGCAGCAGTTCATACGCGCCCATGTCCACCACGGGCCCTCCCGCGCTTATGCCGGTATCGGGCACTTCCTCGTTGTCCACGACGCGCGGTCCGGCGTCGAGGTCCCACGGTGTGGGCTCGGTCGTATCGCCGTCGCCGTCCACGTCGTCCTCATCGACCAGCAGTATGGTGGTGTCTCCCGCGTCTGATGTAGGCGCGTCCGTGTTCAGCCGGAAGTCATTCAAAGTCCAATGGCGTGTCGGATTAAAATCGGTGAATCCAGGATCGACATTCAAATTGCCAACGCCAGAGCTCCAGCCGCCAAAGACGTCGCTGTAGTGGACATCGATATCGGTGCCGGCGTCGATCTCGATCTCTCCGCCTTCATTTTCCCAGAGAATGGAATTGATGATGTGGAAAGGACTGGTCCCGTAACCAAGCAGTCCTCCGCCGGATTTCGTGGCCGTATTGCCACTCACGGTCAGATTCCATGCTCGCAGGGAACTGCCGTACAACGACGCAATACCTGCTCCGTGCATTGCGATATTGCCCGTCACCAGCGTATTAGCGATCGTCGCGGCGGACTCGCGGATGGCAATGCCACCCCCTGTCATGGCGTGGTTGTCGGCGCAAATGGTGTTAAATATATTGACTCCACCATTGTAGACAGACATCCCCGCGCCGGTCCCCGGCTGTTCGATGTTCTGCTCGCCGAGAATCCAGTAACCGCGCCATACGCCATCAGGAGAGTCATACATGGTGAGTAAGTCGTTCGCGAAGCCAACGCCCTGCGTGCTCGGAGCTACGTCAGGTAATTCGTCGGTGTCCAGGAGCTTTCCATTCAGATCGTGGACGAATACGGCCGTACCTCCTGCTTCCGTGGTGAGCAGATGGCGCGTGATGGAGTCGAAAGCAATCGATTCAGCCGTGAGTGGCGGAACATCCTGAAGTTCAAAGGTTCGGATCAAGCTGCCGTTGGCCCGGCTCACCACGTGGACAGTATTGTTGGTCGATCGGGCATAGAGCACATTGTCCCGGGGATCATACGCCGGAGCGCACTGGTTGGAGGGGAGTCCGGGTAGCGCCAACTGACCGATGTAATTGCCCGTAAAAGCTCCCGAGGCATTGAGCTCAACCCAATAAAGACCCTCACCTCCAACCTGCGGATTTTTGGCGTTCTGAGTGACTACTTCGATGCGATTATTGTTGGGATTGTGATACCAGGAACGCGGCCTCAGAGGGAAGTTGGTGTTGCGCGCCACCTGTGTGCCCACGGAATTATAGATAATCGCGTTTTGCGTCGGTGCTCCCGTGGTCGAGATGAAAATGGATCCATAGTAGCGTTGAAAAGTCGGATGAAAGGCAAGCGACGAGGGAAAGGTCCCGCCGGCCCCGACGGCGAACGTTCGTACAACAGGCGCAATCACCGGATCGACCCACACCAATTGGTTTCCTGAAATTTCACATCCGATGAACGTCGGCTCTCCACCGTTGATATACACACCGGCGCCGTTGTAGAACGCTGTATTGTCAAAGATGCGGCAGTTCTCAAAGCGCGCTCGACTGTTGAACAGGATCACGCCGCTTCCCCAGGTACCGTACGGGTTGTCCTTGATGACACAGTTGCGCACCGTGGGATCACTGCCCATACAGAGAATGGCGCCATCTCCTTCAGTTCCCATGATGGTAAAGCCCTCAAGCACCGAATCCGGGCCCTCGCCGCTGACGAACTGCACGCCGATCGCTATGCCCTCTTCGGCGTCGATCGTGGTTTGAGCGGGGCCGGCCACCGAGCGAAGCGTGACCTTCTTTCCCTGGAAGTCGATCTCCGTGTTTAGTGAGTCCGTATAGACGCCGGGGTACACGAGAACGGTGTCACCGTCCTGGGCGGCGTCCATGCCGGGTTGAATATCACAGAACGGCCTTTGCACGGTTCCGAGTTGGTTGGTCCGTCGACAATTGACTTCGTCCACGTGCCAGGTTGTCTGGGCGCGTACCGACGACGCGCCGCACAACACCGCCACCAACGTTGCCAACGTCATCTGTAATCGTATGGCATGCATGACTTACTCTTCCTCAGAGCCTTTTCTTGATTGCGATCGTTACGCCCATCCGCTGACCCACCGTGTTTCACGGTCCGCACAAAGTGTCCACCGGGGAGACGCGGCGGAGCTCAAACCGTCCTCGCGCCTCGATTTGATTGCGATGTAAACCGAGCACCGTTTCGTCGTATGTTCCGGCGAGCCGCGTAACCCCCCATTCCGGATCACCGGCGCCGTCAGGATCAAACGTCAACGAAATGTTCCGGGTGGCTTCGAATCCCTCCTCGTGAATCGGGTTGAACGGGTGCAGGAACGGATTCAGCGGATCAACCGGGCCTTGCAGGATCGAGGCCGTCAGCGACGATTCAAACCCGCCGGCCATCGGCAGGTCTCCCGCAAACGAAAAGTTTGCCGTGCTCACCCGCGGCAAGATTTCGTCGGCTTCGAGTAATTGCGGGCAGGACGGGGTCACGAGCAAATACTCGCCGTCCGAGTCGCGATAGACGAGGACGACCTCGCGCAGCAGGCGGTAAACCGCGCCGCTCTTGTGAAGGATGACGCGAAATACGAAGGGGGAACTCGTCGGAGTAGGCTCGGTGTCCAGGTCCGTCAGCGACTTGATCGCACTGACCGTGACATCGCCGATCCACAGCCCGTCCTGCGTATCGCCCGCGGTGGTGACGCCGACCCACCGGCGGTAGCCATATCCGTCGCTGATGGTCAAGACCCGGTTTAGCTCGCCCTTGGGACCGGTGCCGGTCGACCGCAGCGCAGATCGATCAACGCCGATGCGAAAAGTCCATGCCGCGCCTGGATCACCATTGGATTCCAGAGCAACCTGAACGTGATCGAGTCTCCGCCACTGGGGCGAAGTGCCATCCCCGTAGTCGTACCACTTCAGCGGCGTGCGCCCCGCCGAAGCATCGGAGGTTTCCGCTACTTGCAGGTTCGCGGAGTCGGAGATGATGACCGAGCGCTGCAATCCGTCGAGATTCTCGAAACGAACAAACTGAAGACCGGTGCCGGGAGGCAGTTGAATGCCGCGGAGGGCCTGTGCGTCGATGCTGATGGGGCCGTCATAGACGGTGTTTTGAGCGGCCTGAACCCAAAATCCTCGTCCGGACGCAATGCGCTCAGACCGCGGATCCGCAACACGCGACAGCGTGCCGTCCGCGTTGACCCCGAAGATGGAACCGTGAACGAACGCGGAAGACGGGGAAAGGTATTCATCGAACGTCGACGCGGCGTCGGTGTCTTCCACCACGTGGAAGCCGCCGAGGCTGAATCCCTTCTGCCAACGAATCGGCAATCCCGACGGTCGTCCGGAGACCGTCCACTCCGCGGTTTCGCCCGAGTGAACCAGGTAGGCACTGCTGCCCTTCAGCGACGTCAGCGTTTGAATGGCCCGTTGCGGCTGACCGGGCGGAAACCACACGCGCCAACCCGTTTGTGTCGACGGCAGACACCCGAGGCTCGCTTCGTTCACGGCGCACGAACTCGTTGCCGCACGTGTCGCTGATTCATCACGCATCCATACCGAGCGAACATCCAGTCCGTCGAAGAGAATGTCCAAGTCGGACGGGTCCGGATCGACTTCCACGAAGACTGCGTTCCATCCCTGTTGTAGCTGGAAAGTCTGCTGCACAGTTTGGGCGTACGCCGCGGCCGCCGGAAGAATGGCAGTGGCTACGCCCATCCCAAACCACCAGCGACCATCGCATTGCCTCCGACGGGCATCATCCACGCTCATGATTAATCTCCACTGCGTCAGCGAGTCGAGAACAGGGAACTCGCGCTCCACACGACGGTTCCACCGGAGTGGTCCTCCGGCAGATGTCCGAATTGGTGCTCTACGGAGCGGCTTGGCTGAATGGCTTGGTCCCCGCGGTGCACTCGTTGCTTGATTCAACCCCATGCCGAGGGGCTTACGGCCCTTGCTCTGCCTTGCCCGAAACTGGTAACATAAGGGCGCGGCACGATGCGCAGCGCAAGTCGCTCGGCGCACCGAGAGCGCCGTCCTTGCTAGGCTCGTTAGGCCGATCTGGAAACACAGCCCGCTCCGTGGGCAATAGCAAGGTTTTGGGGCCGATGCCTTAGAGATTTCTTGAGAATTTCTTGGGGCGCGTCGCCCGA
>Ga0214473_10009752_pt1 | contig 11337 bp, 14 predicted proteins | sample RVTome_7_FD_203509 | JGI IMG/M metagenome (GOLD analysis project Ga0214473, IMG submission 203509) | Soil microbial communities from uranium-contaminated site in the Upper Colorado River Basin, Wyoming, United States - RVT98D197 | ecosystem: Environmental > Terrestrial > Soil > Contaminated >...
GTCGGGTCCTGGAAGGCGCCGCGCCCATCGGTCGAGGGCGTCCGGGAGAGGAGCCAGCCACCGGGGACGAGGCACCTGTGAAGCTCACGCATGGTGTGCTGCTTGTCGGGCAAGTGCTCCAGGAAGTCATGCGCCCGAAACGCACCGACGGTATTGTCCTCGAAGGGCCACCGCTCACGCAGATCAGCGGTGACCACGACGTCGCCTTCGATGTCCACCGATCGCCAGTTGTTCGGGCAGCCGAACGCACCGCCGAGGTCGTACATCTCTTGTTGCTTCAGCTTGCAGGAATGCTCGATGAGTTGCTGCTGATACTTGGCCTGAAGCTCGAAGGTCTTCTTTCTGATCTCGTCGATGCGGCCGGACCAAGTGTTCTTGGTTGAAACCCGATACGCGTAGAGGCACTGGTTGATGTGATACATCCGGGTCGTCAGATACGTGCGGATGAGAAGTTCGTGGTCGTCACAGACCGGCAAGCTTGGATCATGACCGCCGAGCGAGTGGTAGACCGACGAGCGCCAGGCGCGCACGTGGTCGGGGGCCCAGAAGATGAGCGAGCACGAGAGTGGTCCAGGTTCAAAGGCGGCGGCGATGAGGCCCTTCTTGTCCAGGTGCCCCACGGGCATCTTGAAGGTGCCGTCGTAGAAGGAAAACCCGTTCGCACTCCAGTCGTTCCGGACATCGGACTTCTGGTACATGACGGGCGAGCCGTCGTCCGAGAAGTACATGACGTCGGAGTAGACGAAGCCCACGTCTTCGTGCCGAGTGAAGACGTCGGCGATCTTTTCGAGTGCGTCCCGGGCTAGTAGATCATCGTGATCAAGTTCAACCAAGACTTCGCCCGAGCCGAGCTTGAATGCCTCGTTCTTGATGCGACCGACGTTGCTACCGCCGGGCGTGTCGGATGGGAAGATCTTGATGCGTGGGTCGGCGCCCTTCAAGTTGGCTAGGACCTGGATGATCTCGCCAACCTTCGGATCGTGCTTGCCCTGGCCGTTAGGAACTACAATCCACTCCCAGTCCTTGTAGGTCTGATAGCGCATCGATTCCCACAGTCCCGTGAGGTATGTGGGGTCGTGCGTGGGTGTGATGACTGAGATCTTCATCCGATTTGACCCGAGCGTTTCAGTCGCCTTGTTTCACGGAGTCGTTCCAAGTCCGCTAGATCCTTCCTATGGCGCGCAACATGCGCGGCCATTTCCACCTGCCGGTCAGACCTCGTACAGGTTCCACACGCCTTGTGCTGGGCGTGATAGGCGGCCCAGCAAATGTCACACCAGGAAGGATGCGGACCACTGGCCCCGATGCACCACGGCCGCTTTTTCTTGCACTTACCACAGGTGAAGAGCGGGCACATCTTGCAGTCGACGCCATACCCGCACCCCTCCGGTGGATAAATGAAGTCCTTCTCACGTGGACTCCAACGTTTCGTTCGATAGGGATAGGGATAGCGGTAGCTGTGAAGAGAGGCCATCAAATTCCTACTTTCTGAAAGGTTTCAGAGGATCGTCGTCACCAAAAAGATCTTCGAGAAGACCAAGAAGCGAACCCGGCGACTGTTGCGCCTTGGCGACGTGCGCTGGCATGTCCTTCTTCATCTTCTTCGCGAAGTCGAAGAAGTCCGCGAGGATGTCATCGAGGTTGCCACCATGGATGCCCTGCTGGCGGATCTTGGCAACGAGATTATCGAAGTCGACCCCGAACATCGGATGCCGCCCGGTCTTGCGGGAGGCATCAAATTCGGCCCTGCGCCCCACGTGACCCAGGACCGCGTAAGCCTCGATCACGTCCTTGAGCTTCTCGGTCTTGCGCTTGTCGCCGCCGGTCATGTCGGGGTGAAGCTCACGCGCGAGTTGCCGGTAGCGTGCTTTGATGGTCGGCTGATCTGAATTCTCGGCGATGCCCAAGATCGAATAGAAGTCTTTCATGTAACCATTTCCCTACTTTCTCGTTTTACCGACACCACGCAACCTCAGTGGTATTCCGATGCAATGTTCCGGCAACTGTTGTGATAGGAGAGAAAGGGAGCCACGACGCCCCCTCGGTTTCACACACGATGACCTGGCCTGATCTCGAACGACACCAATCTGCTAGAGCACCGAAGTCTGAAACCGTGTGTGGATAATGGTTTGGATGTTTTTCGTATGGAGGATCGATAAACCACGTAGCCTTCACGTCCGGCGACTCACGATAGTCAGCTTCAACGAAGCGCCAATGGCGAATCTGATCAACCTGACGTGCGATGCGTTCCCGAGAAGGTTCGCCCCACGTCGCATAGTAACCGGCTCTCTTATTAGACCGTCTTCCCCCTGCGGTACGCTTAGGTACAGACGATCCTTGGTTAATCCAAAAGCCTATGAGCCACTTTGCCTCTTGAGGTAGAGGGAGTGTCTGCACGTCCTCACCGGCGACTACAAGGGGTAGTCGCATGATCTCACTCGCTGACGTTCGCAACAGGTAACGCCATACCCCTGCAATATATGGACTTGTGTCGTAAAGGACTACCTTTCTCTCGTGGTGCCTTACCGAATACCCGGCTGCTCCTGCAAACGGCTCTACTATGGTCTCGTGCAGAGGCGACGGATAGTGTGGAGCGCGCATAAACTTGCCACCGAAATACGAGAAGAATACGCCAAAGTGATCACGCCTTGGACCGCTAGTCATGGTCTCGAACCCTCAAGTGCATCAACCGGATAAGCATGGAAGCATCTATCATGCGAGTCCGTACTTTTTCGCCAACCACTCGGGGATGATGAGTTCGGCGATGTCGCCTCGCTCTGATTCTCGCCAGATCTGATTTCCATCGCTCGACGAATCAGGAAGTTGACTTTTCGGTATCCAGATCTTCTCGCCACCGCCGCTTGGACGAACGAGTAGGGCAGCCTCGGTCATCTGCAAGACCTCGTACTCTCCGACTTCGGTTGGTTCTCGACTTGGATTGAAACTCATTTGGTATTGCCCCGATCAACACAGGAGGAAGGACATGTGTTGCGTTGGCGACCGTTCTCTCCAACCTGAGCGCCAGCCATCCATGCTACATAGACACCACAGATTGCAAACCCGATGAAAAGTATGAAGGAGATCTGATCATATCTTTTCAGCAAGCGCCTCAATTTCTTCTCGTCTTCTTCCAAGGAACTCATCTGACTCCGCTTCGTGATTTGATCTTGCACTGCCCGCAAAAGACATGAAGCTCATCCCAGTTCTTCGGCAACATGACCTTCACTCGCATCTCGATGTGACCACAGTCGAGCGTATACCGGATGGCGGGAAGACCCAGCCAGTCGCAGGATTCTTGCGTAAGTGCTTTTCGCACCGTCAAGGGGACCCCGCGAATCTGAATCTGGCCGCTCGTCACTTGGCCTCCGACTCCGAGCGCGTCATTCGTCCTTGTCCTCGTCCTCGTCCTCGGAATCACTGTTCGCAAGGGCTCTTGCGAGTTCGATTCTCGCCCTTTCCTCATTGGGAGTGGGAGACATCGGCCTGGGCCATTGTGGTCCGGTTACTCCTTGTATTCCATGTGGGCCTGACCCCGTCCACATCGCTCCCGACGCTCCCGATGCTCCCCTTATTCCTCCTTCGCCCATCACATGCGTTTGCGCTGGTCCACCGGGGCCCACGGTAGCGCCTTCGGCGATCTTTCTTTCGGTGACTTCCTGGCTGACGAGATCTTTGCCGGGCGGCGGCATGGGTTTCTCTTCCTCGTCCTCGTCCTCATCGTAGGGGTCGTCCTCTTCCTCATCATCCTTTGAGATCAAGGGCGGCCTGCCACGCTGCAAGTCAGCATCGCTATAGAACTTCATCACCTTCCGGACGAGCGAAAGATCTTCGACCTGATAGAGGTCGTCAGGATCAACAGCGTTGAGGAGCAACTGGCCGAGCCGCAGATCTGGATGAGCCTTCCAGAAGCTCCCCAGATCGCGGAGGACTCGGTCAATGCGCGCAGGATCTCGCGCCATGGTTACTTACGCGGACGCCTTCGGAACGACGCTCTTCAGGTAGTTGATGGCAGCCTGCGGGCTCTCGTTCACGTAGAGGTCACGCGCCTTGGCCTTCCCCACGAGATTGTTCTTCACGACGTTCAGCAAGCCCATGTACTGCCCGTGCAGCTTCGCCTTGCGCGAGCCTGGTTTGTTGTTGCTCGCCTGCGTGAGGAACTTCTTGGCTGGCGCCTTCTTGGCCACCGCCTTCTTCACCGGCTTCGCCACCTTGGCCACAACCTTCACCTTGTTCTTCGAACCAGGAGGACGCCCCGGCCCGCGCTTGCCGGCCACGTGCGCCACGCCACCGCCGGGTGGACGTCCGGGCCCGCGCTTGCCGGTGCCAATCCGGGACATGATCCCGGCCAGGAACTCGGCTCTTACATTCTCGATAATGGCATCGAGCGCCTGGCTGAAGCTCGCCATGAACTTCTGCTTCATTTCCTTCGTGCTTACGATCTGCATGCGATGTCTCCTTGCTGACGGTTCTAGGTGTATCTCGGACAACGCGGCTATCTTGCAAGAGAGACGATTATGTTGTCAAGTTTTTAGTGCAAGATTTTGTCATGTGGAACGCCCTGGACAAGCAGGTAGCAGATTCCGCAGACTGTTTTTTCTTCATGATATCGCTGGGCTGCCTTGCCACAAGCGCAGGCCACATTCGCTTCCCGGTCTAGCAAGAAAACCCACTTTGTTCCGAAGGTGTTAGCCGTTCGCCAGTGCCGCTCGCCTTGGTAGAGGAAAGAAAAAGCATAAGGTCCGAGGCCGTCAACGAAGGCATGGCTCTCGACCTTTAGTTCGTGTGGGCCGAACGTGGTTTTACTGCGGAAAAACCGGATGTGAATGACTTCGCCCACGAGGGGCAGCCTGGGGCAGGGGAAGGACATCAGCTTGCGTTGGCGATGCGCAGGAACTCGGCCTCGTTGGCTTCGAGCCAAAGCTTCTGCGTGAGGAGCACATCGCCTACCGGCACGCCATCAGGATACGCACAGTAGGTCCGGAGCACCTTGTCGTGATCGGTCTTCTCTTCGATCAGTTGGATGTTCCGGGAGACGCCTCGGTTGACCTTGTAGATCTTGCCGCCGATGTGAACCTTGAAGAAGCCATGCTTTTTGAATTGCTGCTTCTGGATGTCATTCAAGTTCTGGAGTAGCAGAGCTTCGGCCTTGGCCTCGGCTTCCTTGCGATCCTTGTCAGCCTGCTCGCGCTCTGCCTTCCACTTCTGCTCTTGCAGGAGACGCGCCTGTTTCTGCTCGTCGGTCTCTTTCACGCGACCGAGGTTGCTTACCGTGAAAGTGAACTGAGAATTCCATGCGTTCCATACGATGGAATTTGAAGGGAAGGTAAGCGTGGTGGCGTTCGTGGTAGCGCACGTGATGGAGTTGTTCCAGGCGGCCCAGATCTGATTCGAAGCCACGCCCGTTGTGACAGATGAAGTGCCCCCCGAGAAAAACTTGAAATTCCAGTTTGACCAGATGACCCCGCCATCAGTTTGGGTCACGAGTTCCACCGACTCTAGCGGCTGGGCCTCATACGCGACGGGCATCTAGCGGCCTCCACGGATCTGCGGCGCGAGGATGATCCGCCCAGCCTCCGGATCAAAAGTCCTGATCTGCTCACCCTTCTCGCCTTCCTTGCCGGTCACCCGGAAGGCCACGTAGTTCTTCTTCGTGGTCAACTCATCGAACTGCTTGCGAGCGACATCGACCTCGTCCTGGCGCGCGGGGTCCCACATCACCTTGAGATCGCCCTTCGGTCCCATGATCGCCATCACGTGCTTCGGTTCCTGAGTTTCCTGGGTTTCCATCATGCTCATGTCCTTCTCCTTTTGATCGTCCCTGATATCCAAGAATTTTGGTGCCCTCGGCGAGACTCGAACTCGCTCACCCCAGTGTCGGAGACTGGTACCCTATCCATTTAGGCCACGAGGGCAAAAAGTTAGACCGTGAACTCCCGCAGTACCCGTTTCTTTTCAAGCGGAGAAAGCAACCTCAGAAGTTCGTCACCGAATCCCATCGCGAACCCGGAACTCTCGGTGCCATCCATCACATCGCCAAAGGGATTCTTGAAGACGTCGCGGGCATACCCAGAAAAACAGGTCGCTTCGTTCCGGAGCCAGGCTTCGCGGTTTTCGAGTACGAGCTTGGCACCCAGGACCTCTTCCTCGGGCGGCACGGACCAATCGTGGAAGTGAACCACATAGCTGTCGTCGAGGTCGTAGCAGATCCTTCCGACTTTCTGACCGAAGGCAGAGTGACGATGCGCAAGCAGGTAGCGATGTCCTGTGAGTTCCCCCTCGACGATGATCACTCGCTTGTCCTTCCAGGTTTCGTGCTGCTCGGGTGTGAGGAACGAAAGTAGAACTTCGGTAGCAGGCTCGATCGCACCGGGCATGCATGATGGGCAACATGGCGTCGCACGCTTGACCGATACTCCAGCGGGCTTGTCCTTGCCCTTCGAATCCTTGGCCTTGCTGGTATCAGATTCGATCTTTTCAAGGGCCTCGGAGGTGGCGCCTTCCGTGATCTCCATTTTGCCGTCGGCGAACTTCACTGCCGTGAGCGTCCTGTCCTTGGGACGGGCATGCTTGATGAGAAGCTTCGATGCCTTCTCGATGGACATCGAAAGCGGCAGGCGAAGCTCGGAGCCGAGGTAGGGCTTCCCCTTCCCAGGGTCGGCACCCGCGAAGAGATCCTTCCTGTGGGCTTCGTGCAAGAACTTCCCGATGATGATGCGTTCATTCTCGGTGGGCTCATGAAGAACGAGGGCAGACTTCTCACCTACCGCTTCGAGCCGGAAGTCACCGTTCCAGGACGGCAGGTAGAAGTTCATGAGGCGGCTCCGTTCACTTTCTGGGCTTCCGCGCGATCTGCGTCTTCCGGCGACATCAGCACCCCATCGACGACACGCGGCTGACGCGGCATCGGAGACAAAGATTTCGTCACGCCAAGTTTTTTCTCAAGCTCGGCGGCCACATCGTCGAGCTTGTTTTCACGCGCAAGCGCCAGGGCCTCGACCAGCTTGGCGGGCGATTCGTTCTGCGAAGCAGAAAAGCCCTTGAGTGAATTCACGATCTCTCTGATGGCGGTCATGCCGAAGTTCTCGTTCGGCATGGTGGTCTGAATCGGAGACGAGAATTCGTCCATAGGATCTTCGTCGCTAGATCCATAGCCAGGAATAGAACCAATGAGACTGTTCCCGGAGGAAGAGATGGAGAACCCGCGCTTGCGCTTCATGAGCGCATCGAGATCATTCATCGAGATTTTCTCGGCCAGGAGAAGCTCTCTTCCCGCCTTCACGATGCGTCCGATATGCGAAGCGATCTCGACCGTGAACATGCCGCCATGTTTCGGATCACCCTCGGTGCAAAGCCGGATGATCTCTTCCTTGAGGGCCAAGGAAATCTTGGAGGGTTGGGGAGCCGGTTTCTCTTCCATCTTTACTTGGCCTTCCTGGAACGTTGTACCCACTTGTCAACACGCTTGATGACCGCTCTTCTTTCGCTCGAAGACAGAAGCCCATGGATTGAAAGAAAAACTATGCACTGCATGACGCGTTCATGCGTGCTGCTCCTGTCCCACTTTTGAATTTTCTCTTCGGGTTTCATCTAGTCGCGAGCGAAATCCGCCATCACGGCCGGCGCCGCCGAATCGAAACCGACGACGTCCATCATGCCGGCGTCCGAGGGATCAGCGATCGTGAACTCGGTTGCCGTCATTCCGATGACGATGAGCTTGGCCGCGATCCCCATCTTCTGACGGTACTCGCGAAGCGCCTGGAATGGATGAATGGCCCCGGACCAAGTTTCACTGTCGGTGTAGATCTGAAACACATCGACCTTCACCTTGTTCTCCAGGGCATAGATCATGGGCAACGCGCAGTCCGTACCACCCCAGTGAAACTCTTCCATGGTGTGCGTAACTTCCGGCATACGCATCTTGGGCGAGATCTTGAGCGGCTCGATTCCACTGTTGTAGCCCGCGTTCGAGTGCATGGACTTGCCCAAACCGTTCGAGAATCCAACGATGGCGTAGTTGTCCTCGACGTTCGCCGTCACGAGCGACATGGCCGCCGCGCCTTCACGCGCCGAGAGCGGCATGCCGGTGACCATGTTCGAGGACATCGAACCCGAACAGTCGATCGCAAGCAAGGTGTTCTTGCCCGTCGGCACAACGCCCTTGAACGCCAGATAAAAAGCTGTATCGAGCGCATCAACGATGCGTTCATTCGGCGCCCAGGCGAGCTTGCCCTTCTCGCCATGACCCTGGCTGTAGGTTTTCATGGCGACAAGAATCGAGAGCGGATGAACCCGTGCCTTTTTGAGCGCCTCGACGTTGCCAAGCTGTGCGACGACGTGCTTTTGCGCGTCGGACATCATGCCGATGAGCCCGTTCGCGGTCATGCGGCCGAGGTTACGGATCATGGCCGTCATTCCCATGTGCGGCAGGAGAGCTTCCCAGATCTCGACGCGTGAGAGTGCCTGCGTGGGTACACACTCCCAGGGCATGTGGTAGTCCGAGATGAGTTTTGCGATCTTCTGCGCGGCCAGCGAAGCCGGCAGATTACCGATCTCAGATGCCAGACGCTTGGCCTCTTCGAAAGCGTAGATGAGCGCGAGCGGATCATCCTTGCCCGGAAGTTCACCTTCGACCTTCCACTTGTCGGCGAGGTACGCGAAGATCTTTTCATGGCCGGAGTCCTTCTCCGGCTTCGGATGCGCCTTCGCCATCAGATCGAAGTGCGCCCAGCCGTCGCGCTGCTGGTACTTCATCACCTGGAACGCCAGATCCTTGGCGCTCTTGCCCAAATACCACTTCGAGAACGCGCGCTTGGTCGCGCGTCCCCAGCCACCGAGATTCTTTACGGACTCGGCGAAGTGAAAGAGGTGAGTTCCGATGCGTGCGACCTTCGGTAACGCTTCGTAGGCAGCCTGACGCGTCTCCGTGTCACCCAGCTTGGCGGCCAAGGCGAGGGCGAAGAGGGCGGGGTCGTTCTTGGGCGCGCGGCCGGCGTCCGAGATCTCGACGATCTTGGCGACGGTGCGCTTGCCGTCCGACTTGATGCAACGAAGAACCGCCTCGGCGTTCTCCTTGGTCAGCTTGCGCTCGTCAACGTAGTACGTGCCACCCTCGGTGCCGAGGATGAGGAAACGCTCAAGGCGCTTCCAGTCGTCGATGACGAAGGAGAAGCCTCCGGCGTTGTTCTTTTCCTGGCGCGGATCAGCCGACTCCGACTGCGGAGTCTTCTTCGGAGTGAAGTGTTCTGAGTAGTTCATCGACATGGTACACGCTCACATTCGGCTCGTTCCGAAGCTCGAACGAACGATTTTTGAAACCTCGAAGTTAGATGTTCTCTCAGCTTCCGTCAAGAGAATAAGAGAGGATTTGCAAGGCAGGGCGCGGGAAAGTTACGATGGGGCATGACCGAAAAGCTCACCGGCTTTCCGATCGTGAAGATCATGAAGAAGTTGCCGCGCACCATGATGGCGCGCTACTTCGAGAAGTCGAAGCCGAGGCGCATCGAGATCTCGAAAGACTTGCTCGAACACAACGCCAAGATGCAGGAGATCATCGTCCTGCACGAGATCGGCCACTGGTACGGCTGGGAGAAGGTCCCGAAGGATGTCCTACCGGCGCGGGATGAAGAGTTCGCACACCGGTTCGCGACCTACTTCGTGGAACCAAAGATCCTGAAACGTGATTCGAAGGATGTCTTCCGGTATCTCGACAGCATGCCCGAAGAGCACAAGGCCGCCGTACGCGCCTACTCGAAGAAGGCACTGGCGATGCTGAATCGAAATTGAAAAAGAGTGGACCGCGCCGGATTCGAACCGGCTCTCCCCTTTGGTAAGAAGGTAACCATCCCTCGGTCGGCTCATCTTGCGACGAACAAAAATTTGAAAGATGGGGTAAGGCGCTTCACCAACTAGCTCACGGCCCGGAAAAAGTTTTGTGCTGAAGGAGGGACTCGAACCCTCACGACCATGAAGGTCACATGGTCCTAAGCCATGCGCGGCTACCGTTACGCCACCCCAGCTTTGTGCTCGAAGGGGGATTCGAACCCCCACGACCTTTCGGCCACACGCCTCTGAAGCGTGCGCATCTACCAGTTACGCCATTCGAGCATCGTGCGATCGGGGAGATTCGAACTCCCATGCCCGTTACAGGCGTCAGATCCTTAGTCTGGTGCGGCTACCAATTACGCCACGATCGCAAAAATTAGTTGGTCCGGAGAAGCAATATCAGTTCCGCGAACTCCAGATTCGAGATGATCTTCTGGTTAGCCAAGCGATGGAAAAGCAACATCGTTGCGCTCCGGGACTCGTCGGTGCTGGCCTTCGCCATGCGGGCGGCCTGGCGAAGCGCGGACATCTCGTTGCCCTTGTAGTTGAGGGCGATGAAGTTCTCCAGGGCTTTCACTTTTTGGAACAAGTTCATGCTCATGAGATCCTTGGGACGTAGGTGGGGGCGGAGAGATTCGAACTCTCAACCTTTCGGGCTTAAACCGACTGCCTCTACCGTTGAGCTACACCCCCGGAAGTGGGCCCGCCGAGATTTGAACTCGGAACCGTGCGGTTATGAGCCGCCTGCTCTGCCGTTGAGACTTACGGGCCCGAACCATTTTCTCTCGCGGGATCGACCGGATTTGAACCGGCGATCTTCTCCGTGACAGGGAGACGGGGACTCCAGGCTCCCCTACGATCCCAAAAAACTACTTGAGCGCCTGCTCCTGCAAGGACGCTGCGTAAAAAGCCAGATCGCGACGAGTGACTTCGCCGAAGTAGGAGAAGTCAATCGTACCATCGCCGTTTTCAAAGAGAACGACGATCTTGGTTGCACCGTTTTCGATCGCGCAACGCAGATACTCGATCGGATTTTCCTGTTCAAGTTCAGGACCAAGATCGATGATTTCATCCGTCATGACTGGCTCCTTGTACGAGCGGAGGGACTCGAACCCCCGAGGTGCCTGCGTGTAGGGCAGGTGATCTAGCCGCTGATCGACGCTCGCAAAAATCCGGTTCCCCCAGGAACGATAGGGGACTTAGTTCCGCGCGATCCTCGCGGCTCACCCGTGCGCGCGGCAGGAATCGAACCTGCGATCTCCGGCGTGTCGAGCCGACGTCTTTCCGCTTGACCACGCGCGCAACTTCCATACCCACATCATACTAGAGCGCGCGTCAGGATTCGAACCTGAGACCTCTCATGCCGATAACCCTTCCTCGTCGGCTCGGTTGCCCGAACAAGATGCTGAAAAAGGATAAACAAGTGCTCTTCCAACTGAGCTACACGCGCAAAGGGGCCTTTCCACGCAGTATGGATCACACGTGCTCGAACATCGGATTTCTTCCAAGGGACTT
>Ga0214473_10009753_pt1 | contig 11337 bp, 6 predicted proteins | sample RVTome_7_FD_203509 | JGI IMG/M metagenome (GOLD analysis project Ga0214473, IMG submission 203509) | Soil microbial communities from uranium-contaminated site in the Upper Colorado River Basin, Wyoming, United States - RVT98D197 | ecosystem: Environmental > Terrestrial > Soil > Contaminated >...
CCAAGGATTACGCCGAGGTCCTGAAGCCGTTCTATGCCTCGCTCTCGGATGAGCAGAAAGCCGTCGCCTCGCAGGTGCTCGGACATTTCGGCCAAGACCGGCGCGGTCACCACGGGCGCCGTTGGGCCATGGGCCGCGGCGGCCACGACCGGCACTGACCTTAGGCCGTCGGCGCCAGCGCCAAGCGATGAGGGCCGGAGATGATCTCCGGCCCTCTTGCGTTTGATCGAAGCTGAAGCTGGTCTTACTCGCCGCTCAGGCGGCGCTGCCACCAGCCCTTGCGCACCGGTGCGGAAGAGTCCGCGGGCGCCTCTTTCGCCGCGCTCTCCTCCCGGTCTTGTCCAACGACGATGCGCTCGAGGCGCGGCTCGCTCGAGCCGCTGCGATGGCGCGGGCGCTTGTCCGGGGCAGCCTCGCCGGACACGGCTTGCGTTGGCTCGGCATGACTTGGCTGGGAGCGGCTCGGCTCGGCCGGAGGGCCGGCGTGCGCGCGCTCGGGCCGCGTACGAGCCTCGGGCTGCGGCGTGCTGCGCGGCTCGGCCGGCTCGGCCTCGAAGGAGGGCTGTGCGCTCGGCGCGCGCTCGCGTGCAAAGGGCTGCTCGGGGCCGGGCTGCTGCAGATCGTCGTGGCCGTTGCCGCCCCCGTTTTTCGTCTGCCGATCGCGTCCGCGCCGTCCTCCGCGACGTCCGCGCCTGCGGCTGCGCTGCCCACGCTCTTCCCCGCGCTGGGATCCTTGCGCGGGCTCGGCGACGTCGGCCGCGGCGCTACCCGCAATTTCCGCGTATTCGCCGCTGTCGATATCGCCGCGGTCCTCGGAGCTGCCGGCACCTGCCTCATAAGGCTGCTCGCCACCGGCACGGAAATCGTCACCGGAGCCTTCGTGGCGATCGCCACGCCGGCCGCCGCGGCGGCGGCGACGGCGGCGGCGCTGCTCATCGGACCCGGAATCGCGCTCCTCCGTTGCGTCGACCGCGGGAGGTGCTGCCCGCGCCGGAGCGGCGCGGGGCGGGGCGGCTTCCTTGGCGTCGGCGTCACCCTCGGCCTCGTCCTCGAAGCCCCAATCCATGTTGACCACGGTGCGGTCGGCACGGCGTTGCGGGAGCGCGGGGGCTGCGCCTTTCTCGATGGTGAAGTTGGCGCCGGCGAGCTTATCGCTGCCCGTCACGCTGATCGGGAGGCCGTGACGGGTCTCCATGTCGATGATGAAGGGGCGCTTGTTGTTGAGGATGTAGAGCGCGACCGAGGGCGTGGTCGTGGCGACGAGCGGAGTGCGCGCGCCCGCCGTGATGGCGTCCTCGAGCCCTCGCAACACCGCCAGCGCTACCGACTCGGTCGAGCGGATGATGCCGGTTCCCTGACAGTGGGGGCACTGCGAGGTCGAGCCTTCGAGCACGCCCGTGCGCAGGCGCTGGCGCGACATTTCCAAGAGGCCGAAGTGGCTGATGCGGCCGACCTGGATGCGCGCTCGGTCGAAGCGCAGCGCCTCCTTGAGGCGCCGCTCGACATTCCTGTTGTTGCGCTTCTCCTCCATGTCGATGAAGTCGATGACGATGAGGCCTGCCAGGTCGCGCAGTTTCAACTGGCGGGCGATCTCGTCGGCCGCCTCCGCGTTGGTGTGGAGCGCCGTCTCCTCGATCGAGAACTCGCGCGTCGCCTTGCCGGAGTTGACGTCGACGGCGACGAGCGCTTCCGTCTGGTTGATCACGAGGTAGCCGCCCGAGCGCAGCGTCACGTACGGGCTGAACATGGCGTTGAGCTGCCGCTCGATCTGGAAGCGGGTGAAGAGGGGCTCGGGCTCCGCGTAGAGGGTCACGTTCTTGGCATGGCTCGGCATGAGCATGCGCATGAAATCCTTGGCCTCCCGGTGCGCCTCCCCACCAGCGACGATGACCTCGTCGACGTCCTTATTGTAGAGGTCGCGGATAGAGCGCTTGATCAGGTTGCCTTCCTCGTAGACGAGGCTCGGCGCCTGGCTCTGCAGGGTCAAGTCGCGCACGCTCTCCCACAGCCGCAGCAGGTATTCGAAGTCGCGCTTGATCTCCTGCTTGGTGCGCGCGGCGCCCGCCGTGCGGATGATGAGGCCCATGCCCTCGGGCACCTCGAGCTCGGCGGCAATCGCCTTCAAGCGCTTGCGGTCCTGCGGGTTGGTGATCTTGCGGGAGATGCCGCCGCCGCGGGCCGTGTTGGGCATCAGCACCGTGTAGCGGCCGGCGAGCGAAAGATAGGTCGTCAGCGCCGCGCCCTTGTTGCCGCGCTCCTCTTTCACGACCTGCACCAGGATCACCTGGCGCCGCTTGATGACCTCCTGGATCTTGTAGCTGCGGGCGCGGCGGCGCGGGCGCGTGCGCGTCTCCTCGAGTGCGTCCTCGCCGGTGCCGACTTGCTCGACGCGCTCCACCTCGACGGGCGCGCTGCTGGCGCTCTCGACCTCGAGGAGGGCGCCTTCGCCGTTGGCGCCGGATTCGGCAGGGGCCTCTTGAGAGGCGTCGTTGTCGAAGCTCTGCGTCTCCGCCGAGTTTTCGTTGGCCGCGAAGCTCTCCTCGGAGGGAGCCGGACTTTCGGGGCCGGAGAGGCGGTCGTCCTCGGCGATGGAGGCTTCCGCGACCGAACGATGGCCTGGCTCGCTGCTCTCGGCCTCCTCGTGCGCGTCGGGCTCGAGCGGCTCGACGGACTCGCTTTGGGGATCGTCGCCGTCCTCGTCCTCCTCAGAGCTCGAGCGGCGGCGCGCCGCGAGCGCCTCGGCACGCGCGTCGACCGCGGCCTCCTCCTCCGCCTCCGCGGCCGCCTCCTCCTCGATCAGGGCTTGGCGATCCGCGACCGGGATCTGGTAGTAGTCGGGATGGATTTCGTTGAAGGCGAGGAAGCCGTGGCGGTTGCCGCCATACTCGATGAAGGCCGCCTGCAGCGACGGCTCAACGCGCGTCACCTTGGCGAGATAGATGTTGCCACGCAGAAGCTTGCGCGCGGCGGATTCGAAGTCGAATTCCTCTACCCGGCCTCCGTGCAGCACCACAACCCGGGTTTCCTCCGGATGCGTGGCATCGATAAGCATCTTGTTGTTGGACATGTCTGCCGATCCTTCGCGCGCCGGCGGTGCGGGCTGCCGCTCTTGGCCCCAATGCTGAATGGGATCAGGCCATTGCCGACGAGACGCCGCGTTCGGGCGCGCGTGTTTGTTTGATGTGAAAAATGAGGGGTGGTGGCTGCAGCACGCGCTCGTCTGGGCCCGCAAACTGGCGGGTTAGCTCCGCGGCGCTGATCCGTGCGCGCAGGGGCATCCAAACGGAACGTGCTCAAGTTGTGCATTCGCAACGACTTTCGAATTGCTCCCGAGTGCGCGTCAAAGACGCGCGTTCGGGCGACCTGCTCCCTTTTTTCTGCGTGAGCACGGGGGGTTAGGAGCAGCCCCTTGCTCCGCATGTCTTCCTTTCCTTGGCGAACGATGGGAGCGCTGCTACCTCTGATTGCCAGAGTTTCGGGGCGGCAGTCGGGCCAAAGGCTCGATCTTCAAGGAGATCGCAGCCAACAAGCACACGACGACCGCTTAACCGTCGATCTGCAGGAGCCCTTTTCCCGTTTGGGAGCGGCGATCCGGCGCGTAGGGCCGAGGCAAAAACCTCATCACCACGTTGCGCGGCGCACACATATCCCGCCGAGGGGGCACCCCAGCAGCATCAAATCAGATAACTACGTGTTCGCCGGTAGCCTGGCAAGCGTGATATAAGAGCCGCATTGCCTGATCGACCGGCCAACACTTTGCTATCAGACAGTAATTTAGCAGCAATTTGAGGGTAACTCGGCCAATAAACCGTTAAATTACCGCACGGGAATCGCGGAGCGGAATCGGGCGGTTGGCGAGGGGGCATCGGCAACTCATGCCGCTGGGAGGACGAGCGAGTGTTGTTGCGGCCCTGGCGGGCCTGACGGCGCTCCTTGGCCTGGCATTCGCCCAAGCCGCAGAGCTCGGGGCGGACGCGAGGCATCCCATCGAGATTGTGCAAAGCTTGCCGCCGGTTCCGGCCATGCGCCTCGGTCAGCAGCGCACCCCCAGCCACGAGCCTCCACAGGCTCCGACGGGTGACAGCGTCGGGGCAACCCGCGCCGAGCTTACCGGCAGCGGTGCGGTCACGACGTTCTTCCTCGATCTCTCCTCCGGAGTGCCGGCGGAAGTTTTCACGCTTGCCGATCCCTACCGCGTCGTCATCGACCTGCCGGACGTCACGTTCCGCCTGCCGCCGGGGACCGGCCAGGCAGGGAAGGGCCTCGTTACCGCCTTCCGCTACGGTCTGCTCTCCGAGGGGAAGGCTCGCATCGTTCTCGACACGGTAAAGCCGGTGGTGATCCGCAAAGCCGAGATGACGGAGGGCAAGGGCCAAGCGGTGCGGCTCGCAGTCGAGCTCGCGGCGACGTCGCCGGGGACTTTCGGCGCCGGGACCGGCGGGCAGCGCGCGGCGCACGCGCCGCTGAAACCGGAGATCTACGAGGGGCCCGCCGAGAAGCCGAAAAACCGCGTCAAGCCCGTGATTCTCATCGATCCGGGGCACGGCGGCGTCGATCCTGGAGCGTTGAGCCCCAACGGCCTCTCCGAAAAGACGGTGGTGCTGGCCGTCGCCCAGAAGCTGAAAGAGCGCCTCTCCGCGGGCGGCCGTTATGAGGTCTACATGACGCGCGTGCGCGACGTTTTCATCTCGCTCGACGGGCGCCTCAAGCGCTCGCGCAAGCTCGCCGCGGACCTGTTCATCTCGCTGCACGCCGATTCGATCGCGCAGAACGCCGAAATGGTGCGCGGAGCGACCGTGTACACGCTGTCTGAGCGCGCCTCCGACGAGGAGGCCCGCCTGATGGCCGAGAAGGAGAATGCGTCCGACGCGATCGCTGGGCTCGCAACGGCAGAATTCGAGGAGCAGGGCCAAGTCCGCAGCATCCTGATCGACCTTCTGAAGCGCGAGACCGCCAATTTCTCGGCCGACTTCTCCAACGCGCTCGTGAAGAGGATCGGCAAGACGGTCCCGCTTTCGCGCGATCCCCAACGGTCGGCGGCCTTCAAGGTGCTGCGGCAGGCCGATACGCCCTCGGTGCTCATCGAACTCGGCTACATGAGCCATGCGGAGGACGAGAAGCTGCTCAACACCACGGCGTGGCAGCAGCGGGTTGCAGCCTCGATCGCGACCGCGGTTGATGCATATTTCGGCAAAAGGACGGCGCGCGCCCGCTGACATGCGGCGTAGCGCCTCTAAACGTTATCTAAACCCGGGCGAGCGACGACTTGATGCCACAATCCGTGTTAAGGTGCGGCGTTGCGGCGGCGGCTTTTTGCATCGCGAAGGCCGGCCACGATTCGCCCGACCACACCGCCCAATCAACGGAATAGAGGCTGATGCACGCCCCCAACCATCCGCAACAGCCGCCCACGCGCAAGCGCAGGCGGCGTCGAAGCCTTCTCTTGAGCTTCCTCGGCTTTGGATTTGCGGCGCTTGTCGTTGGGTTCCTCGGCCTCTCGGCGGCCGCCGGCTTCTTGCTGTGGAAGGTCTCGAAGGACCTCCCCGGCTACGAGAGCCTCGCGAAGTACGAGCCGCCGGTGATGACGCGCATCCACGCGCACAACGGCGCGCTCATCGCCGAGTACGCGCGCGAGCGGCGCATCTTCGTGCCGATCAACACGATCCCCAAGCGCCTCATCGCGGCGTTCCTTTCGGCCGAGGACCGGCGCTTCTACGAACACGGCGGCGTCGATTTCCAGGGCATCGCGCGCGCCGTCTTCAAGCTCGTCGAATCGAAGCTCGAAGGCAAGTCGCGGCGCGTCGAAGGCGCCTCGACCATCACCCAGCAGGTGGCGAAGAACTTTCTTCTGAGCAGCGAGCGCTCGATGGAGCGCAAGATCAAGGAAGCGATCCTCGCCATCCGCATCGAGCGCGCCTACTCGAAGGACCGCATTCTCGAGCTCTATCTCAACGAGATCTACCTCGGCATGGGCGCCTATGGCGTCGCGGCCGCGAGCATGAGCTATTTCAACAAGGAGCTGCAGGATCTCACCATCGAGGAGGCGGCCTACCTCGCGGCGCTGCCGAAGGCGCCCAACAACTACCACCCGTTCCGCCAGACCAAGGCGGCGCTAACCCGGCGCAACTGGATCATCGGCCAGATGCAGGAGAACGGCTACGTCAAGGCGGATGAGGCCGCCGCCGCCAAGGCGAAGCCGCTCGGCATAAACATACGGCCCTACGGCGCCCACATCTTCGCTGCGGAGTACTTCGCCGAGGAGGTGCGGCGCACGCTGCTCACCGCGTACGGCGAGGAGAAGCTCTACGGCGGCGGTCTTTCCGTGCGCACCACGCTCGATCCCAACCTGCAGCAGATCGCGCGACAGGTGCTGATCGACGGGCTCGTCGATTTCGACCGCCAGAAGGGCTGGCGCGGCCCCGTGGCAAAGATCGACATCACCGGCGATTGGGGGGCGGCGCTCGGCAAAGTCGAGAGCCCCGGCGACATCCAGCCGTGGCGGCTCGGCATCGTGCTGAAGATCGAGCCGACGAAAGCCACGGTCGGCCTGCGGCCCGAGAAGCAGCAGGACGGCACCCTCGTCGACAAGCGCGAGGCGGTGGAAATCGGTTTCGACGAGGTCAAGTGGGCGAAGTCGGCCGTCAAGAAGACGCCGCCAAAATCGGTGGGCGACGTGCTGGCGCTGGGCGACGTGATTTACGTGGCGCCGAAGGTCCCCAAGGATCTCGGCGGCACATGGTCGCTGATGCAAATCCCCGAGGTCGGCGGCGGCATTGTCGCGCTCGATCCCCACACCGGCCGCGTGCTCGCCGACGTCGGCGGGTTCTCGTTCGCCCTGAGCGAGTTCGACCGCGCCAGCCAGGCCAGGCGGCAGCCGGGATCGTCGTTCAAGCCCTTCGTCTACGCGGCGGCCATCGACAACGGCTACAAGCCGACGTCGATCGTGCTCGACGCGCCGATCGAGATCGAGCAAGGGCCGAACCAGGACATCTGGAGGCCGGAGAACTACGAGAAAGAGCACTCCGCCGGCCCCTCGACGCTGCGCTTCGGGGTCGAGCGCTCGCGCAACCAGATGACGGTGCGGCTCGCGCAGGATCTCGGCCTGCCGCTGATCATCGATTATGCGAAGCGCTTCGGCATCTACGACGACCTGCTGCCCGTGCTCTCGATGTCGCTCGGCGCGGGCGAGACGACGCTTCTGCGGCTGGCGACCGGCTACTGCATGATCGCCAACGGCGGCCGGGCCGTGCGCGCAACCCTCATCGACCGCATCCAGGACCGTTGGGGCCGCACGGTGTGGCGCCACGACCAGCGCGTCTGCGAAACCTGCAAGGCGGACGCTTGGCAGAACCAGGAGGAGCCCGATATTCGCGACGACCGGCCGCAGGTCATCGACCCGCACACGGCCTACCAAATGACGTCGATCCTGGAAGGCGTCGTTCAACGCGGCACGGCCACCTCGCTCAAGTCGCTGAACCGGCCGCTGGCGGGCAAGACCGGCACGACCAACGAGGAGAAGGACGCCTGGTTCATCGGCTATTCGCCCGATCTCGTGGTGGGCGTGTTCATCGGCTACGACACGCCGACGCCGATGGGCAAGTTCCAGACCGGCGGCAAGGTCGCCGCGCCGATCTTCGGCGCCTTCATGAAGCAGGCTCTCGCGGACACGCCGCCGGCCCCCTTCCGCATCCCGCCGGGCGTCAAGCTCGTGCGCATCAACCTGCGGACGGGCCTGCGCGCGGCCGCCGACGACCCGACGAGCATCATGGAAGCCTTCAAGCCCGGCGAGGAGCCCGACGACGCCTACTCGGTGATCGGTTTCACGGGAACGACCGGTGAAGGCGACGCTCCGGCAGACGACGATTATTATTCCGAGCCGCCGCAAAGGCGCAGCCCCACCTTCGGCTCCGGACGCGGCGGCCTTTGGTGAGAGGCGCCGGGCCGCTGCGCCCGCGAGCCTCTTCGTTTACAGCCGCGCCATCGCCCACTATATCTCTCCGTCAGAATCCGAAAATCGCAACCCTCCTCGGAGGCAACCATGCGTGCCGAACCGCAAAAGCTCGTCGATTCCATCAAGGAGGCTCTCGTCCTCCTGCGGAGGCATCTTTGACTGGGACACCGCTCAATCCCGACTCGCCGAGCTCAACAAGCGGGCCGAGGATCCGAAGTTGTGGAACGATCCCAAGGCCGCGCAAAAGGTCATGCGCCAGCGCCAGCAGCTCGAGCGCTCGATCGGCGCGTTTAGGCGGCTCGAGCGCGAGCTCGAGGACAGCGTCACGCTGATCGAGCTCGGCGAGGCCGAGGACGACGCGGCCAGCGTCGCCGAAGGCGAGGCGCAGCTCAAGAAGCTCGACGAGGAGGCGCAGCGGCGCTCAGTCGAGGCACTGCTGTCGGGCGAGGCCGATAGCAACGACTCTTACCTCGAGGTGCATGCCGGCGCCGGCGGCACCGAAAGCCAGGACTGGGCCTCCATGCTGACGCGCATGTACATGCGCTGGGCAGAGGAGCGCGGCTACAAGGTGAGCCTGATCGAGGAGAGCCCGGGCGAGGAAGCGGGCCTCAAGTCGGCGACGCTCGAGATCAAGGGCGAGAACGCCTACGGCTGGCTGAAGACCGAGTCGGGCGTGCACCGGCTCGTGCGCATCTCGCCCTACGATGCGAATGCGCGCCGCCACACGAGCTTTGCGTCCGTGTGGGTCTACCCCGTGGTCGACGAGGACATCGACATCCAGATCAACGAGGGCGACTGCCGCGTCGACACCTACCGGTCATCGGGCGCCGGCGGCCAGCACGTCAACACGACCGACTCGGCCGTGCGCATCACGCACTTGCCGACCGGCATCGCGGTCGCGAGCCAGCAGGAGCGCTCGCAGATCAAGAACCGGGCGATCGCGTGGGCGATGCTCAAGGCGCGCCTCTACGATCTCGAGCTGAAAAAGCGCGAGGAGAAGGCCAGTGCCGAGGCCGCGGGCAAGAAGGAGATCGGCTGGGGCCATCAGATCCGCTCCTACGTGCTGCAGCCCTATCAGCTGGTGAAGGACTTGCGCACCGGCACGCAGAGCACCAACCCATCCGCCGTGCTCGACGGCGCGATCGACCCGTTCATCGAGAGCGCGCTGGCGCAGCGCATCAAGGGCGGCGGGCCGGTCGAGGTCGCGGATTTGGAGTAAGGCGGCGCCTCATTGGCCTTGTCGTTGACGTTGCTCCTGCACGGGCGGGCAAGGGACCGAGCCGTAGGAGCAGAAGACGCAGCAATCGCCCTTTTTCGGCTTCAACCGCGCGCCGCAGGTTTTGCAATCGTAAATGTATTGGCACGCGTCGATCGGCATGATTTCGACCGAGGATTGGCCGCAGGCCGGACAGGTTATGGTCGATCGCCGCTGCAGCATGTGCACCGTCCCGAGCTCATCAAAGGTACGAACCTTACTCACGCTATGAACCGCTGCCACCAGCCGGAGGTGAGGACGAGTGCCATTAACAGGGTCCCGAACCACAAGGCAGACTTTGTGGCACGTTGCGACGGAACAGCGACGCATGAGCCACCATCAGCGCCTCGCGCAGGGCGTCTGTAAATGATCCAGAAGCCCATCCCGAGTAGGATGATGGCCAGCATGCGGAGGCCCAGCTGAAAAGGTGCGAGCACGGAGAGGCTCGCGATCCACGCGCCGCTCACGCCGGCGGTGGCCAGACTCAGAGGCAAGACGCAGCAGGTCGAAGCCGCAAAGGCCGCCGCCACGCCGCCACCGGTCATGATTTTCTCCAGCATGAAAGCCCCTTACGAAGTATCGTCCCACGGCTGGAGCGCCCCGAGGGTCCTCGGGGCGCCCCCAACTTTGTCACGGGCAGAGCGGGCACACTGCATAAGCGGTTGCCCCGAGCGCCAGCAGCATCGCAGCAGCGATCGTCAATTTGGCAAGCATCGGTCTTCTCCTCGTATCGGTTCTCTCGCACGAGCCCTGGAAGGCGGCTCAAGAAGAGCCTACATTCTGTAGCCGCTACAGATGCAAGCGCGGAGTTTGCCGCGATGCGAGGTCGCACATGAAGCCATTGCTGATCGGCGGCGCTGCCGAGCGAACCGGGGTCAATATCGAGACCATTCGCTACTACGAGCGCGTTGGCCTCCTGTCGCATCCGCCCCGTACCGAGGGCCGGCATCGCATTTACGACGAGCGCGACGTGCGCCGGCTCGATTTTGTTCGCCGCAGCCGCGAGCTCGGGTTCTCGCTCGAGGAGATTCGCACGCTGCTCAAGCTTGCGGATCGCGGAGCCGTGGCCTGTGCAGAAACGAAGGACATGACGGTGCGGCATCTTACGGATGTCCGCAGCAAGATCAGGAGCCTCAAGAAGCTCGAGCGGGCACTCAAGGAGATGACGGGCGCCTGCCAGCCTGGCTCACAGCGCACGTGTCCGATCCTCGACGCCCTCGGCGCCGGTACCTGATCCAGGAAGTCCCTCGGCGCGTTTTCAAGAGGGCGGTCCTTGGAAAAGGGCGCTGCCCCCTTTCAGCACTCACCCAACTGCACCGATATTGTCGCGGGCGCCAGGCAGATTTCGAGGTTGCACGCCTGCACCTCGATACTCACAGGCGAGTTCCGTGCGGTGGTGAGGGTGCCGCGCGGCAGCTCGATTTTGATCGAGGCCTGGCCCTCGTAGACCGAGATGCCGTCGGGAAGGAACTTGGGCTTGAAGGTCTGCCCTGGCGGGTACGTGATCTTAGCGTTCTCGCCAAAGGTCGTATTCACCGTCGTGGGGATCAAATAATCGCTCGAAGTCGGATTGGCGTTGACGTGGTAGCCGGGATCGACCGTGAGCGTGACCACGATCTCGTCGCGACCGTCCGTGCTTTTGTGGTGGGCCACCGCCTTGACGTGGGCGGCGCTGTCGAGCTCGCTCAAGAGGGGTGCGGGGACGGCGGCGCCGTATAACGCCGCGCTCGCCGTCAAGCTCGCAAAGCTATCGGGAGCCGCCTCGAGCTTCGGCGCCATCCACGCCATGATCTTGGTGGCTGTCTGCGCATAATGCGGGTTGGTGCTCCCCAGACGGGCAAGGAGGGCATATGCGGCCGAGGTCCCCGACGGCGTATCGGAGTCCTGAAGATCGACCGTCGGCACATTCAAGTTCGGTTCGGGCGGGGATGTCACGACGACTCCGTCGGCCTTGACAAATTGGACCACGATCGCCGAGGCGAGCGCCGCAGCACGCGCCGTCCACACCGCTTCGCCCGTTGCCTCGCCGAGTGCGACAAAGCCGAGACCGAGCAGAGCGTAGTCGTCCAAGAATCCGGTGCCCCATGCCTCATTCTTGTAGAGATTGCGATGGAGCTGGCCACTCTTCTCG
>Ga0214473_10009754_pt1 | contig 11336 bp, 12 predicted proteins | sample RVTome_7_FD_203509 | JGI IMG/M metagenome (GOLD analysis project Ga0214473, IMG submission 203509) | Soil microbial communities from uranium-contaminated site in the Upper Colorado River Basin, Wyoming, United States - RVT98D197 | ecosystem: Environmental > Terrestrial > Soil > Contaminated >...
TTAATCTTTAATAGCAAAGGAGATTTGTATCTTCAGAAGCGGTCCACCATCAAAGATCAATACCCGGAACACTGGGACACCTCGGCGGCCGGACACACCGATCCGGGAGAATCTCAATTAGAAGCGGCCCAGAGGGAACTGCAGGAAGAACTGGGGTTGGACGTGCCATTGCTGGAAGTCTTTCAATACCCGGCCTGCCCGGAAACCGGCTGGGAATTCGTCACCCTCTTTACGGCCCGAACCGATGATCCCATCCATCTAAATCTGGAAGAAGCCACTACCGGAGACTATTTCCCCCCCGATCAACTGACCCGATTGCTGACCGATCCCAAGGAAAAAATCGCCCCCGCTTTGCCGTTTTTGTATGCTTTTTATCAGAGTAATTAGGCTTTAATATCCTAGCGGCTTTAGAATGGAATCAATAACCTCTTGACTTTAGTTAACGCGCAGGTTAACATATAGGTATGATTAGAACCGTCACTTTCTACCGAACCGTTGAGGGCAAGTATCCTGTAAAAGAGTTTCTTGATTCCTTGCCGGGGAAGCATGCTCAAAAGGTTGTATGGGTGTTACAGCTCATTGAAGATTTGGATGATATCCCGTCTTCTTATTTAAAGAAGCTTAAGGGTACTGATGAAATCTGGGAGTGTAGAATTCAATTCGGTTCAAATATCTACCGGATTCTCGGTTTTTTGGGTAATGGTTCCACCCTGGTTTTGACCCATGGTTTTTCAAAAAAGAGCAGGAAAATATCTCGTGGGGAGATAGAAAAAGCAGAAGCTTACAAAAAAGATTATTTAAAAAGGAGAAACAAACATGAGTGACCTAAAAAAATATATCAGAGAACGGAAGAAAAAAGATGAAGAGTTTGCCCAAGGGTATGACGAAGGCTATGAACAACTTAAAATTGGTATCATACTCCGTCAGGCCCGTGAATCTGTAGGTTTAACCCAGGAAGAGCTTGCGAAAAGGGTAAATACCAAGAAGACTGCCATTTCAAGAATTGAAAATCACGCAGAAGATATCAAACTTTCAACGTTAGAACGTGTTGCCAATGCATTAGGAAAACGACTCCAAATAAGTATTGCCTGATAAAAGGAATAGTGAAAACTTCAAAAGAAACAAAGCACAGCGGGAGAGGTGAAGGGAAATAGATGGTCTCGGTGAATTGTTTCATTTCCCATAGGTGTAAAGATTATCATCAGGAATACTTCAAAAGTGTTCTTGAAGTATTCCTTGCAGAAAATGATATCAAGCCCATATATGGTTGCCCTCTTGAACCTAATATCAAAGGGATCCTTTCCCAGAACATTATTAATGGAATGAAAATAGCTCAGATATTCATCGCATTTATTACTCCCTCATGGAGAGAAGTGATGAGGCCTATATGGCCAAAAAAAGAATGGGAATTGTGGCGGGAGATAAAGAAGAACACTTTTTCCTATGACAGCTGCCTTGGAATTTCATTAAATAGTTCACATTATAAAGCAAATAGGAAGAAGTTGTTCATTCCTTATTATGTAAACGAATTAATGTCATTTTCTATTTCTGATAAACAAGATGATTTTTACGATACTATTCTTGCAAAGAAAAAAGATTACGAACTTTATATTAATGAAAATCAGCTAAAAGAAATGGGAGGGCTTCTCTCCAGTTACTTAAATTATTTTAGGGCGTTATAAAAGTTTAAAGAGTCGAACAGGAAATTCATCAAGAGAGGGGTATTCTTTTCATTTATAAATGAGGTGGAAGAAATGAAAAAGAAAGATTTCCTTGACCTTAACATAGACGTGTCCGAAATAAAGAATCACGAAGAATACAGGAAGATATGGCAGCGCTTGGGGAAGATCGAAATTAAAATGGTGGAAAAGCATGAAGAGTGCCGACATAATCTTGGCGACACGTTTATATATGAGAATCCCTATAAGAGGCCAAAAGATGTTTGTGAAGCCCTGCTTCATGTTTTGGATTTATATATCTGGCGGGCTGCCCTGGGTTTTCCTTCCTGGAACAGTGAAAACAGAAAGGTGTTCAAGCTTCACTGCCCCGATCCGAAGGGAACGGTTTGGGAAATGAAAAAAATAGAAGAATAATATTTTGTTCAAAAAAATATCAGAATCCAGAATTCAGGAGTCAGAATTCAGAATAAAGGCTTTAACCCTCTTGATTCTAACCTTTGTTTTCATTATTCGTGGCACCCCACGAGGCATGAATGCTTAGTTTAACTTATTAGGAATTTAGTGATGCAATTAATTGAGTTGGGATGGGGACCATTTTTCGAAGATCATTTTGTCCCCTATCGAAATCAGAGTTTTTCTGCGATGCGGATCATCCGGGAGAATCGGGGAAAATATTTGGCCTGTGGGGAGGGGGGGGAATTTAAATGCGAAATCTCCGGCCGGTTTCGATTCGAGACTGACAACAAAGGGAAATTCCCCACGGTTGGGGATTGGGTGGCCGTCTCCTCTCTTCCCGATGAGGGAAAAGCAATTATTCATGCACTTCTTCCAAGAAAGAGCGCCTTTAGCCGTAAAGTGGCCGGTCAGACAACCGAGGAACATGTCGTTGCCGCCAACATTGACGTTGTATTTATTGTCTGCGGGTTGGATTTGAATTTTAATTTAAGGCGCATTGAACGATATTTAACGGTCGCCTGGGAGAGCGGGGCTTGGCCGGTCATCCTTTTGAACAAAGCCGACCTCTGTCCTGAGGCTGATTTGCGGAAAGAAGAGGTAGAATCGATTGCCTTAGGTGCCGGTGTCCATACCTTGAGTGCCTCTGAAAAAAAAGGTCTGGAAGCTCTGACCCCCCATATCCATGTGGGAAAGACAGTGGCCTTCCTGGGTTCCTCGGGTGTGGGGAAGTCGACCATCATCAATGCCCTCTTAGGTGCTGATCGTCTAAAGGTAAACACCGTGAGTGAATTGGGGAGCCGTGGCCGGCACACCACCACCTTTCGGGAATTAATTTTCCTTCCGAGTGGAGGCATGGTTATTGATACCCCGGGAATGCGGGAATTGCAGGTCTGGGGCGATGAAGAAGGGATAAAACGGGTCTTTGACGATATTGAAGCATTGGCTTCAAAATGCCGTTTTGGGGATTGCCGTCATGAGAACGAACCGGGCTGTGCTGTGCAGGAAGCAATAAAGAATAAATCCCTTAACCCAAAACGTTTAGAAAGTTTTCTGAAATTAAAAAAAGAGTTCACTTACCTGGCCGACCGACAGACTATGAAGGCGAACGCCATTGAAAAAGCACGTTGGAAAACGATCAGTCAGCTGTCCAGGGATTTAAAAAAGAAAGAGGCGAGGATAAAGATTTGAGCAATATCCGTATTGATGAAAAAGAGCTGTTAAAGGTTGTCCAGGATTTGATCCGGATCGAATCGGTGAATCCTGAACTGGCCTGGAAGGGAAGCGGGGAATCCCTCATTGCCGGGCATATAGGAAAATACCTGACGGAGATGGGTCTGGAGGTCTATTATCAGGAAATAAAACCAAGCCGGGTGAATGTGGTCGGTGTGCTGAAAGGCAGCGGGGAAGGCAGAACCCTCATGCTCAACGGTCATACGGATACCGTCGGCATAACGGGGATGGAAGTTGAGCCTTTAAACCCGGTGGTTAAAGACGGCCGTGTTTATGGAAGAGGCAGTTTTGACATGAAAAGCGGCTTGGGGGCCATGCTGATCGCCGTAAAATCCATCATCAATGCAGGTTTGAAACCCAAAGGCAATGTGATTCTGGCCTTTGTGGCCGATGAGGAATACCGGAGTCTGGGGACGGAAGTGTTGATTAAGGACTTCTCCGCCGATGCTGCGATCATTTGTGAACCGACCCATCTTAAGATTTGTATCGCCCACAAGGGTTTCGCCTGGACCAAGGTTGAGGTTTTCGGCAAAGCCGCCCATGGAAGCCGGCCGGATAAAGGCATAGATGCCATTGTCAAGGCGGGAAGGTTTTTGACCCGAATAGAGAACCTGGGGAAAGACGCTCTTTTACGAAAAAAACACCCGTTGCTGGGATCGCCGTCCATCCATGCCTCGCTGATCAAAGGAGGTACCGAACTTAGTACCTACCCCGATTATTGCCTGATCGAATTGGAAAGGAGAACCATACCGGGAGAATCCGTTAAAACGGTTGAAGAAGAAATGCAAACCCTGATCGATGACCTCAGTTCGGAAGATGAACAATTTAAGGCGAAATTCGAGGTATCTTTTTACCGGCCGCCCCTTGAGGTCCCCAAAGATCATTTAATCGTCAGTGCATTGACCAGGGCTTATTCCAACACGGTAAAGCAAGCCCCGGAATTTATCGGCGTAGGCGGATGGATGGATTCGGCGATCCTGGCCGAGGCCGGCATCCCTTCGGTTATTATCGGCCCTGGCGGCGAGGGGCTTCATGCAGCCACTGAATACGTCGATTTCGAGTCCGTCGTTACTCTTACAAAAATACTGGTCGATACGATTATAGATTTCTGCGGAGTTGAATAAATGGGCAACATCTTTTCAGACCGGATTTCCGATGTACCAAGATCTTTTATCAGAGAAATCCTTAAGTTTACCATAGACGAATCCGTTATTTCCTTTGCCGGGGGATTACCGAACCGGGACCTGTTTCCTTTGGAGGAAATTAAGAAGGCTACCCAGAAGGTACTGGAAACCGCCGGCAAGGATGTGCTCCAGTACAGCACCTCCGAAGGCCATGAAGAGTTGCGGGAATGGATCGTCAACCGATACAAGTTAAAAAATATTTCGGTCCAGTCCGATAATGTCCTGATTACCACCGGCTCTCAACAGGGGCTTGATCTTCTGGGGAAGACTTTTCTCAACGAAGGGGATAACGTGGTTATTGAAGAACCGGGCTACCTCGGGGCCATTCAGGCCTTTTCCATTTACCGCTCCACCTTTTTCCCGGTACCGGTGACCCCGGATGGGATGGTCATTGACCTACTTGAACAGGCAATATCCAATCACCTGATCAAGTTGATTTATTGCGTGCCGAATTTCCAGAATCCTTCCGGAATCAGTTATTCGGAAGAGAACCGGAAAGAGATCGCCCGAATTCTGAAAGATAAAAAGACGATCCTTATTGAAGATGATCCTTATGGAGAATTGCGGTTTTTAGGAGAAAACAAACCGTCTTTTCACCAACTCATTCCGGAAAACACCGTTTTATTGGGATCTTTTTCCAAGATTGTCGTCCCGTCCTTCCGAATCGGATGGATTGTGGCCAGGGATGAAATCATGGAGAAACTGATTGTCGCCAAACAGGCCTCCGATCTCCACACCAACTATTTCGGCCAGAGGATCATTATGCAGTACCTGAAGGATAACGATATCAATGAACATATTCAGAAAATCAGGCAGGCCTATGGAGGTCAAAGAGAGGCTATGGTGGCCGCCATTAAAGAATTTTTTCCCGAGGAAACCCAATATACTCAACCGGAAGGAGGAATGTTCCTCTGGATCACCCTGCCGGAAAGGTTGTCAGCCATGGAGGTCTTTAATAAGGCGATCCAACGGAAAGTGGCCTTTGTCCCAGGCGATCCGTTCTATGTGAACCCCAAAGGGGTCAATACACTGAGGTTGAATTATTCGAGCGTTGATCCTGAAACCATCAGGGTGGGTATTAAAAGACTGGGAGCAGTGTTAAAGGAAATTCTGGCTTAAAAGGATGTGTATGGACATTACTTCGGATCTCAAGATCATCGGCGCAAATCTTGGAGCCGATTTGATCGGCGTGGCCGATCTGGAACCACTCCGAAAGGGACTGCCTCTTCTCCCCGGAAACCTGATAGAATCTTATTTCTATGGATTATCTATTGGAATTCACTTACAGGAGGATGTCATCGAGACTATTGAGGACCGCCCGATACCCGAATATGCCCGGCACTACAGGAAAATCAATGCAACGCTGGACACGATTTCTGCACAAATTGTCCGATGGATATGGGAAAAAGGGTTCCAGGGAATGGCCGTCCCGGCTTCTCAGATAATGGATGAAACCAACCTGTTGGGGAGTATCTCTCATAAAGCCGTGGCCAGGATGGCCGGATTGGGCTGGCAAGGGAAAAGCCTTCTGCTGATCACCCCTGAATACGGCCCGAGGGTCAGGCTGGTTACCGTTTTAACCGATATGTCTCTGACCCCGGACCGGCCGATAAAAAATCACTGCGGTAAATGTCTGGAATGTGTCCAGGCCTGTCCGGCCTCGGCCATAAAGAACTCTTCAACCAACAGTTTTTATGAAACCAGGGATGTGGCTTTGGATTTAGAAAAATGTCACCAAAAATTGATCGAATTTAAAAATCTTCCCGGTATCGGCACACGGATCTGCGGAGTTTGCATTAGAGTATGCCCTTATGGTAAAAAGAAAAAAACTTAAAGACCAAGGGTTGAGAAATTAGCTTTCAACAATCGAAGATGTCACTATCTATAAGGAAGAAAAACCAATGACTATTCGCCTTGCTTTGGCTCAGATTAATGCCACCGTTGGGGATTTGTCCGGAAACCGCAACAAGATCATAGAAGGTCTGGAAAAGGCCCGCCAGGCCGGGGCCCAGGTAGTGGCTTTTCCGGAACTGGCTGTTACCGGCTACCCCCCGGAAGACCTTCTTCTAAAACCGGACTTTGTGGAGTCGGCTCAGGGAACCCTGGCTGAGTTGGCCAAGGAAACCAAAGGGCTGGTGGCTGTTGTCGGCGGCCTGTGGGTGGAGGACGACCTTTATAACGGGGCGGCGGTGCTGGCCGACGGCCAGCTCATAGGGATTTATGCCAAGCACTTTCTGCCCAATTATGGCGTCTTTGACGAAAACCGATATTTTCAGGCCGGTAAAAAAAATCTGGTTTTCCGTTTGGATAAAACAGTTTTCGGGATCAGCATTTGTGAAGACATCTGGTACCCTAACGGTCCTCCCCAGGTTCAGACCGCCCAGGGTGGGGCTCAAATTCTGATCAACATCTCCTCCTCCCCTTATTTTCTGGGCAAGGGATTGGACCGGGAACGGATGCTCTCCACCCGGGCGGCGGATAACCGCGCCTATCTCGCCTACTGCAATCTGGTGGGGGGGCAGGATGAATTGATCTTCGACGGCCAGAGCATGATCTTTGATCCCCAGGGGGAACTGATCGCCCGGGCCGGTCAATTCGTGGAAGATTTTCTGGTTGCGGACTTGGATCTGAAAGAGGTTTTACGCTGGCGTCTCTTTGATCCCCGTAGGCGAAAGCAAATCGAGGAAAATGTGTCGGGTATTCAAGAAATTAAAATTCCTAAAATCCCAGGGCCAAAAAAAACAAAACCGGTCCCTCCTCAAAAGAGGCCCCTCCTTTCCCGTGAAGCCGAAGTCTATCAGGCCCTGGTGCTGGGCACCGGAGATTATTGCCGGAAAAACGGATTCCAAAAAGTGGTGGTTGGCCTTTCCGGAGGCATTGACAGTTCCCTGACCGCCGTGATTGCCGCCGATGCCCTGGGACCGGACCAGGTTTACGGGATTGCCATGCCCACCCGTTATTCTTCCGACCACAGCCGGGAGGATGCGGCGCGGTTATCCAAAAACCTAAGGATCCATTTTCTTAACATTCCTATCGAAAAGGTTTTTCAATCTTATCTGGAAATATTAAAACCCCATTTTAAAAAAATGCCCGAAGACTTGACCGAAGAAAACCTTCAACCTCGTATTAGGGGGACCCTGCTTATGGCCCTATCCAATAAATTCGGCTGGTTGGTCCTGACCACGGGCAACAAAAGCGAGGTCGGGGTGGGGTATTCGACTCTTTACGGGGATACAGCCGGGGGCTTTGCTGTACTGAAGGACGTCCCCAAAACTATGGTCTACGATTTAAGTCGTTTCCTTAATCAGCTTCAAGGCCGGGAAGTTATTCCCCAAAGGGTTTTGAAAAAACCACCCTCGGCCGAACTCCGGCCCGATCAAAAAGACTCGGATTCCCTGCCCCTTTATGAACAATTGGACCCTATCCTGACGGCCTATGTGGAGGAAAGCTGTTCGGTGGATGAAATCGTTCAGAGGGGATTCGGCCGGGAAATGGTCCAAAGAGTGATCCGGATGGTGGATCGAAACGAATACAAGCGCCGTCAAAGCCCTCCAGGCATCAAAATCACCTCCCGGGCCTTCGGCAAGGACTGGCGCCTGCCGATCACCAACCGGTATACGGGCAAAATGACTTGATCCCTCTGCTTTTTATCAATTTAAGGGGCAATCAAAATCTTGATCTGCTCCTTGGTTTTTTGGGACAGCAGTTCAAAACCCTCGGAGATCTGATCTAAAGGCAAGATTTTTGTTATGATCAACTCCGGCCGGATCTCCTGAGTCTCGATCCAGGACATGGCCAAAGAAGGATTGATGGAGTTTGTGCCGATCATGGTCGTTTCCCGGGTCACAAAACCCAGCATATGCACAGGGACCCGGTCGGTAAAAATCCCCTGAACAATCACTTTACCCTGATAACGGACGGAAGCCAAACAATCCTTTAGAGTGGCCTCGATACCCACTGCCTCGATGGCTACATCCACACCCTTGCCGGCCGAAAGTTCTTTAATTTTGGCTGGAATTTTTTCTGTCAGGGGATTCAAGACCAGGGTGGCCCCCATTTCTTCGGCCTTTTTTCTTCTGGTTTCCGAAATATCCGTTATATAGATTTTTTTCACTCCAATCGCTTTGAGTCCCAGCAAAGCCATAAGGCCCACCGGCCCGGCCCCGGTAATAAGAATAGTGTCACCTGACTGGATGCCCCCTCTTTCAATAGCATAAGCGGCCCCGCACAACGGCTCTACGACTGCCGCCCGTTCCCAGCTCATGTTCTCGGGTTTTTTAATCACCCTTTCCTGCGGTAATACGAGGTATTCGGCATAGGCCCCTTTTTGAAAGGCCAAAACCTGATCGCCTTTCTGAAACCCGCTCACCCCTTGTCCTATTTCAACGATCTGACCGCAAGCCTCATGACCAAAGGGACTCTGGGGGAATAGACCATGCAGATATTCATGCAAATCTGAACCGCAAATCCCGCAGTATTTGACCTTTACTTTTATCTGACCCGGTTTGGGCATCGGTTCGGGGACTTCTTCAATCCGTAAATCACGGATGCCGTGATAAATAGCTGATTTCATAGACTTTTTCCTTTTACGACTAGAAGTTTTTCTCAATTGCTGTCCATCCGGAAACCAAAGATTTCCGGATAATGCTTTCAGCAGTCAGCGATCAGCATTTAGCCAACCCTTTGTTGTTAAAGGTCTTTGCTGATAGCTGACAACTGATCGCTGAGCGCGCTCATCGGAAAACCTCTTTTCCGGAAGAGGACCAATAAATTTAAACCCGGGTAAAACTATCCTGGCGGAGATTCTCCGGGGTCGCCGGTTTTCTCCGGCGGCGCAGCCAGTACTGCTCTATTGCGGCCCTCCTGTTTGGCTTGGTAAAGGGCTTCGTCAGCCCTCTTGATCAAGGTATCCGGTGTGTCCCCCGGCGCCATCTCGGTAACCCCGATCGAAACGGTCACGGCAACCTCCTTTTCATCCAGGAGGAAACGGCTCTCCCGCAAAAAGACGCAGATCTTCCAACCCACTTCGCTTGCCGCCGCGGATTGTGTTTTGGAGAGAATGACGGCGAACTCATCACCGCCGAAGCGGGCGATAAAATCACTTTCCCGGACGCTGGCCTTCAGCTTTAAGGCGATCCCTTTGAGGATACGGTCGCCGGCCTGGTGACCGAAGGTGTCGTTGATCGGTTTGAAATTGTCAACATCGATCATCAACAGGGAAAACGGATCGTTGTAACGCTCCAGAAGCCGGATCATTTCGGTCAGCTTCTCTTCGAAATAAACCCGGTTACTAAGCTGAGTCAAACCGTCAATACGGACGGCGGTCTTAAGACTCTCGATCTGTTGACGTTGTTCTTCCAGGATGTCTTTGGAACTGTCCAATTCTTTTTTGAGGGTTGTGTTGCTGGATATAACCCGATCAATCTCCTGGATGAGGAGGTTCTGGACTTTACTCAAGTCCTGGGGAAGCTGCATATCGTCAATGATGGTGCGGACATCCCCTAAGGTTGATGAGGAATTGCTGGCTGCATGGTCGGTTCGCTGGATAACGTCCGCCAAACTGAGCAGGATAGCCCGGATCACCTGAACCGAATCGTTGATTTGCTGCTCCCGGGGATCCACTTGCAGGTCGGCCTCAGACATTTTCTTCCCGAGAACCTTGGCCTGGATTCTAAGAAAGCGTCCCAACGTATTGGTTACTGCCGTCGTAAGATCGGTGATGAATTGAAAATTAAGGAGTTTCAATAGGACGGAGAAAAAAAGTCCGGCAACGATTCCCCCTCCAAACAACAGCACTATGGATAGACCGTTCATCAGGCTGACCTCATTTCCATTCCTACACTATTTTCTAACAATTTTTTGAACTGTTTCCTGCCAGTATAGACTATAAAATATCAGACGAAAGGGGTCAAGAGCAAAATTAGGAGATATTGTTCGAATATCTTTGGTAAGCTTTTTCACAGGATGCTGTAGCTGTGGAAATCGCCGATAAGCACCGTGGTGAGACTGTCAATGCCTCTGTGGTCCTGAAACCGGGAGAAAGCGCCACCGATGAGGAAACCTTCACTTTCTGCCGGGGAAAGCTGGTCGCCTATAAGGTCCCCAAGATCGTTGAATTCAGAGAAACCCTGCCCAAATCAGCGGTGGGCAAGGTCCTGCCTAAAATCTTAAGGGACGAAGAAGAGGCGAAAAGAAAAAGCTAATCCTCTTTTTTCCCCCAGATACGCATGCCGAGCAGGCCGATCTCAAAGAGCAGGTAGAGAGGAAAGGCCATGAGCATCATATTAAAGGCGTCGGGGGTGGGGGTCAAAACAGCCGAAAGTACGGCAATCACCAAAACAGCGTAACTGCGATATCGGGACAGCCAACCCGCCTTCACCAGGCCGATCCGGCCCAAAAGGATCATGGTCAAAGGCAGTTCAAAGATGATCCCGAAGGCGAAGATAAACAGGAGGCAAAAAGAAACAAATTTTTTTACGGAAATAATCGCCTCTATATGAACCCCCTGGTAACTTAATAGAAACTTAACTCCAAAAGGAAGGGTGACAAAAAGGCAGAACCCGGCCCCCAGGTAGAAAAGGAAGATTGACCCGATCCAGAAGCCGATCATAATCTTCCGGGAGAAAGAAGGGAAAACGGCCCGCATGGCAGCCAGGACCTTGAACAATAAAAAAGGCATGGTAACGAACAAAGACGAGAACAAGGCGATATTAAGCAGAGAAAAGAAGGTTTCGGAAAGCCCGTAATAGGCCAGAGTAACCCCGGTATGCTTTTGTAAAAAATTCAG
>Ga0214473_10009755_pt1 | contig 11335 bp, 10 predicted proteins | sample RVTome_7_FD_203509 | JGI IMG/M metagenome (GOLD analysis project Ga0214473, IMG submission 203509) | Soil microbial communities from uranium-contaminated site in the Upper Colorado River Basin, Wyoming, United States - RVT98D197 | ecosystem: Environmental > Terrestrial > Soil > Contaminated >...
ACCTTATCTCCATCTCGGGAATCCCCGAGAACTGCAAATTGGTAGGGAGGTTCAAGGGACCTAACTCTGGTAATGTTCTGGCTCACCTCCCGGATCGATCCGGCATAAGAAGGAAGGGAAGAAAAAAAGAAACAGAGGAAAAGAATCAGGCCTTTCTTAAGCCTCACCCGGTGAAACCTATCCCCATTATCTTCAAAACTTTTTTCTTGCAATTTTTCCAGCGAATCGTATATGTTTTTAATATATTCTCCATACCTCATTTTTAAGAAAAAGGCAACGAAACATGGAGCCCCCACGGGCTGAAGCCCGTGCCTGCACGCCGGAGTGCGTTACGGCACGCAGGCGTGGCTCCTCCACATGCTTCGTTGGGCGGAACCCTCCGAAGCATACCCTACTACGCTCGTATGAGCTTCGTAGGGCACCCTCGACATATTCATCCACGGTCTCAAAGACCGTGACTTTCTGCGTAGGAGGGTGAAATCTCAGAATAGAGGCGATACGATGGAATCCAAATTAATGAAACAATTTATCCTCTTCCTGGTCATCCTCTTCGGTTGGACCATCCTCATCCTCCTGGTCGGACCCAAATAATGAGACTTCTAGCAAAGCTCTGAAGTCTCTGATTACACAGATTTCAAGAATGATTACACAGATTTTTCTAAACTTTCTGTAGATTTCCAATCAGTGTAATCGGGTCATAATCGATGTAATCAGAGAGCCCTGACGATTCTTTCAGGGCTCTCAAATTTTTTGTTGACTCCCCTGTAACCTCTAAAATAATATCGAAAAGGGGGAAATCTCTTTACTCCGTTAGAAAGCCCAGCCATTCATGGCGGGGATAATAGTGTTACAACTTCAATCCCTCACAGATAGGGCCGGGTCAAAGCCACATGTTTTCTAACGGGGTCTACTCTACAGGAGGTGGTGTTATGTCTAAAAAGAAGGGCCTTCTCGTATTCATCATTTTCTTTTTGTTCATCTCTGTGATCTTCTACCTCTCTCAGGCTCGTTCTGCGAAGGAAACGATCCCAGCGGGCGAGGCCACGTGTTACCAATGTCATGAGGTGATCAAATCCCTCAAGGTGGGGAATAAGCATGCTCCCCTTCCCTGCTCAACGTGTCACACCAAATTGAGCGAGCACCTCAAGGACCCGGAAAAAGTTCCCGTGACCAATCTGGAGCTAACCCTTTGCGGCAAATGCCATGCCTCTCAATACGAAACCTTCATGTCCGTCAATTCTAAATCGAAGGCCAAGGTCGAAAAGGCCACGACCACAAGCCGTTCACCGACTTTTGATAAATTGATGGCGCCCCACGGCTTTACAAAAGAACACGACGAACCCCGATCCCATGGGTTCATGCTGATCGACCACCTCATTGTGGACCGGGCTTATGGCGGAAGATATCAGCTGAAAGACTGGAAAGAGATTTCCAGGCCCGGCAAGTTATGGGATGTTCTGATCGATACAGGGAAAGATCTTCCCCAGACGGCCAAGGCGGCCAATACCGTCTGCCTCCAATGCAAGACGACAGATGCCGTTCTGAAATGGGCCTATATGGGCGATGCCAATCCAGCTACCGATTTGAAGAGGGGAGGAAACCCAGCTGCCATTGAAATGGCGAAGAAGTACCTTCAGAACCCGATGGGGTGCATCCACTGCCATGACCCCCATGCGGCCAAGCCGAGGGTCGTTCGGGACGCCCTGATCCAGGCTGTGGTGGACCGGGGAGAGGGGACCTACCCTTACGATAAGGAAAAGAGCAAGAAGACCACCCTGACAAAGATTGAATTTGAAAGGGACGGCAAACCCTTTCGGACGATTGCAATCCTCAACAAAGCTGATTCCAATATGCTCTGTGCCCAGTGCCATGTGGAATATAATTGCAATCCGGGATTCGATCCGAAGACGGGGGCCTCCATCCCCATGGACGACCGGAGGGCCAACTATTTCCCCTGGGTGAATGTCTTGGATATCCAGAAAAAGTATGTCGAAATCGGGTTCAAGGACTTCAAACATGCCGTAACAGGCGCGGCCCTGACAAAGCTTCAACACCCCGAGACCGAGACCTTCTGGGGAAGTACGCATGAACGGGCAGGCGTCGAATGCAAAGACTGCCATATGCCCAAGACGAAGGACAAAAAAGGGAAAACCTTCACCTTCCACGGCCAGAGAAGCGCAAGATATATGCTCCGCGATACCTGCGTCCGCTGCCATAAATATTGGACTCAGGAGGAGGCTGAATACCAGGTCGATGCCATCCAGAATTACATTCGCGGAAAGATGAGAAAGGCTGAATTCTCGATAGGACAACTGATTGAAACGTATACCCGGGCCAAGGATTTAGGAATTGGGGAAGAGGTCCTCAAGGAAGCAAGGCCATTTCATGATAAGGCCCACATCCTCTGGGAATGGTGGACAGCTGAGAACAGCGACGGTTTTCACAATCCCCAGCTGGCCAGGGAATCATTGGCCCAGTCGATCAACGCCTCCCAGGAAGGTATCAACGTCCTGGAAAAGGCAATCAACGAACGTAAGAAGTAATTCAGGTTACAGGTCTCGGGTCTCAGGTTGCAGGTTTGAGGACTGAGGCATAAAGTTACAGGTCACAGGTCACAGGCTGCAGGTCGCATGTATGAGCACTGAGGTCTGAGGTTTTAAAGACTTAAGCCATCACCTGGTTTGAACCATCGAGAAAAATGTAATATAATCACGGTCACGGAACACGGACACGGACACGGACACGGTCACGTTACTATTGAGGTTAAGTCTTCGGGTTTAATGCTTCAAACCTCTGACATTAGATATCGCCCACGTAGCTCAGTGGTAGAGCTGCTGATTTGTAATCAGCGGGTCGGCGGTTCAAATCCGTCCGTGGGCTCCATTTATTTCCAAGCACTTGCGATGCGGGAGACTTCTTGAAGGGTATTCAAAAGGGCCTCTTTTTTAACGGTCTTTTCACTATCCTCCGGGGCTTTCTTCAATGTAGTGGTTTTCCCCGATTTTGTAGATCCCCGGGTGTTTCGTTTTCTCAGGACACTTAAAGCCCTAATTCAGCCCATATCCTGCCATTCCCCCTTCAGGGACACAAAATGCTGTGAAGAGGCTCTGGAACTGTATTTTGGGAGATATCTAACCAACCCCGGTTATCATAATAGTTATAACGGTCTTTAATGCGATCCTTTTCATCGTATTTAATCACATCCAGAACCCGATAATTTTTCTCTTTGCAATCGATTTCTATTAAACTGGTCTCATGTTTGTTCACGTTATGGATCTACACCCTGAAAAAGTCCTTGGATGGGGAAGTAACACTTGCCATGTCATAATAGAAACTCCCAGTGGTAGCCTCGGCAAATTCTTTCCAATCTGCACCCCACACTTTTGAATAGCAGATTGTAAGTCCTAAGCTCAAAATGATAACCCCCAGCTTAGTTGATAAGAGCTTCATTAAAGTCTGCCTCCTCTCTTTGACTACGTCTTGACTGTGACGGGTTTGGTTTCTGGGTTTCACCTCCTTTCTCAAGAAACTCATCTTATTCCTCAAATTGTTTCAGTCTTGGATAGTGGAGGAAATATTGCAACCTCAGCCTGTCCCGAAGATTCAAAGCCAGTGCTGAGCAAAAGATGAATATGGATTGGATCGGAAATATTATGATATGCCAACTCCACTGCCCCTGACAGAGAAATCCATTTAGGAAAAGGTGGATTAATTTCAAGGACAAGATCGGATCTCACAGGTTCAGAGTCCAAAACAATCACTAATATTCCTCTCTCGCACTTGTTACTCACCATGGAAGATCTGATTTGATTCTCTTTCCTCTCCCACAGTTCTTTGATGTATCTATTAAGATTGGCACCAGCCAAGCGGAATGCCTGATCGCTTGATCTTGCAACCTCAACCGCAAACTTTATTCGTTCGTGAGTCCCCAACAAATCCGCTTCTCTTTGCTTCAATTTACGTCTTAAGGGTGTTATCTCTGAAAATCCATATTGCGTAGTAAGGATGTTTATTGTCCGCAAAACGGCAAAAAGAGACTGAATTCTTTCTCCATCGAAATCACGTTTATCAAAATCCAAGGCTTTTAGAAGCTTCTCCGGAACAAGCCCGGTTGCCTTTGACGCACTGGTAAGAAGGCTATCTATCTTGTCATCAACAGCTTTTTTCCCCCTATCACTGCATTCCTGAATATACCTATGGTTCGGATAATTAGAGTTTAAGTTATCAAGATAATCTCTTAAGTCTTTGGGGATCATTTATTCTTCTGCTTCCTCTTTGATTTTACAATCCGAGTTCATAGCCAAGATAACAGAAGGAGGGTGTCGCCGTGGCGGTGGGTCCCGTTGCCGCAGTTAAGGCAATATTCCGAGCTTTTTGAGCAGTGCATTGACCCGCTCGTAAACGTCTCTCTGTATACGTTCCTTCTCTTCAGGATCGTCTATCTCCTCGAAGTCTGCAACTGATTTGGGACCAAAATCCTTTTCCGAAGAAAACTTCCTTGCGATTTTTTCCAGCCCCTCCCTTACCAGTCCTTGACGCAGGTGAGGCTTGAACTCCTCTGCCAATGCATCGATCCCTCCAGGATAATTCAGCACGCAGTAGTAAATGTCCCAGGCGTCCTTCTCCTTTATCCGGGCGTCCATGGCCATGCCCTTCATCACAAAGAACGGGACGATAGAGGAAACACGAACGGTCACGGTATCACGGGCACCGTTCGGAAGTCTCCCTTCGATCCTGATCTCCTTCGGCATCTCAAACACCAGATCGCATCCTCGCACTTTGCGTGCACGAATTCCCTGTATCTTCTGATGACGATGACTCTTTGAAGTCCCCTCATATTCACCGGCCAGGAGATTCACTTCCACGTTGATATCCGTATCACCCACCTTCACTGTCCGAAAGAAAATGAACGGCTGCTCGCCTTGCCGGTACCCCCTGCGCTGAAGAAGATCCTCGATCCTTTTGTATCCCTCTTCCTGGATATGCTGATGGTCCAGGGCAATGTCCACGTCCATGCTTCCGACATGGGGACCGCTGTCATGGGGTAGCAGGACTTCCGGTACCCAGCCACCTATGAGGACGATATCATCTTTGTACTCGCCCAAAAGATGGACGAGCTCTACGAGGACGGAGCGTGCGGCCTCGACTCCTTCGGCGGTATAATCCCGGCGGGTTACCATGTCACTGTTTCTCTCTCGACCATTTCGGTTTGATCACGTCCCTCAGCAAGACTTCTGCAGCCTCTTCACCCCTGCCCCTGTAGCTTTTCAGGTCAAGATAGATCTGGACCGGCGAAACAATTCTGAGATCATCAATCACCTGCATGCCATAATAGACTCCTTCGTCATAAGGTCCCAGGAGCATTATGTTTGCTCCGCTTTCCACCTCTTTCAAATTCAGCAATGACACCATATCTTCAACCATGGTGGATACGTAGGCCATGGCCCGGTTGTATCGCACAGCAGGGGCAAACCGTGCGGCACCAGAGAAGCCGGTCAGGGCACATTCAATGCCCTTTTCGCTGCAGACCCGCGCAAGGTCTGCCTCGATTTCAGGGATGCTTTGAAGTGAATAGAAATTGCGAACCTCATTTTTCCGGTAGGTATACGCATTGGACCACTCTTCAAGAAGTTTCCACGGCTCAATCAATGAAAAACCATCCTGCCGAGCAATCCATTCACGGTCAAGCAGGAGTTTCTTGACGTTTGCTACCTGCCCAAGGCTCACCCCTGCTTTATTGGCAAGGTCCTGTGTCTTCCATGTCTTGCCCGGGTTGTTCATGAGCACCCGGAGCACTCTCGAAGCCTTGGGAGAATAAAGAGAGGTGAGGTCTCTTCTTGTCTTGAATGGGTTTGGTCTTCCTGTCTGCTCAATGTAAACCTGCCCGAACGAGAGATAATTGTTCCCGGCGAAGTCAATATAACCAACACCATCCTTCAGGCAGATTTCTGCTGCCTGTGGCGATATGTAGGGAGCCATAAAAACGCCATAAGCGCTCGGGTACGAATCCCGGTAGCGGATCAGTTGATTGACCGCTTCCCGTGCGATACGCGGCTGCCCATTATTCTTTAGCTCAACAATGAGAGTCTGTTTCTTACCATCCAAAGCAAGATTGACCAGAAGGTCCACACCATCCCCTTGCCTGTCGATTGATACGATCTTCAGGAAAGGGATCTTCTCAAGTGTGCCCTTGAGGACGCTTTGAGCAGCATCTTCCATGTTTGACAGCTGTGTTTTCATTATTTTAGCCACTTTCAACAATCGCTGAAAATGATTGTAACAGTGAAATTTGTCCTTTGTCAAGAAGGTTTTTCACTATTTTTAATATTTTCAGCAAACGCTGAAAATAGACAAAAGATGGAATATTGAAGTTTCCCACGTTCACTCGACCTGGATGCATTGGATTTGGTAGAATAGTGAAAAGACCGAAGGCAAGAAAATAAGTTAACTTATTGAAATTATTTAGTCTTGTCTCACGTTTTCTAATCAGCGGGTTGGCGGTTCAAATCCGTCCGGGGGTCCAAAGATTTTCTTTCGCCCGCAACGATCCAAGTGGAGCGGAATGAACATACCGATGAGACCTCTCGACACGAGCGCCGATGCTGAAAAGGTCCAGATCGAAATCTTTCGACGCATGGAGCCTGAAAAGCGCCTCCAATCCGCTGCTCTCCTTGCCGAGACCTGTCGTACCCTTCTTGCGGAAGGGATTCGTAAACGCCATCCTAACTACAACAAAGACCAAGTGAGGCTAGCGGTCATCCGATGCCTGCTTCCCGAAACCCTTTTTTTGAAGGCCTATCCTAGTGCCCGTGACATCCTGCCATGACAGCTGAAGACGCCCTAAAACTTCTCTTGTCGAAGCTGGAGGAGTGTGAAATCCCTTATATGATTACAGGCTCTTTCGCGAGTAATAAAGAGGAAGCCTTACTTAAGAACCACAAGATCGCCCTCCTGAGCAGCGATTATCGAACCTGCGCTTGACTTGGTCCGGCCCGGGAGAAAGAGATATCCTCCCGTTGGCAATGAAATTCTTAAGATTTTCCATGGAGCCTCTCTCGAACGGCATTCCAAACATCGGCCACGTCTTGTCGTTTAGCCCATTCCGTAATGTAGTCCCAATCCACCATCTCACCGCTGATCTTTAGAATTCCGGCGATATCACGGAGATGCTTCTCCGAACCGCCTGCTTTATAGTACTCCATCTTTTTAATGATCACATCTTCTGGAGCAGCGAAATTGGCTTGATAGGATTCTGCTGGATAAATCCGGTGCACCCGTCGGAACCGGCTGTTATCAAACGGAGTATCTTGTTTTATGATGATGTCCACTTTGATACCGGAGGCCGGATGAATGATATTAAACTGCTCCTGGCGATGGATGGCCTCTCTTACTATCTCTTCGCTAATATAGAACTCGTCCGATGGAAAAACCTCTAAGAAATCTTTGACATGTTTTTCTTCTATTCCTGCCACTATATCAATATCATTCGTCAATCGTGGTTCTCCAAATGCCATCGCCGCGACCGAACCCGTTACAAGGTAGGGTATTCCAAGACGCTCGAAAACGCCCACAACTATCTGCAAAAGTTCAAATAGCTCCATGTGAAAGTCTCCTTGCCACCTCTTTCTCAATCCTGCCGTTATCCCAATCGGGATGGGTTTTTTTCAAATGAGTCATCAACATATGACGGGCCGATGTCCACATGGCAAAACCAATCCGAATCCTTTCCGCCGGTGTCTTATGGCGTAGAATTTCAGCCATGATGTCATCTACGACTTCAATTTGTCCTTGGTCCAATCTCAAAGTCGCCATCTTCCCCCTTCCCCGTTCATCATTGAGGATAACTTCCCTAAATATATAATGTTTCTGACATCACCTCAAGGCTTTTTTCCCTAAGGTCCCCATTCACTTGACATACAATTTCTTTTTTTCGTATATTTCACCTTGTCCGAAAGTGGAGCCCCCACGCCGAAGTGGCTGCCCGTCCGGTAAGCGGGCGGGCGGAACCCTCCGAAGCATACCCCACTGCGCTCGTGCGAGCTTCGTAGGGCACCCTCAACGCATTCATCCACGGTCTTAAAGACCATGGCTTTCTGCGTAGGAGGGCAAGTTCTTATCATTCGTCTCTATCTAAATACTTTTCTTCCCGCCGGAAGGCTTAAGGGAGGAGAACTTGGTCACCGAAAACAAAGAATATCTCGACCTCAAGGCTATTCTCATCATGGTTTCCCTGACAATTCTCTGGGGATTCAACTACACAGCGGTCAAATACTCGAATCAGGGATTGGCACCCGTCTTTACCTCGGCGTTAAGGTCGATCATTGCGTCCATTTGTGGGGTGATCTATTGCGTCAGAAAAAAGGAGAGGCTATTTCACACAGACATCATGTTATTTCATGGTTTCATGGTGGGTCTCCTCTTCGGTCTGGAGTTCGCTTGTATTTACCTCGGTCTCCTCTACACAGACGCAACGCGATCGATCATCTTCGTCAATACGAGTCCATTTATTGTCGCCATTGGCGCCCATTTCTTCTTGAAGGGCGATCCCCTGACGGTGCCCAAGATGGCAGGTCTCATCCTTGCCTTCACAGGTGTTTTCATCGTTTTCGGAGGGAAGCCCACGACGGCAAAACCAACCATGCTTATCGGCGACTTGTTGCAACTGCTTGCCGGGTTCCTCTGGGGGGCGACAACGCTTTATATAAAACGTTTCATGGCAGGAAAGGTTCAACCCATCCATACTTTTCTTTATCAACTCATTTTCTCGATACCGGTTCTCCTGCTGATCAGCCTGATTCTCGAGCCGAAGTGGATCATCAGCCTCAATGGCACGGTTTTCTTATCCTTCTTCTATCAATCCATCATCGTCGCATTCATCAGCTTTCTCGTCTGGTTCAAATTGATCCACACTTATTCGGTAAGCAGGCTTTCCTCGTTCACCTTCTTCGGGCCCATCTTCGGTGTCGTTTTCGGCACGATCTTTCTCGGGGAGGAGTTTACTTTTTCCCTAATGATAGGCCTTCCGATGGTGTGTCTCGGAATCTTTCTTGTGAACTGGAGGAAGGCAATCTCAGTAGATTAGAGGACCGCTTCGTCCAAAGAACTTATTTTCATAGACCCCAGTGTCCGGAGGATTTGAAGCTCCCCGCCCAAAAGGCGGGGCTTCCCGGACACGTAGTGGCGAGCCGAAAGGGAGCAAAGGAAATTTCGTTCTAATTGTGCCCCTTGCCCCCGCCTATCCCGCCATAGGCGGGACGGGGCTTACGGGGCACTAGCCGGTCAAAGGGACTTCCAGCAATAAAAAAGGCAGCAAGCACCGACTGCCTCATCTCTTTTCCCGGAAGCCCTCCAGACAATCTCTCAATGGTTTCTGGAACTTTTTCCGGTTTTTCCAAGGCAAGATTTCCGCAGGGCCAAGAAATGATTGACAATAAACATATCATGATGTCAAATATCATTACGTTCCTCGAATTCAGGAACACGTACAGGTTTCATTTTAGACTGAATGCCTGTGGATCCCACCGAAAACAAGAGAAGGGATTTTAAGGATTAGAAACAATAAGGACTAAACCTTGAATTGGGAAAGAAAAGGAGATATTAAGCAGAACAGAAAATTGTTTGCTTTTACCGCAGAGACGTCGAGATCGCAGAGAGGAGACCGTTTTTGATTTGTCCCGGGAAGTACCCGGGGCAAATCAAAAGTCCTCAGTCTTTCGGGTATATTCTATGGCCGCAGGCCTGGGGCTTCTGGAGAATCGGTGTCAAACCCTGAACCCCACGTGGTTCGGGGCCTCTCACCGATTCTCCGGAAAAAACACCCTCACTCAGCGGCCTCCGCGCCTCGAAGGAGTCACGCCTTCGCGGGACGAGTGGGCGGTGAAAAAGGCCTTGAAGATGTCACCTATTTAATGCTCTTGGTAAGAATAACAAGAAATCCCCTTGAGGGTTTTCTTTAATCATTGAACAGTTCCCTAAGAAAAGGATACCCCTGCTTGAAACTCAATGCATCAAACACGAAGGTTCCCTGAACAGATTTTTCTTGACTATCTTGGGCTGGTTTCGAAGCTCATTCCATTAAATGGGTTTATCTCCCGAGGTTCTTATTCTTAGAACATCAAAGACTGACGGAAAGGAGGTCGTTCAAATGGAAAAAGTGAATGGGGTGAAAGCTCTAATTGAATTCAGTTGGAAGAGGAGATTGAAGGTGGGGCGGAAAACGGTGTGGTGGAGTTTTCTCTTGCTTCTGATCCCCTCCGTTATATTAACGCTGGGCCAAACAGTGCAGGCTCAAGAATATCCGGTTCGGCCTATAAGCATGCTCATCGGTTTTGCACCGGGGGCAACAACAGATATTTGTGGGCGATTGATCGCTAAAGAAGCCGAGAAATTCTTGGGTCAGGAAATTGTCCCGGTGAATAAACCAGGAGGTGGGGGGGCTGTGGCAGCAGGGATACTATCTTCCTCTCGAGCAGATGGTTATACGATCCTGGCAGATGTGAGTGCCGCTTTAACGAATTCTCCTCACCTGGAAAAAGTCAACTATGATCCTTTGAAAGACTTTATTTATATTTTTGAGTTCGCCGAACTCGTCCCTATTTATGTTGTTCCCACCGATAGTCCTCACAAATCGTTCAAGGAGGTTATGGAATTCGCTCGAAAGAACCCCGGAAAATTCAGTGTGGGTACTCCCGGAGTCGGTACCTCGCCAAATTTAGCGATGGAACTGATAAAAGCAAAGGAGAAGATCGATATCGCTGTGATCCCATTTGCGGGATCCGCTCCTGCCATCACAGCTCTCCTGGGTGGTCATATTTCGTGCGTTGGAACAAGTCTCTCCACCATTATACCCCATATAAAGGCTGGTAAGATCAGAGCCCTCGCGATTACTGGAGAGACACGAGATGAAGCAACACCCGATGCGCCTACCCTTAAAGAACTTGGTTATCCTTATGCCGTATTGGGAGAAGTTTATTTGCTTGCAGCACCGAAGGGAACTCCTCCGGCGATCGTAGGAAAGCTTATAGAGGCGTTTCGTAAGGCAGCGCAGACCCCGGAATACCGAACCAAAGTTAAGGCTCTATACTCATATCCCGAGAATCCTCTTTATGGTGATCGATTGAAGGAATATATCGGACGCGAATACGCGAGAAGTGGAGAGATCATTCGGGGAGCCAATTTAGGTAAGTGAAGCTCGCCGCCCGTCCCGCCTGGGGCGGGACGGGGCATGCTGCAGCATTTTCGTAACAGCATTTCATAGAGAGTAAGAACTTAATCAAAAGTGATGTTCAGACAAATGGGATCCGAGGCGATCGGGAGCTTTTTCTGGCTTGGCGTA
>Ga0214473_10009756_pt1 | contig 11335 bp, 8 predicted proteins | sample RVTome_7_FD_203509 | JGI IMG/M metagenome (GOLD analysis project Ga0214473, IMG submission 203509) | Soil microbial communities from uranium-contaminated site in the Upper Colorado River Basin, Wyoming, United States - RVT98D197 | ecosystem: Environmental > Terrestrial > Soil > Contaminated >...
GACGGTCGCCTTGTAGGTGTTCGCGAAGACGTCCCCGGCGTCGTAGTTGAGATCGCCGTCGTCGAAGTTGGTGAAGCCCAGGGCCCTCTGGCAGCCGCCGTTGTTCACCCAGATCAGCTTGCAGTCGGGGTCTTCGACGCGCATCGAGAAGCCGGCCGAGACCGTGGTGTCCAGACTGCCCCGGACCTCGCCGACCTCGAATTCGACCGCCGCCGCTGGACCCGTCCCGGCCGCCCCCAGGGCGACCAGGAGCGCGATCCCAGAAACGCAGGTCGCGGCTTGCGTTCGCCTCGCGCGCCGCCCTTCGAGCGTGCACCCTCGCATCACGTCCCCCCCGCGATTTGTTGGAGCTTCTCTTTCCTTTCTCCGTCCCCTGCCGCTCCCAGCTTACTCGCGCGTCAGGGCCACTTCCATCAAATTTCCACGCTCGTGCCAATTCGAGCCGGTGAGGGCGGATCTCGGGACGGTGTGGGGTTTTCCCCGATGAGCGCCGGAGGAAACCCGGAGCCGGTCCGGCATTTCGGGGAGGGGCGAGCCCGTGCCACAATGCGGCCGACACGAGGTCCTCCGACGCTCGCCGCTCGGAGAGCCCGCTCCAACAGGATGGGAGCTCCAATGAAGCTGGCACTGCAGTTTCCGGCCATCGTCTACCGCGAGGGTCCGGCGGCCGTGGCACGGGTTGCCCTCGCCGCCGAGTCGATCGGCTTCGACGAGATCGACTTCTTCGATCACGTCGTCATGGGCCACCTGATGGAGGGGCGCTTCGCCGGGCCCTATCCGACCGAGATGCCCATCCTCGAGCCCATGGTCGCGCTCGGCTTCATTGCCGCGCGAACGGAGCGGATCGGGCTCGGAATCGAGGTGCTGATCCTCCCCCAGCGACAGCCGGCCCTAGTCGCCAAGCAGATCAGCACCCTCGACACGCTGTCGGCCGGCCGCGTCCGCCTCGGGGTCGGGGTGGGCTGGCAGGAGTGCGAGTACGAGGCTCTCGGTACCGCCTTCCGCAAGCGGGGCAGGATGATCGACGAGGCGATCCCTCTGCTGCGGACCTGCTGGTCGCAGAAGTCGATCGATTTCGAGGGCACCTTCTACAGAGCGACGAAGCTCGCCATGGAGCCGAAGCCGCCGCAGGGCGGAGCGATTCCGATCTGGGTCGGGGGCAACTCTCCGGTGGCCCTGCGGCGCGCCGGAGCGCTCGGCGACGGCTGGATGGCGAACGGCGCCATCACCGAGAAGGACACGGCGGCCATCGCGACGATCAAGAGGCACGCGGAGGAGGCGGGCCGCGATCCCGAGAAGCTCGGCTTCCAGGCGCAGATCACCGCTCCGCCGAACCCCGAGGATCCCTTTGGCCGCGATTTCCACTCGAGGCCCGAGAGGATCGCGGCGGTGGCGCGCTCGGCGAGGGAGGCGGGCTTCGGCTGGGTCGCCCTCAACGCGAGCGCGGTCTACATCGCCGGGGCTCAGAACGCCGACGCCCTCTGCGAGGATCTGGGGAGGATCCACGAGCGGATTCGCGACGAAGTCGGCCACGGCTGAGACCGGGGCGGCTCGGAACGGATTCCGTACCTCCTTCGGCCCCCGATCTGTGAGGGCCCGTGCCAGCCGTCGCGGCTGCCGGGCTTCCCCCGAGGAATGGCCGAGCAGCTGGGGTGGTGATAGGTTTCCCATAGGTGTCCAGTGACCTTGGGGCGCCCGTCGTCGAGCCGGACGCCAAGCCTGGAGGTGGGTCATGAGCAGCACCGCGCCGCGCAGCTCTCTGCGCGAGAAGATCCTCCAGGAAGCCATCGACATCGTCCAGAAGCACGGCGTCGAGAGCATCACCATGCGCTCCCTGGCGGAGAAGCTCGGCCACTCGCCCGCCACCATCTACATGTACTTTCAGAGCAAGCGCGAGCTGCTCCACGACCTTGCCCTCGAGGGCTTCGATCGGCTGACGGAGGCGGTGGAGCCCTCCCTGCGCCTCCCCGACCCGGGCGAGGCGATGGTGGAGGCCGCCAAGCGCTACATCGACTTCGGTCTCGCGAACCCGGAGATCTATCGCCTGATGTTCCAGCACACCTCCATCCAGGCCTTCAGCGCCGACGACATCGCCCACCGGGCGCGGCTCTGGAATCTCTTCCGAGACGCACACGCGCGGGGCATCGCCGCGGGCGCGCTCCGCGAAGGGGATCCGGACGCCTTCAACATGGTGGGCTGGTCCATGCTCCACGGCTTCGTGCTGCTGGCGCTCAGCGGGCGCAATCCCTCCCCCTTCATGGAGGGCCTCTCCCAGGGCGAGGTGCGCGATCACGTGATCGCCGCCTGGCGACGCGCCTTTTCCTCCCGGCAAGAAGCCGGAAAGGAGCGGTAGAACCGCGGTTTGCGGAACCTCCTGCGAGGTCGCGCCCGGGCTCCCACCCCCTGCCCGGGAAGCCCGGTTTTCGTCTTTTGAATCGAATAGTTACGAAGGCGATCCGACGGAGAGCCGGAGCGCGATGGGATTGCGGATTCTGCTATTCTGCCGCCCTCAGATGAAGGATCGGGATCGATACTGGGATTGCCTGGACCAGGCGATGGAAGCGTCCCACGGCGGGCGCACGGAGGAAGCGCTCGCCTGGCTCGACGAAGCGCTGAAGGCGCACCCGAACGGCGCCGAGGCCCACAACGGTCGCGCCGAGATCCTGTGGGACGAGGGGAGGATCGACGAGGCGCTCTACGAGGTCGAGCTCGCCGCGCTGGCCGATCCGAAGTTCATCACCGCGCAGCTCAACCGCGCGGAGCTCCTGATCGAGGAGCTCGGCGAGTTCGAGCAGGCCATCAGCCAGTGCGACCTCCTGCTCTCGGGCAGCCCCGACCTGCCGCGCCCGGATCGCAGCACCGAAGCGGAGATCTACTACCTCAAGTCCAAGGCGCTCTTCTATCTCGACGATCTCGAGGGTGCGCTGTTCCTGGTCCGGCGCGCCAGCAAGATCGTCGCCGAGGGCGCGGTCTACCGCGCCTTCGAGGGACAGATCAGCTTCGAGCTCGGCCACTTCGAGGAGGCCCGTCGCTACCTGGAGCACGCCGTGGGGCTCGACCCCGATTCGGCCCACGCCCTCTACCACCTGGGCCTGGTTCTCGAGCGGCTCGGAGAGGACGAAGAGGCGACGCGGGCCTTCTCCCGGGCCCACGCGCTCGACAGTGAGCACTACCCCCTGCCCGTCGCGATGGACGACCGGGTCTTCGAGCAGGTGGCCGCCGAGGCGATGCGCGATCTTCCGCGCTCGATCCGCGAGTACGTCGAGAATGTTCCGCTGCTGATCGAGGATTTCCCCTCCCTCGAGCTGCTCGCGGAGGAGAGCGTCTCGCCGCAGATCCTGGGGGTCTTCATCGGCGTTCCGCGCACCGAAGCGGCGGTGACCGCCCAGGCCACGGACGTGGATCGCATGATTCTCTTCAAGAGGAACCTGGAGAAGGTCTGCTGCACCCAGGCGGAGCTGGTCGAGCAGGTCCAGATCACCGTCAAGCACGAGATCGGCCACTATCTCGGGCTCGACGAAGTCGATCTCGAGCGTCTCGGCCTGGCCTGATCCGTGCCCGCTGCGGATCTCGTCACCTCACTCCGCGGCATCGTCGGAGACGCCGCCTGCCTGGTCCGGCCCGAGGATCTCTTCGTCTACGAGGCCGACGGCCTCACCCTCCACCGCGCCCGCCCGCGCGCCGTGGTGCTGCCCCGGGAGAAGGCGGAGGTCGCTCCGATCGTCAGGACCTGCCGCACCTTCGGCGTCCCCTTCGTCGCGCGCGGGGCGGGGACCGGGCTCTCGGGAGGCGCCCTCGCCCTGGACGGCGGGGTGGTGATCGAGTGCGCGCGGATGAACCGGATCCTCGAGGTGAATCCGCAGGATCGCTACGCGGTGGTGCAGCCCGGCGTGATCAATGCCGAGCTCTCGAAGGCGGTGGCACCCCACGGTCTCTTCTACGCCCCGGATCCCTCCAGCCAGGCAGCCTGCACCATCGGAGGCAACATCGCCGAGAACTCCGGAGGGGCCCACACCCTCAAGTACGGCACCACCACCGACCACGTGCTCGCCCTCGAGGTGGTTCTTCCGGATGGGGAGTCGGTGAGCTTCGGCTCCCGGACCGGCTGGACCGCCGGCTACGACCTGGTGGGCGCCTTCATCGGCTCGGAGGGAACCCTCGGCGTGGTGACGGAAGCGACGGTTCGCCTGACCCCGCTCCCCGAGGCGGTGGAGACGCTGCTCGCCGTCTTCCCGGACGTTTTCTCGGCCTGCCGATCCGTCGGTGCGATCATCGGCGCGGGGCTGGTGCCCGCCGCCCTCGAGGTGATCGATCAGCGCACCATCGCTGCCGTCGAGGCCAGCGTCTACGCAGCCGGCCTTCCCACCGACGCGGGCGCCATGCTGCTGATCGAGCTCGACGGTCCTTCCCTGGCGGTGGCCCGGGAGGTGGAACGCGTCCGCGGCCTGCTCTCGCGCTCCGGCGCCAGCCGGGTCGAAGTCGCGTGCGACGAGCGGGAGCGCCAGCAGTTCTGGCGCGCTCGCAAGGGCGCCTTCGGCGCCATGGGAAGGCTGGCGCCGGATCTCTATCTGTACGACACGGTGGTGCCGAGGGTGAGGCTTCCGGAGGTTCTGGGGCGGATCTGCGAGATCGGGGACCGCTACCGCCTGCGCCTCTCGAACGTCTTTCACGCAGGCGACGGGAACCTCCACCCGATCATCTCCTTCGATCGGCGCGATCGGGGCGAGATGGAGCGGGTGCTCGCCGCCGGCGAGGAGATCCTGCGGGTCTGCGTCGAGGCGGGCGGGGTGCTGAGCGGAGAGCACGGGATCGGGAACGAGAAGCAGAAGTTCATGGGGCTTCTATTCGGCGAGGACGATCTCGACGCGATGCGCCGCCTGCGCGCCGCGTTCGATCCCGACGGGATCTGCAACCCGGGCAAGGTCCTCCCGACGCCTGGAGCTTGTGTGGAAGCGGGCGCCGTGAAGCGGCACGCATGACCTCCGAGCGCCCGCTCGAGGCGCTGCGCGCGGCGGTCGGCGACCGCGCCGTGGTCGAGCACGAGCCGGTCGCCGTGGACGGCGTGAGCCTGACCGCGACCTTCCGCCCCGGGAGCGGCGAGGAGCTGGCCGCGGGGCTCCGGGTGCTCTCGCAGCAGGGCATGGCCGCGCTGGTCTGCGGCGGCGGGACTCGTCTCTGCCAGGGGAATCGACTGCGGCGGGCCGACCTCGCCCTCGAGGTCACCGGTCTCGACGGGGTCCTCGAGCTCGATGCCGAGGACGGAGTGGTTCACGTCCGCGCCGGGACCGAGATCGCGGTGCTGCGCGCGCTGGTTCGCGCCGAGGGCTGGGAGCTTCCCCTCGACCCGCCGGGAGACGGGACCAGCGTCGGCGGCGCGCTCGCTTCGGCGGCGATAGGGCCTCGCTTCGCACAGCCGCGCCAGATCGTTCTGGGGCTGGAGGTGGTTCTCGCGTCCGGCGCGCGAACCCGCTGCGGCGGGCGCGTCGTCAAGAACGTCACCGGCTACGATCTCGCCAAGCTCTACACCGGCTCCTTCGGCTCGCTCGGCGTGATCGAGGCCGCCTGGCTGCGGCTCCGCCCTCTTCCGGAGCGGAGCCTCTTCCTGGCAGCGGCGCTTCCCGAAGGGGCGGAGGGGTTCGAGCGGGCTCTGACTGCCGCGCGGCGTCCCTCCGCACGCGTCGCTGCGCTCGTCGACCGCGCGCTCGGAGCGGCGATCGATCCCGCCACCGCCAGGGAAGGGAGCGTGCTCCTGCTCGAGCTCGCCGGTGACGAGTCGCTGGTGAAGGCGGACCGGAGAAACCTCGTCGAGCGGACGGGAGCGCGCGAGGTGGACGAGGTGATGGTCGAGCGGCTCAGGAGCGTGCAAGCGGGGATCTTTCACCCAGGCGGGCTCCGGTTCCGGATCAGCTCTCTTCCCAGCCGCGTGGGCGAGGTGGCGCAGCGCCTGGCGCGGGACGGAGGCGCGGTTCTCGCCTATCCGGCGAGGGGCCTTCTCTATGCGCGCTTTCCCGTCGGACTCGCGAGCGACGAGGGCGCGGTGGCTGCGGCGGAGCGCAGCGCGCGGCTCGCCGCCGACGCGGGCGGAGGTGGCTTCGTGATCGAGGATGCCCCGGACTGGGCGAAGCAGGGGCGCGACGTCTTCGGCGATCCGGGTCCCCTCCTCCCGCTCTTTCGCGAGCTCAAGCGCCAGTACGATCCCAAGGGAGTCCTGAATCCCGGTCGCTTCGCGGGACACCTGTGAGCGGGTCGAGCGAGGTCCTGCGAGGGATCTATGCCGGCACGCTCGACTGCGTGCACTGCGGGCTCTGCCTTCCCGTCTGCCCGACCTATCGGATCACCGGTCGCGAGACCTCGTCGCCTCGCGGACGCCTCTACCTGATGCGAGGCGCGATCGAGGGCGAGATCCCCCTCGGAGAGGTGCTGGCCGAGGAGGCCTACCTCTGCCTCGGCTGCCGGGCCTGCGAGACCGCCTGCCCGTCCGGCGTCGAGTTCGGAGCGATCCTCGAACAGGCGCGCGCCGCGGTGGAGCAGGCGGGCCTTCGCGAGGGCTGGCCCAAGCGGATCGAGAGCTTCGCCCTGAAGGAGGTGCTGCCGCGGCCCGAGCGGCTCCACCGGCTGGTGGGAGCGCTCGGCCTGATTCAGCGCCTGCGCCTCGATCGCCTGGTCTCTCTCCTTCCCGTCGGGATGCGGGAGGCGTACGAGCTGCTGCCCGCCGTCCCGCCGGCGCGGGAACGGGTCCGCCTGCCAGAGCGGACTGCCGCCCAGGGCAGGCTGCGCGGGAGGGTCGCGCTCTTCGAGGGATGCATCGGGCCCGAGCTCTTCGGGCGGGTGAACCTGGCCACCGCCCGGGTCCTGGCCCGCAATGGCTTCGAGGTGCTGGTTCCTCGCGGGCAGGGCTGCTGCGGGGCGCTCCACGCGCACGCGGGCGAGATGGAGCTCGCCCGCGCTCTCGCCCGGCGGAATCTCGCCGCCTTCGATCCCGCTCGGGTGGACGCGATCCTCGTCAACTCGGCCGGCTGCGGTGCGGCTCTCCGCGAGTCGGGGCGCTGGCTCCCGAACCAGGCCGAGGCATTCGCCGCATCGGTGCGCGACGTCTGCGAGTTCCTGGACGCCGAGGGGATCGATCCGCCGCCGGGCCGTCTCGAGGCCAGGGTCTGCTACGACGATCCCTGTCACCTGGTCCACGGCCAGCGCGTCGAGGCGGCGCCGCGGCGCCTCCTCGAGATGATTCCGGGAGTCGAGCTGGTCGATCACGACGACCCGGCCGGCTGCTGTGGCGCCGCGGGAATCTACAATCTCACCCATCGGGAGATGTCGGCGCAGGTGCTGGAGAGGAAGATGAGCGCGCTCGCCGCCGCCAAGCCCGACGTGATCGCCTCGGGCAATCCCGGCTGTCTGATCCAGCTCGAGGCCGGCGCAAGGAGATGGGGCCTTCGCGCCCGCGTCGTCCACCCGATCGAGCTGCTGGCGGAATCCTACGGCGAGCTCCCCGCTCAGCGGTAGAGAATGGCGTCGGAGGTGGGCTTCGGGATCCGGATGCGCGGGAAGGCGCCGAGGCCGAAGTCGTCGAAGCTCCCCTGGAGGACGATCTCGACCGGGAGGATCGACTCCCGGGAGCGGACCAGGCCGTACTTCTCGCGCATCCCGCGGAAGGCGTAGGTGGACTCGGCCGAGGCGCGCAGATCGGGAGTGTCGATCACGCCGAGCTTCGCGCGCTCGAAGAAGAGGTCCCGGTCCGCGTCGTACTCGACCCGCGCGTCCGGGTCGACCTGGAGGATCCGCAGCGAGGTCTCCTCGAGAAGCGCCGCCACCCGCGCCAGCCGCTCCGCGGAGACCTCGGCGTAGGTCTCCTCGGGGGCGTCGCGGTCGTTTCCGCTCTCGCTCACGAACGCGAACTGGAGCATCCGCCCCCCCAGGAAGGTGATGCCGTCCGGATGCAGCTCGCCGTTCTCGAGGCGGTCGTCGAGAAGCTCTGGACGGAGGGCGAATCCCTCGGGACCCGCGAGCCTCGGGTTCTCGAGCAGGAAGGCGCGGGTCACCTGGATCCGCTGCGGTGTTCCCTTCTCGACCTCCTCCCGGGCCTGCTCCCCCGCCTTGCGACCCGCCTCGGTGTCGTGAAACTCCCGGGCGATCCTCTTGAGCAGCGACATCCGGACGTCTCGCCGCTTCTCGCGGCCTGCAGCCTCGAGAGCCTGCTCGGACGCCTTGCGGCGGAGCTCCTTCAGGTGGTCCTGGTCGCCGCCGGCCTCGGCCAGCTGGAGAGCGCCGAAGTAGTTGCCCCTCGACTCCTCGAAATCCTCGAGCCAGCTCCGGACCGAGGGGGCGTGCTCGCCATTCGGGTATCGCTCCAGGTAGCGGCGCGCGAGGACCGAGGGCACCCGGGTGGTGGGCCCCATGAAGGGGTAGCGGATCAGCCGGTTGGGGAACCCGCCGACCACGTTCAGCACGGTGGGAAGCTCGATGACCCACTCCAGGGTTCGCGCCAGGTCCCGGTCGCGCGCCCCCTTCGCCAGGGGTCCGAGGAATAGCCAGCGCAGCCTCGCCCAGGTCTCCGCGCTCCGTGCCGCGCGGTGGGCCCGGTAGGGGTTCTGCTCAGGGCTCGCGATGGCGGCCTGGGCGTGGCGCGCCATGTTCGAGCGCAGGGCCCCGAGCTCCGCGATCTCCTCGAGCTGCTCCCACATCGAGGTCTCGCGTCCCGCCTCTCCCGAGAGGGTGGCCAGGGCAAAGGCGGCCTCGTCGGCCAGCGGAGCCCCGGGATGCTTCTCGAGGAGCGCTCCCACCGTCTCTTCGGCGGGGCCCTCGGCAAGCAGCAGAGCGACCGCCAGATCCCGCTCAGGGGTGGAATCGGCGTCGGTCGCCTGCAGGGTCCTCGCCCGATTCCTGCTCCAGACCGCGTGGCGCTCCTCGGCCTCTCGCAGCAGCCGGGAGGCCTCGCGATCCTCGGGGGCGTAGCGAAGGGCGCGCTCGGCGAGGGCGACGGCGAGCGGCGCATCGTCCTGCTCGAGCGCCTGTCGTGCGCCGCGCAGGCTCCGATCCCGCTGGGTGCGGAACCAGCGCGCCTGCGCGGAATCGATCCGGTCGAGGAGCACCGACGCCTCGGGCGCGCTCGGCTCCCTCTCGATGAAGCTCTTCCAGTGGGCGAGGGCCTGGCGCTCCGGAGCGCTGAGCTCGTCGTCCTGATGCTCCGCGACGGCCACGCCGATCACCGACTGGAGAAGCCGGACGGGGAGCATGAATCCGGTGATGGCGCCGCGCCCCAGCGCAGCGGAGAAGGCATTGGCCGCGCGGCCGATCCGGCGCATGCGCGCGTCGTGGAGCCGGGCATCGGCGAGCCGCAGGGGATCGTCTTCGACCTCCTGCCGGATCCGGGCCCGCAGGGCGGGGTCGAGGTCTCTGCGCTTCAGCAGGGCAGCGGCCTCTCTCCGGTAGGCGAGGCTGTTCTCCAGCGTCGCGTTCCTGGCATCGAGGGCGTAGGGAAGCATGCCGGTCGCCGGCTCGTCGCGCTCGCTGCGCTCGGCGTCGACGGCCGCGAGCTTCTCGATGCAGCCGTCGAGCTCGCGCCGGTCGCTGCGCAGCACCCCCACCGCCAGGGAGTGGGCCAGATCATCGGTCTCATCCGGCACGTAGTTGCCGATCGTGGGCAGGGGCTCCATGGGAGAGAAGACGGGTGGCGCGCCCCCGCTGGCGCAGCCGACCGCCAGCGCGGCCAGGACCGCCGCGAGCGCGCGCCAGGCCTCGCCGGTCTTGCACTCGCTGTCGAGGCCGGGGGCGGGGGGGCCGGCGTGCCGGAGGCAGGAGGGCCCCCGCCCCCGGCCCCTCCGCCTGAGCGCTGCCCATCTGGTGGGCTTCGCTCGGCTGCGCCTCGCTGCGCGCCCGGCTTCGCCGGGCTTGCGGATGTCACGGGCTGAAGCGGTCACGGTCCACCTTGAGTGTAAAAGCCAGAAACGCTTCCAGCCTGCGGGCCGCCTCGAGCTTCTCCGGCGCGCCGTCCTGGTTGCTGATCGCCTCGTAGAGCCGAGCCGCCGCCTCGACCAGCTCCTCGAATCGCGGCGGATCGAAGCGCAGCCCCTCGGGTGGATGGCTCTCGACGTAGTTCACCGCGAGCTCCGCATAGAGATCCGCCAGCGCCAGCAGGTGGCGATTGGCGTTCTTGCTCTCCCGGTGCGAGCTGACCAGCTGCTGGAGCGCCGCCAGGGCGCGAACGTCCCCGTCGGCGTAGAGGCGCCGCGTGTCGCGCAGGAAGCGCGCCCGCTCCATCTCCGCCCGCTCGATCTCTTCGCGGATCACGAACCCGTAGTGGGTGCCCTCGGCGCCGCCGAGGAGCGCCTCGAGGAGTGCGACCCGGCGATCGAAGAGCGCCACCACGCTCTCGCGCTCGGCGGCCGCCGCGACCGGGTCGCCCTGCTCCGGGATCTCTGCCTGCTCGGGCTCGAGTGCCGCCGCCTCGGCGAGCGCCTCGCAGATCGCCTGGCTCTCGCGCGCGTCGCGCTCCAGGGGTCCTTCGATCCCCGCGGCGACCCCGTAGCTCGAGGCGGCCAGATCGAAGGCGCGCAGCCGCTCGAGCGCGCGGCCCTTCGCGAAGGCGAGGACGTCGTCCATGTAGCCGGAGCGGAGCTCCTCGGCGTGAATCCTCTCCAGGTTCTCCAGACGCAGCAGCGAGGCGCGATAGACGTTGCGGCCGGTGAAGTCGCGCGCCGGCTGGAAGCGATAGGTGTCGTCGGGGACGTGCCGGCGCAGCACGGCCAGCACCTCGAGCAGGCTCTCGCTCGGCCGATAGCGGGGATCGGGCTCGGGTGTGGAGCGGCAGCCGGCGAGCCCCATCGATCCGAGCAGGAGGGAGAGGGCGATGCGCCCTGCCGCCGCAGTCCCCCTCACCGAGTCTCCCGCCGGGCGGCGACCGCGTTCAGCATCTTCTCGGTGGCGATCACCGCGGCCGCGAGCTGGTCCGAGTCGACGCCGAGAGTGGACCAGGAATCCTCGCCCGCCTCGCCTCGCCAGGTGATCACGGTCTCCACCAGAGCGCTGGTGCGCCCCCCCGGCGGGATCCGCACCCGGAAATCCTGGAGCATCGGAACCTCGAGCCGGAACTTCTTCACCGCCTTCTTGAGGGCATTCATGAACGCGTCGTAGCCACCGTCGCCAGTGGCCTCGGCGGCGGAGGTCTTTCCGCGGTAGGAGACGGCGGTCTTGGCGCGCGGCGTCGCGCCGCTCCCCAACCAGACCTGGTAGGAGTCGACCTTCACCATCTGCTCCGGGGGCGTCTTCAGCACGTCCGCGATGATGAAGCGGAGATCCTCCGGGACCACGGTGTGCTTCTTGTCTCCCAGCTCGACGA
>Ga0214473_10009757_pt1 | contig 11335 bp, 11 predicted proteins | sample RVTome_7_FD_203509 | JGI IMG/M metagenome (GOLD analysis project Ga0214473, IMG submission 203509) | Soil microbial communities from uranium-contaminated site in the Upper Colorado River Basin, Wyoming, United States - RVT98D197 | ecosystem: Environmental > Terrestrial > Soil > Contaminated >...
TCGATTTCCGCGTTCTTCCGGACGATATCCGCCTGAAGCTCCTTGATCCGGTTCGTCTCCATCCGGTGGAAGAGGAACAATGCCGCAAGGACCAGAAACGGGATGAGGAGGTAGGCGGTGTTGAGATCCAGTTCCCTGCGCTTCTTCCGTTTGCCCCGGATCAGGTTTATCCGGATCATCGGCGGTCCTCCAGGTTCCGAAGCGCAAGGCCGATGGCCACCGTCGCGGCGGTCGTGTGCTGGGCGACCACCGCGGGATTCACCAGGCGCTCATCCACCGTCAGCCCTTGGAAGGCATTGAAGATCTCCACCTCGATGCCGATCTTCTCCGCCATCATCTCCTTGAGGAACCGGGATTTCGCGGCGCCGCCGGTGAGGAAGACCTTAGTGACGAGGCGGTCCGGGTAGGTGGCGGAAAAGAAGTTGTACGACCGCTGCGCTTCGGTGGCGAGAACGCTCGAGACGGTTTTCATGACCTCGGCGAGCTTCTCGGCTCGGTCGGCGGCGTCCTTGGTCCCCACCTTGAGCGATTCCGCCGTCTCGAAGCTCACGGCAAGCTGTTTCTGGATTTCCGAGGTGTACATCCCTCCTCCCATCGGCACGTCGCGCGTGAAGAGCGGCACTCCGGCATGGAGGATGTTGACGTTCATGAAGGAGGCCCCGACGTTGATCACCATGGGGACCTGCTCGTCGGAGACGGGATGGCAGAACTCGAACGCGTTCCCCGCCGCGATGGAGTCGATGTCGACGATCGCCGGGGAAAGGCCCGCATCCTTGACCACGGAGATGTAATCGTTGACGAGGTCGGTCTTCACTGCCACGAGAAGGACATCCATCTTGGAGGGATCTTCCTTCAGGGGGCCGATCACCTGAAAGTCGATCTTCACGTCCTTAATATCGAAGGGAATATACTGCTCCACTTCCCACTGGATCGACTCTTCGAGCTCTTCGGGCGTCGTGGTGGGCAGGACGACTTTCTTTATGATCACCGAATGCCCGGAAAGGGAGGTGGCCACCTCCTTTTCCCGGACCTTGAGATCCCGCAAGGCGGTCTTGATCCCTTCGATCACCGATGCGTGGTCCATGATGGCGCCGTCGACGATCGCGTCCGGCGGGAGGGGATAGACCCCGAATTTCTTCACCCCGTATTCGTTCCCAGCCGCCTTGACGTGCGCCAGCTTGATGGAACTGGAGCCGATGTCCAGGCCGATCAGGTCCTTCGATCCGAAGAGTGCCATCGCCTTCCCCACGTTCTCAGTCTTCTTTCTGGAAAACCTTGTCCCGGTCCGAAAGCTGAAGCCCCAGGGAAAGGATGATCTTCCGCTTCGTGTCCATCCGGCAGGCCATCCCCTTCTCCACACGGTCGATGGTCAGGACCGATACCCCCGCGCGCCGCGCCAACTCCGCTTTGCTCATAAGTAACCCTTCTCTTATCTTTCGGACGTTGTTGACCTCCAGTTTAATCCTCTCTTTCTTGAGATTTATCATTGGAACACCCACCCCCCTGCCGGAAACAGGCCATTAATACAACCCTATGCGCATCTGGGCAAAATCATACCTCCCCGTAAGTTTATGTCAAGCGATTTTTAACTGAATATGAAATTAGCATAATTATACTAAATTAACATCAATTCAATCCGTACGCCTTCACCTTGTACAACAGCGCCGGATGGCTGATTCCCAGCAGTTCCGCGGCCTTCGGACGGCTCCCCCCGGATCGTTCGAGGGCCAGCCGGATCATCTGCCGCTCCACCTCCCGGATCGCCTCCTTGAGGTCCGGGCGGTCCAGCGGAATCGGAATCCGGACGAGGAAGGAGGGGGACTCCCCACCCCCCGCCGGAGCCCCACGTTTCCATATGGAGAGCAGCTCCTGGCGCGGGATCTCGCGCCCGGCGGCCAGAAGGACGCACCGCTCGATCAGGTTCTCCAGCTCCCGGACGTTCCCCCTCCAATCGTATTCCCTGAGAGCCTCGAAGCTTTCCGGCGGAAGGTGCATCCCGGGCTTTTGGAATTTCCTCGAGAAACGGTCGAGGAAATGCTGGGCGAGAAGAGGGATGTCCTCCCGGCGGTCCCTTAACGGGGGAATGTGGATGCGAATGACGTTCAGCCGGTAGAAAAGGTCGCCCCGGAACCTTCCTTCCGCCACCTCCTGTTCGAGGTCCCTTGCCGTGGCTGCGACGAGCCGGATGTTCACCTTCCGGGTCTCGGTGTCCCCAAGCCGGCGCAGCTCCCCCTCCTGGAGGAAGCGGAGCAGCTTCGTCTGGAGAGAGAGCGGGAGCTCCCCGACCTCGTCCAGGAACAGCGTCCCTTCCCCCGCCTTCTCGATGAGCCCTTCCCGGTCGGTTTTCGCATCGGTGAACGCCCCCTTCCGGTAACCGAATAGTTCGCTCTCGAGGAGGGTTTCCGGTATCGCCCCGCAGTTGATCGCCACGAAGGGCCCTCCCCCCCGGCGGCCCCCGAAGTGAAGCATCCGGGCCACCAGCTCCTTGCCCGTTCCGCTTTCCCCGGTGACCAGGACCGTCGCGTCGTAGTCCTTGACCTTTTCCACCATCCGGACGACTTCTCCCATGGCGGGGCTCGCGTACAGGAAATCGCCGGGCCGGAACGCCTTTCCCACTTCGCTTCGCAAGTACTCGTTCTCCCTGCGAAGGGACTCCCTCTCCTGGGCCTTCCTCAAGGTAAGGAGGATCTCATCGCTCATGAACGGCTTGGAGACGTAGTCGTACGCTCCCGACTTCATCGCCTCCACGGCGGTCTCGAACGTTCCGAAGGCCGACATCATGATCACGGTGCCGGGAATCCGCCGCGCGGTCATCTCCCGCAGCAGTTCCAGCCCCCCCATTTCCGGCATCCGGATATCGCAGAGAACGAAGTCGAACCTCTCCTTTTCGAGCGCCTGGAGCGCTTCCCTGCCGTTTCCCGCCTGCGCCACGAGATACCCTTCGGAGGAAAGGATCTTTCCGAGGACGTCGCGCATCCCCGCTTCGTCGTCGACCACCAGAATCCGGTCAGCCATCCGATGTCTCCCCGGCGGCCGCGGCCGCTGTTCCCTCCGGGCGGACGGGAAGGATGACGGTAAAGATCGAACCCTTCCCCTTATCGCTCTCGGCGCGGATTTCCCCTCCCGCCCCTTCCACGATGGCGCGGGAAACCGACAGGCCGAGACCGGTTCCTTCCCCGGGCTCCTTGGTCGTGAAAAACGGATCGAAAACGGCTTCCAGATCTTCCGGGCGGATTCCGTCGCCCGTATCCGAAACGGAAACCGCCACTCTTTTCGGGATGGCCTTTTCCTTCCCCGCCCGGAGCGGCGCGACATCCGCATCTGCGGGATCGGTGGCCCTCCTCCTCATGTTCCGGACCCCCGACGTAACCACCGGGCCGACGCAATAGGTGCGAACGCGGAGGACCCCCCCGTTCTTCATGGCGTCCACGGCGTTCAGGAGCAGGTTCAGCAGCACCTGCTGGAGGGGTCCGGGGGCGATGCCCGCTTTTCCGACCTCTCCGTACTCGGCGCGGACTTCGATGTCCCGGAACATCTTCCGGAAAGAGAGCAGTTCCACGGCTTCCCGGACGACCGCGTCGACGTCCGCTTCCGCATCCTCCTCCCCGCCTCCCGGAGCCGCCACGGACAACAGGCCCCGAACGATGTTCTCGATCTTCCGGGTCTCCCCGATGATCTTGTCCAGGCATTCCTCCTGCTCCGCGCGGCTCGCAGAAACCTTCCCCAGGTACTCCGCGTAGCCCCGCACGGCCATCAGCGGACTCCCCACTTCGTGCGCGACGCCGGCCGCCAGCCGCCCCACCGTCGCCAGCTTCTCCGCGCGGTACGCGTCATGCTCGGCCTGCCGCGCCTTTTCCCGCGCGGAAAGGATGGCCGCGACCATCCGGTTGAACGACGCGCCCAGCTGTCCCACCTCGTTTCCCGGAGTTTCGTCCGCGCGGAGCCGGTAATTCCCGGCCGCGATCCTCTCGGAAACGGACGCGAGGCGTCGCAAGGGACGCGCCACCGACCGGTCCATGAGGAAAGCCCCGAACAGGACCATGACGACGATGTCCGCTCCCACCAGAAGGCCCGTGATTCTTACCAGGTATCTTGCTTCCCTCTCGATCCCCGGAGAGAAGAACCGGACGCGGATCCCCCTTGTCCCTTCCGGTCCCCCGGCGAGCGGAAGCGTCACGTCGACCGCCGGATGGACGGACAGCATGACGCCCGCCTTCTCTCCCGCCGGCTCCACGACAACCCCGTCCGCGGGGGGGCCTTCGGGAAGCAGCGTGACTTCCTGGATATAGGGAGAATGCCGGACGAAATCCGCCGGGACGGGAACCGGGCCCGACCCCCCGCCGCTTCCCGCCGCCTCCACGGCGCTCCGGACCGCGTACGCGACGGAAACGGCCGCCTCGGCATGGCGGCGCTCCATGCTCGTCTCGATGACTTTCAGGGAGAAAACGGCCAGCAGGGAAAGGGAAGCGACGGCGATCAGCGTCAGCTGGATGACGACGCCCGTCCTGACCGAAACATCCCCTCTCACCCGGGCCGCCTGGGAACGAAGTAGTTTGACACCTGCTCCACGAATATTAGAATAGCAAAAACGACTGCAGGAGGGGGAACGTGACTCAACCCGCGCAAAGGCATCGTTTCCGCCTGATCAACAGGGAGTTGCAGTTCGGCCTGGCCTGGCGGATGATGATCGCCTACCTCCTGTTCCTCTTCATCGGCGTCGCCCTGATGTTTGCGCCCTCGATGCTCCGGCTGGCCACCGGAAACAAAGTCGAGGAACTGGCGCCCGCCGCCCGCGAATTCCTCGTCCTCCACAACCGGATCTGGCCCGCGGTCCTCGTCACCCTGGCGGGAGTGTTCGCCTACACTCTTTTTATCAGCCACCGGATCGCCGGGCCGATCTACCGGATCAACGCAACCCTGAAGAAAATGCAGGAAGGGGAGTATCCCGACAAGGTGGCCTTGCGCCGCGGGGATTTCTTCCACGAGACGGCGGAACTCCTTCAGGACCTTTCGCGGAAGCTGGCGGCGGAGCAAGCCAAGGAGGGCCGCTGAGGAAGGCGAACCCGTGCACGACACCCCAGGCGTTTAGAGATAACTCCAGAAAACCCCGCCCAGGAACCGGGCGATCAGCGCGGCGGCGCAAAGGTACGGGCCGAAGGGAATGGCGGTCTTCAGGCCCTCCTCACCTTTCCGCATGGCAAGAAGGCCGCCCGCCGTCCCCAGGAGGGAACCGCAGAAGATGGTGAGCAACGCTCCCTTCCAGCCGAGGAACGCCCCGATCATCGCGATCAGCTTGATGTCGCCTCCGCCCATCCCTTCCTTGCCGGTGATCTTTTCGTAGGCGAAGGCCGTCCCGAACAGGATCCCGCCCCCCACGATCCCTCCCAGGACGCTCCCCATCCAGTCCCCTCCGGGGAGAAGCGAGAAGAGCAATCCCGCGGCAAGGCCTCCAAGGGAGAGCTCGTCGGGGATTATGCGGTGGTCGATGTCGATGAAGGCGATCGGCACCAGGAGGGAAAAGAAGACCGCGTCCCGGAGAAGTGGCATCCCCGGCCCGTCGGCCCAGGCAAGAAGCGTGAATCCGGCGGCGGTGAGCGTCTCGACGAAAGGATAGCGCAGCGAGATCCTCCCCCCGCATCCCCTGCACCTGCCCCCGAGAAGAACGAAGCTTGCGAGAGGGATGTTCTCCCACGGCCGGATGGGGCGGCCGCAGGCGGGACAGCGGGAGCCGGGACGGACGATCGACTCCTCGCGGGGAAGGCGGTGAATCAGCACGTTGAGGAAGCTGCCGACACAGGCTCCCACGATAAACGCCGCGATCAGGAGGGCCGGCATGCCGCAACCCCCTTCTTCAAGAGAAGCTCTTCGTACAGGCGTTCCTGCGCGCGGACCATTTCTCCCTGGTCGAACTCCCGGAGAAGGCGGTCCCGCTTGAAGAGGGGATCCAACGTCGCAACCCCCGCGAGCAGGTCGGCTACCCGACGGGCGAGTCCCGCGACGTCCCCCGGCGGAACGAGATATCCGTCGACGCCGTCGTCGACGATTTCCCGCGTCCCGTCCACTGCGGTGGCCACGACGGGGACGCCCGATATCAGGGATTGAGGAACCACCTTCGGCAGCCCCTCCCATCGCGACGTCAGAAGAAAGACGTCGAAGGCCCGCAGGCAGTCGGGGATCTCCTCCCTCCACCCCGCGAGGACGAGACGATCGCCGAGCGACGCCTTAGCTGCCGCGCGCTCCACCTCCGGACGGAGCTCCCCGTCGCCGATCATCACGAAACGTGCGTCCGGTATCCGCTCCCGCACGCGGCGGGCGACCTCGACGAAGTCCAGAGGGGCCTTCTGCGGCTTGAACACCGCGACCGTGCCCACCACCGGCGCGTCCGGAGGAAGGCCCAGCAGGCGTCTCCCCCTCTCCCTCGACCCCGCCAGGAAACGGGCGGTGTCGAAGCCGCTACGGATCAGCCGCACCTTGCCGGGGGGGAAAATCTTCTCCCGCACTCCCGCGCGTAGGTTCTCCTCGGAGACCGCTACGATGGCGTCCGTCCAGCGGGATGCCGTGCGCTCCAGCCCGGCCAGCAGGCCGCGGAGCGGCATCGGCTGACCGTCATGGAACCCGAACCCGTGCACGGAATGGACGATCGCCTCCGCGCCCGCGGCCCGCGCGGCGGCCCGTCCCAGGATCCCCGCCTTCGAGCTGTGCGTGTGCACGATGAGCGGGATCCCGCCGGTCCGCCTCTTCTCCTCCCGCAGGAGCCGCCGAAGGGCGAGATAGGCCATCGCGTCGGAGGCCGGCCGGATCTCCCGGACCAGCGAATCGACATGGAGGAACCGAACGCCGGGAATCTTCGCGGCCCGCGAATCGAGCATCCCCCCCTTTCCCGCGATGAGGACGCGGTCGAATCTCCGGGGATCGAGCGCTTCCACGGTAAAGAGGGTATTCTCCTGCGCCCCTCCCCACTCCAGGAGCGTGATGACGTGCGCCACGCAGGCGCGGGCCGGTTCCGGCACGGGGCTGCGCTCACCCACGGCGACGGCGTTCGAACGCCGACTTATTTGTGAGACGGGACATGATCGGCCTCGCGGACGGCGCGGAGGCCGTCCGCCATCGATTTTTCCATCCCGTAATAGTCCCAGGCGCCGTACCTGCCGGCCAGGAAGACCCGGTGCCGGCCGAATTCGCGGGCGAGAAGGGGGACGGCCTTACCCCGCGCGCCGTCGAAGAGGACGTAGGCCGGGTCGAGCATCACGGTATGCAGCTCCTCGATCCGGCTGCCCTTCCGGAGAACCCCCATCCGCTTCAGGCCCCGCAGCGCAGCCTCGACTTCCCGGGCGACGTTCACCCGGGCGTGCGCGGGGAAGCTCTTCTCGACGAACATCGAGACGCGGCCGCCGGGCGCCGCCGAACGGGCGACGTTGGATAAAAAGCCGATCCGGAAAAACGGGTACTCGCGCTCCGGAACGTACACCCAATGCCCTGGCGTGCGGCCCGGTTCCCTGATGCCCAGGTTGATCGCGAGCACCTTGACCCACGAAAGCGCGCCGGCCGCTCTCCGGGCCGCAGGCGAAAGCCCCTCGGAGACGGCCGCAAGGCGGGGCAACGGGATGGTGGAGATCGCCGCGCGGTACGGCAGCGCCTCTCCGCCGGAAGTATGGACCACCTTTGCCCGGAGATCGACCCGGGCGACCTCGACCCCGGTGCGCAGCCGCCTTCCCAGGCGCCGCCCCAACGACCGCGCAAGGGCTCCGATCCCCCCCCGTTCGGGGTAGAAGAAGGTGGCGTTGTACCCCATCCCCTGCCGGATTTCGCCGGAGGCCCCCTCCAGCAGATCGTCGAACCGGGGGACCGGGACCGACCATCCGGTCCACTCGTACCCCAGCTTCGAAAGCGGGGTCCGCCACATCTTCCGGTTATAGGGGAAGAAGAACGCTTCGCACATCGATTTACCGAACCTTTGCAGGAGCCACGCGGCGAGGTGTTCGGGCGGACGCTCGCCGGAAACCGCGGCGCGGATCCGCTCGCGGGCGAAGTCGGCGAGACAGCGGGAAACGAAGGCGGGGTCGTGCCCTTTCAGGTGCACCTGGAAAGGGTACGGGGTCAGCCGGCCCCGCAGCCAGACCCGCGCATCCCTGTCCACCTTCCGCCAGGGGACGCCGGGGACATCGAGAATAAACCGGTTCGCGGCGGGATCGGAGAGATGGAGGAAGTGCCCGCTCAGGTCGAACGTGTACCCCCCGGCGGAAAACGAGCGGCACCATCCCCCCGGCTCGGCCTCCCGCTCCAGCACGAGGCATTCCCTCCCCTGCGCCTCGAGGGCCATCCCCGCGGAAAGCCCCGTCACCCCGCCTCCCAACACGAGAATCATCGCGCGGCCCTCACAGCGTCATGTCGATGGCCTTGAGCCAGACGGCCACCGCGAAAAGCATCCCCGCGATCGATCCATAGACGGCCAGGGATTCCGCGGGCCCCAAATGCATTGCGGCGATCCCGATCCCAGATGAGAGCGCCGCGGCGGCGCAGCTGTACGCCACCGTCTGCCCGGTGGACAATTTCCACTTGCGCAGCCGCAGGCTGAAATGGTCGCGGCTGCCGGCGAGGATGGAGGCCCCCCTCCGGAGGCGGAGCCAGGAAACGAAGGCGATCTCGAACAGCGGGACCGCGAAGACGGCCAGCGCGGTGAGCCATCCGAGAGGATTCCGGAGCGTGTAGTCGCAATCGATGGCGAGCCCTCCCAGCAGGAACCCCAGGAGGAGGGAGCCCGCATCCCCGAGGTAGATCTGGGCGGGAGGCCTGTTGTAGCGCAGGAAGCCGAGCAGCGCCCCCGCCAGTGAAATGCACACGACGACGCCGATCGATTTCCCCTGCAGCAGGAAGATGACGGCCAGCGCGGTGGCGGACACGCACGCCACCCCCCCCGCCAGCCCGTCCATCACGTCGATGAGGTTGAAGCCGTTCGTCATCACGATCATCCACAGGAACGTAAGACCCACGCAGACAAGGGGCGGGAAATATTCGATCCGGATCCGGATCCCCGACTTGATCATGAGGAACACCGCGACGATCTGCACCAGGAGCTTGATGCGCGGCGAAAGCCCACCGAGGTCGTCGATGAGCCCCAGGAGAACGATGAGCGTGGAGGCGAGGAGCAGCCCCATCAATTGGTCGCTGAATTGCAGGAAGATCGCCACGGGAAACAGGACGGCGCTGTAGACGGCCAGACCCCCGAAATAGGGAACCGGCTCCCGCTGGGTCTTCAGCGCCCCGTCGGGACGGTCGAGAACGCCGAACCGCCGCGCCGAATCCCGGAAGATCGGCGTCAGGTAGAGGGAGAGGAGAAAGGAGACGGCCAGGGAGGCGGCGCACGAGGCGACGATGGGAAACAGCCCGCTCCCCGTCATTTGAGATCCTTCCGTGAGAACAGGAGGCAGGCGACGCACAGCACGGCGGCGAAATAGCAGAGAAGATAACCTGACGCCCCCAAGATCACGCCGGCGGACCGGACCTTTCCGTACACCACTTCGTTCTTCCAGTTGAAGTTCTCCAGGTTGGGGAGCGCGTAGTAAAGGATTTTCGAGCCCGCCTGCACCATCCCGGAGGAGGCCCGGCTGCCGAAGACCAACAGGTCCCCGGAGACATGGCCGATGAGGAACATGGAGAGCGTGAACATCGCACTCAGCACCGGCGTGGTGAAGGTGGAGAAAAGGGAGGCCAGGCAGGTAAGCGCGACGAGCTCCATGAAGATGCCGGCCGAAGCGATGAAGATGCCGATCTCCGGCTCCCTCCCGTACCCCGCGTGCACCAGGAACAGCGTCGCCGACATGACGAGCGTCGTCAGCGCCAGGGTAAGGCTCAAGCCCAGCGCCTTCCCGACGACGAACTCCCACCGGGGAACCGGCCTCGAGAGGATGAGATAGATCGTCTTCCGCTCCACCTCCTGGCTGACCAGGGTGATCCCGATGAAGACCGCCATGACGACGCCGAAGACGTGCGTCGAGGCAAGCCCTACGTCCGCGATGATCCGGGTCAGCTCCCCGACGGACAGGTCCGCCAGAAAATAGGAAAGCCCGATGACCAGGAGCGCGAAGGCGAGGATGACGTAAAGGATCTTGTTCCGGACCGTCTCCCGGAACGTGTTCGCGGCGATGGACAGGACCCTATTCCCCACGGGCGCCCACCTGCTCCACATAGATCTCTTCGAGGTGCTTCTTGACCGGGACGCACGAGCTCACCGGAGACCCCGCGCGGCGGAACTCCTCGATCCACCGGTTCGCCTCCTCCTGGTCCCTGGCCTTCAAGACGAACGTGTTTCCATGAAATGCCCCCGCACCGGGAGGAAGGCCCGCCGCGGAAACCCACTGCGGCTCCGGAGGCGGGGAAAAGACGACCTCCACATGGAGGATCCCCCCGCTTCCCACCAGCTCTTCCACCGTGCCCTCGGCCACCTTCCGTCCCCTGTGGATCATGATGACCCGGTCGCACAGCGCCTCGACGTCGGAGATGATGTGGGAGCTGAAGAAAACGGTCTTGCCGGCCGCCTTCAGCTCACGGATGAGGTTCCGGACCTCCATCCTCCCCATCGGGTCGAGCCCCGACATCGGCTCGTCGAGAACGACGAGCTCCGGGTCGTGCAGCAGCGCCTGCGCGAGTCCCAGCCGCTGCATCATCCCCTTCGAGTATTTCCGGATCGCCGTCTTCCCGGCCCCTTCGAGCCCTATCCGGGCCAACATCGCCCGGGAGCGTTCCGCGATTTCCGGCCTCCCGAGCCCGCTCAGGCTCCCGCAAAGACCCAGGAACTCCTCACCCGTCAGGTACTCGTAGAAGTAGGGCTGCTCCGGCATGAAGCCGATGCGGCGGTGGAACTCCGGCCGCCGGCCGATCTTCTCGCCGAAGACGATCACCTCCCCCTCGTCCGGGAAGGAAAGCCGGTTGAGTACCTTTATGGTGGTGGTCTTGCCGGCGCCGTTGGGACCGAGAAATCCGACGATCTCGTTTTCGCCCACCGTGAAGGAAAGGTCGGAGAGGACCCGGACGCGCTTCCTCCAGAAGCCGGTGGGGTACGACTTGGAAATCCCCTTCACCTGGATGACGGGGCAGGTTCCGGTCATTTGTTGCGAAACACCTTCATGCGGGCGCCGATCCTGTCGGAATGGATTTCCCCGCCGGGCGTCATGAAATATCTCCCGCCGTTGGGCTCCCTGGGAACGGTCCGGATCAAGCCGGCCCCGGCAAGGTCGTCGAACCGTTCGGGCAGCCTTCCCGTGCGGCTCCGGTACTCCGTCACCGCGCGCTCCAGCATCTGGATGTCCCTTTCGACGATCACCTCCCGGGCCCTCTT
>Ga0214473_10009758_pt1 | contig 11334 bp, 8 predicted proteins | sample RVTome_7_FD_203509 | JGI IMG/M metagenome (GOLD analysis project Ga0214473, IMG submission 203509) | Soil microbial communities from uranium-contaminated site in the Upper Colorado River Basin, Wyoming, United States - RVT98D197 | ecosystem: Environmental > Terrestrial > Soil > Contaminated >...
GAAGAAAGCGCTTGGCTAATCAGAAGTTGCACGCTATAAGGGGGGGCAGTTCTCCAGGGGGACCGCACACCGATGGCCATGGACATGAGCCGGCCCAGCGAGTGGCTGAAGGTTCTCGCGGCCTTCTTCCGCCATGACAAGACCCGGGAGGGCATTGGCGTCCTGGCCATGGCCGCCGCCATCCTGACCGTCGCCAGCCTCGCCACCTTCGACCCCCGCGACCCCTCCTTCTTCACCTTTGCGAGCACCGTGGGGCGTCAGGTCCACAACGCCGTGGGGCGGGTGGGTGCCGAGCTGGCCGGTGACCTGCTGGGGCTCTTGGGCTTGTCGGCCCTGCTCCTTCCCCCGGCCCTCTTCTTCTGGGGGTGGACCTGGATCGGCGGTCGCCGCCTCACCCACGTCTGGCGCCGGGGTGCGGGAATCCTCCTGATCGTCCCGTCCCTGAGTCTCCTGGCCAGCGTCCTCCACCACCTCGGTCTCCTGCCGGGCGGCCGGGTGGAGCGGCCAGGGGGCTTCCTGGGCGACGAACTGTTCCGGCTGCTCCTCTTCTCCCTCGGGCGGTTTGGGATGGCCGTGGCCGCCCTGGTCGGGCTCACGATCGCCATCATCTGCCTCACGGACCGGCCCCTCGTGTCCTGCCTGGCCTGGCCCTCCTCGGGCCTGGCCCGGCTCTCGGCCTGGGTGCGGGCGGTTGTGTCCGCCTGGCAGGTCCGGCGTGCCAGGACCGGCTCGCCTGCCGTGTCTCCGGTCGAACCTCCGCCGACGCTGCCGCCTGCCGAGGCCATCCCGGAATCGGCGACGGCATCACCGGCCACTGCGGCGGTGACGGTTCCTGCCCCGGACGCCAAGGAAAAGAAGGGAACGAAGTCCCAGCAGGCCTTCCCGTTCCTCGCCGCGACGGCGGGCTATGTCCGGCCCTCGCTGAAGCTCCTGGAATCCCCACCGGCCGAACGCGTCGGCTCCAGCCAAGAAGAGATGGCGCAGAACTCCCAGATCCTGGAGAAGAAGCTGCTGGAATTCGGGGTGGAAGGCCGGGTCACCGCGGTCAACCCCGGGCCGGTCATCACCAGCTATGAGATCGAGCCGGGCGCGGGCATCAAGATCCACCGGATCGTGGCCCTGGCGGATGATCTGGCCTTGGGACTGAAGGCGTTGAGCGTTCGGGTCGTGGCGCCCATCCCAGGGAAGGCGGCCGTGGGCGTGGAGATCCCGAACCAGCACCGGGCCACGGTGCACCTGCGGGAGATCTTGGCGACCAAGGACTTTGGCAGCGAGGCGCTGCAGTTGCCCTTGGCGCTGGGCAAGGAGATCGGCGGCACCCCGGTGGTGGCCGACCTGACCCAGATGCCCCACCTCCTCATCGCGGGGGAGACGGGATCGGGGAAGAGCGTCTGCATCAACTCGCTGATCCTCAGCCTGGCGTACCGGGCGGAGCCGCGGGACGTCCGGCTGCTCCTGATCGATCCGAAGCGGGTGGAGTTGTCGGTGTACAACGGCGTGCCGCACCTGGCGGACAAGGTCGTGTCGGACCCCAAGGAAGCCGCCAAGCGCCTCCAGCGGGTCGTCCTCCACATGGAGGAGCGGTACAAGCTCTTCGCCCAGGTCGGGGCCAGGAACCTGCAGAGCTACAACCGCCGGATGGAGCTGGAGCCGCCGCCCGAAGACGACCTGACCCGGGGATCCTATCGCGGCCGCCTGCCCATGCTGGTGGTGATCATTGATGAGCTGGCGGACCTGATACTCACGGCGCAGAGCGAGGTGGAAAATGCCGTCATGCGGCTCGCGCAGATGGCGCGGGCGGTGGGGATCCACCTCGTCGTGGCGACCCAGCGCCCCTCCGTGGACGTGCTCACCGGCGTCATCAAGGCCAACTTTCCAGCCCGGATCTCCTTCCGGGTGGCCTCCAAGGTGGATTCCCGCACCATCCTGGACATGAACGGCGCCGAGGCCCTCCTCGGGCGGGGCGACATGCTCTACATCCCGCCCGGGAGCTCCAAGCCGATCCGCATCCACGGCTGCAACGTGACCGAGGTGGAGATCCGCCGCGTGGTGGATTTCCTGGCGACCCAGCCCAAGCCCGGCGAGTTCGTCTGGTCCCTGCTGCCGCCCGAGGCGGAGGCGCCGCTGGAGGACGAGGAGGGGGACGAGCTGTACCGCCAGGGCGTGGACATGGTCGTCCAGTCCCAGCAGGCGTCCATCTCCATGATCCAGCGGCGGTTGCGGGTCGGCTTCAACCGCGCGGCCCGGATGATCGAGCGGATGGAGCGCGAGGGGATCGTGAGCGCCATGGATGGGACGCGCCCCCGCGAGGTCCTGGTGTCCCGGGTGGAATCCTAGGATGGCGCGCGGCAGGTTCGTGACAGCCGTGGCGGCTATGGCCCTCCTCGGGGTGCCGGCTGCGGAGGCCGCCCCCAGTCTCAGCGAAGTGGTGGATGGAGTCCGTGAGACCTGCGCGCACGCCCAGGATCTTTCGGCCCATTTTGAGCAGGTTACCTCGATCCGGAGCCTCAACCAGGAGCAAAGAGGCAACGGTATCCTCCTGCTGAAACGGCCCAGAAAGATGCGCTGGGAATACCAGAAGCCGGAACCGCTCCTGTTCGTGACCGACGGCAAGACCCTGTGGGCCTACAGCTCCGTCGACAAACAGGTCGTGGTGCAGGACGTGGGCGAGGCCTTTGCCTCACGTCTTCCCATCTCGATTCTGGCCGGAGACTGCCAACTACGTCGGGACTTCGAGATAAGCCAGATCGAGAACGCCGCCACCCGGGGCTCTGCCAGCTTCATGCTCCTCGATCTTCGGCCCAAGGTCCCCGAGGCCGGGATCACCCGGATGCTCCTAGAGGTGAACCTCAAGGGCTACACGATTGAGCAAATCACGGTATTCGATCCCTCAGGGAATACGAATGTCTACAAGCTCACGAACCTGAAGCTGAACACCGGGATCGGCGATCAGCCGTTCCAGTTCACGCCCCCGGCGGGGGTCACGGTGGTCACCCCCCCCAGGCCGTGAGGGCACCCCGGGATCGGAGAGCGGGAAACCAGTGGCCAGCGAGTGTTCCTTCGACGTCGCCTCCAAGGTGGACCTGCAGGAGGTGGACAACGCCGTCCACCAGACCATCCGCGAGATCGGCCAGCGCTTCGACTTCAAAGGCAGCGTGGCCACCGTGATACGCGAGGAGAGCGGTCTGGTGCTCACCGGCGAGGATGAGTTCAAGCTCAGGCAGGTGCTGGACATCCTGGAGGGGAAGCTGGTCAAGCGCCAGGTGCCCCTCAAGGCGCTCAGCCGGGGCACGGTGGAGTCCGCCAAAAGCGGACAGGTCCGGCAGCGGATCGAGATCCAGCAGGGCATCCCGATGGAAAAGGCCCGGGAGATCGTGAAGCTGATTAAGGGGACAAAGCACAAGGTCCAGGCCCAGATCCAGGAGAGCCAGGTCCGGGTCTTCGCGAGGGACAAGGACGAGTTGCAGGCCGTGATCCAGTTCCTCCGGCAGCAAGACCTGGGGATTCACGTGCAGTTCATGAATTACCGCTCCTGATCCATTTCGAATGCCGAAACTCGGATCGAAGCGGGACCGTCGGAAGAGGCCGAAAACCAAAATCCACGCTCCGAAATTGAGGGTGTCGGTGACCAAGCGCGTCCTGGTTGTGGATAACGACCGATTCTACGTCGAGTTCCTGAGCGACCTCCTTCAGCAGGCCGGCTACGAGGTGGCCAAGGCCTACGACGGGATGGAGGCGATGGACGCCCTGGACCGCGAGATTCCGGACCTCGTCATCCTGGACATCGTTATGCCGAAGATCGACGGGGACCGGTTGTGCCAGTACATCCGGGCGACTCCCCGCTTCCGGCAGATCCCGGTCATCATCCTCTCGGGCACGCTCGTGGAAGATAAGGACAAGGTGCTGGCCATCGGGGCGGATGCCTATGTGGCCAAGGGGCGGCTGGACGAGCTCCGGGGAAACATCCTGGCGACGCTGCGCCAACTGGAGAATAAGACCCCCGGGCGGAGCCAGAAGATCTTGGGGGCGGACAAGGCGGTTCCACGCGAGCAGGTGAAGGAATTACTCGCCATCAAGCGGCACAAGGAGGCGATCCTCCGGGCCGTCGGCGAAGGGGTCATCGAGGTGGATGGCCGCCAGCGGGTGCTGTACGTGAATCCCGCCGGCCTGGAAATCCTCGCACGCCCCGAGATCGACTTGATCGGGGCCCCCGTGATGGAAATCCTGGGAGCCGAGCATCGCCCTATTCTGGAGCCGGCGCTTGCCGCCCTCCGGGCCAGCCCCGACAAGACGGGCGGCCCCCTCAGCCTTCGGTACCAGGGCCGGGTCCTGCGCATCGCTTTCGCCTGGATCGTTCCCGAGGACCCCGAGAGCGGCTTTTTCATGATCCTGCAGGACATCACGGATCTGGCCGGGAAGATCGAGGAACTGTCGGCGCTGAATGCCCGCTTGCAGGGCATGGAACGGACGCGATCCGAGTTCCTGGCGATGGTCTCCCACGACCTGCACACGCCCCTGACGGCGATCAAGGGCGCGATGGAGGTCCTCCTGCACGAGGGTGTCGGAATGGAGTTGTCCCGGGAACTCTTGGGGATCGCTCAGAAGAACACCGACCGGCTCTTCCGCATGGTGAGCGATATCCTGGACTTGGCCCGGATCGAGGCCGGCCGGTTCGAGATCCGGTGCGAGCCCTTCGACGTCGTCGTGGGGGCGCGCTCAGCCATGGACCGCCTCGTCCGGCTGGCCCAGGACCGGGGGATCACGCTGAGCCTGCAGGCTGCTGACGGGCTCCCCCTGGTGAGTGCCGACGGCGTTCGGATGGACCAGGTCTTCACGAACCTCCTGGCGAATTCGCTGAAGTTCACGGCCCACGGCGGCCAGATCACCGTGATCGTGCATGAGCGCCTCGACGACATCCTGACGCAGATCCGCGATTCGGGCATGGGCATTCCCCCGGAGCACCTGGACCGCATCTTCGAGCGGTTCTACCGGGTCCCCCTTCCCGCCGGGGAGCGCGTGGAGGGGTCCGGCCTGGGCCTGTCCATCTGCAAGGCCATCGTGGAGGAGCACGGCGGGCAGATCTGGGTCGAGAGCACGGTGGGAACGGGGAGCACGTTTTCCTTCACCGTTCCCAAGGGACCGCCCACCGGATGAGGGGCGACATGGGAGGCGGCACGACTGGCACCCCCGGGTGCCATTTTTTCTTTTGAGTGCCCCCGTGGTTGTGTATTATGTGCCCGCCTGGAAAGAACCAATGGTGGCCGGGGACGATCCCCGGGCAAGGGCCCGGCGGCCCCGGGGGCAGTGAACGGGTGGTTCCCGGAGGACAGGCATGCCCAGCATGCCGGCCATGACCGTCGAGACGCGATCCACCATCCTCGTCGTGGAGGACGAGGAGGGGATCGCCCGCATGATCCAGGTCCTGCTGGAGGCCCGCGGCTTCTCCGCGCTGGTGAGCCATTCGGGGGACGAGGCCCTCGCCCACCTGCGCGATCGTCCGGTGGACCTGGTCCTGCTGGACGTGATGATGCCGGGGATGGACGGCTACGAGGTCTGCCGGCGCCTGAAGGCGGACGGGCGGTGGCGCCACATCCCGGTGGTGATGTTGACGGCCAAGGACACGGTGCGGGATATGGTCCTGGGGCTGGAGATCGGGGCCGACGACTACGTCACCAAGCCGTTCAACACCGAGGAGTTGATCGCCCGGATCAAAGTGCTGCTGCGCATCCAGCGGATGAGCCAGGAGGTTGTCCGCCGGAACCAGGAGCTCCAGGCCCTGAACGCGGTGGCCCTGGCGGTCAGCCGCTCCTTGAGCGCCGAGGAGATCCTGGACGGGGCCGTCACTCGAACCCTGGAGAGCCTCGGGCTGACCGGGGGACTGGCGCACCTGGTGGAGCCCAAGAGCGGCCACCTGGTACTGACTGCCTTCCGGGGAGAGGAGGGCGGGCCCGCCGAGGCGCTGCGCCGCCTGGTGCCCAACGCGCCCGGCGGCCGCTGGGCCTGGCAGGCTCTCACGCAGGAAGACCCCCTCGTCCTCTCGGATGCCGCCGAGGCGGAGGGGATCGCGGCCGTCCCCGGAAATGCGCCGCGGCCGCTGGCGGCGACGCCGCTCCGTTTTCGCGACCGCATCCTCGGCCTGCTCACCGTGGTGGGACGGCCCGGACAGCAATTCTCGCTCGAGGACGCCTCGCTGCTGGCCAGTATCGGCCGCCAGGTGGCCATGGCGCTGGAGAATGCCACCCTGTACGCCGAAAGCGGGCGCAAGGTCCGGGAATTCGAGGCGCTGTACCAGCTTGGCCGGACCATGGCCTCGACGTTCAATCTCCAGGATATCCTCAGCCGGATCAGCCAGACGGTGACCAGCCTGCTGCAAGCCCAGGCGATGTCCGTCATGCTCCTCACGCAGGACGGGCGCGTCCTGTCCACGGCCGCCGGGTTCAACCTGTTCGACGAAGCACTCCAGGCGACCGAAGCGATCCGCCCGCGCCAGGGGAGCAGCCCCAGCCTCGTCTGCGTGCGAGAGAAGCGCCCGGTCTCGATCCCGGACCTGGCGGCCGACACGGTCTACGCGTCCTGGTTGGAGACGGCGCGGGAGAAGGGCTACCAGTCCTTCCTGGCGATCCCCCTGATCGCCCAGGACCGGGCCCTGGGCTGCATGAACCTGTTCCTGACCCAGCGGCACGAATTCACCCCGGACGAAATCCAGCTCCTCTCGACCTTTGCCAACCAGGCCGCCATCTCCATCGAGAACGCCCGGCTCTTCGAGGAGACCCGGCAACTGGCGATCACCGACGAACTGACCGGACTGGCCAACCACCGCCAGTTCTACCACCAGCTGGCCCGCGAGGTGCGCCGGGCCCAGCGCTACCGGCGGCCGCTCACGCTCCTGATGCTGGATTTGGATTTCTTCAAGGGCTACAACGACCGGTTCGGCCACTTGGCGGGGGACCAGGCGCTGCGGGCGATGGGAGAGGTCTTGCGCCGGAACGCCCGCGAGGTGGACATCCTGGCGCGGTACGGCGGGGAGGAATTCGCCATCATTCTTCCGGAAACCGACCTGAAGCAGGCGGTCTATCAGGCGGAGCGCATCCGGGCGGCCGTCGCCGCCCATGCCTTCCGGGGGAAGGATTCCAGCCCGGAGGGGGACCTGACCGTCAGCATCGGCGTGGCGACCCTGACGGCCGAGCTCCGAAAGATCGAGGAGCTGGTGCACGACGCCGATCAAGCCTTGTACCGCGCCAAGGCCCAGGGCCGCAATCGCATTGCCCTGGCCTCGAACGAGGACTTGGTGGCCGACAGCTCGTGACTCGGCGGGCATCCGAGCGCCTGGCGCGCCCCTCTCCATTCCAATTGAAAATGGAAAACTGACAACCGACGACCGATCACCGCAGAGGGTTGGCCGGTTGTGTGTTGTCGGTTTTGCATTGAGAGGTCGAGCGGACACTCGATGGGGAAACGCTCTGCGAAGAGTGACGACAAGGTCGTGAGGGACGGGCGGCCCGTCACCGTCAGCCTCGTCAACCTGGGCTGCCCCAAGAACCAGGTGGATGCCGAGGTGATGCTCGGGCAGTTGGCGGCTGCGGGATACCAGATCATCGAGGCGCCGGACCAGGCGGACCTCGTCGTCGTGAACACGTGCAGCTTCATCCAGGAGGCCAGGGAGGAATCCATCCGGACCATCCTCGAGGCGGCGGCCTTGAAGCGCACGGGCCGCTGCCAGGCGCTGGTGGTCAGCGGCTGCCTTGCGCAGCGGTACGGGACGGAGCTGCCGTCCCTCCTGCCCGAGGTGGATGCCTTCGTCGGGACCGGGGAGTTTCCCCGCATCGCCGACATCGCCCGCGCCGCCCTGGAGCGGTCCCCGCGGGACCGCATCTGGGTGACGGGCCACACGGCGCTGGTCACGGCCGAGTTGCCGCGGCGACTGCTCACGCCTGGGCACATCGCCTACCTGAAGATCTCGGAGGGCTGCGACCGGACTTGTTCCTTCTGCGCGATCCCGGGGATCCGGGGGCGGATGCAGTCCCGCCTGCAGGGGGACATCCTGGCCGAGGCGCGGCGGCTGGCCGAGGGGGGCGTGCGGGAACTCATCCTGATCTCCCAGGAGACCACCGCATACGGGGCCGACCGCGGCGAGTCCCACGGGCTGGTCCGGCTGCTGGAGGGCCTGCTGGGCATCCCGGCGTTCCACTGGATCCGCCTCCATTACCTGTACCCGACCCGGATCACGCCGGAGCTGCTCACCCTCCTGGCAACGGAGACGAGGCTCTGCCGCTATCTCGACATGCCGCTCCAGCACTGTGACGGGGCCATCCTCAAGGCCATGCAGCGCGGGGGCAACGAGCAGAGCCTCCGACGCCTGCTGGATCGCATCCGGACGGCCGTCCCCGACGTCACGATTCGCACGTCCTTCATCACGGGCCTCCCGGGCGAGACGCGCGCACAGTTTGCGAGGCTGCTCACCTTCGTCCAGGAGATGCGCTTCGACCGGGTGGGTGTGTTCTGCTATTCGGACGAGGAGGGGACGGCGGCGTACCGCCTCGGTCCCAAGGTGTCCGGCCGCGTGGCGGAGTCGCGGCGCGCCCGCCTGATGGCGGTCCAGGCCCGGATTGCCGAGGAGAAGGGCCGCGCCCTGACCGGGACCGTCCAGGAGGTGATGGTGGACGGGCCGGCCCCGGAGTTCCCCGGCGTCCAATCCGGGCGCACGGCGGCCCACGCGCCAGAAGTGGACGGCAGCGTGTACCTTCAGGGCCCGGCCGTAGGCGGGGGCACGATCGTCCGGGCGCGGGTCCGGGAAGCCTACGAGCACGACCTCGCCGCCGACATCCTCGAGGTGGTGGGATAGTGATGCCTGACCGGGAACGCGCCGCCCCCAAGGCGGGCGTTGGGGCCCGACGTGTGGAGCGCCTGATTGCAACCGGCGCGGGCCTCGGGCATGTTCCCGTCGCCCCGGGGACGGCCGGCAGCCTCCTGGGGGCCGTGCTGTGTTTCCCCCTGCTCGGCCTTCCGTGGCCCGTGTACCTCGGCGCCACCCTCCTGCTGACGGCGGTTGCCGTCTGGGCGGCCGGACGGGTGGCGGTTGACCTCCGGCAGCCGGACCCGTCACAAGTCGTCATTGACGAGATCGCGGGGATGTGGTTCGCCGCGATCGCCCTTCCGCCCACGTTCTACGACGTGACCGTCTGCTTCCTCCTGTTCCGCCTGCTCGACGTGGTCAAGCCCGCGCCCATATCCCGACTGGAAAAACTCTCCGGGGGGTTCGGCATCGTGGCGGATGACGTCGCCGCCGGCCTGCTGGCCCGGGTGATGTGGTGGCTGCTCAAGGTCAACTTCGAGTTTCTCTAGGCGTTGGCATCGCCAACGCCGCTGGGAGGCTGGAAGGCTGGGAAGCTGGAATGCCTTGAGCCTTCGAGCCTTCAAGCCTTCTAGCGTTCCAGCCGAGAGAAGAGATGGCTGCGGAGATCCTGACCGTCGGCACCGAGCTGCTTCTCGGCCAGATCGTGGACACCAACGCCAGTTGGATCGCCCAGCGACTGGCCGAGGCGGGCATTGACCTGTTCTACAAGACGACGGTGGGGGATAACGCTGCCCGGATCGAGGCGGCATTTCGCCAGGCCCTCTCCCGTGCTGACGTGGTCATCGCGACCGGGGGGCTGGGGCCCACCGAGGATGACCTGACCCGCGAGGTGGTGGCGGCCGTCCTGGAACGCCCGCTCCGCCTGGATCCCGCCGTCCTGGCCCACATCGAGCAGCGCTTCGCCCACCGGAAGATCCCCATGCCGGACAACAACCGGAAGCAGGCCATGATCCCCGAGGGGGTCGAGGTGCTCCCCAACCCGAACGGGACGGCGCCCGGCCTGTTCCTGAAGGACCGCGGCCGGTGCATCGCCTTGCTGCCGGGGGTCCCCGCCGAGATGAAACCCCTGCTCACCGAGCAGGTGATTCCCCGGATCCGGGAGGCCTTCGGCATCGGAAGCCGGATCGTGTCCCGGGTCCTGAAGACCTGCGGGATCAGCGAATCCAAGGTGGATCAGGCCATCGGGGACTACTTCCGTGCGATGCGAAACCCGACCATCGGGGTCCTGGCCCACGCCGGGGAGATCCACATCCGCCTGACCTGCAAGGGGGACGATCCTGCGGCCATCACGAGAATGCTGGATGACCTCGAGGGAAAGATCCGCGAGCGCCTGGGGTCCCTGATCTTCGGTCGGGACGACGAAACGCTGGAGGCCCTGGTGGGTCAGCTCCTGCGGAAACGCCACGCCACGCTGGCGGTGGCCGAGTCCTGCACCGGCGGCCTCATCGCCAGCCGCCTCACCGATATCCCCGGGAGTTCGGAGTACTTCGAGCGGGGTGTGGTGGCCTACAGCTTCGAGGCGAAGGAGGAAATCCTGGCCGTGCCGCCGCAGATCATCAAGGAATCCGGCGCGGTCAGCCTGGAGGTCACGCGGTTCATGGCCGAGGGTGTTCGGCGACTGGGCGGGACGACCTTCGGCCTGGCCACCACGGGCATCGCCGGACCGACGGGCGGGACGCCCGAGAAGCCGGTGGGGCTCGTCTACATCGCCCTGGCATGGGACGGGGGGCACGTGGAGCGGGAGCATCGCTTCCACGGGGGGCGCGAGCTGGTCAAGTACCGCGCCGCCCAGATGGCCCTGGAACTGCTCCGCCGCCACCTGCTCTCCGTGCCAATCACCGAAAGCTGAATGTCGAATATCGAACATCGAATGATGAATTCCGAAGTTCCAGGCAGATCTTAGGGGCGCTCGAACCTCATAATTCGAAATTCGATATTCGAAATTGCCTCGGCATGCGCCTCTTTATTGCGGTGAATCTTCCCTCTGACCTCCGGGAGCGGCTGGCGGCCGCGCAGGAGCGACTACGCGGCGCCCAGGCGGATGTGAGTTGGGTCCGGCCGGAAAACATCCATGTCACACTGAAGTTCCTGGGTGAGGCGGAAGAGAAGCGGCTGGACCGGATCCGCCCGGCCCTGCTCGAGGTGGCTCGTGGCAAGGCACCCTTCACGATACGCGTGTCGGGACTCGGCAGCTTCGGCGGCCGCGTCCCGCGGGTGGTGTGGGTAGGCGTCGAAGCAGGCGCCGAGCCGCTCTCCGGACTGGCCAAGGACGTCGAGGCGGCCATGGCCCCTCTGGGCTTCCCCAAGGAGAAGCGGGGATTCTCCGCGCACCTCACCCTTGGGCGCGTGCGGTCGCCGAAAAACGCCGCGGCCCTCCTCGCCGCCCTCGGCCAGGCGGACGCAGGACCGTTCGGAACCGTCGAGGTGACTCGATTCGAGCTGTTGCAGAGCGAGCTTCGTCCAACCGGCTCGGTGTACAC
>Ga0214473_10009759_pt1 | contig 11333 bp, 7 predicted proteins | sample RVTome_7_FD_203509 | JGI IMG/M metagenome (GOLD analysis project Ga0214473, IMG submission 203509) | Soil microbial communities from uranium-contaminated site in the Upper Colorado River Basin, Wyoming, United States - RVT98D197 | ecosystem: Environmental > Terrestrial > Soil > Contaminated >...
TCTGGCATTGAGTTGAATCTGGGTCATGATGGTTGAGGTGGGTTTAAAATTGGTCATATTTTCTTTCTGTTCGCCGATCTTAATCACCTCGGCACCCCGTTCATCGATGGCCCTGTCCACGGCATCCCTGACCTGTTGTTCGGTGGCCTCGATGGGAAACTCAACGCCCCCGCTGTAAGGAAGGGTATGATCAACCGAAGGGATGCCCAGGGCGGACCTCATCCATCTCATGACCAGGCCGACCTTTTCCAGCAAGTATCCTCCTGGAGGGCCGACGACAATAGATTGTAAAAAACGGGGCCCGGGGATTTCTCCTTTGGCAATTCGTTCTCTTAACTGTCTGGTCCGGCGAAGATCCTCGGCATAGGCATCCCGGATAGTGGTAATGCCGTGGATCAGGCATTCGGCCATGTTCTTTTCGATCTGCCGGTCGCCATAGGCCTTAAACCCTTTGACATCCTTCCTGTCCGGAAGGGTGGTCGGGGCAGTAATGGTTATGTGGCAATGGGTATTGAACAGTCCCGGCATGACCGTTTTTCCCTGGCAATCAATGGTGAAGTCGGCCTTGATTCTATTTTGCCCTTCCTCCGATCGGGGTAGCGATATTATTTTGGGGCCTTGAATCATAACGCTGATACCGGGATCCAAGTAACCACCATTGACGACATCGACAAACCGGCCGTTTTTTAATTCCACTCTGGCCTCAGGGCCGGGACCAAAATCTTTTACAAAATTTGTCTCAGGATAATTCATCACTCTTCCTCCTTTCTCATAAATAGGAATCAGGGTTCAAGGGTTCGAGGATTCAAGGACCGCGGAGCGGAGTGAAAGGCATGGAAGTTAAAAACCTCGGCCCTTGACTCCTTTAATCCATTTCTGTTGTTTGCAGCATCCGTCACAATCGGGTATGAGGGTTTAGTATAGAAAAATAGGATTTAGTGTTTTACCTGTGAGTATCTAAATAAACCGTACATGGCCCGGGCGGCCTCTTCCGGAAACTCGTAAAAAGGAATGCCCCGGTCTTTCATGAGTTCGAAGGCCACCCCTTCCATACTCCCTCGCATGGCCGTGGAAATAACCGGTTTTCCGTATTTTTTGGGAATATCGGAGATGATTTCGGCTGCGGAAAGGACCTCCCGGACATAAGAAGGATTAGAGGAGCGCATATGAATGGGGGCCATGGTGATGACGGCATCAATTCGGGGATTTTGAACCAACAGTTCCACTATGTTGGCAATAGTCATAGGACGGGGATCGGCGGCCAGGTCAATGGGGTTCTTGGGCGGGGGGGCGTGGGGAAGGAGATATTTACTTAATTCCCGAATCATTTCTTTGTTCAGTTCCGGGACCTCCAATCCGAGGGCGGCGCAGGCATCGGTCGTAACCACACAGGCCCCGCCTCCGTTAAATACGATGGCTACCCGGTTTCCTTTGGGCAGAGGCTGTTTAGAAAGGGCCTCGGCTAAGTCAAAGGCGTGGCTGACATCATAGGTCCGGATAATTCCGGTTTGCCTGCACACGGCCTCGAAAACTTCATCCGAACCGGCAATAGAGGCTGTATGACTCAAAGTGGCCCGGGAGCCGCTTTCGGTGCGTCCAGCTTTATAAACGATGATCGGCTTCTTTTTTATCACTTCCTTGGTTATTTCAAGAAACCGGTGCCCACTTTTAATCCCTTCAATATAAAGAACAATGACCTTGGTTTCCGGATCAGAGCCAAGGTATTCGACATAGTCGGCCATGTTAAGGTCGGCCTGATTGCCGACACTTAAAAAGGTATGAAAACCGTACCCTTTATTGGTGGCTGTTTCCAACAGATAAGCCCCCATGGTCCCGCTCTGGGAAAGAAAAGAGATTCCTCCGGGCCGTGGCATAAAACCGAAAGCCGTATTCAACCGCACTTTGGAATTCCACATGCCCATACCATTTGGCCCCATGATCCTGATCCCACCTTCAGCAGCGATCCGAACAACCTCATCTTGAAGAAGCTTCCCCTCTTCTCCGGTTTCGGCAAACCCTGCGGTGATGACAATGGAGGCCTTGACTCCCTTTTTGCAGCATTCCTTCATGGTCTGGGGGACAAGAGGGGCCGGGACTGTGATAATAGCCAGGTCGACCGGCTCGGAGATATCCAGAATGTTTGTAAAGGCCTTGAGTCCGTAAATCTCTTTTTCTTTCGGGTTGACGGGAAAGATCCTGCCTCGATAACCGGATTGGACAGGACGGGTAACCATAGAATAGCCCCACTTACCCGGGGTATTGGAGGCCCCGATGACGGCGATGGATTCGGGTTCAAAAAGGGGTTTCAGATCCTGCCTAATGGGATTGGACATTATTATTCTCCTTTTGGATGACAATAACGCACATCCGGCCCAATGGGGTACACCTAACCCTCTTATATCATTTTATTTTAGGCTGTTCAAGAAAAATTACTCAAGGATTGAGTAAAACTAATCAAAAGGAGAAGATCCGACCCTTATACTTCTCATCTCACAGGGCAGCTAATTCATTTTTGAAGGCAGCTTGATTACCTCACCTGCAACCATGAAAGCGCCTCTGCCGAGATGGTGAATAGTCTGCGGGTGTTTTTGTTTGGGATCGATCCAGGCCTTGAGTACCTCAAGGATAAAGAGGCAATACTTGGCCGTCATCCTCGTATCGACGACCCGGCATTCAAGATTGGCATAGCACTCGTCGATGAGCGGCGCCTTGACGCAGGAGGCAACCGCCGGCGTAAGACCAAAGGTCATGAACTTATCAACCCCTCGTCCAGAAGTGTTCCCGCAGCCCACCACCTTTTCCGCCAGCTCCACCGTCGGAATGTTGATGACGCATTCTTTAGTCGCTTTCAAAATGCCGAAAGTGTAGTTCCGATTGCTGATCACGCAACCAACGATCGGCGGCTCGAAATCGATCATCGTGTGCCAGGACATGGTCATGATGTTCATCCGGCCTTTAGCGGAAGTAGAAACCATCACCACCGGCCCCGGCTCGAGCAGGCCATAGACCTTTGACAAGGGGAAGTTTTTTTTAGCCATCCTGCACTCCCATTTCGACGGTTTTAAAAGACTACCTTCGTTTCTCCCTTAGAATATTGAAGAAAGTGTTGATGATCCCGGACATACAAAAACGTTAATGGTAAGCTGAAGACCAACGCTGACGAAAACCGAACGGTTACTCGTGTTGTACGAATTTATAAAAGGGTTAAGCTGGTTATGGAGTCTTAATCATCCAATAAATAGGGTGGTATCTTTATTTTTGAACAGGAATAGCGAGCGCATTCCCCGCAGCTTGCTGCGTGGGTTAGCGAGCGAACTACAACAAATAAACCCTTTCCTTGCCTGGAAGATTCCCTGCACCTTGGTGCAGGGAGCTTCAAAAAATAAATAATAGTTTGTGATGCCGCTCTGGCAGTCGTTCGGGCACTGTTGCAGTCTGGTAAAAAACCGATCCCAGCGCGGTCGATAATGGCGGCCCAGGTCAAGGGAGATGATTACTGCCGAGGCCCGGCCCAGGATCTGTGTGCGTTCAACGAACCCGAAATAACGGGAATCCGCACTATTGTCCCGGTTGTCCCCCATCATGAAATAGTGTTCTTCCGGCACGATCACGGTTGGAAAGGTCCGGATCGACGGCTGATCAGGCATGGTCATCATCGTATGTCTGTGTCCGGCCAAGTCCTCCATATAGAATTCTTCAATTAAACTTCTGGAAGATACGGCGGGATCGAGACTCCCCCCACCAAGAACCTCATACCTCAGGGGGTCATCGTTTATAAAAAGTTGATTGTTCCGCAGGGCTATGCGGTCTCCGGGAATTCCGACAACGCGTTTTACCAGGCGCTTGCCGTCGGCAGGGGAATTAAAAATCACGATATCTCCCCGCTTGGGATTATCCCATTTGGCAATGTGTCGAGTGGTGTAGGGTAATTTCAAATCGTAAGCCAATTTATTGGTAAAGACCCGATCCCCTTCCACAATGGTCGGATTCATCGACCCGGTAGGAACCACATACCAGTCGGCGATAGCTGATTTGAAGGATGTGGCAATCAGCAGGGCGATGAGCACACTGCCAATCCATCCTCGGATAGCGATAGATAGATATTCTTTGAATTGTTTTTTTATTAGTCCGTCCTTATTTCAGTTTAATATTTTTATAAACTCTTTGAAGTCCCGGCTCAGCATGGTATCTCCACAGGTTATATTCTTGACGTATTTGTTCTAAGGCATCAATCCGTTCCTGACAAGATTTTGATTGCCAAAAAGAAAAATTCTTGGGCTCTTCGCCAAACTTATACTTGTTTATTACTTTCACTATGCTCATATAGATTTGAGATCACCCTCGACTATTATGAAGCTAAAATTTCTTATTTGAATTATATCCCATAAAATGATAAAATACAAGTATTTCAAAATATTGTAACAGAAGAAAACAAATCATTTTCTCCATGCCAATCACTCCCAAAGGACTCATTTCTATGACCGAACAACCCAAGCTCTACCTGATCGACGGCAGTTCCTATATCTACCGGGCCTTTTTTGCCATAGGGCGCCTGACCAATGCCCAGGGGATGCCCACCCAGGCCGTCTTCGGCTTTGTCCAGATGATTCGAAAGATCATCGAACAGGAAAAACCCGATTATCTGGCTATGGTTTTTGATGCCAAAGGACCCACCTTCCGGCACGAACTATATGACGAATACAAAGCCCACAGGCCGACCATGCCCGATGACCTGATCGTCCAGATCCCCTACATCAAAGAAATCAGCCGCTGTTATGGACTGCCGATTCTGGAAAAGCAGGGGGTGGAAGCCGATGATATCATCGCCACCCTGGCCGAAGAGGCCGAGGCCGAAGGGTTTGAGGTGGTCATGGTCTCCGGGGACAAGGATTTATTGCAAATGATCTCCCCCCATATCCGGATGTGGGATACCCTGAAAAATCAGGTTTTTGATTTAGAGACGGTCCGGGAACGATTCGGAACCGGTCCGGAAAGGATAATCGATATCATGGGTCTGGCCGGTGACAGCAGCGACAACGTCCCCGGTGTGCCGGGCATCGGGGAAAAAACCGCAGTTAAGCTGATTCAGACCCATGGATCTTTGGAAAATATTTTGGACGAGTCCTCACCCGTCACCCCGCCCAAATTAAAAGAGAAACTGATCCAGTATAAAGAACAGGCCCTGCTTTCCCGCACCCTGGTCACACTGGACCGGAAGGTCCCCCTTGATCGGTCTGCATCAGATCTCAAACTTCAACCCAAGGATGGGCCTCGCCTGAAAGAACTCTTTCAGGAACTGGGATTTAAAAAATTTTTGGAGGACCTGGGGGAAGGAGAACCGGCGGAACCACCGTCTCCGATGGACTTTAGAGGGATCACCGTTTGGAATGAACTGGTCGCTTTTGTCGAAAAAATTAAGAAAGCCGGGCGGGTTTCCCTGGATCTGGAGACTACCTCTGAAGACCCGATGCGGGCCGAGATCGTCGGGATCAGCTTGGCCTATGAGGAGGGCAGGGCGGTTTACATCCCGGTGGGCCATACCTATCTGGGTGCTCCGGAGCAGCTTCCATTGTCCAAGGTCCTGGATTTGCTCAAAGGGATAATGGAAGACCCGAGCATAGAAAAGATCGGGCAGAACATCAAGTATGAATGGATCATTCTAAAGCGTTACGGCTTGGCTTATAAAGGGAAGGCCTTTGATACCATGATTGCCTCCTATCTCTTGAACCCTTCCCGAAGGACCCACAATCTGACTCAAATCGCCCAGGATTATTTGAATCGTCGTCTGACAACTTATAAGGAGGTGGTCGGAACAGGGGCCAAGGCCAAGAATTTCAGCGAGGTTCCGGTAGAACAGGCTGTCGCCTACGGGGCCGAAGATGCCGAGGTCACCTTGGCCTGTGCTTTAAAGCTGAGGCCCATGATTCAAACAGAAGGGCTGGATGAACTCTTCAACCAAATGGAGATGCCTTTGATGCCTGTCCTGGCGGAAATGGAGATGCACGGGGTCCGGGTGGATACTCAGGCTTTGGCTGATTTCTCCAAGGAGTTGGAGGTCAAACTATTTCAATTTGAAGAGCAGATTTATCTTTTGGCCGGGGAGCGGTTCAACATCAATTCTCCCCAGCAACTGGGCACTATCCTTTTTGAAAAGCTTAAACTCCCCCAGGGCAAGAAGACCAAAGGCAAGACCCGCTTTTCCACCGATGCCGAGGTCCTTAAGGATTTATCTTTTCACCACCCCCTGGCGGCCGAGGTCTGGAACTATCGCACCTTGAGCAAGCTCAAATCCACTTATGTCGACGCCCTGCCCAGACTGATCCTTCCCAGAACCGGACGTCTGCACACCTCCTTCAATCAAACCATCACCGCCACCGGACGTTTGAGCAGCAGCGAACCCAATCTGCAGAACATTCCCGTACGGACGGAAGAGGGCCGACGGATCCGTCAGGCCTTCATCCCCGAACCGGACTGGAAGATGCTTTCCGCCGACTATTCCCAGATCGAACTGCGCATTCTGGCTCATTACAGTGAAGACGAAACTTTGATGGAGGCCTTTCAAGAAGGCCAGGATATTCACAGCCGCACCGCAGCCGAACTGTTCAATTGCCCTCCGGAAGGGGTCACCTCTGAAATGCGCCGTCAGGCCAAGGTAATCAATTTCGGCATTCTCTATGGGATGAGCGCCTTCGGTCTTTCCAAAGAATTGGGTATCAATAACCGTGAGGCCCAGATTATGATCGACCAGTATTTTTTAAAGTACGGGAGAGTTAAACAGTACATCGAAAACACCCTGTCCGAGGCCCGCCGGACACATATGGTGACCACCTTGTTTAACCGCCGCCGGAATATGGATGATATCAACAGTTCCAATCGAGCGGTCCGGCAGTTCGCCGAACGGACGGCCATCAACACCCCCATTCAGGGTACGGCCGCCGATCTGATCAAAATGGCCATGATCCGGATTCATGAAACCCTGCAACGGGAAAAAATGGATGCCCGGATGCTTCTCCAGGTCCACGATGAGCTGGTCTTTGAATCCCCGGAAAAGGAAATACTGCCTCTGAAAACCCTGGTTAAAGATATCATGGAAGGGGTGCTCACCCTGCGGGTTCCTCTGGTGGTTCAGATTTCCCAGGGAAGCAACTGGGCGGATTTAAAATAGAAAGTCCAACGTTTAAGGGTTAAGGTTCAAGGAAGGACCGTTTACCCGGAAGTGAATTTTTCTTGACATGAAAAAACATACTTCCTATAATTTTCTTGGCTCAGAAGGATTTTATTAACTCCTTAATTCCCTACCAATCCTCAAAAAAACTGGATTACGGTTTCTGCCGGAATGACCTCTAGGCCGTTTTCCAAAAGAGCGCTCTATAAATCATAGGGAGCAATAGTATGTCAAAGGAAAAAGTCACCAGAAGACAGAAAGACCTTTCCAGATTGTTAAGAGAAAAAAGGCAGGCACTAAAAAAAGACGTTAGGAAGATAAAAAAGAAATAACCAACAACGACGGAGGTATTGCCATGGCCTACTGGTTTACAGACCCGATGATCAAGAATCTTCTCCCCTTGACGGCAGCAACTTCTATCCGGGGCCTTTCTTCCACTTTCGCCACACCCAAGATATTTATGGGCCCCAATGTATTTCCGGAAGGGATAGCCTTGGGACCTACGGCTATTGATGCCTTTGCCGCCAAATGCCCCCGGAAAAGGGCCTTCCTGGTGACCGATGCCTTTGGGGAGAAATTCACACCAAAGGTCACCCGAGCCCTGGAGGCCGGAGGGTTTACGACCAGGACCTGGAACAAGGCCCTGCCCGAGGCCCCTTTGGATAATGTCAAAGAATCGGGGAAGGCCATGACCGAATTTGAGCCCGATCTGATCGTGGCCGTGGGAGGCGGATCGGTGATCGATGGGGCCAAGGCGGCCTGGGTGCATTATGAGCGGCCGGACATAACCGATCTAAGGACGATGTCTCCTTTTGCACCCCTGATGCTAAGGAAGAAGGCCATTTTGGCGGCCATACCCACCACCAGCGGGACCGGTTCGGAATGTACCAGTATATTTGTAGCCCATGATACGGAAGCTCATCGCAAAGTGCCGGTGGCCAGCGGAGAGTTGATGCCGGATTTTGCCGTGCTGATTCCTGAATTTACCATGAGCATGCCGCCTAAACTGACCGCCGGAACCGGGCTTGATGTTCTGGCCCACGCCATGGATTCCATACCCACCTCGGGCGGCAGTGAAATCACCGACGTCCTGGCTTTAGCCGCCACGGAGATGGTTTTTAAATATCTCCCCCGGGCCTATCGCAACGGCCAGGACCATGAAGCCCGGTTTCGAATGCTTCTGGCCGCCAGTACGGCAGGTATTGCCGCTGGACAGGGGGGGTTCGCCCTGACCCATAGTTTCGGCCATTCCCTGGGCTCCATATTCAATATCCATCACGGGATTGCCGTGGGTATTTTTATCCCCTATGCCTTTCAATTCTATCAGACGGTGACCGATAAGTATCTGGCCCTATGCAAAGCCCTGGAGGTCAAAAAGGGATCCAAGGAGAAAAGTCTGTCCGCGCTCATGGCTAAAACAAGAGGTCTGTTCGCTGAATTGGATGTCCCGCTCAAGTTGAAAGACCTGGGGATTTCCAAAGCGGATTTTAAAAAAAAGATGGACGACCTGGTGCTCTATGCCATGGAGGATATCTGTTCCTTTTCCAGCCCCAGGCCGATGACCGCCGATCAGTGTGAAAAGATATTCCACTATGCCTATGAAGGCAAAGACATCGATTTTTAAGAGGAGGTAAAAGATATGTACGGATATCACGGAAAGTTTCTCAAGGTGGATTTGACCGAGAACCGGGTTTCGGAAATGCCTCTGGCCGAAGACGATTTAAAAAAATTTATCGGCGGTGCAACGCTAAGCGCCAAGTTGATATACGATCAGGTCAAGAAGGGTATGGACCCTTTAGGCCCGGAAAGCCCCCTGATTTTTTCCACCGGACCTTTAACCGCCACTTCTTTTCCTATGGTCAGCCGTTATGCCGTCTGCGGCATATCGCCCCTGACCGGCTTTTGGGGTGAGGCGACTAGCGGCGGAGAATTTCCTTTCCGTCTGAAGGGGAGTGGATACGACGGCATTTTTATCACAGGCCGCGCAAAAAAACCGGTCTATTTGCATATCGATAATGGTACAGCAAAGATTCGAGATGCTTCTAAACTTTGGGGCCGGGATATTTATGAAACTCAGAAAATGATAGGCCAGGAGATCAAAGACAAGGGTTTGAGTGTGGCCTGCATCGGCCCGGCAGGTGAGAGGCAGATCAGGTATGCCTCTGTTATGAATGATAAGGGCCGGGCTGCGGGGCGCTGCGGCATGGGCGCTCTGATGGGCTCCAAAAACCTTAAGGCAGTAGTGGCCGGCGGCAACAAAAGACCGGACCCGGCTGACAGGTCCAAGTTGACGGATCTTTCAAGGGAAGCCAACAACTTGATCAGGGCTAATATGATGTCCTTGGCTTACCGTGAATATGGCACTATGATGTATTCGGATATGGGGATGGCCCTGGGCGATGTTCCGGCCAAATACTTCACCAAGACGATTTTTCCGGTCGAGAAGGTAACCGGTAAGGCCTTGCGGCAGGCTTACACTGTAGAAAATTATGCCTGTCTGGGCTGCCCCATCGGATGCGGTCGTGAGGTCAAAAATTTTCGTCCGGGTATGGATTCCGTTGACGGACCGGAGTATGAAACAGTAGCGGCCTTCGGTTCTCTATGCCTGAACTCCGATCTGGATTCTATCGTCTATGCCAATCACTTGTGCAATGCCAACGGGCTGGATACCATTTCCGCCGGCGTATCCATCGCTTATGCCCTGTATTTGGCGGAACAAAAAGTGCTGACCAAGAAAAAGGCCCGGATGGATCTGAAGTGGGGCGACAGTAAGGCCATTATCAAATTGCTCAAGATGATTATCAATCGGCAAGGGATCGGGAAACTGCTGGCTGAGGGAACACTCCGGATGGCTCGCGAATTGGGGCGTGACGAGGGTGAGGCGGCCCAGGTCAAAGGCATGGAAATGCCCATGCATGAAGGGCGTGCTTTTCATGGGCTGGCGGTCTCTTATGCCACCGGTCCCCGCGGTGCCTGTCATTTAAAAGGGGATTACTATGGGGTCGATCTTGGAGGAGGGGTGCCGGCATTGGGTATTACCACAACCGGAAATCGCCTGAGTTCAACGGCCACCGGTGAAAGGGCGGCTAAGTTCCAGAGCGTGAAGGACCTTTACGATGCCTTGACCCTGTGCAAATTTTGCCCTGCGCCGATTACCCTGATTGGTCGGGCGCTGGGGGCTATTACCGGGTGGGAGTACAGCCCTGATGATTTACTGACCGCCGGTGATAGATCGATGAATATTAAGAGGGCCATCAGCAACAAACTCGGCCTCAAGCGAAAGGATGACAAACTGCCCAAAATTTGTCTCCAGGCCCACACCGAGGGCAGCACCGCGGGGAAGAAACCGGATATGGACCTGTTGTTGAAAGATTATTACCAATATCGACAGTGGGATTGGAAAACCGGACGGCCGACGGAAAAGAAATTAAAGGAACTGGATTTGGGCTGGATCGCTAAGGATTTATATAAACAATAGGTTGGCTGAAAATCTCAAGGGTTTATTTCTGATTCATCTTCTTAGGAGTTAAAAAAAGGGGTCGAGGATATGTGGACCTTTAATCAACTAGATCCTTGACCCCTTGAATCTCTTATATCGGTTAGATGTCTATTTCGTTTGGATGGTTCTTCTCTTCTGCTCCCAGGAAGCGGGTTAGAATCTAATGTCACTGACACCGAATCCATCCCACTCGCTCACCGGCCTTTCTGAGTTGATTACAAAACCTTTTTTATCGGTGTTATCCATATAAGATATTTTGATTTTACCCACAAGATGTAAGGTTTCAGGACTGATGAGGAAGGTCAATCCATTGAGTTCATAAACCAGATCGGATTCGCGGACGGTATCCACTCGTAGGCCCAAGGCTGGGTCGCAACACCCGCTGGATTGGAGATCGATACGCAAGGGTTTTTGGAATCCTTGTTCGGAGAAAAACAATTTTATGGCCTGATTCGCGTCCGGTTCCAGAATGATGATGGGATCCAATCATCCCTCCTAATAAATAATTTTTTTCTTATTAGTCAATTTTTTTGGGGAATTAGTTTTTTTCATTCCCTTTTCAAAAAGCTTCCTTATAAAGGTTCAAAACCTCTTGGGGATCGTTCACCGGCCGGGCGTTAAAGAGCCTCGCCGTATCGGCAATGGCATGGAAGGCGGCGAGATCCAAAC
>Ga0214473_10009761_pt1 | contig 11332 bp, 8 predicted proteins | sample RVTome_7_FD_203509 | JGI IMG/M metagenome (GOLD analysis project Ga0214473, IMG submission 203509) | Soil microbial communities from uranium-contaminated site in the Upper Colorado River Basin, Wyoming, United States - RVT98D197 | ecosystem: Environmental > Terrestrial > Soil > Contaminated >...
ACAGGACCGGAGGAGTTCGCTTATATCCCAGATGATCTAATGGGCCAAATCCCAATACCTACGGATGCAGATAGACCCGTGATGGGACGGCAGGCTTCAGCTGCGGAATATGCTCAAATTTACCTGGCAGATGATCATATCCTTGACCATGCATGTACACTGCTGGCAGCCTTGCGCCTAGGCATCTCATTACCAGGGGCTTTTGTCACCCGATCTGGCGAGGAATTATCCCCAACGATCTTACTCTCTATTTTAAATGCCTCCGGACTACTGGATGAGCTTGGCATGCCACTGCCAGAGCCGGTACGAAAATTTCTGGAAGCTAGCCGAGCGAAAGCATTGGTGGAGCTCGCACGATCCTGGAAGCAGAGCATTCTTTTCAACGAGTTACGCGCGTTGCCCAATTTGAACGCAGAGGGGAATTGGAAGAATGACCCGCTGCGTGCGCGCCAGGCCATACTTGGCTACTTAGCAAATATTCCTGCAGATTCATGGTGGAGCCTTGATTCGTTTATCGCCGCAATTAAACAGCGCGACCCCGACTTCCAAAGGCCGGCGGGTGATTATGATTCCTGGTTTATCCGTGATACAAACAGTGGGGAGTATTTGCGGGGCTTTGAACATTGGGAGGCTGTGGACGGCCGGCTGGTCCGCTTTATAATCACGGGACCATTGCACTGGCTGGGGGTGCTTGACCTGGCATGTATGGAATCGAGCCAGGAGGTGACTGCATTCCGTCTTTCTGGGTGGGCGCGGGCTCTACTTAAGGACCAACCTCCCAAAGCAATGGCTGTGGAAGAGGAACCTTTAGTGGTTCGGTCGGATGCCCGGTTAAGTGCCAGGCGGTTGGTCCCACGCCGGGTGCGCTACCAGCTGGCACGCTTTTGTGAATGGGGAAAGGAAACCCCGGATGAGTACCAATATCAGATCAGCCCTGCCTCGCTCACGAACGCCCGGAAGCAAGGGTTGACAGTCAGCCAGCTGCTGACATTATTAACTCGGTACGCAAAAGTTGTTCCTCCCAGCCTGGTAAAAGCTTTAGAGCGCTGGGATAAAACCGGTAGTGAAGCCCGGCTGGAAAAGTTGGTAATATTGAGGGTTACATCAGCAGAAGTATTGCAGGCTTTGCGAGCATCACGCGCCAGCCGCTTCCTGGGAGAGCCTTTAGGGCCCACCACGATTGCGATTAAACCCGGAGCTGCTCAAAAGGTGCTGGGGGCTCTGGCTGAATTGGGTTATCTGGGGGAGATACGCGGAAAGGTGGAAGAGACCTGACCATTGGGCGACTCGCTGGTCACCAATTGCTCAATCAATCGGGCAGCTTCGGGTAATGCCATTTCCACTTCCGGGCTGAGGGAATCCCCCAGGGTGAGGTTGCCTGCTTCTATCCCAATTATGAGCAATTGACCTGGCAGTATGGAAGGCATGAATTTCTTCCCGAGAGCGATGGTTTCCGCCACGCCCCAACCATGGGCTGAGCCTGTCCCGGCTGTAAACGATTCGAGCTGATCCTCGGATAATAAATGGATCGTTCCGGCTTTGGATTCGCTGCGGACTGCATCGACCAATATGGCGATACCGGCTCCTTCCAGCAGACTGAGCAACCCGATGCCTGGTAATTCGACCAACTCCACCTGCAGGTTTGGTCGTTCAATAGGAGTACAATATTTCTCCTGCCATAAGCGTACGGCTGACAGCCCTGCTGCATCATCCCCACGCAGGCTTTGACCAATACCAATGATCTTGATGATGCCAGAGGGTTCATCCCTGGCATCATCAGGCGATTGTTTCATTCAGTTTCGATACGCAGTTTCAAGAAGTGTGTGGCACAAGAGATACACGGGTCATATGAGCGTAAAAGATGCTCGAATGTCAAAGATGCTTCTTCTTGCGGTTGGTTGATGGCAGTGAGAGCCAATGCCCACAGATCAGATTCCATCTGAGCGAGGTTCTGCGATGTGGGTGGGGTGATCCTGGCAAAACGGATCAGACCCTGCTCGTCAACGACATAGCGGTGATATAGCAAACCACGCGGTGCTTCTGACACCCCACAACCCTCACCTGGATGTATAATGAATTCCACGTGACTGGGTCCTTGTGGCTGGTAAGCACTGGCAAGCTCAATAGCCAGGTCGCAGGTATGCACCAGCTCAATGGCACGCGCCAATAATCCTTTGTACGGATTACGAATAGGGGGTTTAAACCCGATTTCCTTGGCTGCCTGCCGGGCAATCGGACGTAATTTTTTATAATTAAGGTTCAGACGAGCCAGTGGTCCAACGAAATAAGTGCCATTCTCCACCGTATGGCTGTGGAGGGCATTGGATCGTTCGACGTGGGTCTCTATATAGTGTTTTTCAAATTCTACCGGGCTGATCCTCTTCCCCTTGGATGAGACGATATTGCCATCATAGATGGCGTATTCGTCTAGGCGGCTGAGGGCGACAAATTCATAATCCTGCTCGAAGTCGGGATAATTCAAAGTGGCAGCCCACTTCACTGTTTCGATCGAAGCCTGGCGCGCCCATTCCAGCTCAGGGACCAGTCCATGGATTGCCGTTTCAGCCGGCCAGCGATAAAACCCCCCGACACAGGCGTTGACAGGATGGACTGAGCGTCCGCCGATGGTTTTAAGCAGGTCATTGCCAATTTTCTTCAATCGCAGGCCCTGCTTTACCAGCTCAGGGGCTTCAACAGCCAGACTGATGGCGCTTTCCTGGTTCACCAAATCTGGTGCTTGCAGCAGATAGATGTGCAATGCATGGCTTTCGATATACTCAGCACAGTAGAGCAGCTGCCGTAACAAGCGCACTTCAGAGGAGATGGTCACCTGCAAGGCGGCCTCCAGAGCTTGTACAGAGCTCATTTGATATGCCACCGGGCAAATCCCGCAGATGCGAGCGGTAATATCGGGTACATCCTGGAAATATCGCCCGTGCAGAAAGCCCTCAAAAAAGCGGGGAGGCTCATAAATGTTCAGAATGATTTCATGGATGGCTCCATCTTTTAGGCGGATGGTCAGCGCCCCTTCACCTTCCACACGCGCCAGAGCGGGGATATGGATATCCTGGTTCATTTCTTTTCTCCTGTTTTCTGGCTAGCCTGTGTCGCCAGCATCTCAGCAGCCAGGCGGAAGGCGGGTGCGTAGTTGCTGATATTGGTAAACAAGCCTCTTATCTCGCCAGGATAGCGCTCGACCGGTTGCAGTGCTAATATGACGGACTTCATGTCCTCGTTGGGGGCAGGACCGAAGCAGCCGTAACAGCCGCGTCCATTTGCCGGGCAAAGCACCCCACAGCCAGTGCGTGTGGCTGGACCCAGGCATGCGAAGCCATAGGCGACAATCACGCATACAATACCTCTCCGCTTGCAGTCAAGGCAGATACTTTGGGTGGGCAGGCTGGGCCGACGTTTTTGCAGGAACGCTTGAATCACCTCAACCAGCTGATATTTGTTCACCGGGCATCCCCACAACTCGAAGTCGACCTTTACATGCTCGGAGAGGGGGGTGGATTTTGGTAGAGCACGCAGATATTCGGGGTGTTCGTATACTGCGAGAGCCAGATCATCCAGGCTGGTGGAATTGCGCAATGCCTGAATGCCACCCGATGTTGCGCATGCTCCGATTGCCACCAATGTTTTTGCCTGCCTGCGAACCTCCTGAATGCGTTCCACTTCGTGAGGGGTGGTGACCGATCCCTCGACCAGGGCGATATCATATGGCCCGGGTAATGTGCGGCGGCGGGCTTCAAGGAAATAGGCAATCTCGACTGCGCCTACCAGGTCCAGAAGCTCATCTTCCAGATTCAAAATCGAGAGCTGGCAGCCATCACAGGATGAGAATTTATACACAGCAACGGTAGGCTTGCTCATCAGAACTCCTCCACATTGACGTAAGGCTGCAGCTTATCAAAGCTGAAGACCGGTCCGTCTTTACAGACGAAGTAAGGACCGACCTGGCAATGACCACACGAACCCAAACCACATTTCATGTTGCGCTCAAGTGATACAAGGATGCGGTCTGGTGGTACGCGTCTGGCAAGGGCTTCGAAAATGACGAAGCGGATCATAATCTCTGGTCCGCAGGTCAATATGACGGTATTGCGGTGGTCGATGCGCGTGTTGTAGAACAAGATGGGTACCACACCAACCCTGCCTTCCCAGGAATCGTCACCGCGATCTACAGTTACATTGATCTCGATTCCAGCATCCTGCCAGGTTTTGTATTCACGGGTGAACTGCAGATCGTTGGGCGTGCGGGCACCGTAAAGAACGATGACCTTGCCAAAATCATGGCGATGGTGCATGACGTAGTAAAGCACAGGGCGGATGGGAGGCAGACCGATACCACCCGCGGCGATGACAATATCTCTCCCAACGCAATCATCCAGCGCCCACCAGCTTCCGAAAGGTCCTCGCACCCCCAATACATCTCCCACATTCATGCGATTGATGGTGGAGGTAACGTTGCCGGCTGAACGGATGGTATGACCGATGCGGTGTTTTGCCTCCATATCCGAGCTGATCGAGATGGCCACTTCACCCAAACCAGGCACTGACAGCATGTTGAACTGACCTGCTTTGAAGTGAAACCCTTCTCTTAAATTTTTATCGAGGAATTGCAGCCAGAAAGTCGAAACGCCGGGCGCTTCGCGCACGATCTCGACGATCTCAGTCCAATAAGGTTGCATGGGAGCTGAGGGTGAAATGGCGTGGGGTTGTCCAAGAGTTTGGATCATGCCTGCACCTCCTCACGAATGGCTTGCAGCTCAACCGTCACGTCAATCCTGGCAGGGCACCAGGTGATGCAGCGTCCACACCCGACGCAGCCTGAACTGCCGAACTGTGCGTACCAGGAGCCAAATTTATGTGTCAGCCACTGGCGGTAGCGTGAGCGGGTATTCGGGCGTGTATTCCCGCCTACGATATAGGAATAATCCGGGTTGAAGCAGGAGTCCCACACCCGCTCGCGATTCGCAGTCAGCCCGTTCAGGTTGGCAGTGTCACGCGCGTCCCAACAGAAACAGGTTGGGCAAACCTGCGTGCAGCTGCTACAACTCATACAACGCCTGGCAACATCATCCCATTGGTGAGCATCCAGGTTGTTGAGCAACAGATCAGGCAACGTCTCTTGATTTGGCAGGATGCGACCCATCTTCGTGCCGGCTTCTTCCAGACCTTTATCTTCAGCCTGAAGCCAGAAAGCGCTGGTGGGCAGTACTGATATGCCTTCCATGACTAAACGCCCGGCTTCAGAACCTATCTCCACCAGGAAGACCTCATCCAGCTCAGTCAAGCTCAAGTCAAAGCCTGGATTGGCTCTTGGACCTGTACCCATGGAGGCGCAAAAGCCCGTCCCGCAAGGGTGCATACAATTGACAGCCAGGATGAACGCACTTTGGCGGCGAGACCAATAGATGGGATCCTTCCATTCTTCACGCAGGAAGATGCGGTCTTGTACCTGGATCGCGGCCAGGTCACATGGGAAGACACCAAACAAGGCGAGCGGTGTCAGGTCAGGCTCAGTCTCTTCGACCTGCCAAAGTCCATGCTCATCCCGCTTATAATTTGCGAGTTCTGAGAATGGTGGAAAGAAGAATTGTTTCCAGGATTGCGCTCCAGGGGTGACGTCAAAGTAGCGTCTGTGACCGCTATAAACCAAGCGATAGGTCGCTGCATCCTGTTCGCTGATATAGCCTTTCGGCAAATCCGCCACACTTATTAGTGGCTTATACACAATGGCACCATCCTGGATCTGAGGTCCGAGGACCTGGTATCCCATGCGGTGTAGATTGGCTAGCAGCTTCTCCAATCCTGCCTTGGGCAAGGCTACTTTGGACCCCACGGATAATTGGATTTCAGCCATGCTACTCCTCTTTATAATCAGCAGGGTTGGCAAACATATCCAGTAGCTGCAGGCGAGTGGTCATCAAACGACCTGCGACCACGTTCACCAACCGCCGCATCACAAAATAGCCAAAGTCGTGGTCTTCATCGCACAACCTACGCAGCTCACTGGCATCAAATGCCACCAGGCGGCTGGGCAGGACGGCACGTGCCCCCGCTGTGCGTTGACGCACTACCGGGGTCACACTTGACCAGCCAACTTCATCCATCGCATCTGCGGTAAGGATGCGCATGCGACCGCGACCGGGAATGGTGATCTCAATCGCTACCCGACCTTCCAGGACGACATAGAGGTAGTCTTCTTTATCTCCTTCATGGAAGATGACCTGACCGGGTTCAAATTTAAAGACCTTGGCTATATTAACGATTTTTTCGAAATGTTCCGCAGTCATCACATGGAACCATGGGATGGCCTGCAAAGCTTTAATCAGTTCTTGCTGATCAGCCATAGGGCATTCACTCCTTCTCAAATAGACGCAGAAAACCAGGAGAGAAGAGATCTCTCCTAGTGAATACCTGGTGAAATTTTGCGTATATTTTCACAAAGATTTGGCTATTTGTCAGGTGCATTTGGTCCTCATGTGGTGGGGCAGAATGTCACACGATGATGGAGTAACGACGCCTGCCTTTAGTAACTTGGTGGAGGATATCCGGGGGATGCCAATCCATTGCAGATGGTTGACCCGGTAGGGCGCCCGGTAATATTCAGTTCATTTCGATCCTGTGTACCGGTGATGCGAATTGTAACCTTGTGCACTCTCCAACTATTTTAATGGAATCGGTTTTGGATCAAACTTCCTTCCCAGGAAAACATTTATTTGCTCTGCACTCAAGCCTGCATTTGACGAATCATGGCGTCTGCGAACTCGGAGCATTTAAGCAGGGTGGCACCGTCCATCAAGCGATGGAAATCATAGGTCACAGTTTTGGCTGCAATGGCACCTTCCATCCCCTTGACGATTAGATCGGCAACCTCGTTCCAGCTCATGTAACGGAACATCATCTCCCCGGAAAGGATGAGTGAACCCGGGTTAACCACATCTTTATCGGCATATTTGGGGGCTGTACCATGGGTGGCTTCAAAAACTGCGTGACCGGTGGTGTAGTTGATATTTCCACCCGGGGCAATGCCGATCCCGCCCACCTGGGCTGCCAGGGCATCCGAAAGATAGTCGCCATTCAGGTTCATCGTCGCCAGGACGTCAAATTCGCGTGGCCGGGTGATGGTCTGTTGAAAGACGATGTCTGCAATCACGTCCTTGACCAACAGCTTGCCAGCCCGCAAGGCAGCATCCTGCTCGAGATTGGCAATATCTTCACCTTTCGCATTTTTAGTACGCTCCCACTCCGCCCAGGTATACACCTGAGCACTGAATTCGGATAATGCCAGCTCGTAGCCCCAATTTCGAAAGGCACCTTCAGTGTATTTCATAATGTTGCCTTTATGTACAAGGGTGACCGAGCGGCGCTTATTCGCTAGCGCCCATTGGAGGGCGGCGCGCACCAGGCGGAACGTACCCTCTTTGGATACGGGCTTGATGCCAATCCCGGATGTTTCAGGAAAGCGTATTTTTTCGTATTCATCTGGGAATGCGTCTTTTAGAATAGCCTTGAATTTTAGGTTGTCTGCAGTACCGTCTTCAAACTCGATCCCGGAGTAAATATCCTCGGTGTTCTCGCGGAAGATGACCATGTTCACATATTCAGGGTGCTTGACCGGCGAAGGAACACCGCTGAAGTAGTGTACCGGACGCTGGCAGACGTATAGATCAAGAGCTTTGCGGAGGGCTACATTCAGGGAGCGCATGCCTCCACCGATGGGGGTGGTAAGGGGACCCTTAATCCCCACCAGAAATTCCTTGAAGGCTTGAACGGTTTCATCTGGGAGCCAGGAGCCAAAATTTTGGTAGGCTTTCTCGCCAGCAAAAACCTCCATCCACTCGATTTTGCGCTTACCTCCATGAGCCAGCTTGACGGCAGCATCAAAAACGCGTTGGGAAGCGCGCCAGATATCGCGGCCGGTGCCATCCCCTTCCACATAGGGCAGGATGGGGCGGTCGGGCACCGATAATCTACCAGCATTAATGGTGATCCTTTCACCCGTCTTTGGCACACTGATAATTTGATACGTCATCTTCACACTCCTCTGGCGTAATACACTGAAAACCACCAAAAACATCAGATTATCTTAGGGATTTCTGCGCCTTTGGGGTTTATAAATTTTATCACTCTTCACTTCCTCTGCTATAATTCGTGTGCTTTCAGCCAGGCAGCTGGGGGCAATCCACTCTGGAGAACCAGATGAGTATTGATCAACCTAATTCCAAACCCGACGACCAGGCGCAGATAAACTGGCACGCCCTGGCACCTGAACAGATTCTACACCAGCTCGCCACCCCAGCGGATAGTGGCTTGACCTCAGAAGAAGCGGCCAACCGGCTACAATCCTATGGACCCAACCAACTGGATGAAGCCCCGGGGATAACCTTTTGGCAGATGCTGATCGACCAATTCAAGTCATTCGTGGTGCTCATGCTGATTGCGGCTGCCGTCATATCTTCGTTATTGGGCGATTGGGAAGAAGCAGCAGCCATTTTAGCGATCGTGGTCTTGAATGCGACGCTGGGAGTGGTCCAGGAGCGGCGAGCAGAGCAGGCACTGGCAGCTTTGAAGAAGTTGGCGGCTCCGGAGGCACAAGTCGTGCGGGATGGTCAAAGGCAATCGGTGCCTTCCCCTCAGCTGGTACCGGGTGATATCGTCCTGCTTGAAGCGGGCAACTACATCCCAGCGGACATCCGATTATTGGAAGCAGCCAATCTGCGGATTGAGGAGGCTGCTCTGACAGGTGAATCCGTCCCGGTGCAAAAGGACGCCAATATTCATCTGGAAGCAGACATTCCCCTGGGGGACCGCAAGAATACCACCTTTATGGGTACACTGGTCTCGTACGGGCGGGGGCGGGGAGTGGTGGTCAGCACCGGGATGCGCACGCAGATCGGGTTGATTGCCGAGATGTTGCAGGCGGTGGAGAATGAACCCACCCCGCTGCAAAGGCGACTGGACCAACTGGGTAAGCTCCTGGGGATGGCGACGTTGGCCATCTGTGCGGTGGTGTTCCTGGTGGCAATCCTGCGCTTTACCGACCTCAGCCTGCTTTCGGCAAGCGAGGGCGGGGTGTTGGCATATTTGAATGCCGCCAAGGAGGAGATCATCGCCATGTTCATGCTGGCGGTGGGGCTGGCAATCGCAGCTGTGCCTGAAGGTCTGCCAGCGGTGGTGACGATCAGCCTGGCGCTCGGGATGCGTGAGATGATCCAACGACATGCGCTCATCCGCAGGCTTTCATCGGTGGAAACGCTTGGCTCCACCACGGTGATCTGTTCCGACAAGACCGGCACGCTGACCCAAAACGAGATGACCCTGACGCGCATCTGGGTGGATGGCAGGTACCTTTCCATCACCGGAAAGGGGCACACCCTAAAAGGTGAGTTCCAGGAAGACGGCAAAGGTGTAGACCTGGAAGCTTACCCAGGGGTGCGCACGGCCTTGTGGGTGGGGGCTCTGAACAACGATTCGGAGCTGACCATCTCCGGCACGAGCGAAGAAGAGCAGACTTATCGCGTATCCGGGGACCCAACGGAGGGGGCGCTGGTGGTGGCGGCAGCAAAAGCCGGCGCATTGCCCCGACCACTGAACCATGCCTACCCACGCGTGCATGAGGTACCTTTTGATTCAGAACGCAAGCGCATGATCACGGTCCATAAGATCCGCGAATCCGCACCCGACGATTTCTCACCCTTCTACCACCATGAAACCAGTATGTATGTGGTAGCTATCAAAGGCGCCCCTGATATGGTGTTGGACTTGTGTACACATTACCAGCGCATGGATGATACACCGGCACCCCTGACGGAAGAGCAGCGCATGCGCATCCTGGCTGCCAACGATCAGATGACCCAGGAAGCCCTGCGAGTGCTGGGAGTGGCATACAGGGTCAGTCCAACCCATCCCATCATGGAAGACCTGGAAAAATTGGAAGAGGGGATGGTCTTCGTCGGGTTGGTCGGGATGATTGACCCACCTCGCCCGGAGGTGGCTGCTGCGCTGGCTAAAGCAACCAAGGCAGGCATCCGTACGATCATGATCACGGGAGATTTTCCCAATACAGGGCGTGCCATTGCCCAGGCAATCGGCCTCTTGAAACCCAACCACGCAGTGCTGAGCGGCGCTGAGCTGGACAACCTCACAGATGAACAACTCAAGCAGCAGGTGGAATATACAGATGTGTTCGCCAGAGTATCGCCCGAGCACAAAATGCGCATCGTGGAGGCGCTACGGGATGACGGTGAGGTGGTGGCAATGACCGGCGACGGCGTGAATGATGCCCCATCGATCAAACGCGCCAACATCGGCGTGGCGATGGGCATCACCGGGACGGACGTCGCCAAGGAAAGTGCCGACATGGTGCTGACGGATGACAATTACGCCAGCATCGTTTCGGCGGTGGAACAGGGGCGGATCATCTACGATAACATCCGCAAGTTTGTCTTCTTCCTGATCTCATCGAACGTAGCCGAGATCATGATCATCTTCCTGGCGACCCTGGCAGGATTGCCTGCACCACTAACGGTGATCCAGCTGCTGTGGCTGAACCTGCTGACGGATGGAGCGCCGGCACTGGCGCTGGCAATGGAAAAGGGTGACCCGGCGATCATGGAGCGCCCACCGCGCCCACCATCCGAGCCGATCATCAACCGAACCATGCGGCTGGGCATCAGCATCCAGACCATCGCCCAGACCGGGGTGGTATTGGGGGCGTTCGTGGTCGGCCTGCTGTGGCACCTGGAGGCGGGAGCGCTGGTACCGGCGGGAATGAACCCACTGGCGTATCTGATGCAACACGATTGGAGCGGGGTGGACGTGCAGGCGGCGGAAACCATGGCGTTCGTGACACTCAGCCTGTGCGAGCTGTTCCGGGCGTATACGGTGCGGTCAGAGAGGCAATCCATCTTCAGACTGGGTATATTGTCGAATAAGTACATGCAATATGCAGTCGGGCTGTCCGTCGTGCTGATGCTGGCGGCGGTCAGCCTGCCGTTCCTGCAGCCGATATTTAACACGCATTTCCCGTCCTTGCGGGAGTGGGGGGTGATAATCGTTTTTGCCCTGGCGCCGGCGGTAGCGGAGGAGTTCACCAAGCTGTACCTGCGGATGAGGGATAGGAAGTAGGGCACCTGGTAAGCCTGATCCAACGCTGGTGGATTTATCCACCGGCTATTTTTTGAAAACCCGCTTAGCGGGTTTCCCTTATTAAGGGTTGATATCTGCATTCATATAATAACCCGTGATGAAAGTTCGCAGAGTCGCTGCGTCGTTTGGGTTTAAGAGCTGACTGATGTATGTTCACACCAATAAAAGAGGCTGG
>Ga0214473_10009762_pt1 | contig 11331 bp, 10 predicted proteins | sample RVTome_7_FD_203509 | JGI IMG/M metagenome (GOLD analysis project Ga0214473, IMG submission 203509) | Soil microbial communities from uranium-contaminated site in the Upper Colorado River Basin, Wyoming, United States - RVT98D197 | ecosystem: Environmental > Terrestrial > Soil > Contaminated >...
GAACCAAGCCATTCTCCCGCCGAAATTCCGGCGAAACAAAGCGAACGCCCACCAAGGGATCCGCGTTCCTGGGAAGCAGTACAAATACCTGAAGCTGAACAGCCGCGCCCAAGCGATGAACAGCTTGCTGAAGCAGCACCCAAACAGAGTCCGGATGCTGACGAAATCCTATCCTGGTGGATGGAAATTTCGGCGCGTTTAGCTGTTTTTGGCTCACGAGTATTGCCGCCGCTGCGCAGCTTTTTATTGCGCATGCTCCCAGAAGAGCCGACCTTCAGTCTGCCTCCGCAAACGTTGGCCTGGATCGCGGTCCTTGTGCCACTGGCAGTTGTCCTGGTGGTTTCGCTAGTCTATTTGCAATTTGGGCGTGGGCAGCTTTATACGAATTATTTGGCGCAGGGGCAGAGCGCCGCGGCCGCCGCACAAGCGCGTGAAGCCCCCGAGGAGATCCGTCAGGCCTGGGAGAACGCCGTGTATTACGCACAACGAGCCGTGGCCTACCAGGAAGACGACCAGGCGGCAGCCGAGTTGCTGGCTCAGGCGCAAGCGGCCCTGGACGAGATGGACGCTATCGTACGCGTAGACTTTCAGCCCGCCTTGTTTGAGCCGCTGGCAAAAGAGGTGAACATCACTCGCCTGGTCGCCACGAATACCGACTTGTATATGCTGAATTCGACCAGCGGCAACATCTTGCACGCCTTCCTGACTGGGGGCGGTTACCAATTGGACCAGGATTTCCATTGTGAGCCAGGTCCGTATGGCAGCTATATCGTCAGCCCGCTGGTAGACCTTGCCCTGCTGCCGCGCGGCAACTCACTGAACACCGTGCTGGTGGCGATGGATGAGAACGGCAATCTGATTTACTGTTTGAAGGACGAACGACCCTTGGCGGTGCCACTCATTTCACCGGACAGCAACTGGGGAAAACCCAGCGCCATCGCCGTGGAAAACGAGAACCTTTACGTCTTAGACCCGCTCACCAATGCGGTGTGGATCTATTTTGGTGAGGATTATTCTTTTGCCGTAGAGCCGCGTTTTTTCTTCGGCGCTCAAGTGCCCAGCTTGCAGAACATACTAGATCTGGATTTGCAAGACGAACAATTATTCCTGCTCGACCTCGACGGGCATATTGCCCTTTGCGAATTCAGTGATGATCTCGAAAACCCGAGCACCTGCCAAGACCCGGCAGAATATACCGATAGCAGACCGGGCCGGCAAAACGGGGCACAAATCTCCGATGCCCACTTCGCCCAGATGCAGCTCTCGGACCCGCCCGAGCCTTCTGTGTTTTTGCTCGACCCGCTAGCCCAATCCATCTACCAGTTCAGCCAGCGCTTGAGCCTGCTGCGCCAGTTTCGCGCCTTGGCGCCTCTTCCAGAGGGCGTGGTGACGGCTTTTGCCGTTTCCAGCAATCGGGCCATCTTCCTGGCTTTCGAAAACGAAGTCTTCATCGGCTTCATGCACTAGGCATCCGTGGTTGAGTATGTGGAGATCGCCGTAAACGTGCCCCGCGTTTCTGGCGTATTTCACTATCACTGTCCACCGGAATTAGAGGGCCGCTTGAGTCCGGGGCATCTCGTGCTGGTGCCCTTTGGCGCACGAACGGTGCAGGGGGTGATGATACGGCAAGTGGATAGCCCCGAAGTGCCGGAAACCAAAGCGGTGGATAGTTTGCTAGACGAAGAGCCTGTGCTCACCCATCTGCAATTGCAATTAGCCGCGCATTTGGCAGAAAGTACTCTGGCACCTTTGGCGGCCTGCGTCAACTTGATGCTGCCTCCCGGCATCGGCCAATTGGCCGATCTGCTCTACGAAGTTGCCCCTGCGGGGCAACTCTTTAACGGCAAACTGGGCGCGGCGCAAGAGCGGCTGTGGAAAGTGCTGAAGGCGCGCGGCCCCTTGCGCGGCCGTCAACTGGACCGTGCGCTGCCGCGGCGCAATTGGCGCGCGTCGGTCAAAGCTCTGCAACATAAAGGCTTGGTTTCCATCAAACCCGTGGTGCCATTACCCTCCGCCCATCCCAAGACGGTGCGCACTGCCAAATTAATCGCATCACCGACGCCTGCGGATGAGAAACAGTTAGGACGTAACCAAGCCACGCGGACGCGGCGAGCTAAGATGCTAAAAATATTGGAAGGTGATGCAGGGGCGGTGGATGCCACCTGGCTCTATGAAAAAAGCGGGGGCAAATTGCAAGATCTAACCGCACTGGCTGAATTGGGGCTAGTGCAATTGAGCGAACGAGAGACCTTTCGTGATCCGCTTTCCGAACTTGCCTACAATCTCAGCCTGCCGCTCGAATTGACCCGCGATCAGACACGGGCTTGGGATGAAGTGCACAAAGCTTTGGCGGGCGCCAAAATGGGCGGTCACCCTAAGCCCATCCTGCTGCATGGAGTCACCGGTTCTGGCAAGACAGAGATTTACCTGCAAGCCGTGGCCAAAACCCTGGCATTAGGGAGGCAGGCGATCGTGCTGGTGCCGGAGATCGCTCTCACCCCTCAAGCCGCCCAGCGTTTCTTGGCGCGCTTTCCCGGCCAGGTAGGCCTGATTCATTCCGAACTATCCGAAGGAGAACGTTATGACACCTGGCGGCGCACGCGTGCTGGTCAGCTGAATGTGATCCTTGGGCCGCGCAGCGCGTTATTTACTCCTCTGAAAGATATCGGCCTGATCGTGGTGGACGAAGAACACGATGACAGCTATTACGAGGCCACCCAAGAACCGCATTACCATGCGCGCGAGGCCGCCGTAATCTATGCACACTTGGCCAAGGCAGCCTGCTTGATGGGTTCGGCCACCCCCGATGTTGGCAGTTATACCCGCACCGTAAATAGTCAATGGCAGCTGCTTGAACTGCCGGCGCGCATTTTGGCCCACCGCGAAACCGCCCGCGCTCATCAGGAACGATTGGGGCGGCCGGCGCGCTACCAACAGCTCGGCGCCAACGTGGATGCACTGGATCTGCCGCCCGTTGATCTCGTGGACATGCGCCGCGAGTTGAAGGCCGGCAACCGCTCTATTTTTAGCCGGGCCTTACAGACTGGCCTGGAACAAGTGTTGAAGGATGGCCAGCAAGCCATTCTCTTTCTCAACCGGCGCGGTTCTGCCACATATGTCTTTTGCCGCGACTGCGGCCAGGTGCTGCGCTGCCCCAACTGCGACACGCCGCTTACCCAACACCTAGAGAGAGGCGCGTCCTTAAGACAAAACCGCGCGGCGGTTTTGATCTGCCATCATTGCGGCTATCGCCGCAAACTACCGGAACGCTGCCCTAACTGCGGCAGCGCGCAGATCCGCCATTTCGGAACAGGAACGGAACGCGTGGAAGAAGAAGTGCACAAGTTGTTTCCCTCGGCGCGCACACTGCGCTGGGACCGCAGCAGCACGCGTACCAAAGGCGCGCACGAGCGCATCTTGCGGCAGTTCAGCGAGCAGCAGGCTGATATTCTCATCGGCACGCAAATGCTGGCCAAGGGATTGGACTTGCCCTTTGTCACCTTTGTGGGAGTCGTGTTAGCCGATGTCGGCTTGCAGCTTCCAGATTACCGCGCCGCGGAACGCGTCTTCCAGGTGCTCACCCAGGTTGCGGGCCGGGCTGGGCGCAGCCCGCTCGGCGGGCGGGTGATTCTGCAAACCTTTCACCCAGAGCACTATGCCATACAGGCGGCGGCCAAACACGATTACGCTGCTTTTTACCAACAAGAAAGCGCTGAGCGCCGCCGGCTGCGCTATCCGCCCTTTGCCCAATTGCTGCGCTTGGAATATCGCCATGGTGATGCGCGCAAGGCAGAACAAGATGCACACAGCATGGCTGAGCGCATTCAGCATTTGCTCGTTGAAGGGCAGCGCAGCAACACGGAGATGATCGGCCCGGCGCCCTGCTTCTATGCGCGGCTCAACCGCGAATATCGCTGGCAGATCCTGCTGAGAGGGCCGGAGCCTGCCTCCTTGCTGCGCGGCGTCAAGCTGATCGGCTGGCGTATTGAGGTGAACCCGCCGACCGTACTATAATAATTTACCTTTTTCGTTCGGAGGGAATGTGGCCCTGCGCAGGGAACTGGTTACCTGGGAAGAGGTCCAGCGCTTAATCGATCATCTCGTCGTGCAATTTGAGCACGAATTCAAAGCGATGCTGGTGATCACCCGCGGCGGCATCATCCCGGGCGGCATGCTGGCCGAGCGGATGGGCCTGCGCGATATTCTCACCGCGGCCGTGAATTTTCCGGCCGTGCTGGAAAACCCGCGTGAGAATATGCTGGTGTGGCCGCAATTCCTTCAGTTCCCCGAAGATGACCTGTTGCGCGGCCGGCGGGTGCTGGTTGTGGACGATGTATGGGGTTCGGGGCGCACCAGTTCGGCGGTGAAGAACCGCGTTTCAGCGGCTGGTGGCATGCCGTTTACCAGCGTGCTGCATTTCAACCCTTCCCGGAATCTCTTCGACAACACCCGCCCGGATTATTTCGCCGCAAGCACGGATGCCTATATTGTTTACCCATGGGAGCAGGAGCCCACCGCGGGCTGGGCGATGCGGGACTATTAGACAACAGCCAAAATCTTCAGGAGAATGCTACGCATTCTCCAACCACCGTTAAAGAAAAACCCTTCTTTTTGGCAAGTGCTACACCCTTCGGCTTACAAACGCGTAGCTTCGCGTAGTGCGGCGCGTGCCAGCAAGCGGGTCGAATCTAGCACCGGCAAAACCGAATTCTCCGGGCTGATCAGCAAGGGGATTTCGGTGCATCCCAACACCACGGCATCACACCCTTGTTTCGCAAATTCTTCGATCAACCCTTGAAAATATTCGCGCGTATCTGCCAGCATGGTTCCGTAAATTAATTCGTCGACAATATATTTGTGGATTTGCTTGCGCGCCTCTAACCCAGGGGTCTGCCACTTAATGCCGCGCGGTTTCAGTTTGCGTGGATAGACCGGCCCTTCCATCAAGGGTTGGGTGCCGAGCAAGCCCAGGTGCTTATAGCCTTTCGCTTCCGCTTCACGCGCCACTTCTTCAGCGATGTGCAGCCAGGGCAACGGAGATTGATCGACGATGGGATCTATGGAAACGTGAATGGTGTTGTCGGGACAGATTAGAAACTCCGCCCCAGCGCCAGCCAATATCTTGGCCGAAGCCAAAATCAATTCGCTGCCTTTGTCCCAGCGCTCGGCATCCGAGGGTTTTTTGAAATCGTTGAGGGAAAAGGTGTGCATGGTCACTTCGGGATGTTCGTACATACCCAGCCAGTCTTTGCCTTCCTGGCAGATGGTGCGATAGCACAGGGCCGCGCCCTCGTAGGAGACGCCGATGATGCCAATGTGTTTTGTGGATTTCATTGGAGTGGGGAACTTGCTGCTCTGTCAGCGAGGAGGCGCGCAACACCGCTGTGGTCTCTCCCAACGGTTATTGATTACTCCCTAAATATCCTTACCCGGCGATTGGGCTCTTTGCCATAGGAGTGCGACACAAGTTTATTTTGCTCGACCATTTCGTGCTGCAAGCGCCTGATGTACGAAGTGGCTGGCGGCAGCTCCACCCAGCGCTCCCCGTTGAGTACGGCATTGATGGCATCCTTAGCACTGCGCAATTGCTCATCGATGCTGGAGGCTTCCTCGGCGGAGCCGGGCAAATCAAAGAGGCCGGTGAGGAAGCGTTCCATCTGAGAGACAGTGTTGGCTCGCAGCACGTAAACCGGCATGCCGCGCTGTTCGGCATCCACCACAGCGCGCTGGCGCTTGCGATAGTAGGAGCGCAGGGTGACCAACACATCCGCCTCGCCGGGTTCTTTCACCGGAATGACCGGCACGCCCAAGCGCTTGGCGGCGTTGACCAACCGATTGCGGGCAACGCCGTAAGGGTAAATACGCACCGGCTCTAACCCACCGCGACCGCGACTGGAAGGCGTGGGAGCTGGAGCCTGGGCCGCAATGCGGGCATAAGCTTCTTGTGGACCGCTTTCTTCTGAAACCGGTTGACGGCGGCGCGGCCCGTTGGTAGCGCCGCTGCGCCCTCCCTTGCGCGCCGGTTCAGGCGCCTTTTTGATCTGGATCTCGCCCTGTTCGTCACGCGTGCGGATTTCCGGCTGCATTGGATAGCCGCGTAAAAGGGTGTCCACCGCGGCTGGCACGTCGCGATGCACCGCTAGTTGGTCGCGCGTCTGGATTTCGATGAGCACATCAAAGGTGGGCGGGGCGCGGCGCTCGAGCACGGTCTTCTGGGTGCCGCGCCGTCGAGCTTCTTCATCGGAAAGAGTCACTGATTCAATGCCGCCCACCAGATCAGAAAGTGTTGGGTTGAGGAGCAAATTTTCCAAGCTGTTGCCATGCGCCGTGCCGATGAGCTGCACACCGCGCTCGGCGATGGTGCGGGCCGCCATGGCTTCTAACTCACGGCCGATCTCGTCAATCACGATGACTTCGGGGTTATGGTTCTCCACCGCTTCGATCATCACTTCATGCTGTTGAGAAGGGGTGGCTACCTGCATGCGGCGGGCGCGGCCCACGGCGGGGTGGGGAACATCTCCGTCACCGCCGATTTCGTTTGAAGTGTCCACGATGATGACGCGATTGTTTTCGGCCAAGATGCGCGCCGCTTCGCGCAGCAGGGTTGTCTTGCCCACGCCAGGGCGCCCCACCAAGAGCAAGCTGCGACCTTCCTCAACGAGATCCTGGATGATATCGATAGTGCCGTATACGGCGCGGCCCACGCGCAACGTGAGGCCGACCACATCGCCGCGGCGGTTGCGAATGCCGGAGATGCGATGTAGCGTTCGTTCGATACCGGCGCGGTTATCCTCATCGAAATCTCCAAGGCGCTCGACCACGTGTTGAATATCCTCGTGGGTTACTTCGCGCTGAACCAACACTACCTCTTCGGTGATGAGCCGAGAGGTGGGTACGCGGCCGAGGTCGAGAATTACTTCCAACAAGTCGCCACTATTGTTTTTTTCTCTTACCGCGGCTTCGATGTCCTTGGGCAGGACCGCCAGCAGGGCATCTAGGTCATCGGTAATTTGACGTCTGGTCATAAGTCATCCATTCGGGTTCATGGCCCCTGTTAGCCAGGGGTACATGAATGGGAGTGGTAGGTTCGGCGCGGCGGTTGGCTGCCGGGACGCGGCGAGCTTCTTCAGCTTTCAGCGGGAGAGCAATGCGTTTAGCCATCACGGCTTGACGCGGCCCGGGTTCGGCATCGAAATCTTGTAAAGCCCCTTCCAGCCAGTCCTGATAAGAGCGCAAGCAGATGTAGAGCGGCCGGTTGGCTCTGGGCCTTAACTTGGCAATCAATTCAGCGAAGAGCTGATCAAAAGGTTCTGCGTCCAAATCAACGAGGGGTTGCGCCCAAATGCCCTGCCGCCCGCGCATCACTTCCACATAAGCTTGCAATTCTCCGTTGGAGTAAAAAACATAGCCATCCGATGATGCGGAGTCAGTAGCTTCAATTTGCTGCACCTGGCCCGGCAACAGGCTGCCACGCAACAATTGCAGCGCCATTTCATCGCGTGAAAAAACAGGCCGCCAACCAGACGCGGCGCTAGTGGTCCATTTGATTTTGGCCAAGCGCCAAACGCGCTGACGAGCATAAATGCTGAAACCAGCCTGACGCAGAGCAGCGAAGGCAGGGCTGCCCTCTTCGACCTCAGCCACCAGGCTTTGGGCGCCGCGTTCGCCCACACGGTGCAAGAGTTGCTCGAGCAATTCTGGAAATTCGGGCGAGCTTAGCGCCGATTCGGGAGCGAAGAAAGTGCAATAGGCCAGGGGCGAACCGGCGCGATGCACAGCTTGCCCAATTAAGGCGCGCCCATCCCCAGCGGAAGCGCTTAGGTACGTGAATGTGCCTGTGAGGGTTGAAAGCGGGGATAACAACGCGCTGCGCATAAGCGCCCCGCGCCCCTGGGTGAACTGCGCTTGGTTTTGCAGAAAAAGAACTTGTTGTTTGTAGGCGTTTAGCAGGCCTATATCCGTAATTGTGAAAGGACGCAACACGAGACTATTTTACATGAGGGCTAAAGAAGCCGCGGCGGAACGTAAATTCAAAATTGCGCTCATTGTTTATTTGCCATCAACCAGCCTCAGAAAGTAGCGATGGAAACGGTCATCTTTGGTTAATTCGGGGTGAAAGGCAGTGGCCAGCAGTTTCTCCTCCTGGGCGGCCACAATGCGCCCGTCGGGCAAGGAGGCTAATGGCTCGGCCTTGCCCGCTACCTTTTCGATCAGCGGAGCACGGATAAAGACGACGTGGAAAGGCGGGTTCTTTTTATCCACCTCTTTCAAGGCAGGAACCTCTAAATCCGTTTCGAAGCTCTCCACCTGGCGGCCAAAGGCGTTGCGCTCTACAGTGATGTCCATCAGGCTAAGCAAAGGTTGATCCCGGCGGGCGTCCTTAGAAAGAAAGATGGCGCCAGCACAGGTACCCCAAATGGGCTTTTTCTGGCCAAATTTGCGCAGTGGTTCGATCAGGCCGAAATCCTTAGCCAATTTGCCAATAGTGGTGGATTCGCCCCCGGGGATGATCAAGCCATCCAGGCCTTCCAGCTCTTCCGGCAGGCGCACTTCGATGCCATTTACCCTCAGGCGGGAAAGCATGGCCAGGTGCTCAGCGAAATCACCCTGGAGTGCGAGAACACCGATCTTCATTGGGGGGAGTTCAACTTGAAAAAGTTGTTGTTAGTTGTCAGAGCCGCTTAAGGGAATTCACAACAACAACTTGAGGTTCAAGCTACCAGCCGCGTTGAGCGATCAATTCCTCTTTGGGGATGTCGGTGACCTGGCGGCCGACCATGGGCTCGCCCAGGTTGCGGCTGACCTCGGCCAGGATCTTGGGATTGTTGAAGTGTGCCGTAGCCTTGACAATAGCTGCAGCGCGCTTGGCCGGGTCGCCGGACTTGAAGATGCCGGAGCCGACGAAGACGCCATCCACACCCAGCTGCATCATCAGGGCCGCGTCGGCCGGGGTGGCCAGGCCGCCAGCGGCAAAGTTCACCACGGGCAAGCGGCCGAGCTCTTTAGTTTCTTTGACCAATTCATAGGGCGCCTGGAGTTCTTTGGCAAAGGCCATCAGCTCTTCCTCGGGCATGGTCTGCAGGCGGCGGATAGAACCCAGCACAGAGCGGGCATGGCGCACGGCTTCGACCACGTCGCCGGTGCCTGCTTCGCCCTTGGTGCGGATCATGGCGGCGCCTTCGCCGATGCGGCGCAGGGCTTCGCCCAGGTTGCGACAGCCGCACACGAAGGGGATCTTGAAATCGTGCTTGTTGATGTGATGGGCTTCATCCGCGGGGGTGAGCACTTCCGACTCATCCAAATAATCCACGCCGAGAGATTCGAGGATCTGCGCTTCGACGAAGTGTCCGATGCGCACCTTGGCCATCACCGGAATACTGACGGCTTCCATGATCTCTTCGATCAGGGCTGGGTCGCTCATACGAGCTACACCGCCCTGGGCGCGGATATCGGCCGGGACGCGCTCGAGGGCCATCACGGCCGCCGCGCCGGCGTCTTCAGCTATCTTGGCGTGTTCGGCGGTGACCACGTCCATGATCACGCCGCCCTTGAGCATCTGGGCCAGGCCTTTTTTAACGGCAAATGTAGCGACTTGTTGCTCCATCATTTGCTTCCTATCGCGGATTCTACCATGTGGGAAAACGTAATCTTAGGGGCTCAGCGCGTGAACTTGTAACTCAGTATTTTATAAATCAGCTTCGCCGCTAGAAAATCCGGCGCCTTATTCTCGGTTGGGCTGAGTTCCACTATGTCGCAGCCGACAATGTTCTTGGCTTCAGCCACCGACTTCAATAGATGAAGTACCGGATACCAATACAGGCCGCCCGGTTCGGGCGTGCCGGTAGAGGGCATGATGGCGGGGTCAAAAACGTCCAGGTCAAAGGTGATGTAGACATTGGGGCGTAAAAGCTTGACCACCTTCTCAACCCAGTCCATTGAGTGAAAGATGTCTTCGGCATAAAAGACCTTATTTTTGTCCAGGGCTTGGAGCTCAGAGATATCCAAGCTGCGGATGCCTACCGAAACGATATCGTCATTCAGTTCGGCGATACGCCGCAACGTGCAGGCGTGACTGAACTTATTATCCTCGAACTCGTCGCGGCGGTCAGTGTGCGCATCCAGGTGCAGGATGCTGAGGTCGGGGAATTTCTCGATATGCGCTTTGGCGGCGCCATAAGCCACTGAATGCTCGCCGCCCAGGGTGACCACAAATTTGCCGGCTGCTATATGTTTAGCCACCCTTTCGTGTACTTTGTTATTTAACTCAGCTGAGCTTTGGGCGGTTACCTCTTCATCGGTAAATATCCCCTTGAGATAGGTCTCGGAGGCGGTCTCGATGTCATAGAGCTCCATATAGCCGGAAGCCTCGATGATGGCCTTGGGCCCATGGCGCGTGCCCGAAATCCAGGAGGTGGTCAGATCAAATGGAACGGGTACGATGGCGACCAGAGCCGCTTCGTACCCGCTGAATTCATCAGCTAATCCTCCAAAGTTATAGGGGGGTTTGCTGTCCGACATCCTCGATCAGAACCGCAGCCGCCAGCACGGTAGTCCACAGCCCATCTTTGTTGCCCTCGTCCGATTGCACGATGTGGCGGGTCTTGAAAATGTGGGGGCTAGCATTGTAGATCTGTTTGCGTTCATCCCAAGCTAAGTTTGAATCAAATTCCAGGCCCAAGGTGGTGGCCAACATGGTGGCGGCCAGGTCTTCGGCATAATCGCCGCTTTTCTCGCCCTTTTCACCCATTGCGTGGTGCTCTGAAAGGTAACCATATTGGCCCTCGTCCCCCGGCAGAGCTACGCCGATAGCTGCTGAAACCAGCCGGTTGGGTTCATTGGTCTCTGAGCGGGCCATGACGCAATACACGATCTGGCCGGGGATGAGATATTTCAGCCCTTCGTCCACGGTAATGGTCTTGCACCCCTGGGGGAAGATGCTGGAGACATACACCAAGTTGTATTTCTCGATCTTGGCGTCGCGCAAAGCGGCCTCAAAAGAAGCCAGCCGGTCTTTGTGGACGCCCACGCCTTTGGTGAAGAAGATTTTGTTGGGTATCACGCCTTTTTTCCTTCCAGGAATGCATTGAATTTTTTGGCGCTGCGATGCTTCCAATTGCCTTTGTGATAGGCATAGGCTGCCAGCAGGGGCATGGCCAGGGTAGCTTCCGCAAAGACCATCTGCTCGCTGCCCCGGTCCACTTTGCCCCAGGAATGCGCCTCCTTGAGGGTGGAGCCGGAGAGGCCGCCGTCGCGCTCGTCGGCCACGGTGATCTGGACGGCGTACTTGTGCATTTCGGCCTCTTCTTCCAAGATCTCGGCCGCCACGGTGAT
>Ga0214473_10009763_pt1 | contig 11331 bp, 8 predicted proteins | sample RVTome_7_FD_203509 | JGI IMG/M metagenome (GOLD analysis project Ga0214473, IMG submission 203509) | Soil microbial communities from uranium-contaminated site in the Upper Colorado River Basin, Wyoming, United States - RVT98D197 | ecosystem: Environmental > Terrestrial > Soil > Contaminated >...
TTCAAACTTTTCACGTGGATAATTGAGACTTGTTATTGACTCGAGACAAGAAGCTATCTCTGTTGGACGGTTATAGGTCGGGATTATGATCGAAAAAAGTAGATCTTCCTTTTCCATAAATTTTAGCGAATGAAACTCCCTGCAGCAAGCTGCAGGGAATTCACTAGTTAAAAATTCATATCCGTTTTTTATACAACGTATTTGAATTTATTGAACTACTTAAAGCAGGAAATTGCTATGCTGAGTTTTACTCGATCGCACGAAGTGATCACTTTGACATTTTCCGACAATTATTTGTGATTTATCATATGTACAGAAAAAGTCAATAGATTCACACCTACCGGTTTTATACTTTATGATAACTATACAGCTTCGCTAGCTAACTTACATATAAGTCATTAGGATTAACCGTATATTTTATAGCATATAATTCCTTTTTCTACTTTTTTCAATCTAAGGTATTGATCGCTAAGTAACTATCGTCAAGAGGTTGGATTTGACAGTACTGATGAATTTACGTAGATTTATCAGTCTACACTCGACGCGGGGTGGAGCAGTCTGGTAGCTCGTCGGGCTCATAACCCGAAGGTCGGAGGTTCAAATCCTCCCCCCGCTACCATTAAATTAACTGACTTTCGTCTCGTAAAAACCCCTCTAAAGACCAAAGACTGCAATAAGCTTTCACAAATAAATTGACTAATGGCTGTGGTGCTGATCTCCAATTACTCGACAATGGAATTGGAATAATCTATGAAGGTTTATGATAATCTCTGTCGTAACATACTTATTGTATTTTGAAATTTTGGATACTCCCCAAAAGCTAGGGTAAACAGAAGCTGGACGAGGCTCAAAATATTTTTTTGAAAAGTATAATTGGACGAAGAAGGAATGAAAAAGTATTGCCAACAAAACCCTGACTATGTTTTTTTTCATGAAAAGGTTAACGATTTAACTAACTACCTTGAATATGTCTTAGTCAAATCTGATGTCACTATTTTGGAGTTAATTTTACCAATCCGGACACGTCACCTATGACATACAACGAACCATCATAATATTCGACATCGCGTATCCTGCTACTTATTTTGCCTATGTCTTCTTGTTTCGTATAGTCTTTTCCTTCACTCACGTAAAATATTTCATCAACGACAATTTTATCATTTTCAATCTCATACCTATGTAAGTGTTTTCCTCTTAATGACGCAACAAATAGGCTTCCGTACCAAGGACTTTTGGGATCAGAGACGAATTCTATGCCACTCGGTGCCATAGTCCATGATTTGATGCAGACAACGGGAAAGACTACCTTTTCATTGGGTGGTAATGGAGAAGGTCCAAGTATCCGCGATATGATCGTAGCATAATTAAATTCATCACACTTATAGGTGCCCCATCCGTAGTTTTTACCACCTTTTATATGATTAATTTCGTCATAATGCCGTGGCCCATGCTCACTTGCAAACAATTCATTTGTTGCTGGATGCCATGCCAACCCCTGTGGGTTACGGTGTCCCATCGAATAGGTATAGCTTTCAGGGAATGGGTTATCCCCAGGAACAGCACCATCCGTGTTTAAACGGAGTATTTTTCCTCCTAGGAATTTTGGATCTTGTGTTAGTATCCAATCACTGGCATCTCCTGTTGTAGCATATAATTTGCCATCGGGTCCGAAATCTAATCTTCCCCCCGAATGCCAGGACGATCCTGGAATGTTATCGAGTATTACCTTTTCGTCTTTTAAAGTTCCCTTCTTAAGAGTGAGTCGTGAAATTTTATTTATAACCCGTCTTTTTGATATATATGTAGGGTCATCCTCGGGTATTAAAAATAACGGATCGCTGTTATCTAATTTGTATGTATAATAGATATAAACATAATTATTAGAGGAAAAATCTGGATCAATTGCCATACCCAAAAGACCTGTTTCAGCGAGAACTATTGGTTCGACCTTGTAAACTTCCGTAGTGAGATTTTTATCTATATGAACTATTCTTCCTCTTCGTTCGGTCACAAGCATGGAACCATCGGGCAAAAATTCAAGATCCCAGGGTTCATTAAGATCTATATTGATGAACTCTAAGTTAAAGTGTTTTTCAGTCAAGGGAGCAGATATATAATTATCTGAATCCGCTATATATGTTATTTTTTTAAGAACCTTTTTTGTGAGAAGACAGTCTAAAATATCAATAGGATTCGGGGGATTCGAGGGAGACGTTGCCCTGCACTCCTTTATGCTATATTCAAGTTTTCCAACTACGCATTTACCCGGGCCTATACTGCAGTCCAAAACAGAATGGTTCGTTTGTGGTTTATACTTGAAAAAAAATGCAGTGGATGTTATTAGGACTGAAATTAAAAAAATGATAAGAATTGTAGCCTTCATATCGGTTTTCCTTTTTATAAAAGAAAAAGTTTTTTAATTGACATGATTTGAGGTTTTACCAAGAATTATACTCTACTATGACGTGGCGTCGAGTAGTCTTGTAGCTCGTTGGGGTCATAACCCGAGAGTCGGCGCTTCAAATCCCCCCCGGTGCCATTTAGTTGATAATTTTCTTCTCCTGAGACCTACTTTTAAATTAACCATTTCGTTATAACGCACAGCAGTGAGATTGATCAGTCAGTGTTGATTCACCGACTCTTCCCAAAATTATAAGATATCGCGATTCCGCCGTAGGTGTTAATAGTTGGGGCGGGTTCAAAGAAATTACCGGCTACGGCATTTATTCGAACATTATCATTATATTTCTGATTAATGAGGTTTTGAATACCAAAAAAGGGAGAAATAGTCAAACCTTTATAACTCTTTTCTAAACCGAGACGGACATTTGCTGCTGTATACGAGGGGTTCTTAACGGTGTTTTCATCATTAACGAAAAATGAGCTCACATATAATAGGTCCACGCCGGCAAAGAACCCAGACGAATGATCGTAAAACATCTCAAGATTTAGCACATTCGGCGGCTGACCGGGTACTTTGTTGCCATCAAAATTAAGCCCTTCAGTTCCGAAGGTCTTGTATTTGGAATTTAGATATGTATAGGCTAAACTCGTTCTGAGACCCGTTATTAGTTCAAAGTCTAGTCCGAATTCCAGTCCGTATCGCCGCGATTTTCCTGCGTTCCTAAAAAAGGTACGACCATCAATTACAAAGGGAATCAACTCATCACGCAATGTTATATAATAAAGAGCAAGCTGATAGTTCAGTCGATCAAAGGCTTGTCCTTTAACTCCAATTTCGTAGTTGATAGCTTCTTGAGGCTCTAAATCGGGATTGAGTCCTCCGTTTCCCCCTGGATGGTTCACCAACTCCGTAGTGGTGGGCGTTTCGAAGGATTGAGCTATGTTCAAGTACATATTTGCTGCAGGTACAGGACTATACAGTAATCCAAACCTTCCGGTTGGCTGCTTGAATGTGCGTGAACCAGATTCATCTGGTTCGAGAAAGTCATCAACAAAAAAGCGTATATAATCGAATCGTCCTCCTAGAAATGCGACCAGGTTGTCTAGAAGATTAAACTCTTCTTGTATGTATGGTCCAACACTGGTCACATCCTCGTCCTGATCAAGAAGAAGTTTGTTGCCCTTTGTACCGTTGATGTTATCGAAATTTTTTCTCTTATCGTCCTGTTTTTCTATGTCGACACCGATAGTAAAACGATTATTAAATCCAAATAAATCACCGAGATACCCATATTTAAAGCCTCCACCAACGAATACACGGTCTAGTTCTACAATAACAAAGGGAATCGAGTTTTGAAATTGCCGTAACGAAGCAAAACCATGGACTTCTAGATCGTGAAGGCTTGAAAAATTACTTCTATAGATCATACCGAGACGCTGGTCTGTGACCTCTTCTCCAGCCTTAAAAACCCTATTTAGGGGAGCAGCCTGGCGTCTGTCTTCATTAACTTCCGTACCTGTCAGACCTCCCGGGTCTTCAGCACTGGGTGAGTCTAATAGGGTCATCAAAATGGTCAGGTCAGAGTTTTCGTCGAGATCCAACCTTACTTTACCACTTAGCAAGCCATTCTCGGTGAAACTCTGGTCCCTGTAACCATCATAGCTAAGGTAAGATAGGTTGAGAAAATAATTCAAGGGCCCGGTTTGACCACCCATCTTCACTTGGGGTTTGATGAGACCGAATTGACCGACGGTTGTTCGTTCTTGTAAAAACGGTTTTTTCGGCCCTTCTTCGGTTATGATGCTTATTACTCCACCAGAGGCATTCCCGTAAAGGGCTGAGATTGGTCCTCTCATAACCTCAATCCGCTGCGTTGCCCCGAGATCGAGTGTATCAACCTGGCTCTGCCCATCGGGCAGAGTTAGCGGGATCCCATCGACAAGAATCTTGATCCCGCGAATCCCAAATGCGGCACGTGAGCCAAAGCCTCTTATCGAGATGCGAGTGTCCTGCGCGAAATTGAAACGGTCTTGAATGAATACGCCCGGGACGCGAATCAACGACTCCCCCAGACTCAATGTTGGCTGACCTAGCTGAATGTCATCCTTCCCAATTACGCTAATTGCAGCTGGAAACTTGTAAAGCGAAATGGGCACCCGCGGAGCAGTGACAATGACTGGTTCTAACTCGATCGCTGATCGTGTTTCGGTATCCATAGTATGTTGACTTGATTCGACCTGGAGCAATTTATCGGCATTCGCCTTGCTATCTACTGTTTGTAGTTGAGATTCCTGCGCCGAATCAACTATTGCAGGGTTTATCAAGATATTGTAAATACTCAATAATGATAGTAATACTTTTGTAGATTTGGTCACGAATGCACACTGTTATTAACGGTACGTAGATTGTATATATATAACTTATCTTGCAACATTATGGGGCGTTTAGGTATTTAAAGTTCCAGTTACCCATATCATTTTGGCTTTAGATTTTGTAGATAGAAAATTGCGGTAAATTAGAAGATCTTTATGCCATATCATGTATCAAACCTGTTAATTCCTTAGCCTTCTTGATATAATTTAACGAATTTTATCAGAATCTTAACCAACTGTTCAATTTATTTGAGTCGATAGTTAACGGTTTAGGCTTCTCTGATCCTATGTAATTAAGGGGCAAAAATTGCTATTAATGATCGTTATTGCGGTTATTGCGGGAGTTGTATCACAAATCCTTTCCGTAATCATCGGATTACCCAGCATAGTTATGCTTTTTATAGTGGGAATTTTTCTGGGTCCAGAAGTATTGGGTTTTCTGGATCCCGAGGTATTTGGGAAGGGTTTTGAAACAATTATAAGACTGTGCGTTGCCATAATACTATTTGAGGCTGGTCTGAACCTTGATAAATCAGAGATAAAAAAACACCAGAAAATAATATTACCTTTAATTACATACGGGGCATTGATCACAATGGTATTTGGGGCTATATTCGCCATCATTATAACTGACTTACCTTGGTCTCTGGCATTTCTTTTTGGCTCTTTAGTCATTGTAACTGGTCCCACAGTGATTCACCCCCTGTTGAGAAGAATAAAGGTGGAGTCAAGGTTGAAAAACATCCTGGAGACTGAGGGTGTTATCATCGACCCTATAGGCGCCATAATAGCAATATTTGTGTTTGAGCTTATATTGGAGGAATCGCATTCATTCTTGTTTAATGTATTTCTTGTGTTTTGGAGGTTGGGAATAGGGATCGTTATTGGTGGTGTTGGGGGCTATGTAATAGGAAAGATTGTAATGAAATTCTCTATTGTCATGGAGGACTTTGTAGATTTGTTTGTCTTGGCTTCTGCCCTAGGAATTTACGCTCTGTCTGAATCTGTAATACCCGAGTCGGGTTTAATGGCCTCCGTAGCTTCCGGAGCAATCTTGGGTAATATGGATATTCCGGAAGAAGAACCCCTTAAAAAATTCAAGGGCAAGCTTTCAATCCTGGTAATATCAGTTCTATTTGTTCTGCTGGCTGCGAACTTAGAAATTCGACATGTTATCTCTTTAGGTTGGGGTGGGGTAATTGTAGTTCTAGCAATACTAATGATTGTGCGGCCATTACAGATATTCTTAACAACCCTCGGATCGGATCTCCGTTTCAACGAAAAAGTGTTTCTATCGTGTATAAGCCCAAGAGGAATAATCGCAGCATCTGTGGCGTCTATTTTTGCCTTACAGCTTAGCAAAAAGGGAATCGATGGGGGAGATCTGGTCCAGGGGCTCGTTTTTCTAACGATTGGTATCTCCGTTATTCTACAGGGAACAACTGCTAATACGGTTGCAAAACTTTTAGGTGTCCTTGTTGAAAGTCAAAAAGCAGTGATAGTAGGGGCTAATGCCTTCGGTCGGGTTGTGGGCAAGCTGCTAAAGATGAATGGGAAGGAAGTTGGATTTGTTGATTCTAATGAATACCTTGTGAGATTGGCGACTCAAGAGGGATTTGAAGCTATCGAAGGTAATAGCCTTGACCTGGATGTTTTGGAGAGAATAGGATTGGGCGATGCAGACACAACTCTTGCAGTTACCACCAGCAACAAGGTAAACATATTTGTCAGCAGGCTTGCTAAAATAGATTTCGGCATAAAGAATTCAATCCCGGTTTTGAATAAGATCAGAGGGGACGTTGATAAAACGACTGCAGAAAAGTTAGGTTTAGATATTGCCTTCGGTAGATCTTTAAGTATGTATGATATCAATCCAAAGATAGAAAAGGGAGAATATAGGATTATACAGTGTATATTCATCGATTCTACGAATGTGAAAAAGGTTGAGCATTTGTCACTTCAGGATGAGTTTATTCCTATCATTATAATAAGTTCAAAATCTAAAGTACCAATGATTTGCAAGAGTAGTCTCAGTATTGAAGAGGGCGATAAAATTGTCATTATCGACCTAAGTAATGGTGCGATAAGTTTAGATAGGGCTTTTTTTAAAGATTGTTCTCAATTGAAGGTATAATGTAGCACTATGCATTTCAAAGATCTGCTTCGATGGATCATTTCAAGATTTCTTGAGTGATTTCGATTGGATAGATAGAATTTATCGTATAGAGAATCACTTTGGATAAGGTCTCTGTTTTTAACATTGCGAGGTCGGAATCACCCAGAACCATATCGATTTTAGAGCTCTTTAAGAAAAATTGTGTCGGAAGTTGGAGTGTTCTGTACCAAAGCGACATTTAATAAATAGACTAATATGTTTCTTCAAAGAGAATAAGTAAAGGAAGTTTCATGAATTGAGTGGAATGCCTATGGGTTTCGATATCAAGGACTACCTTTCCAGTAGAAAGGTGCTGGTCGATAAGACATTATTGGAATATCTGCTGAGATTCAAAAGCGATTTAAGCAAACTTCATGAATCAATGCTCTATAGTGTCATGGCGGGCGGGAAAAGGCTTAGACCAATACTTTGTATGGCTTCCTGTGAGATGTTAGGGGGCAACATAGAAAAAACATTCCCTGTTGCTTGTGCAATTGAGATGATTCATACATATTCATTGATCCATGATGACTTACCATCGATGGATGATGATTTATTAAGACGAGGGAAACCAACTAATCATAGCGTTTATGGAGAAGCATTGGCTATTCTTGCCGGCGATGCACTTCTAACAGATGCCTTTTGTCTCATTGTTGATGAGGGGATCTCATTGAGATTGACGCCTTCACTAGTTGTAAGTGTCATAAAGGATATTGCTGAGGCTTCGGGATCTCATGGAATGGTTGGAGGCCAGGCTATTGATCTTTCTCTTGAAGGTAGTAAAGTGGTGACTCTAGAGATGAGTGAGAGGGTTCATTCGTTAAAAACAGGGGCTTTAATCGAGGTATCTGTAATGACGGGTGCGAAGATTGGTGGAGCGAATCGCGAGCAGCTTTCTCAGCTCAAATCGTATTCAAAAGCACTTGGGCTAGCCTTTCAGATCATTGACGATGTGCTTGACATAGAAGGCGGGCGGGAGATCGGAAAAAGCAGAGGAGTAGATGTAAGAAAAAAGAAGGCAACATATCCAAGTTTAATCGGAGTTGAAAACGCAAAAAAAATGGCTGCTAAGCTAACGAATGAGGCTATCGATGCCTTAGAAGATTTTGGCAGTGAGGCAGTGGCACTCCGTGAAATAGCCCACTATTTGGGAGGGAGGACATATTAAGGGTAGAGAAAGAATTGATCTGTTACTGGTAAAAAGGGGATTGGTTCCCAGTAGGGCTCGGGCGCAATCCCTGCTGATGTCAGGCGTTGTATTCGTCGAAGGGACTAGGGTGGATAAAGCTGGAACACTTATCGCATCAGATTCTAAGATAATCATAAAGGAAGAGCCCCGAAGATTTGTGGGAAGAGGGGGTATAAAGCTGGAAGCGGCTTTGAATAGATTCAATATCAATGTTACCGGCAAAGTTGCGCTCGATATCGGGGCCTCCACCGGTGGATTTACAGACTGCCTTCTTCAATTTGGAGCAAGAAAGGTGTACGCTATCGACGTTGGATATGGTCAAATCGATTGGGGTCTTAGACAGGATAAAAGGGTTGTGGTCATGGAGAAAGTAAACGCTAGGTATTTAAAACCCGAAGACATAGGTGAGTTGGTTGATATTTCTACGATTGATGTATCCTTCATTTCACTCACATTGATAATCCCTAGGGTGAAGAATTTACTTAAACCAAATGGAATACTGATCGCCCTGATTAAACCACAATTCGAGGTTGGTAAGGGCGAGGTGGGAAAGAAGGGTGTAGTGAGGGATGAGTCTAAATATAGTATGGTAATAGAGAAGATTACTTCATTCTTAGAGGGGGAATACTTTGATATTATGGGAGTTATACCTTCACCTATCCTTGGTGCAGAAGGGAATAAAGAATTTCTTGTTGTGGGAGCTAAAAATTAAGTTAGCTCTTCGATCTAACCGGATAATTCCCTGACGGGACGGGGCCCAATTGTTCTGCTGTTATTGCGAAATTTTTTCTTCGATATAGGATAAAGTCCCAAATTGAGCGATCTTAAGCCTGAACGTCCTCCATAGATTAATTGACTCGAAATCAATCGGGACAAGAATGTCCCGACTATCCATAAGAAATACCGTCTTCAGTAACGATAGGCGGGGTTTTCCAACCCCGCATGGATAAGACAAAAGGAATGGAAACAAACCTGTCATCGCCTGATATCATCTTTTTACATCCTTCCAATCTGAAAGAAATCTTTCAAGCCCGGCATCGGTTAACGGATGCTTGACTAGTTGCTTAAAAACCCTATAAGGCATGGTCGCAACATGTGCCCCTGCTTTTGCCGCTTCAACTACATGTACAGGATGCCTAATGCTCGCCACTAATACTTGGGTATTAAAGGCGTAATTTTTGTAAATGTCGACAATGTCTTTCACTACATTCATTCCAATTTCGGAGATGTCATCAAGCCTTCCAACAAACGGGCTGACATAGGTAGCGCCCGCTTTAGCGGCAAGTAACGCCTGTGAAGCAGAGAAGATAAGTGTGACATTAACTTTGATTCCCTCATCAGACACGATCTTTGTTGCCCTTATTCCGTCTTCTGTAAGAGGCATCTTTACTACAACATGGGGATGAATTCCGGCAAGTTCCCTAGCCTCATCGAGCATTCTCTCTATATCAGTGCTTATCACCTCTGCGCTTACAGGTCCCTTCACAATCTCGCATATTTCCTTTACTAATTCTTTAAATCCCTTCTGTTCACCTTCCTTGGACACTAGGGTAGGATTCGTTGTTACGCCATCCAGGACTCCAAAACTTGCGGCATCCCTTATTTCATCCAGGTTTGCGGTGTCTAGGAAGAATTTCATCGCTTAACCTCCTATTTCGTTACCCGAATATAACATAATTTATTTATCGAGTGAAGATGAATTTTTTGTGCTGATTAAACCCCTAAGAGGATTTGACAATCCGGTGAATATCTGAAAAATATCATTCTAAATGTATAGTATAAACTAACAAGTATGGCTAATAGAAAAAAATCGGCAATTAAAAGACATCGGCAGGATTTGAAAAGAAGGGCTAGGAATATGAATACCCGTTCAAAATTGAGAACCCTTGTCAGAAATATCAGCTCTGCTATCGATTCTAAAGACCTGCCCAAGTCCCGGGAGATGTTAAGGGTTACGATTTCCGAGTTTGATAAGGCTGCTTCAAAGGGTGTAATTCATAAAGGGACGGCATCAAGAAACATATCCAGGTTCTCAAAAAAGGTGTATGACCTTTCAAAATCATTACCTCAATCTTCTCCGACCTAACGATTATAATCGCTACCTGCACATTTCTAAAACTAATTTTGTAAGAATCTGATGACCTGGAGCATAGCTAGTCTTTAATTTTTTATCCACTTGGTAGAGACTTTTCATTATTTCCCTGATCTCCCCAAAGGTAAGGTTTTTTGCCTGTTCCTGTGCATAGTATAGGGCTCCGGATGAAATTTTAACTTCCTTAAGAATTTGATCCCTTGTGAATCTCTTTTCAATAAGTTCCTTTACTCTCCAGATAAGTCTAAATCGCCAGCTCAACATATTTAGTATTGATACGGGGTCCTCGCTCTTTGATTCAAGATCCAGCAATGCCCTTAGTGTATTTTTCTTGTCCTTTTTGGCAATTGCATTTAATAGTTGGAAGATATTTTCAAACTTGATTTTTTCTGTAATCCTTTCTACATCGATAGCGTCGATTTTCTTTTTTCCAGCAGCGTATAGTGATAGTTTTTCTATCTCTGTTTTGATATCTTGCAAATTTTCACCTAATAGTGACGTCAAATGCAGCACCGCCTCTTTCGTTATCTCGTGACCGTAATCCGCTGCGATTTCACTGATTGCTGAATGCAAGTTGTTCTTGTCAACTGTTGTGTCGACTATAAAAATATTCTCATTATTTGTATTCTCTATACTCTTAGTGTCATTAAATTGAAATACTAGACAAGTGAACGATGACGGTGATTGAAAGTACTTTTCAAACGGTTTTAATTCATTTGTAGGCAATTTCTCTGCATTTTTCAATAAGATAAGCCTCTTATTGCCAAACATCGGGTAGGTTTCTGCCAACGAGATAATATCATCTGCAGATGTTGTATCGCCGTGAAAAAGTGAGTAGTTCAGCTCGGGGTTCTTAATGAAGATGTGTTTTTTTAATCTATCAATGGCCTGTTCTATCAAAAATGCCTGTCCTCCAGTGAAAAAATAGACAGGTCTTACTACATTGTTATCGAGATCACTGTAAAGACTTTGCAGATTGATTCTATTTGATAACTTTTTTTTCATCTTGAAAACTGTAAGTAGTTTATGGATTAATTATATTTCATTAGCAACTCTTCGGCAATTCATCTAAGATTATAATTTTGCGGTATATGAAGGGTAACAATATGATACGACGCT
>Ga0214473_10009764_pt1 | contig 11330 bp, 9 predicted proteins | sample RVTome_7_FD_203509 | JGI IMG/M metagenome (GOLD analysis project Ga0214473, IMG submission 203509) | Soil microbial communities from uranium-contaminated site in the Upper Colorado River Basin, Wyoming, United States - RVT98D197 | ecosystem: Environmental > Terrestrial > Soil > Contaminated >...
CAGACTCCAGACTCCAGACTCCAGACTCCGGTTGAGCTAAGCCATGGGGCAGGCTTGCAGTGCCACCATTTGCCACCGGCCGGCGCGGCGGCAATAAATGTTTAGAATCTTGTAGTGACCATTAAACTCGCGACCCTTGTAGTTCCATTTCGCAGAATCGCGCCCGGTCAACATCGCTGTGTCTCCCCAGATCCGGACCGTAACGTTCTCTCGATTCAGATATTCCACCCGTAAATCCCCGGAGACTACATCGCCGACAAATTGCGCCTTGTCGTCGCCCTCCAGTGGGTACGCGGAGACAAAATCGTCGGCCATGATCTGGCCCAGCGTATCAGTATCTCGCCTGACTAATGCTTTTACCCATTCGTCATTTAGTTGGCGCAGTTCTTGTTCCGCTTCAATCTTGGAAGCCGCCTCGGCCGATTGTTTACTTGACATGGCTCCAGGCTCCAATTTTATGGGAGAACACCAAATAGCTGCTGATTCTTCTATTCCAAGACCAAGTGCGGAGTCAACCCACCGAGGGCGATATGGAAGGAGAAGAATTTAGAGAGGTTAGCATTTTAGCGGCCGTATGCTCTCCGCTCCGCACGCAGTCTGGAATTCCTGCGCCACGATAGGCATTACCCGCCAGCCACAATTTCGGTGTTTGGGTCAATCGCGCACCGATTCTCTCCAGCCTATCTAAATGACCAAGAAGATACTGGGGCATCGAACTTGGCCACTTGCACACTTCGGCAAATCTGGCAGAACCACGCGTCCCTAGTAAGTCGCGGAGATCGCGCTCCACCCGCTGAACCATCTCATCCTCGTCAAGCGCAAAAGTGTCCGGTTGCAGCGCGCCTCCTACAAAAGCTCGCAACAACACTTGGCCAGAAGGAGCGCGGTCAGCGAATTTTACGCTACTGAAGGTGCAGGCAATCAGCGACCTCTTCTCTATGGCCGGCACGACGAATCCAAAACCGTCGAGCGGATGAGCGACGTCCGAGCGCCGGTAAGCCAGATTGATCGTTGCAGTTGATGCATAAGGAATGCCGTCGAGCTCCGCGGCGAGTCTGGGATCCACGCTTCGCAACAACGCGGCCGACGCCGGCGCAGGCAAGGCAAGACACAGCGCGTCGGCTTGCAAGCTTTCATTTGCCAGGCCAATGGACCATTGGTTCGTGCCATGGTCGTACGCCAACTGCGTGACGCGGCTTTCCAGTTGCACCGCAGAGCGTGGTAACTCAGCGGAGATTCTGTCGACGAGGGTTTGCATCCCCTTTGCGAAAGAGAGGAAGAGCCCATAACGGGCACCACTCGATGTCGCATTCATATTTCCGTTGACGGTCTCTTGTTTTAAAGCCCTAATGAGGCTCCGATGTTTTCGCTCCATCTCGAGAAATCGAGGAAAGCTTGCGCGCAAGCTCAATGTTTCAGGATCCGCGGTGAAAATGCCACCTACCATCGGCTGGGCCATTCGTTCCAGAGCTTCCTGACCCAAACGACGGCGAACGAAACTCGCCAGAGCCTCGTCGTCATCGTTGTTAATGCCGCGTGGCAGGAGCAGGTCCATAAGCATTCTGGCTTTACCGGTCCAACTAAAAATATCAGTTCGCAAGAACGGCAGCAGCCGCGACGGCGCGAGCAGATAGAACCCCTCAGGCACAGGGCGAAGCCGGCCCCTATTCACAACAAAACTGCGTCGATGTATCCGGTTAGTCTCCAGGAGTTCTGCTTCAAGACCAAGGCGCTTCGCCAGGTTAAGTGCCTCAGGCTTCTCTGAAATGAACGAATCGGGCCCGAGTTCGAGCAGAAATTCGTCGACAAACCTGGTATGGATGATGCCGCCTAGCCTTGGGCTTGCTTCCAGGAGGGTGACTTCAAATTGTTTGGGCGTATTACGAGCGAGCTCTTTTAGCCGATGGGCGACGGTTAACCCGCAAATGCCTCCGCCGATGATGACTATTCGCTTCATTTCAGCGGCAACATTCGGTTGCACAAAAATCTCTGCCCGGTCCTCGGTTGCCACTGGATCGGCGAGAAACAGACGAGTCAATTCGCTCCAGAATCAACTCGCGGATCATATTGATAAATAGCGGATGAGTACCAACGGTTGAAGCCCGTACCATCTTCAACCCCACCTTCTCACATTGGCGTCGGGCCTGAGTGTCCAGGTCATAGATTATCTCCATATGATCGGAGACAAAACCAATGGGCGCAATCACAACGTCGGTTGGCCCGGTTGAGCTTAGCTGCTGCAGGTAATCGTTAATGTCTGGCCCTAGCCAACTTTGAGTTTGGGGGCCGCTGCGACTCTGATAGACGAGGGCCCCTCTATCTTTGCCTAGCTCTGATGCTATCAACCCGCTAGCCTCTTTTAGCTGGGCCTCATATTCGCAACTGTCAGCCATCGATTGTGGGATGCTATGCGCTGTGAAAATAAGGACCGCACGCGACCGCTGCAGTTCGGGAAGCTGTTCGAATGCCGCGTTAATGTTTTCCACATTAGCCTGGATAAATAGCGGATGATTATAAAAGACGCGCAGCTTGTCGATTGCTGGTGCGTGATCACCGGCTACTGTCCGCGCTCGAACGATGTCTTCTATATATTGTCGGCAGCTGGAATAAGAACTGTAAGCCGACGTCACAAAAGCCAGAGCGCGTTTTACTCCTTCTGAGGCCATTTGCGCGACTGTATCACTAAGGAATGGATGCCAGTTACGATTGCCCCAATAGACAGGCAGGTTTGGTCCATGTAACGCGAGTTCTACTTTGAGGTTGGCTATCAGTTGGCGATTCTGGCCGTTGATTGGGCTGACGCCACCGAACATCTCATAATGCTTCGCAACCTGGAGCATCCGTTCGCGGGGCACATTGCGACCACACAACACGTTTTCGAGGAAGGGAAGGACATCACCTTTCCCCTCAGGGCCACCGAAGGAGACGACCAAGACTGCATCGTAGGGCTGCATCTAGAAGTTACGCAAATTCATTGTTGTTGAGTAGCAACGTTCTCCTGGAGTTTCGCTTGCTGGCTTGATTCATGAACCATCTCAACAAGCGCCATCACATTCTCCACTGGCGTCTCAGGCAAGACGCCGTGTCCCAGATTGAAAATATGACCGGGTCTGCCAGAAGCCCTCGCCAGAATCCTTTCAGCTTCAAACCGAATGTGAGTCTGATCGGAGAGAAGCGCGACCGGATCCAGATTACCCATCACTGCCACGTCATGACCAATACGGAGCCATGAATCATCCAGGCGCACACGCCAATCCAATCCAATCACATCGCCGCCGGCCTCACGCATCAACTCAAGCAGGCTGGCCGTCCCGGTGCCGAAATGAATGACGGGTGTACCAGCCTTGACACCTCTTATGACAGTTTGCGTATGCGGCAGGACATATTGGCGATAATCATCAGGACCGAGACATCCGACCCAGGAATCGAATAACTGCACAGCTTGAGCGCCTGCATCAATCTGGGCATTGAGGTATCTGATCAAGGACTGGGCGATTAGCGACAATAATTGGTTCCAGGCCCCACCATCTGCATACATGAGGGACTTGGTATGCACATAATTTTTAGAACCTCCACCTTCTATCATGTACGAAGCCAGGGTAAACGGCGCTCCGGCAAAGCCAATGAGTGGCAGATCCGAGGGTAGTGCAGCGCGTGTCTTCCCGACCGCGTCAAATACGAACCCAAGACTCTGAATGTCTTCAACCTCATGCACCCTGCGTACATCTGCCGTCTGGCGTACGGGATTATTAATAACAGGACCATCACCCTTGCCATACTCAAGCTGGATTCCCATGGGTTCGAGAATGAGCAGAATGTCAGAAAAGATGATTGCAGCGTCCACTCCCAGGCGTTCTGCCGCGGTTACGGTAACCTCCATAGCGAGGTCCGGGTTTTTACAGAGTTCGAGAAAGCTCTGCCGCGCGCGCACTTCGCGATACTCCTGCATGTACCTGCCAGCTTGCCGCATCAGCCAAACGGGCGTGTAGGGAACCGGCTCCCTCCGGCATGCGCGCAAAAAGACCGATTGATAAAGCGCGTTGTTCACGTTCTGGTCGTCTGATTCAGCGCCGGCCGGTGAGTAATCCATTTTTGCGAACTTTCATACGGCAACAGGCGTTAAAGTGGCTGGTTTAACCTACGATCCAATTGTCTGGAACCGCTCGATTGTTTGTACCGCTCGCGAATCAGACTACAATAAACGGCTGAGATTCGGTAGCTGATAACAAACAAAAGTTGCCACAAGTCAGTGGTTTGCGGTGTTTATTGACTTGAGAGCGGTGAGAAATGAGCGGACAAGCTAGAGCCCTGATTGACTCCATGCCCAATCATATCGAGAGTCGAGCGACCTCGCTCAGCTTCGACGAAGTATTCACCCTCCACCATCGGGCAGTTTTCAGAACTGCTCGTGCTGTTGTTCGCGACTCGGCGTTGGCCGAGGACGTAACGCAGGAGGTCTTTCTCAGGTTCTATCGCAACTTGCCCTCGACACCTGGCGAGGAGTTGTTGCGTCCCTGGCTTCTGCGCGTCACATTGAATGTGGCTAGAAATACCCTTCGAGGACAAAGCCGCTCGATGGCCCGCGACAACGAGTATCACAAAGCCAGCGCCGATTGGTTTGCTCCGGCCCCGGAAGAAGATTACGAGCGACGAATCGCAATCGAAGAGGCGCGTCGCGCGCTCGACAAGATTAAGGAGCCGATGCGCAGTTGCCTGCTTCTCAAGCAGCAAGGGTTGTCGTACCGAGAGATCGCGGACACGCTTTCTCTAAAGGAAACGAACGTTGGCAGCCTGGTTGCGCGCGGGCGCAAGGAGTTTGCGAGGGTGTATGGCAAGATCGGAGGTAAACGATGAGAGATTGTCTGGATGACGGTGTTTTGCAGAGCTACTTTGATGACGAGCTCTCTTCTACCCGTCGCGAGAGTGTAATGGCACATTTGGCGACTTGTCAGAAGTGCGCCGCCGCTGCTCGGGAGCTGGAGAATGAAAACAGCGTTTTGGCTACAGCGCTGGCGCCTGAATTTGACGCCGCTGTGCCCACAACCCGTTTGCGGGAGCGAATTGATTCAGCAATCCGCGGTGGTCAAATTATCAACGTAGAACGCCCCTCGCGACAATGGCTTCAGTCTTTTTCGGCCCTTTTTTCATTTACGCCACAAAGAACATTTGGGTATGCTTCGGTAGTTGTAATATTGGCATTGATAGTAGTTTTCGCAGTCATACGTCTGCGTGAGTCCAGCCATCCGTTAGCAGTTAATAACACGCTGCCCGAGACCACACCTGCGGTCGCTCCATCGCCTGCCGCGCCACCCAAAGAGGTTTTTCCGCCGGCTCCTGTGGTGGCCGCATTACCAAAATCACCGACACCCGGTTATCGCATAAGCTCTGTCCCAAGTGTTCGCGAGAAGGGTCAAGTGGCAAGAGTCAAGCTGTTGCCGGGCGAACGTGGTTACCTGAAAACCATTGCTGCTCTGGATTCAACAATCAAGGGAGAAGTCGGAAGGCCCATGCGTCCTTCGCTGCGTGCTGAGTATGAGAGAAATCTGGCACTTGTTGATCGTGCATTAGCGGCTGCGCGCAGTGCCGCAAAGAGCAACCCTAATGATCCCGATGCCGCTGAATTCATGTTTTCGGCATATCAAAGCAAAGTAGATCTGTTGAATACCGTCGCCGATGCGCGAATCAACAATCGCCAGTAGTAAGATTGGAGATTTCTGCACTAATGAAGTTGAAGTTGACATTAATTGCACTGTTAGTAATTGGTTTACCGGTATCGGTGTTTGGCGACAAGACTCGCAAGGCAAAGGCGCATCTCGAAAAAGTCGAACAGAGCATTGAGGCGGATTCCTCAGTAACAGTCTCAGTCTGCGTATCTGGTAGTGTTACGGTGCGTGGCTGGAATAACAATCAGGTGCTTGCTCGCGCAGCAGACGCTAAGCGGATTGAACTCCAGCGTAACGACGGAGCAGCGCAAAGAGGACCCGCCAGAAAAATTGATGTTGTTGTGGTTGACGGCGAAGAGAGCGGCGACGGATGTGATGCTTTTAGCGATGTCGAACTCAGCGTGCCACGAGGTGCCTCTGTACACGTGCAGACACGTGACGGCGATATCTCCATTGCTGATGTAGCGGAGGCTTATGCTGTCAGCCAGAACGGCAACATTGATATCCAAAATGCGTCCCGCTCAGCCGAGGTGTGCAGTGTCAGCGGAAGTGTGGTACTGAAGGATTCAGTAGGACGGGCTAATCTGACTTCTGTTGGCGGCAGCATCCAGGCTGCCAATGTTCGGCCGGCAAGCCCTAGCGACTCTCTTGAGGCGGTTACTGTAAGTGGGGACATTGACCTTATTCATGTGGAGCATTCACAACTTAACGCCCGAACAGTCAATGGCAACGTTAACCTAACAGGCCCACTGTCACGCGGTGGTCGTTATGAGTTCAAGACCATGTCAGGTGATGTGACACTGGCAATGCCAGATGACGCATCATTTCAGATCAATGCGAAGGTTTCCCAATCAGGTGAGATCATTACTGATTTTCCACTGCAGCTAACACCTGAGCCGGCGCAGGCCCCCAAGGCAACCAAAGCACCTACTCCGGTCGCTGCTGTGGCAACACCGTTAGCACCTGCGCCTCCCGAGGCCGCACAACCAGGTCCACCGCCTGACGCCCCGTTAACTCCAAGTCCAACTCCAGCCCAGGTGATCAGAGTGATACCAAAAGTAAAAGTGGTGACAGTGGATCACAGTTTTTACAAGTTGCGGAAATTCACTGCCAGCCACGGAACCGGTGACGCCGTGATTTACGTAGCTTCGTTCAGTGGCACACTGCATCTCAAGCGTTCTGAATAGCTGAATCATCTACCCGCCGTTCAACTCTTTGAAGCGGTTAGCTGTCACCGCTTTCTCATAGTCAGATGCTCTTGTTACGACAAAAAGCGGTGACAAACTCACTTCGCTGCGAAAGGATTGCCACAAATAATCTGGCTCCGGTGTTTTGATTAATAGAGCAACGCAGACGGGCCGGGAACGGTAATCAATTTATTTCCTGATCGCCGTTCCTGGCCCTGAACTTAAGGGGTAACTGGAGCAATGTTTAGTAGCAGTAGCGAAAAGGCAAGAGACAGTCGCAACAAGACGATCATCATACTGGTTGTCGTGTTTGCAGCCTTGTCAAATGCTTCTAAAGATTTCAAACAGGCGGAGGAGTGGGCCCGTGGTGCGCAGGCAATGACTGCTGATTGGCTCGATCACACACTGATGGCGGTGAGCGCCAGAACCATGCCCAATTCCTGCGTCGATGATGTTGAGCAGCGCGCGACTTCTAACAAAGAGTTTCGCTGGCAAGGGCACATTGCTACAGGCGGGACAATTGAGGTCAAGGGAGTAAGTGGCAATATTCGAGCCGAAGCCTCGAACGGTGAGGAGGTAGAAGTGATCGCCAGGAAAAGAGGGCGCCGACGCGATCTCGACACTGTAAGGATCGATGTTGTGGAAAGCCCGAACCGAGTAACCATCTGCGCGATCTACCCATCGTCTGATTTCGGCAAGCCTAACAGTTGTGAAGCTGGCGACGGTGGACGAACGAGTGCTAATAATAATGATGTGCAGGTCGATTTTATTGTAAGGGTGCCGCAAGGATTGGAATTCGCCGGACAAGCTGTTAACGGTGAGATTGCAGCAACATCGCTGGAAGGCATGTATCATCGCGGACAGTAAATGGCAGCATCAATCTTCGGAAGGCTGGTTAAAACGTTTGAGGAGATGGTGAAGGAAAGAAGATGTTACGTACAGTAATTGCAATAACTATGGCATTGGCCGCGATGATGTGCGCTTCGCAGGTCGCGGAGCTGAGAGTGAGCGCGCCGGTTGACAATTTGCGTTTCCAGCAACTCGACGCGTGGCGCACGGAATCGCATGTGGACGAAACAGTTGCACCAGGGGAAGAAGGGCGCGAGGAGTTTCACAAAACTCTTCCTCTAACGGAATCTGGCAGGGTGAGCCTGGAGAATATAAATGGCAATGTGCGTATCGGCGCCTGGGACCGACAAGAGGTCCAAGTAGATGCTGTCAAAAGAGCCACGACGAAGGAACGACTGAGTGAAGCGAGTATAGACGTCAATGCAACTCCCGACACCGTCATTATCAAGACGATCTATGCGCACTCAAAGAGAGAGGATAAACGCCGTCACGAGGGCGCCGTGTCAGTCGACTATACGCTGTCGATTCCCCGTAAGGCTCGGCTCGAATCGGTTGATCTCGTCAATGGTTCACTTGATATCGATGGAGTCGAAGGAAGTGTGAAAGGATCTTCCGTAAATGGACGCGTGACGGCGTCTGGCCTCATGGCAGAAGCACGACTTTCAACAGTAAACGGCAATCTCGAGGCAGTCTTCGCCCAGCTGGAGAGTGAATCGGCAATTAATCTTGGCTCCGTTAACGGCGGGGTGCTATTGATTATTCCCTCCGATACGAACGCCACGATTCGGGCGAATACGGTGCACGGGGCTATTGAAAATGATTTTGGACTGGGAGTCGAGCAGGGCAAGTATGCAGGTAGCGAACTCTACGGCCAACTGGGAAGCGGCGAAGCACGTGTCAAAATTGGTAATGTCAACGGCTCAATTACTATCAAACATGCACAGGATGGCCGCAAACTTAGCTCGGCTACGTGTCTCCTGCCTCAGAAAGATAAGGATAAGTCAGGAAAAAAAGATGAAGGCGATGAGGTAAACGAAGAAACGCAACGACTTGCTGAAGAGGCGAAAGACGAGGCGCTTGCCAATATTGACGAAGAGAAAATGAAGGCTGAGATTGCCGCGGAAACACAGAGAGAAGTTGAGCAAGCCATTCGTGAGGCCCATCGCGAGATTGAGAGGGCACAGCGTGAGGTCGAGCGGGAAGTTCAACGTGAAACCAGGCAGCAGCTTCGCGAGCAGCGCAAGTATCGAGCGGATGAGGACGGTGGTGGATCCGGCAAGGATTCTGAAGAGGGAGCCGGAAGTAAACACCTGATCGAGCGAGAATCCAAAACTTTCACAGTAACTGGCAGGGCCAATTTGAATATCCGTACGTACGACGGCAACGTAACCCTGCGAGGCTGGGACAAGCCCCAGGTTACGTTCACGACCACGAAAAGGGGAACGGACCGCGAAGAGTTGGGAGAGATTCAGGTTCAGGCAACGCAAGAAGGTCCAACGATTTCCATTGTTGCCATCTCTGAATCGGGGAATGGTTCTGCAGATTTGGAGGTTTTTGTACCACGGAGTACCACCGTCAACGCTTCGACCGACGACGGCGCAATGAGTGTGGAAGGCGTTTCCGGTGATCTAATCCTCAGAACTGGCGACGGCTCAATAGAGGCATCGGGTGGAAATGGCCATCTGGAAGCAAATACCGGCGATGGTGGCATACAGATTAAAGACTTCCAGGGACAGGTAAAGGCCCGGACAGGCGATGGAGATATCACGCTGGATGGAACCTTTAATGCGTTGGCGGCCGACACTGGTTCAGGATCCATAACACTTTCTGTTCCGGCGGATGCGCGCTTTACGATAGAGTCGAATGCAGAGAATTTTAGTAGCCAGGGCCTTGAAGTAACTGAAGATCATTCGCCATCGAGGCGTGTCAGACGCTGGAGAGTTAGCGGCGGTGGTAGTCTCTTTGTCCTGCGCACCGGAGACGGAAGTGTCCTTTTACGTCGACGATGATTGATAAATGCAGGTAAGAAGACTTCTCGCTAGGCATGCCTTGCGCGGGCGCCGAAAATTCCATACGCCTGCCGGTGTGAGGTGTGCCCACCTGAGCCCGATTTTAGTAGCTGTACTTCTGCAGCCAGCCATCACCGTCGCACAGTCAACTACTGCGCCACTTTCCAATGGCAATGCAGCGAGTTCTCCTAGCCCGACGCCGGCATCGTCGGCTTCCCCAATGCCGTCTCCTGCCGTAACCACCAGCACCGCAACCGCTCCCGCCGACATTGCTAGCAGCACTGCCCCGCGGTCTAAGGGCGCATTCGAAGTGCCTCCGGAAAAGGCACAACCTGTAACTATCCCGAAGTTTGAAAGACCGCCCGTGATTGATGGGAAGCTGGAGGATGACGTTTGGCAGAATGCTGCTGTCCTGAAAGATTTTTACCAGATTCAGCCCGGTGACAACACTCCGCCTTCGCGTGAGACAAAAGTCTTACTAGGTTACGATCCAAAAACTCTTTACATTGCCTTTCGCGTTTTTGATGAACCAGACAAGATCCGCGCCACGGTAGCCAAAAGAGACAATATCTTTAACGACGACAACGTTGGATTTTTTCTCGATACTTTCAATGATCAGCGTAAAGCATTTGAGATGTTTTTCAATCCGCTCGGTATCCAGGCTGATGGCGTAATGACTGAGAGTGGAGGCGAGGATTTCAGCGTTGATGTTCTCATGGAATCCAAAGGGGGTCTCGATGACAAGGGATACATTGTTGAGATAGCCATACCTTTCAAGTCGCTGCGTTACGAAGCCGGCAAAGGGAAACTGTGGGGCGCCCACTTTTTCAGACGCATAAAGAGGTTCGAAAATGAACTGGATTCATGGATGCCGTTCTCAAGGAGTATCTCAAGCAATCTCAGTCAAGCAGGCCACCTAACCGGACTCGAAGGGATTGCCTTGGAACGGACCGTCGAATTGATCCCGAGTTTGACCATCTCTGAAAACGGCAGGTTTGTACGCTCATTCTCGCCTCCTGTGGCGGGAACGGCGGATGCTGGCCGCATTGTAAACGAGCCAGTGAAGCTTGACGCCGGCCTGACGGCAAAATTCATTCCCAGTTCCACTTTTACCCTCGACCTGGCTATCAATCCGGATTTTGCTCAGGTCGAAGCCGATCAGATCGTTGTAACTGCCAACCAACGATTCCCTATCTTCTTTCCGGAAAAGCGTCCCTTCTTTCTTGAGGGCATCGATATTTTCCGCAGCCCCATCACCGTCGTTCACACGCGCGCAATTGTAGACCCTGACATCGCTGTGAAGACTACAGGAAAAATCGGCCGCTCCAGCTTCGGCATTATGGCTGCGAGCGACAATGGCCCGGGAAGCTTTGTCGGCGATGAACGTTTGAATCCCAACAACTTGCGGTTTCTTGATAAGAATGCCCACGTTGCAGTGCTGCGGCTGAAACGTGACATCGGTAAAGAGAATTCATTGGGACTCATTGCCACAAGCTACAGTTTTATTGAGAAACACAATCAACTGCTCTCATTTGATGGACGGTTTCGGCTTGATAATCAGACTACGACTTCTTTTCAACTAATCGGAACGAGCTCGAGAAATTTCTTCTTCGATCCGGCCA
>Ga0214473_10009765_pt1 | contig 11330 bp, 9 predicted proteins | sample RVTome_7_FD_203509 | JGI IMG/M metagenome (GOLD analysis project Ga0214473, IMG submission 203509) | Soil microbial communities from uranium-contaminated site in the Upper Colorado River Basin, Wyoming, United States - RVT98D197 | ecosystem: Environmental > Terrestrial > Soil > Contaminated >...
AGACCCCGCGGCGCGGCGGGTCCGCGTGACCGTGAGCACGCGGGTCGGCGTAACGCGGGCGGCCGACTGGCCGCTGCGCTTTTTGGTCAGCGGCTCGCGCTGGGTGTCGCGCGGCCCCTAGTGCCGGTCCCCGATCCCTTCCTTCGACGGCCCGAAGGCGAAACGAACCCCGCCCTGGAACGTGTGCGTGTTGCCCTCCAGCAGGAAGCCGCGGCTCGAGGACGTCAGGACGTAGTGGCCGAAGACATTGAGCTTGTTCGAGTAGTTCATCTGGAGCCCGGCCATGACCCAGAAGAAGGCCTTGCTCGCCGCGGATTCCGCGCGCTCGACCGCCTCGGATGCCTTGGACAGCGTCTCGCAGTCGGCCGAGCAGTCGGGCGAGGGTTCGAGCACCTGCATCATCGCAAAGCCTATCCCGCCGAACGGCTCGATCACCTTCTGCGCCGGGTGGGCGAGGACGCCGATCATGATCCGGCGCATGTCGCTGAAGTTTACCTGCCGGACGCGTCCCGTGGTCTCGGCGCTCGGGTCGAAAATCAGCGCTGCGGCGTTCGTGAGGAAGAACGCCTGCTCGTAGGCGACGTAGAGGGACGTCAGCTTCTTGGTGATCATCCAGTGGCCGCCCACCAGCGGATCGTAGTAGGCTGACTGCAAGTTGGTCTTGTAGATGAACACGCCCCCCTGCGCGCCCCAGTACCACTGGTACGCACGGCCGCCCTCCCCGCCCGCCACGCGCTGGCGCGGTGGGGCAGCGAGGAATGACAGGCCCGCGGTGCCGATCACCTGGCCCGACCACGGGGCGGTGCCCGAGTTGGTCTTCGGCGCGTAGATGGCCCGGCCCTCGAGCCGGAGCGCCATCTTGTCCGTCAGAAACAGGCGGGTGCCGATGGCGCCGTGCACGCCGTTGTCGCTGAACTCGTAGGGGGGGAAGTCACCCCATTGCTGCCGCGTGAATCCGCCCAGCAGGTACCATGTGTTGCGGCCCCCGACGGGGAAGTTGTACCCGAGGCTCACGCTGCCGAGGGCGAACGTGGCGTCCTCGATGCCCGGGGCCTTCTGGACCGGCATCTGGTAGCCACCTTCGAACTCGAGGTTGATCCGATCACTCAGGAAGTACCCCAGGCGGAGCCCGCCGCCGAACTGATTCTTGAGCTCGAACGACCGGTCATACCGGGTAAAGGAGCCGAACACGCCCAGCTCGATCTGCTCGGCGCCCACGCCTCCTCTGGTGCGCGGCCGTACGGGCGGCGGCAGGGGCCGTCGGGCAGGGGCCGCAATGGGTGCCGGTTCGTCCGGCGCCGCCGCGATCGGGGGCAGGGGCTGGGGCTCCTGGGGCGGCGCTTGCTCGGGTTCGCGGGGCGCGGGTTGGGGCTGCTGGGGCTCCCGGGCGCGTGTCCCAGATCCCGTGAAGAGCGATATGCCGAGCGAGCCCAGGAGGTGCATCGTCGAGCCGGCGAAGTTGTCGTTCGGCATGAAGAGGGCGCGCCCCTCCGCACGCAGGGCGAGCCGGTGGGTGCCGATCCGGAACCCGACGCCCCCATGAAATCCGTCCGTGTGGTAGTTGTAGGGAACCGTCGTGCCGGCGTCGAGCCGCGAGAACCCGCCCAGCGCGTACAAGTCGAAACGGCCGCCCGTGCCCAGGATAAGGCTCCCGCTCCACAAGGTCCCCCTTCCGGCCACGGTGCTGGGACCGAGATACGCCCCGTCCACCTCCAACCCGATGAAGCGGTTCAGGTGGAAGCCCAGCCGGCCGCCTCCCCCGATCCGGTCGTCGAGGAGCATGGCGTCATCAAAGCGGATGAACGTGCCGAACCCGCCTATTTCGAATCGGGGACCGCTCTGGGCGACCGCCGGGGCCGCCGCCCATGCCAGGGCCAAGACGCCCGCCAGCAGATGGGACAGCCGCTTCATCTCACTCCTCCCGTGCGGATAGATGGGGGATCGGGCAGACGCCACGGCCACCCCAAAGCGACCCGAAAATAGTGATTGGGGCCGTGGCCCGCAAGCTATTACGTTGCTGAGAGGGAGTTTAAGCCATCAAATCGCGAAACTACTTGAAGGTGGAGAGTGGAGTGTCGCTATGATAGCGCCATACTGTGGCGAGTCGGCGCTCACACGAGTCCGAGCGACCGCCCAACCTTCTTGAACGCGGCCAGGGCAAAGTCCAAGTCTTCCCGTGTGTGTGCGGCAGAGACTTGGCAGCGAACCCGCGCGTGGCCCTGGGCCACCACAGGGTATCCGAACCCGGTCACGAACACCCCCTCCGCGAGCATGAGGTCGCTCATCTCAATCGCCTTTGCCGTTTCCCCCAGGATCACCGGAACGATCGGCGTCTCACCGGGCAGCGGTTTGAAGCCCATCCCAGCCAGCTGGTCCCGGAAGTACGTGGCATTGTCGCGGACCCGGCCGACCAACTCCGGATGGGCCTCGAGATGCTGCACCGCCGCCAGGGCGCTGCCGGCCACGGTGGGCGGCAGGGCGTTGCTGAAGAGCTGCGGGCGGGAGCGTTGGGTGAGGTAGTCCGCGAGCGCCGCGGGGCCCGCCGTGAACCCTCCGGCGGCTCCCCCCAACGCCTTGCCCAGCGTCGAGGTGATGATGTCCACCTCGCCCAGCATGCCGAAGTGCTCGGCGGTCCCCCGGCCGGTCGGTCCCAGGACGCCCGTGGCGTGCGAATCGTCCACCGCCACGATGGCGTCGTGCCGGCGCGCCACCGCGACGATATCGGGCAGGCGCGCGATGTCGCCTTCCATGGAGAAAACGCCGTCGGTGAAGACGAGCTTCAGCCGCGCGTCGCGGTGGGCCGCGAGCTGCGTCTCGAGGTCCGCCATGTCGGAGTGCTTGTAGACCGCGGTCCGGCACTTCGTGATCGCCTTGGCGAGCCGGATGGCGTCAATGATGGAGGCGTGGTTCAGCTGGTCCGAGATCACCACGTCCTGGTCGCCGAGGAGGGCGGCGCAGAGGCCCTCGTTGGCGTTCCAGCAGCTGACGGAGGTCAACGACGCCTCGCAGCCCACGAGCCGGGCGAGCGCCTGCTCCAACTCCCGATGGATCGTAAACGTGCCGCAGATGAACCGCACGGAGGCCGTGCCGGCGCCGAAGCGGTCCAGCGCCCGCTTCCCGGCCTCGACGACCTCGGGGGCGTTGCACAGGCCGAGGTAGTTATTGGAGGACAGGATCAGGACCTCGCCACGCCCCTCCATGTGGGCGCGAGGGCCTTGGGGTGAGTCCAGGTAGTTGAGGCGCTTGTACACGCCGTCGCGCCTGAACTGTTCCAGCTCAGCCTGTAGCCGTGCCGTGAAGGGAGGCGGCGTGGGGGTCACGCGATCTCGAGAATGACTTTGCCGGCATCGCCGGAGCGGATGGCCGCCAGCGCCTCGTCGAACCGGTGGAGCGGGAACCGGTGCGTAATGACCGGCGTGGGGTCGAACAGGCCGTTCGAGATGAACCGCCGCATCTGGTTCCACGTCTCGTACATCTTGCGGCCGATGACGCCGTAGACGGTGATTCCCTTAAAGATCAGGTCGTTGGCGAGGTCCATCGGCACCTGGGCCGTGGGGATGCCCAGGAGCTGCACGCGTCCGCCCATGCGGACCGCGCGGAAGGCGTCGCGCAGGGCAGCCGGGGCCCCCGACATTTCGCAGACGACGTCGGCGCCCTCTCCGAGCGTGGCATCCCGTACGGCGCCCACCACGTCCTCGGTGGCCGCATTGATCAGGATCTCCGCCCCCATCCGCTCGGCGAGCGCGAGCCGCTTGGGGTTCACGTCGGAGGCGATGACCTTCCCGGCCCCGGCAGCCCGTGCGACCCCGACCGCGAAGCACCCGATTGGCCCGCAGCCCGCGATGAAGACGGCGCTTCCCGGGATCTCCGCCGTCAGCACGGCGTGGAAGGCGTTGCCGACGGGGTCCATGATCGCGCCGACTTCGGTCGGTATGCCGTTCAGCGGGAACACGTTGGTGGCCGGCATGACGATATGCTCGGCGAAGGCCCCGTCCCGGTCGACGCCGATGATGCGCGTGTTGCGGCAGATGTGGCCGTTGAGCGTGCGGCATTGGAGGCAGTGCCCGCACACGATGTGCCCTTCGGCCGTGACCCGCTGCCCCGCCCGCAGCTCCGCCACGCCGTCGCCCGTCGCGACGATCTCCCCTGCGAACTCATGGCCGACGATCAGGGGGGGGTGGACACGCCCCTGCGCCCAGGGATCCCAGTCAGCGATGTGGAGATCGGTGCCGCACACACCGGCGTGCCGCACCGCGATGAGCACCTCACCCGGGCCCGGCGAGGGGTCCGGGACGGTCCGGACCGTGAGGCCGGGGGCGCGGTGTTCCTTGACGATGGCTTGCATGAACAAGGTGGAGGGCTGACAATCTATACGGCGGGGCCACCAGACGCACAAAGGGCCGGCTCATCGCCGGCCCTTCACGTTGCGCTCACCCGATTGGGCTCACGCAACAAGCATATGATCTACCGGAATCCGCTCGTGCGGGTGGGTTCCGTCCTGCGCGTCGTCATCCGCGCACCAACAGTACGCCCAAATCTTGGCGGGGCGGAGCAACTGCCGCCCGGCCCGCAGGATGATCCCGAGCGGTTCGTCGTCTAAAAGCAAAGGAAGGCTGGTCATCATTAGCCGCACGGTCTGAGAGACGAGATCTCTCATAGCAAGAACGCGGCCGCCCCTGGCACAACACAACCTGCTTTGTGATAGCGTGTTACAGCGCCGATGGTGGGATGGTGTCGTTACTCTGACACGCGCGCAGCTGTGTCCGTCTGACGCGGAGGCTTGGTGGCGATGAACCCGCCGTTGAGCCGCTGGCTCCGCCGGCGCTCGACTTCCCAACCCGCTTGGTCGTACGTGGTGTGCAGCGCACCCTCGGCGAACGACAGCACCTGCGGCCCCCCCCCAGCGGGCAGGACGAAGTGGATTCCACCGGGACGAGTGCGGGCCTGAAGGTCCCGCAGCAGCGCCAGGCGATCCCGGCCTCGGGCGGACGCCAGGACCGCGGGGTCCAGCACGACGAGGTCCGGGAGCACGTCGGGCAACCAGCGGCCGAATCGCACCACCAGCGCCTGGAATCGAGCGCCCAGCTGTTCGGTCACGGCTCGCTGCTCGGCCCCCTCCACGGCGTGGAGGTCCTGGTCGACGAGGAACACGTCCACGTCGTACGCGGCCAGGAACAGGGCTTCGGCCAGGGCGGAGGCCCCAACGACGAGGATGCGGTCACCGGGCTCGAGCCGCCGCGCGTGCGCCACGAGCGGGTGCGTGGTGGAGAGCCCCCAGCGGGTCGGCTCGCGCTGCGCGGCGCGCAGGGCCCGGTGCTGGTGGGACCAGCGGCGAAACGTCGGCAGCCGCAGGCGCCGTGCGATGATGCGGTCTACGTGCTCGAGCAGCAGCACTTCGGTGAGCAAGTACTGCCCGTGCGCGCTGGCCTCGAGCTCGCGGACCGCCTCGTCTCCCATCTTGAGGAGCTCCTCGCGGGTGAGCGAGTTCTTGTATTCCTCGATGCGCTCGAGGAGGAACTCCTGATACTCCTGCCGGGGGGAGGCCGTCCGGCGGAGCGGGGTGCGTCGTGCGTCCGGCGAGAGCTGAGTCAGCACGGCTCGATGTGCACCGTCACCTCGTGAAGATGGAGCTCGCGCTTCAGATGCTCTTCCACCTGGTCCGCGATCTCGTGCGCCGTCTCGACGTCGGCGTGGCGGTCGACGCCGATGGTGACCTCGGCATAGCGCGGGTGGGCCCCCGCGCCCCCGCGGGAGCGGATCGCGTATGCGCGCTTCACCCCCGCCACGTTTTCCGCCGCGCGCTGAATAGTCGTATCCGGCAGCGCGCGGGCGTCCACCAGCACCGGGATCGCCTGTCGAAAAATGCGGTACGCCACACGGAGGATGAGCCCGGCGACCACGACCGCGACGACCTGGTCCGCCCACCACAAGCCCTGCCGCACCAGGAGCATGCCCAACAGCACGCCGATGGTGATCACGACGTCCGACCGCGTGTGCGCCGCGTCCGCGAGCAGCAGGTCGCTCTGAAGTTCCCGGCCGCGGCGATTCTCGTACCAGGCCACGAACACGTTCACGGCGAGCGTACACACCAGGACCGCCAGCTGGGCGTCCGACAGCAGGGGCGAGTGCTGGCCCCGGGCCAGGCGGACCACCGCGTCCCGAACGAGCTCGAAGCACGTGATCGCCATGAAGCCGACGAGCGCCAACGCGCCCAGGGTTTCGAACTTCTCGTGGCCGTACGGGTGGTCCTCGTCCGGGGCCTGGGACGCAAGCCCGATGACCACCAGGGCCACCACGTTGTTCAGCGCGTCCACCGTCGAGTGCAGCGCGTCGCCCAAGACGGCCAGCGAGCCTGAGCCGATCCCGATGACCAGCTTGGCCACCACGACGGCCACGTTGGCGACGAGGAGGGCAATCAGCACGCGGCGGATCACGGAGGTCCGCTCGCGCCCCTCGGCCCGGGCGGTCGGCATGGGCTGTAAGCTTATAAGACGGCTGAAGTTAGTCAACACGAGAAAGCAGGAGCACGGAGCACGGAGCGGTCGGAGACGGATCATTCTGAACCGCCGGTGGTGTCGGGCCGTCCCCGACCGCTCCGTGCTCCCTGCTCTCTTAGTCTACAGCCCTCAGCAAGACTCCTTTCAAGTATCCCGTCTCCGGCACGTTCACGATCTCCGGGTGGTCTGCGGAGTTCCCCGTGACCGCCAACAGCTGCAGCCGCCGGCCACTGTCGTGCGCCGCCTCCGCCACCATCTCGGAAAAGAGCGCGCGGCTCACGTGGTAGGAGCAGGAGCAGGTGAAAAGCACGCCGCCCGTGGCTAGCAGGCGCATGGCCCGGAGGTTGATCTCCTTGTAGCCCCCCAGCGCTTTGGGGACGGTCTCCTTGCTCTTGGCGAAGGCGGGAGGATCGAGGACGATCGTGTCGAAAGCCTCCTCGTGCCGCTCGAGATCACGCAGCAGGTCGAAGGCATTGGCCTCGCGCCACACGATGTTCGAGATACCATTGAGGGCCGCGTTTTCCGCCGCGCGCCACAAGGCGTCGGCGCTCGAATCGACCGCGAGGACCTGGCCGGCGCGCGCCGCGAGGTGCAGGGCGAACGAGCCGTGGTAACTGAAGACGTCGAGCGCCCGGCCCCCGGGACGCCCGTGGGCGGCCACGACCACGCGATTCTCGCGCTGATCGAGAAAGGCGCCCGTCTTCTGGCCGCTCCACGGCGCGGCGATGTACCGGATCCCGTGCTCCTCGACCTCGACGCGCTCGGGGACGGTGCCGCGGGCGATCACGATTTCGGATCCGAGTCCTTCGTGGCGCCGGATGCCGGCGTCGTGACGCAGCAAGATGCCCTCAGGTGCGAGGGCGGCGGTCATTCCGTCGAGCACGGCGTCCCGCTCGCGTTCGAGCCCCGCGGACAGGAGCTGGGCGACGACGAACGTCCCGTAGCGGTCGATCACGAGCGACGGCAGGCCGTCTCCTTCGGCGTGCACCACACGGTAGGCCGTGGCCGGGATTCCAGCCCGGCGCGCAGCGGCGGCGGTGATCCGATCGCGCCACCAGGCGGCGTCGATGGGCTCCTGTCCCCGCGTGAGGAGGCGAAGGCGGATCTCGGATTTTGGCGAGTACAGCGCCTGGCCCAGGAAGCGGTCGCGGCGATCGGTGACGGGGACGATACCGGGCGTTGCCGCACCCTTGGGCTCGCGGTAGAGGTCGGTCCGGTAGATCCAGGGGTGCCCGCCGCGCCACCGAGCGGCCCCTCGGGCCGAGACGACCGCGGTCGTAGGGGTGGTCACGGCGGTGACCCCGGCCGATCCGGCCGCAGCTGGGCCGCGTCCCGGAGGTAGATATGTTTGAGTCGCATCGAGAATCGCCTCCGACGTATTCGCGGTCGCCGTCGTCGCGCCGCGCAGACCGCGCAGGATCTTGGCCATGACGCTCGTCCAGCAGTTGCGCTTGATGGTGATCACCGACGCCGCACTTCTCAAGGGGCGTGACCCCGTGGACGCCTGCCGGCGGGCCGTGGCGGGCGGTGCCACCATGATCCAGGTGCGGATGAAGGACGCCCAAGCCGCCGAGATCGTGCAGCTCGCGCGGGCCCTCGTCGGGGCGCTGCCCGTGCCGGTGCTGGTCAACGACCGAGTGGACATCGCGCTCGCCGCGGGTGCCGCCGGGGCACACCTGGGCCAGGACGACCCGCCGCTCGACGTCCTGCGCCCGCTCGCCCCTCCCGGTTTCCTCTTGGGCCTGTCGGTCGGCTCACCCGACGAGGCGGCGCGGGTCCGCCACTGGCCGGCCGACTACTGGAGCGTTGGCCCCTGTTTCGCCACCGACACCAAGCTGAATGCGGGCGCCTCGCTGGGGGTCACCGGGTTTACTGCGCTGGCAGGCCTGGCGCCGGCCGGCGTGCCGGTGATCGGCATCGGGGGCATCACGGTCGACACCGCGCCGGCGCTGGTACGCGCGGGGGCCGCCGGCCTCGCGGTGATCGTCGCGGTCCTCGGAGCGCCGGATCCCGAGCGGGCCGCCGCCGGCCTCCGGGCCCTGTACCCCGTCTGACCGCGGCTCAAGCCGCGGCTCGGCGACTGCCGCTCAAGCGGCAATGCCACGCCCGTTTACGGGCAGGTGCCGAGCCGCGAGTTCACTCGCGCATCGCGGACGGCACGGCCGGCACTGAACAACGCGCTTGCCAATCACACCCGGTGCCGCAGCCCCGGCCCCGCGCCCTCATCACCGCCCCCGCCGGCCCCGCCGGATCTCGCTAATCGCGGCCAGGTGCTCGCGGTACGTCACGGAGAAGACGTGCTTCCCGTCGGGTCGCGCGACGAAGTACAGGTACGGGGCGTCGGCCGGATAGAGCGCGGCGACGATACTGGAGAGCCCCGGCTGGCCGATCGGTCCGGGCGGCAGGCCGACGTTGAGGTAGGTGTTGTACGGTGAGCGAACCCGCAGGTGCTTCTCGTACACCCGCCGGAGGCGCCGGCCGTACGCGTAGATCACGGTGGGGTCGGCCTGAAGTGCCATCCCTCGCTTGAGCCGGTTGTGGTAGACGGCGGAGACGTAGCCGCCGTCCGGCGCATAGCGGACTTCCGCCTGGATGATCGACGCGAGGGTCACCACCTGGTGCCGCGTCAGACCGAGGCTGTCGAGCCGCGCATTCCAGGCGGGTCGCCAGGTCGCCGCAAACTCGCGGGTCATCACGCGCACCAGATCGCCGGCGCGCACGCCCACGGGCACCACATACGTCGTGGGGAAGAGGTAGCCTTCCACGGTGCGCGCCCGATCGGCGATGCCCAACTCGTCCAGGCGCTCCACCGCTCCGGCGGCCACGAGCAGCGACTCGCGCGGCACGCCGACCTGCCGCCGCGTCACCTCGGCGACCTCGGCGAGCATCAACCCCTCGGGGACCGTGAACCGGACCTCGTTGCCGCGCCCCCGCCTGAGGGTGGCGACCACGACGCGCCAAGGCTCCCGGGGCCGAAAACTGTAGACCCCGCTCTTGAGATTGCCCGGCAGCCCGTGCGTGCGCGCATACAGGTGGAAGAGGCTGCGGCTGCGCACCAGGCCTCGCGCCGCCAGGGACTCGACGGCAACCTCGATCGAGGCGCCGCGGGGGATGGTGACGGTGACCCGCACCGTGTCGCGAGGCTCGCCGACGCAGGCGGCGAGGCACAGCACCAGCGCCGCTCCGCGTCTCACGTGGCCGTGCCGCGTCGCGCGTCGAGGTAGTGCTGCAGCAGGAGGGTGGCGGCGATGGCGTCCACCTCCCCCTTCCGGCCGCGCGTCGTCCCACCCATCTCCCGCACGGCCTGGAGGGCGCGGGCCGTGGTCATGCGTTCGTCCCACAGCTCCACCGGCAGCGCCGACCGCCGGGCAATGTCGGCGGATAGCGCCCGCGCCGCGGTTGCCGCGGCGCCCTCGCTCCCGTCCGCCTCGAGCGGGAGCCCGACGACCACGCCGACGATCCCGTGATCACGAACCGCCGCGAGCAACGGTTGCATGGGGAAGCGCTTGCCGGGGCGCCGGATCAATGTGGTAAAGGGATGAGCCACGCTCTGCGACTCGTCGGAAAGGGCCAGACCGATGCGGCGCTCGCCCCAGTCGACGGCCAGCAGGGGGCCGCCGGTCGGCGTCACCCCTGAGCCATCGTCGCGAAGAATTCGGCGTTGGTCTTCGTGCGCTTGAGGCGTTCGATGAGGAACTCGATCCCCTCGACGGGCGGCATGTCGGCAAGGAAGTTGCGCAGCAGGTAGACTTTGTTGAGCTCTTCCTTGGTGAACAGCAGCTCCTCCTTGCGCGTCCCGGAGCGCTGGACGTCGATCGCCGGAAAGATCCGACGCTCGGCGATGCGGCGGTCGAGCACGACTTCCATGTTGCCCGTGCCCTTGAACTCCTCGAAGATCACCTCGTCCATGCGGGACCCCGTGTCGATCAACGCGGTGGCGAGAATCGTCAGCGAACCGCCCCCTTCGATGTTGCGGGCCGCGCCGAAGAAGCGCTTGGGCTTTTGCAGCGCATTCGCGTCCACACCGCCGGAGAGGATCTTGCCGGAGTGCGGCACGACGACGTTGTGCGCGCGGCCGAGCCGGGTGATCGAGTCGAGCAGGATCACCACGTCCTTGCCGTGCTCCACCATGCGCTTGGCCTTTTCGATCACCATGTCGGCGACCTGGACGTGGCGGTCGGCCGGCTCGTCGAACGTGGAGGAGATCACCTCGACGGTCTCCCCCTTCACGTTCTCCTCCATGTCGGTCACCTCTTCGGGCCGCTCGTCGATGAGCAGGACGATGAGGTAGATCTCGGGGTGGTTCTCGATGATCGAGTTGGCGAGCTTCTGGTGGAGGATCGTTTTCCCGGCCTTGGGCGGGGAGACGATCAGGCCGCGCTGGCCCTTGCCGATGGGGCTGAGGATGTCCATCACCCGCATCGACAGATCGCCGTCCTTCCGCTCGAGCCGGATCTTCTCCTCCGGATAGCGGGGTCGCAGATTGTCGAACGCGACGCGGTGCTTCGCCTTCTCCGGCTCTTCGCCGTTCACGTTCTCGACCTTGAGCAGCGCCAGGTAGCGCTCGCCTTCCTTCGGCGGCCGGACCTGTCCCAGGATCGTATCGCCGGTGCGCAGGTCGAACCGCTTGATCTGGCTGGGCGACACGTAGATGTCGTCCGGGCCGTAGAGGTAGTTCCAGTCGGGACTGCGCAGGAAGCCGTACCCCTCGGGGAGGATCTCGAGCACGCCCTCGCCGCGGAGGACGGTGTCCGAGTCCAACAACGACTGCTCGATGCGGAAGATCAGATCCTGCTTGCGGAGGCCCGAGTAGTTGGTGATGTTCAGGCTCTC
>Ga0214473_10009766_pt1 | contig 11328 bp, 7 predicted proteins | sample RVTome_7_FD_203509 | JGI IMG/M metagenome (GOLD analysis project Ga0214473, IMG submission 203509) | Soil microbial communities from uranium-contaminated site in the Upper Colorado River Basin, Wyoming, United States - RVT98D197 | ecosystem: Environmental > Terrestrial > Soil > Contaminated >...
GTGTAGGCCCGCACCGTGTAACCCCGGAGCGCCTCGAATGGGTCCTCTCGTATCAACTCCCATGCCAGCGACGCCTTCAGCGTACCGGCGTCGATCCCTTCCTCGGCTGCGAGATCCTCGGCCCGGCGGTCTCTCTCCCGAAATTCGCGATAGGCCGGTAGGGTGCCAGAGTTCTTTTGATCCCAGAACGTCCAAGGCAGCCACTTGTCACGCGTCTCGTACTGCGCCATCAACAGCGCCCTGCCGGCGGTCGACTTCCCAAGCAAGTGAGGCTCGCCAAACCTGAGCACATTGCGAACGCCCCAAGGTGCCAGCACGAGCAATGCGCCAAGCACGAAGAGACTCAAGCCGCGTGCCGCACGCCAGCGCAGCGGCCCGGCTCGCAGGGCAACCCAAAACCCAAACAGGGCGAAGGACGCCGTGAGGCAGATGAGGTTGCCCTTGACTAAGGCTGTGGCTGTACACAGGACGCCCGCTAGCCATGCCCGGCTGGGCACCTGAAGGGACTCGGATGTGGCTTGCAGGCCCAGCAAGGCCCCCAATAGAACAAGGAACGTTGCCAATGGCTCGGTCAAGAGTTGCTGCACGTATACCAATGGAAAGAGGTACGTAGCGTACGCAATGGCTCCGGCGAGGGCGGGTCCCGGGGGGAGGCCAGCCGCGCGCAGGAGCCTTCGTAGCAACAGCGGAGACAGTGCAGCCATGACCACCTGTACAACAACAACTGGGAAGGGTGTCGGGCCAAAGCCCGCGAAGATGAGGGCCACGAACAAGGTGTAGCCAGGCACCCTGTATGCGTAGGGTTCGACTCCGTCCAGGGTGTAGCCCCGACCAGCCAGGACGTTTGACGCCATCACAGCGTAGTCGCCGCCGTCATTCGCAAGGGGGTCCCGTGGGACAACCGCCGCCATGAGAAGGCATCCGCTCACGGCAACACCTGCTAGGATGCCGTCCCAACGGTCTGGACGGCCTGAGAGCCAACGCTGGCGCGCCTGCACACCCTCTCCGAGGATTCGCAGCCCGGTCGGACGAGTCCGGGCGCTCGCAGGCGCAGCGTACCATCATTCCTCCACCACTAGCACCGTCTGAGACCTCAACGCCATGGCCACAAGCCAACTCCCAGATCTTCAGGCGCGCAGCAGCCCTCGGCTGAGACGCTCGCACTCGCACCTCGTCCACCTTCAGCGAACGATGCGCATGGAGAGGTAGATTGCGGCGATCGAGAGAAAGGCGCCCGCCGCGGTAACGAACAGGACCCGCGACGGCTGAACGCCACGCATGTCAGTACCCGACACTCTGGCGATGGAGACGACGGCGGTGCCGATGCCCACGACCGTGAACAGCATGACGCTGAAGGTGCGGGACAAAAAGAAACCGGCCGCCAGGAACCCGATGAGCGAGAGCCGGGCTGCCACCCCCCAGCGTCTCACGCGCCACCCGTCGGGTCCTCTTGGCGACCAGGTCGCAACCTGAGTCAGCTGCATCAGGGACACCACGAAGATGCTCAACCACAGCAGGTAGCCCACGAGGCCGAGCTCGGCGAAGCAGAGCACGAAGGAGTTGTGCGCCGTCAGGTCATGGCTCTCGATGAAGCTCCCGTATCCGGCTCCCCAGATGGGAGACTCCTTCAAGAGTTGCAGGCCGTAGGACCAGGCCTCCATCCTGCCCGCCGCCGAGTCGTCCTGCTGAGCGGTCTGCCGCGCCACGAGCAGAGCGATCGGCGAGACAACCAGGACGGCGACCACCGTCAGCCGCGATAGCCACCTTCTCCCCTGCAAAAAGGCAGCCGCGGCCAACAGGGTGGCCAGCGCCACGAGGCCGCCGCGCGAGCCCGTCAGGACGATCCCATAGACGAACAGCGCAGCAGGTGCGACGACCGTGACGAGATTCCCGACCGACTGCCACGAACGCCACCCCACGAGGAAGAAGGGCAGGGCCGCCACGAGGACCTGTGCGAGCTGGTTCGGATCCGCCAGGTACCCGAGCGCCATCATGCGTCTCTTGGGAGCTTCCTGGCCAAGTTGCTGTGCCGACGATTCGTCGACAGTTTCCTCGGAGGCAAGGTCGCGTCCTTGCACAAAGACGAAACGACCGCCAAAGGTACCTGCCTGCAGGTCCCGGGCTCCCATCAGCACGAGCACGCCAAGCGTGACCAACAGCAGTCCGCGGACGATCGCCAGCTTTCGCAGGCTGTCGACCGAGAGAATCAGGAGCCAGAACATCCCGAAGTTGACGACCAGGCCCTGCAGCGCGTAATAGGCTCCACCCAGCCACTGGAATGCCAGAACGACGCTGAAGGCAGCCCACAGCATCAGGGCCACGACGAGCCAGAGCTGAACAGGAGCCCTGCGCCGCTTCGGAGTGACAAGGACTTCAACGAGGCCAACGCCGATCGCTGTCACGCCGAGGACGGCCATGAGGTTCGCCTGGGCCAGCGACTGGTGAAGGTCGGCCGGAGGCACGAGCGTGAGAAACAGGTAGCCGAGCGTCAGGAAAAATGCCACGCTTCACCCGGCCCGAGTGAGAGGCGCCGCGCCGGCTCGGAGGTCCTCGACGACCCTCCACATCTCCCAGGCCGTCACGAAACGAAGCTCGATCAAGCGGGCACGGCACACGTCTGTCAGTGCGGAGAACATTTCGTCAAGGCCACCACCGAGGAGCGCAGCAGAGTTGGCTTCCTGCGCACCGTGTGCGAACAGCTTCACGAATGCATGCCTCTCGATTCGGGGCGCCAGCGACAGCCACGAGCTCACACGCCGCGTTGTCGGCCTGGCGTAGTGAGCCAGCTCCCCGGTCTCGAGGTAGGGGCGCAACCGGTGCCGCCCCGCAAACGTGATCCCGAGCGGTCCGGTGATCAAAGTCAGGTCTCGTCGAGGGGTGCCCCGCCGCACCGGAGTTCCTCGCGCGTGCGATCTTGGGCGATCGGGATCGTCCGTGACGTCATAGATCTCGTTCACTAGGCCAGCCTGTGATGGATCGGGAGCGGCGGGCAGAGTGAAGTCGGCGTAGCAGCCCAGCTCCTTGAGCAGCGTGATCTCGTTGTTGAGCCCGCACCAGCGGCCGTCTGGGCGTGCGTTGTCCAGCGCCCAGTTGCCGTGGATGAACCCGAACGCCGCCTTCCCCGCGCTCATTCGAAGCAGGCCGTGATTCCGAGTGAGTGCGTCCACGAAGCGGGACACGCGCTCGCGAAATCCGTCCGCGGTGTCGCGGTCGTGATGGAGATGGACCTCGACATCGCCAACGCCGCTGCGGGTCAGCTCGGCGAGCGGGTCCAGAAGCCCAGGTCGATACTCTTCCTCGGGATAGAAGAACGTGTACTGAGGCGGGCGGCCTGCTGAGTCGATGTGGCGGGCCGCGATAGCCGGCCATTGCCGACGCCACAGAATCACCCGCTCGGCGGCCTGTCCGCCGTCGGCGCGTCGCCAGAGAGGCTCGAAGTGGTCGCAGACGGCAATCCACAGCGTGCGGACGTGGCGTCGCAGGCGGAACCGAGCAAGAAGCAAGCCGGGCAGCCAGGGCGGTATCGTTCGCAGCAAAGCTCCTCGCGATTCCATGCCCAGGACGCGAGCTACGCTAGCACACGGAGCTTCGTGGAGGTCATCAGCGCCTCGCGCGGGTGCACTGACTTGCACTCTTGAGCGCTCGGCTGTCGGCACGTACTTTCATGGCGCCGTCCTATAACGATCCCCGCCGGGTCGAGCGATCACTGCCAGGTTTTCTCCCCAACCCATCCCCAGGAAGGCCTCCCTAATCAGGTGCTTCAGTCGCCGTCGGCTCTTCACACTTCGCGGGCGCTCGACGGTCCGCTTCGTTGCGCTAGTCCTGCCGCGGAAATACTCGTCCAGGCCCAAGCCAACGGTGAAGGCATAATCAACACGCCAGTCAGCCCGGCGCAACAGCCGCCGCAGTGTCTCCTCGCAGTAGTACACCAGATGGATCGGGAAGGCACGGTATCGCTCGTCTGCGTTGAGGTATCGCGATACGGCTGGCAGGGCAAGCGTCGCCCTCATGGACCTCGAGTTCGGGACCTCGATGAAGAGGATGCCCTCAGGCGCCAGCATTCGCCGAAGCTCGCGCAGCGTCCGTATTGGATCAGTCAAGTGCTCAAAGACGTGATGCAGCGTAATGAGGCCGAAGTGCCCCGAGGGGAGGCTGTCGATCGAATCGGTCACATCAAGCCCTACGGCTCGACATGTCACAAGGCCCTTGCGTCCGGGCTCAAAGCCCTGGACTTGCCAGCCGCCGGCGCGTGCATGCAACAGAAAGCCCCCTCCGCCTGCGCCGAAATCGAGTAGGGTTCGGCGCGCGGTCGTAGGCATACGAGTGGCGATGCGCTCAAGCAGGTACTCTGCTTTCGCTCCAGAGGAGCTTGAGCTCGCCGTCTCGTGGCATGAGTAGTTGTCACCTGCATAGAACGCTCCGAGACGCTCGTCGGACGGCCGGGGATTGACGAACACGACGCCACAGCCGCGGCACCGGACGAGCCCCAGGCGACCGACCAAGTCACCGAAGGTATCCTGCCCAATCCACTGGCCCGGAGTCGCCAGTGTTCTGAACGCCCCACCGCTGCAAACCAGGCAGCTTTCGCGTGCAACGGTCGGCTCTTCGGGCATAACGTTCCCCTGGCCGGCAATGTAGCATGGCCTCCCGGCGCACCTGGGGAGCCCGTGCACCCGCACCTGCGCGCTCCGCGCGCTCCTCAAAACCTGGCTGCGGGATCTAGTTTAGTGCGCCTGCGTCTACCCGGCTTCCTAGATGACACCACCTACCAATCACAAACGTGGCTGGGACGCGAGGCGGCGCCGCTTGGGCTTTCGATCCTGGAGGAGCGAGGAGGAGCGCACGGAAGGGATTCTCCTCGGGTGTCCCGTTTTCCTCTACTTCGTGATCGAGCGGCGGGCCTGAGGATCCCGAAGGCTCCGGAAGAGGTTGGCCAGTTCGCCGGCGAGGCGATCCCGCGAAAAGCGCTTCTCGGACCCACCCATTGTGTGCGTCCCGACCCCCACCCCAGCCTGAAAGCGTCGCAACTGGGAAACCAGATACTCTGCGATGGCCTCCTCATCTTCCGGATGAATCGCCGGCTCAAGACCGAGTTCTCCGACCAATCCGGCGAGCGCACCGAGTGGTGCCAGGGTGAGGATCGGACGTCCAATGTGGGCCAGCTCGAAGATCTTCTGGGGGTAAATCCGCTCGGCCCCCGGGGCGTCCGACAGCAGGCAGAGATTCAGGTGGCTCCTCGCCGACTCGGCGAGGGCGGCGGAATGATCCATGTAGCCGAGTGTTCGCACACCCAGGTGGGCGGCGTCCGCCAGGGTTCGCTGCTCCGTCTCCACCACCCGGCCGATGAACCTCACGTCAAGGAGCGTCGCCAGATCTGGATGCTCCGCGCGGATGCGACCGAGTGCTCGCAGCAGGCCCGAGGGACGCGTCAGGCGAAAGACAGTTCCGGCGTAGGTCACGACGAAGCGGTCGCTCGGAGGGTCCGGCAGGAACTGCGGGAGATCCTCCGGATCGTAGCCGTTGGGCAGGGTCACCACTGTCCGCTTCGCCAAGAAAGAGAAGCGTGCCAGCAGCGCTTCGCGAAACGCCGGTGTCGCCGTCGTCACAGCGCGGGCCGCACGCAGGCAGAGGGGCTCCAGGAACCGCGCGGACCAACGTCGGGTGATGCCGCCCATTTCGTACTCGGCGGCCACGGTCCCCCATTCGTCGCGGTAGTCCAGGACGACGGGTACTCGTCCCCAGAGTCGGGCCGCGGGCGCGAGCAGGAACTGCGAGAAGGGGGGACCGCTGATGAAAACGACATCGAACGCTTCCGATCGAAGGACGCGTGCGAGCCTCCACTGCGCCGTCGGCTGCCACAGCACTTGCGGATCGGGTACGAGAAGCAGGCGAAGGCCGCTCAACAGGAAGCTTCCTCCGCCGCCTGCCTTTGTGCTGCCGTCCGCTGCGTTCCATACCGCGCGCTTCACCATGTAGCCGGGCTCCAGGGTCCGAGCGCGGATGACGCGCAGTCCGGCGGCGTCGGCGAGGCGCGACGCATCGACGACCGGGACGGAGGGGTTCTCCGCCGTCAAGACCGTGGGATCGACACCGTGCTTGGGCAGATACTTCGCGAACTTGAGAACCCGCGCCACGCCGGCGCCACCCACGGGCGGAAAGAGGTAGCTCACCAACAGTGCTTTCAGAGGGCGTTCGCTCACGATGCCGTCCGCGACGCGGGGCGAAGGGTGGACGCCAGAACCTGCGTGACCGCTGCCGCACAAGCATCCCACGTGAAGCCTGGCGGAAGCGTCGCCGACCTGGGCACCGCGAGGCGCGTCGAGATGGCTTCCGCCAGGGCGCTCGGCTCTCCCGGCGGGACGAGATCGCCACCCCCACTCGCGATCTCGCGTACCCCCCCGACGTCGCTCGCAACGAACGGCGTGCCACACGCCAGCGACTCGAGCAGGACATTCGGCATCCCCTCGGAGAGACTTGGCAGGACGGTCAGGTCGGCGGCCCGGTACCAGTCGGGCAGCTCGGGCTGGAGTCGGGCGCCCGCGAACACCACTCTGTCAGCGAGCCCCAGGCGGGCGGCCTCGCCGCGTAGGCGCGACTCAAGCGGACCGCCGCCAACGAGCCACAACACCGTCTGGTTGTCGTGCAGCCTGGTCCATGCCTCCAGCAGGACCTCGAGCCCCTTGACGGGGACCATCCGCCCGACCCAGACCGCGGCTCGCCGGTCGTGAGGGAGGGCGAGCCGTCTACGGGCAGCCAATCGCTCGCCGGGGCAGAAGAGACCCGCGTCGACGCCGCGCCGGAAGCTCGACACCCGCTGCGGCGGGACGCCCAGGGCCACAACCCTCTCGCGGAGAGCGTCGCCCACTGTCAGGACGGCGTCGGCTCCCAGCAGGACCCTCCGGATAGTCTCCCTGCGCGCGCGTTCGCGCGCGAGAACGAGGAGGTCGGAACCGCCCACGATCACGGTCGCTGGGCGGCCGGCTCGGCGGGCCGCTCGAAGGACGACCTCTCCGTCCGGATGGGCCCAGTAACCCAGGTAGGCCTCCGGGGCGAACTCCCTTTCGACCTGCGCGAGCGCGCTACGGCAGGATGTCCAGAGAAAGCGTCCATACCGCGTCCGAACGAAGCCCGGCGTGTAGAAGTAAGTCGGGTAAAGAACGGGGACTCCCTTGGCCAAGTCGGGCTTGTCGGCCCGCCGCCCGCGGCGTGCGCGAAGCCGCTGCGTCCACGGGACGGGAGCCACCACACGCACTTCGTGCGTGTGGGCGAGCGCCTCCACCATCGCCCGATTGAAGCTGCCTGCCGTTGGCTGCCAAGGCGTGGGGTAGGTCAGCGACAGGAACAGGACCCTCAACTCGAGGGGCCTCGCTCCCCCACGCGACTGACGACCACGAGAAGCTTCCCTGCCGCCGTGAGTGGGATCTCTCCCACGCGTTCGATCGAGAAGCGAACTCTTGGCCCCAGGGCCGACTGAGCCGCCGCGGTGATACGGTCCAGGTCCCCGGTGCTCGCCGAAGGCGCGACGAGCTTGAGGACGACCTCGTCCAGCCGGTCCTGCAAGACCTGGAACTGCCTGACGGCGGGAAAGTCCTTCAGGAGGTGAGGGAAGTACAGCCCCGGCAGGCGCCGGCCGTCCGGTGTGAGCAGCATGTCGGCCTGACGCCCCACGACCTCGGCCAGCACCGGCAAGCCGCGCCCACAGCCACACACGCCCCCGGTCACGGCGCGGTCACCGTTCTCATAGCGGATGAAGGGCATCGCGTAGTTGAAGAGGTCGGTCACGACCACACGGCCCTCGACGCCCGGCGCCACGGCCCGGCCGGCGTCATCGACGACCTCGACGATCAGGTTCTCGGCCGTGACGTGGAGGGCCTTGCGGCGCTCGCACTGGGCGGCCATCAGCATGAACTCCCGAGAGCCGTAGGTTTCGAAGACCGGCGCACGGAAGACCGCCTCGATGAACTCCCTTTGAAACGGGTGGAGCTTCTCCGCACCCACGACGATCGAGCGCGGAGCGGGCGGAACCAGGGCGCGCTGCTTCAGGCTTCTGGCAAACGCGTACAACGCATTCGTGTAGGCGACGATCACCTCGGGTCGCCAGGCCGCCAGCTCCCACAGGAAGCTCGGCGCCGCTTCGTCGCTCAGTTCGAACGCACTGAGGATCTTGCGGTTGTAGAGCCGGTCGTAGAGGAAGGTCTTGGCCCTTGCGGCCCAGGGCTGCCGTGTGGGGCTCGTCCCCCAAAGGTAGAGCTGTCGCGAACCCGGCCCGGCGCTTGCCCAGGCGTATCCCCGGAACGTTCCCGCCATACGCCGCTCGTAACTGCCCGAGTCGAGATCGAACTGCAACGGAACACCACTCGACCCCCCCGTCGACTTGGAGATTCGGCTGAGCCCGGGAGCGTCCGACCTCAGTGCGACCGCCTCATTGCGAACGGTCTCTCGCTCCAGAATCGGCCAGTGCTGGAATGCGTCGAGTCCATCCAGCTGCTCCGCCCGCAAGCCCATCGTGGCCCACTGATTCCGGTAGTAGCGGCACGTCGCTTCCGCATGTCGCGCAAGGTCACGAAGCGCCGCCAACTGGCGCGCCGTGATCTCCTGCGGACTCAACCACTGGCTGGCCTCGAGCTGCCTCCAGTAGTCGAACGTGCGCCGGCGCTTCAGGCCAGTCTCGAAGAGCCGAATCATCGTCCTTCGCCAGCCTGAGGGATCCACAGCCAAGGAAGTCTACGCGATGTGGGTGCAAAGCCTTCGTGTCGGCGGTGGCCTTGCTAGAATCGCGGCTGAATTGACTCGCGAGCCCGGGCGGGTGAGTGCCAAAGTCCTGACGATCGAAACCGGAGCCGGTTTCGGTGGGTCCGTCGTGGCACTCGCCAAACTCACCAAGGCCATGAACGGAGCCGGGTATGAATCCGCTGGCGCGATCCTTCATCACGACCCCGAGTCCGCGAGCTATTTGCGGAAGGCTGGAGTCCTAACCGCAGACCTCCACGCCTACCGAAGGACCGATGCGACGAACCGATTCCTGGGGCGACTGGAGCGGGTGGGGCGGATCGCGAAACTGCCTGTTCTGGGCATGCTGTTGGGTGTCGAGGCCGCTCTCTCGTTCCGAGACATGGCGCGGGTACGTAGGCTCATCGTGCAGGAGCATCCGGCGCTGCTTGGCCTGAACAACGGTGCTCGAGCAGACATGTTGAAGGTGGTGTCGGACTTGGGAATGTTCCGACGGGCAATCGTGCACGGTCGTGGGCTCTGGCCGCAGAACGCCCGGCCGTGGCAGGGTGTCTATCCGCAACTGATTGCGATGTCGCAGGCCATACGGCGCAGCTACATCGAGGCTGGGTGGCCTGCCGATCGGGCAACCGTTGTTTACGATCCCTTTTCCATATCCAAGCCGGCCGACCCACCACAGGACTGGCGACGGCTCGCGCCCCTGCCCAGAAGTGTCGCGCTGGTCGGCTCGCTCGAGCCGTGGAAGGGGCATGCCGTTTTCGTTGACGCGGCAGCGCTGTTGGCTCTCAAGTATCCCGATGTCAGTTTCGTGCTAGTTGGCGGGGAGACCCTGGTCCACCCCGGCTACGCTGCTTCATTGGCCAGGCGGATTCGCGAACGCGGCCTGGACGGCCGCGTCGCAATCACGGGATGGAGGCAGGATGTCGCCGCAATCATGGGAGCGGTCGACGTGGTTGTGCACGCTTCAGTCGAGCCGGAGCCCTTCGGTAACGTCATTGCTGAAGCGATGTCCCTGGCCAAGCCGGTTGTGGCGTCCAATGCGGGGGGGCCGCAAGAAATGATCCGCGACGGAATCGATGGGATCCTGGCGACGCCAGGCTCCGCTGAGTCGCTGGCGGCCGCGATCGGTCAGTTGCTGGATCGTCCGGAACTTGCGGCGAAGCTGGGCGTCCAGGCGCAACAGCGAGCGCGCGAGATGTTCTCAGAGGAACGCTTCATATCGGATATGCGTCAAGTCTACGAGTCGCTGCTGACGGCCTGAGGGGCTACCCTAGACGACCATGAAGCCTGCCTGGCGGCTGCGATACGCCGCCCTCGCCCTCGGGGCCACGACGTCGGTGAGTGCCGGCGAGGTCACACTGGAGCTGCGGGACCTCGCCCAGCGGGGAGCCTCCATTTCCTTCGCCGTACCCATCGCCAAGACCGCGAACGCGACCACGGTGCGGGTCTTCTTGGAGGGAGGCAAGGAGCCGCTTGCCGGTGTCCGGGCGCGACCGGTCCTCTCCGACCCCAGCGAGGGAGCCGCGCACGGGGCCTACTCGTGGCTGGTTGAGATTCCGGCTCCAAGCCTGGGTGCCGCGAATCGTGTTCGGATTGCCTGGGGTCAAGGCGGCGCGGCCGCAGGGGAGATGAAGGACGGCTCCCCGTTGCGAATCGAGTCATCGGAAGCCGTCGAGGTCGTCGACTACTCTATCGAGAAACACGGCACGGGGTTCCGCCTGGCGGTCTCGCAGCCGACGCGACGAGTGATCCTGAGCGGTTGGGAGCCTGCGACCCTGGCGATCCCTCCTGCCGGGTACTTGGCCTCGACCGGCCTCTTCGGCGAGCTGGTTTCGGTCTCCGATCTGGAGGCCTCCCCACGCCTCAGGGCAATGCGCTTCCTGTCTGACAACCTGCGACTCTTCGGTCTCGGGGCGCTCTACGACGAGGGATACCGGCCGAGCGCGTACCCCGGCAAGCCGGGCGACCCCGGCTCGGCCGCTGTCGTCGATCTGTCCCAGGTGTACGAAGCCTGGCTTTACGATCGGTGCGCCACGTACCTACTCGCCTACGCGCATTCGGGTGAGCTGCGTTTCTACCGCCACGGCCTACGCGCCTGCTCGTTCTACGCCTCGAAGATCGACGGGCGAGGCTTCCTCACGCTCAAGACCAATGCCCAGAGGACGCCAGGCGACGCCAAGTACTCGCACGTGCGAGGGCTGTACTTCTACTACGCCCTCACCGGTGACGAGTCGGCGCTCGAGGCGGGGCGACGGATCGCCCGGATGTGGCTCGACGATCCCTACTTCGTGAAGCCATACCGCCAGGGACGCGCGCGCGGGCCGGACAAGCTATGGACTGAGAGGCTGCTCGCGCATGCGCTGGAGTCGCTGGTCTACGGCTATCTCCTGACGGGCGATGCCGAGCTGCTTTCCGGTGCACGCGAACTGTTCGAGGCGACCTGGCGACACATCACGGCACCCGACGCAGCCCACCTCAAGGCAATCACCGGTCATGCCTTCGCACCGCAGCCCTGCCTCGTCCACGCGAGCGGGCAGCACGAAGGCTCGCCCCCCGCAGAGCCGTTCTGTTCACCCTGGATGTCCTCACTGCTCGTGG
>Ga0214473_10009767_pt1 | contig 11328 bp, 11 predicted proteins | sample RVTome_7_FD_203509 | JGI IMG/M metagenome (GOLD analysis project Ga0214473, IMG submission 203509) | Soil microbial communities from uranium-contaminated site in the Upper Colorado River Basin, Wyoming, United States - RVT98D197 | ecosystem: Environmental > Terrestrial > Soil > Contaminated >...
GAGCCGATTCTTGGAAAAAAGGCTCGACGGTTTCGGCGAGATTTTTCGCTATTTGAGCTATCTCGACATCGGCTCGGCTGCGATCATGAGCCGGGCGGCGGCGGGGACGGCGCGGGGAAAGATCCTGATCTCTTTGCCCGGATCGAAGGGCGCGGTTGCGCTGGCCATGGAGAAACTGATACTGCCCGAGTTGCGTCACATGGTCTCTCAGCTTCAGGGAAAATGAAAGTCCGGGTAAAATTTTTTGCCATTCTCAGAGAGAAAATCGGCGCCGCCGAGATGACCAGGGACATCGAAGAGGGCGGTACGGTGGGCGATCTGTGGCGGGCGCTACAGAAGGATTACCCCAAAATCGACGTGCCCGGGATTCGTCTCCTTTATGCCGTCAATCAAAGCTACGTCAAACCGGATCACGCTCTTAAGGACCAGGACGAAGTCGTGTTCGTCCCGCCGGTGAGCGGGGGGTAAGGAAAATGTTTCGCGTTACGAATGATCCCATCGATCTCCAAGAGCTGGTGGATTATGTCGGCGATCCCGAAGCCGGTGCCATCGCGACTTTCATCGGTACGACGCGCAACAATAACGAAGGGCGCAGAGTCATCGCCCTCGATTATGACGGCTATGCGGAGATGGCGGAAAAAGAGTTGGCGCGCATCGGTGACGACGCGAAAACGAAATGGCCGATCTGCCGCATGGCGATCGTTCACCGGCTCGGACCCGTGCAGATCACCGAAGCGAGCGTCATCATCGCGGTTTCGGCAGGCCACCGCGACGCGGCGTTTGCCGCTTGCCGCTTCGCCATCGAGGAAATCAAAAAAACCGTGCCGATCTGGAAGAAAGAAGTTTACGAGGGAGGAGAAGTCTGGATCGGAACTCAGACTGGCCAGCCTCTTACTCGCTCTTGAACAAAGACCGAGTAAAATTTTGGATTTTGGATTGCCGCTCCTTCGACTCCGCTCAACACAGGTTTCCGAATGAATCTAAAATCCAAAATCTAGCCAAAGATATTTGAAATGTTCGGATGAAGAAGAGATCGGAAAAACGTGTCTCGCGCAAAGACGCAAAGGGCGCCAAGGTTCGGAGAAATAAGTAATAATCTTTCTTTGCGTGCTTGGCGTCTTGGCGCGATAAAATTTCCTGGAGTCGTTCTGTTCAACACTTCCAAGGTAAGTATCTAAAATCGCAAATGGAACCGTCATTATACGCAGCCTTTGGTTTAGGCTTGATTCTCGGCGTCAAGCACGCGCTGGACGCCGATCATCTGGTCGCGGTGTCGACCATCGTCAGCGAGCATAAAGATCTCAAGTGGGCTTCGCTGATCGGTGCCTTCTGGGGTCTGGGGCATACCGCGACGCTTTTTGCCGTCGGCTTGTTAGTGATTGGCCTGCGCGTGACGATTTCTCCACGGCTCGCCTTAGGACTGGAATTTTTGGTGGCCGTGATGCTCGTGGCCCTCGGCATCAATATCCTTTGGCGTTCCTTCGGCGTCGAAAAGATCCATCTGCACACGCACACGCACAATCCGGAAACTCACACGCATTTTCACGTTCACGGGGCGCCGGGGCAGGAGCACAGCCACACCCATCCATTCAAATCGATGCGCAAACCGTTCTTCGTGGGCATGGTGCACGGCCTGGCTGGGAGCGCCGCGCTGATGTTGCTTGTGCTGACGACGATTCCGTCGCCGCTGGCCGGTTTGGCTTACATTTTGATCTTCGGCTTCGGCTCGGTCGGTGGAATGCTGCTCTTGAGCAGCGTGATCGGTCTACCTTTCGTACTGACCGCCCAGCGGTTTAGCCATCTCAACCGGCGGATTCGCGTGACCGCGGCGGTCGCAAGCGTGGCCTTCGGTTTATACCTGGGCTGGGAGATCGGCTTCGACCAGGGCCTTTTCTAGCCGGCTCTCTCACAAATTTGTTCCATAATTTTCACGTTACTCAGGCTGTAGGGCGGGTTTAAACTCCGCCTCTACTAAAACCGGATTCCGCATTTGAAAGTTAAGGCAATGAGCGAGGTGCGAGCCTTCCGTAGCGAAGGCAATGGACCTGTGCCTCTAAGAGAGTTGAGATCAGCGCGAATTCCGCAGTTGAACATGAGCGAGGGGCGAACCTGGAGCGGCGAAGACACCCAGGTGTGCTGTTTCAAAGTCTTTTCTGCCGCTTGGCACAACGCCTTATTACTCTGACAAAATTCGCACGGCAGCGAGGTCTGCCCTGAACTCAGGGGTAGAAAAGCATTGTCTTCGTTGCGCAAGGTTTGCCCCTCGCTCACAGCGTCACTTTCGCACTGCGGAATCCGGGATCAGTGGTGCACAGAGTGGCATCCGTAACTTGCTGACAACGGATTGCCAAGCACGAAAAACGACTTTGATACTGCCGAGATCGGTGCCTTCGCTACTCCAGTCTCGCACCTCGCTCCGTAGCGATTGTAACTTCAACTGCGGAATCCGGGCTAAATGATACCGGTAGCCGTTAGAAGATAGGCGATGGCGAGGAGCCCATAGGCCGCGCAAGCGATGCACAAGAAGACCAGGTTGACGCGGCCAGGCCGCGCCGTTGCCGGAAGATGGCGCGGCAGGTAGACATGGTTCAAGAAGATCAAAGCCACGGAGAAGATCACTGTGCCGACGAAACCGATGACGGCGGAGAGCAGGATCAGCGGTCCGGGCTCGGCGGCTCCCATTGTGGCGGCAGTGATCGCCGTCAGCAAAAACAAAAAGATCAGATACCATGAACGGACCGATATGTTTTGACTGCGCGGGAAAAAGGCGTAGAGACAATCCGTGTGAATGCGCGCGACCGCGTCGACGGTAGCGAGCCAGGTGTCCGAGAGAAACGCGGCGGCGACGATTAGAAAAAGAATCCTGCCGAGCCAGCCCCAGCTCACTTCGAAGAATCGGCTTTGCACGACCGCGAGCTCATAGCCCTGCGGCAGCAGCCCTTTAGGGAAGAGCAACGCATAGGCGAGCAGACAGGTCATCAAAGTGGTGAGAAGATTGCCGCCGATGCCGATGCTTATGTCCCAAAACAGATAACGGCGCCAGCGCCCCACGTGGGCAAGTCCTTCGTCGTTTCCCGGCGTGAAGCCCGAGGTGGGGATCGCCTCGGGTTTGCCCGTAATCGGCCCGGTAAGCTTCCCCATGTAGTGCGCCATGCCGGAACCCTTGTCGCGAATCCAGTAAGAATAGAAAAGCGTCCAGAAGCCGCCCAGGCCGGCAAAGGTGATTGCGGTCAAGAGCTTCGTGGCATCGGCCCGGTCCCAGGGCCGCGGCATCGGCAACTGCGGAATAAATAGGCCTTCGACAAAAGCCGGCAACGCATGCAGCGCTTCCGTATTGGCGCTCGCCCAGAGCAATCCGACGAGGGTGAGCAGCGCCACCCCCCACATGAAGGTTTCAACCAGTTGATAGATTACCTTGCTCAGCAGGATTGCAGATAGAAAAACGAACATCGAAAGATAGCCCCAAAAGAGCGTCTGCCCGCGGACTGTCCAGCCCGCGGGGAAATTCGTAAGCGCCGCCAACGAGGTGCCGCCGGCGGCGGCGAAGGCGCCGAACCACAGGAAAGACAACGCCAGAAGAATCCAGAGCAAGAAAGCGAAGGTCCGGTGCAAGCGGATAAATCCTTGAAATATGCTCTCGCCAGTTAGCAACGTGTAGCGGCCGATCTCATAGGTGACCGGGAACTGAAGCAGGCAAGCGGGCAAAAGGAGAAATAGAAAACTCAGCCCATACTTGGCGATGATATAGGGCCACCAGATCAGTTCGCCGCTGCCCTGCGCCAGAGCCATGAAGATCACTCCTGGTCCCAGCGCAGCCAGCATGCTCGGCAGCGGCGGCAGGGGGGCTTTCTTGTAGGGCGGCAGAGTTCCCCAGGGTTGGCTTTCGGGCATGCGATGCGGCCTATCCAGGAGTTTTTACAGCGCGACACTGCCCAAAGAGCAAGCCTCTCTGGTCGTTTTCCACCAAGCTGTTCAAAGTTCAAAGTGGTTGGGCAGGGAACGTTGAACATTGAATCCGGAACTCTGTGCACGCCCCCCCTCGAGACTCACTCCTTGGTCTACCTTGTGTGATCTTTTCTTCCGATCCATGAGTAATCTGGAGGCTAGTCGATGCGCTGCACGGCGCCTTCCGGGAGCGAGGCAAGAAAACTTTGCAGAGCCCGATCGAGGTACGAGGCGTCCTTCGACTCGAACGTAACTTTGACCTTGTATTCAGGGATATCCAACACGGGGTAAGAACCCAACATGAGTTCCGGAAACTTCGCCAGAACTTCGTTCAACATCCCGGCGATGACGCCTTCGCCGTACTTCAAATAGACGTTTTTAAGGAAGTACGGCGCGTCGCGGAACATTTCCTTAATCGCGTGAAAGCGTTCCTGAAGAATCTTCGGTATGCCGGGAAAAATGTAGACGTTGTGGATGTTCACCACGGGAGCAAATAGCGCTTCGATGGCCAGGAGCTTCGACCCCTGGGGAACATTCGCCATCCTGAGCCGCGCTTCGTTGGCGTCTGCACCGAGCCGCTGGCGAATGCGCCGTTCGATATCCGGATGACGGACAACGTTGACGCCGAAGCCATGGGCGATGCCTTCGATGGTCACGTCGTCATGGGTCGGGCCGACGCCGCCGGTGGTGAAGACGAAATCGAAGCCCTTTGAGAACGCGGCGACTTCCGCGCCGATGATTTCGATCACATCCTGTATGGTCGAGATTTTCTGTACTTCGACGCCGAGCCGGCGCAATTCGGTACAGAGAAAGTAAGAATTGGTGTCCTGCGTTTTGCCCGACAGGACTTCATTGCCGATGATCACGATGCCTGCGGTCTTCGCCATGCTGGATATCTTTTTATCGCAATGAAATAGCTGCCCGCAAGCAGGCCCGAGTCACTCAACGTCACAGGTCGAACTCGCTGCAGCTCATAAAAAAGTTACAGCGGGGATTGGAACATACGAAGCGACATTTGTGATTGACCAGCTGGGCGCCGCAGACGGGACAATATTCCCACCAGTTTTCCCGGTTATCGTCTTTGCTTGCCGGCGATTTGCTTTGGTCCATAGGGTGATTTCCGATAAATTTACCTGCGTTCTCGCCCAAGACTTCTCTTGGGCACAATCCTGTCTTGTAATCGAATTTGCCCGAGTTGACAAGAAATAAATTGCGCCGAGAAAAACTTCTCTTTGATTGGCGGCTCAGTTCCGTTATAATTACGTTTTTAGGGTGTTAGGAATCGGAACGTGAGACATCTTGGGGTTATTCTTTTGGCCGCCGGGCAGGGCACGCGGATGAAATCGAGCCTTCCCAAGGTGCTCCATCCGCTCGGCGGCAAGCCCCTGTTTCTGCACCCCTTGGGGACCGCTCAACGACTTGAGCCGGAAAGGGTCGCCGTTGTCATCGGCCATGGTGCCGGCGCCGTGCGAGACGCTTATGATCGAAATGACGTAATCTGGATCACTCAGGAAAAGCAGCTCGGCACCGGCCACGCGGTGCTCAGCGCGCAACGCGCGTTCGGCGATTTTTCCGGCGACATTCTGATTCTCAGCGGCGATGTGCCGTTGATCGAAGAACAGACCCTCGCGGCGATGATCAAGACCCATCGCGAGTCAGAAGCCGCATTGACGCTTATGACCGCCTGCCTGGAAACGCCCGCTGGATACGGCAGAATTTTGCGCAACGAGCGCGGCGTTATCAGCGGGACCATCGAAGAAAAAGACGCGACGGAGTCGCAGAAACGAATTCGCGAGGTCAACGTGGGCGTCTACGTCGTCGCCGCTCGGTTTCTCTTCGCGGCGCTGGCGGCCGTGAAGAACGACAATCGCCAGAAGGAATACTACCTGCCCGATATCGTGACGATAGGTCTCGCGCAAGGAAGGAAAATCGCCACGGTGTCTATCGCCGACCCGCGCGAAATGCGCGGCATCAATACCAGAGAGGAGCTCGCCCAGATGGAAAAAACGCTGCAAGAGCGGATCAATCGTAAATGGATGGACGGCGGCGTGACGCTCAAGGACCCGCAAACGACCTACATCGACGAGGGCGTTGCCATCGGCAAAGATACGGTCATCGGTCCGAATACCCACCTTCTCGGAGCCACGGTTGTCGGCGAACGCTGCCGGATCGACGGCAGCGCTTATCTCACGGATGTCAAAATCGGCGATGAAGTGCACGTGAAATTCGCTGTCGTGGCGGCGAGCAGTCAGATCGAAAGCGGCGCGATCATAGGTCCCTTCGCGCACCTGAGGCCGGGCAATTCTTTGGGCCGCAACGTCCACATCGGTAACTTCGTCGAGGCGAAAGCCGCAACGATCGGCGCGGGAACCAAGGCCAATCATCTGACTTATCTGGGAGACTGCACCATCGGCCGCGATAGCAATATCGGCGCCGGCACGATCACCTGCAACTACGACGGCTTTAAAAAATACCGCACCACCATCGGCGACCGCGTGCAGGTGGGCAGCGATACCACTCTGGTCGCGCCGATATCGTTGGGCGACGACGTTTACGTTGCCACGGCGACCACGGTGCGCAATGATGTTCCAACCGGTGCTTTGGTATTCAATGAACGCGAAGAGCGGGTGCGCGAAGGTTGGACCGAGCGGAAGCGCAAAAAGATGAGGGAGAAAAACAAGTAATGTGTGGCATCGTCGGCTATATCGGCAAACGCGAAGCGGCGCCGTTGATTCTGGAAAGCCTGCGCAAGCTCGAATACCGCGGCTACGACTCGGCCGGCATTGCGGTGCTCGGTGACGGGCGCGTGACGATTCGCCGCTGCGAAGGCAAGCTCAACAACCTCGAAACGCTGCTCAACCGCCAGCCCATCAGCGGCACGGTCGGGATCGGCCACACCCGCTGGGCGACCCACGGGCGCCCGTCCGAGACGAATGCACATCCCCACCGCGCCGGCGACGTCGTCGTAGTCCATAACGGCATTATCGAAAACTATCTCGAGCTCAAGGAACAACTGAGCAAACGAGGGACGCAATTCAGCTCTGAGACCGACACCGAAATTGTCGCCCACCTGGTCGGCGAAAAAGTGGAGCGCGGCATGGATTTCCTCGAAGCGGTGCGCCGCACGCTGCGCGAGATCCGGGGTTCTTATGCTCTGTTGTTTCTTAACCGGCGGGACCCGCGGCGCTTGATTGTGGCCAAAAATTCAACGCCCATCGTGATCGGATGGGGTGAAGGGGAAACCTTTATCGCTTCCGATATTCCGGCGCTGCTCGACTACACGCGCAAAGTCACGTTTCTCGAGGACGGGGAGCTCGGCGAAGTCACCCTCGGCTCGTGTCGTCTGTTCGACGCCAAGGGCAAGGTCGTTCACCGGCCGGTCAAGGAAATCACCTGGGACGCGGTCGCCGCGCAGAAGGGCGGTTTTCCGCACTTCATGCTGAAAGAAATCCACGACCAGCCGCGCGCGCTGGCGGATACCTTTCGCGGCCGCATCTCGCTCAAGGACGGGCAGGTATCGTTGGAAGATATTCACCTGAAAGCGCGGGAAGTGAAGCAAATCAAACGCATTCACTTGGTCGCCTGCGGTACCGCCTGGCACGCCTGTCTCGTCGGTAAGTTCATGCTCGAAGAGATCGCCGGCATTCCCGCCGAAGTCGATTACGGCTCGGAATTCCGTTACCGTGCTCCGTTGATGGATCCGAAATCCATCCTGCTCATGGTGAGCCAATCCGGCGAAACCGCCGACACGCTGGCGGCGACGGAAATCGCGCGGGGGAAGAAGGCCAAGATCCTCTCGATCTGCAACGTCATCGATTCCTCGATCCCGCGCAAGTCTCACGGCGTGCTCTACACTCACGCCGGCCCGGAGATCAGTGTGGCGAGCACCAAGGCTTTCACCACCCAGCTCACCGCGCTTTTTCTGCTGGCGGTGGCGCTCGGCAGGTTAAACGGCAAGTTGAAACAGACCGACGCGCGAAAATTGCTGCGCGATCTGATGCATCTGCCCCATTGGATCGAAGAGACACTTAAAATCGAGAGCAAAGTCAAAGAGCTGGCGCGGGAACTCATGCACTGCGGCGATTTTCTCTATCTCGGCCGCGGCGTTAATTATCCCATCGCCCTGGAAGGCGCGCTCAAACTAAAGGAAATTTCCTACATTCACGCCGAAGGTTATCCGGCCGGCGAGATGAAGCATGGCCCGATTGCGTTGATCGATGAAAAAATGCCCGTGGTCGTGCTCGCGCCCCGGGACCGCTACTTTGAAAAAACCATGGGCAACTTAAAAGAGGTCGAGGCGCGCGGCGGCAAAGTCATCGTGCTCACCGATGACAGCAAATCGGGCGGCGCGATCTCGGCCCACCGGGTATTGACGTTGCCGAAGGCGTCCCACTATCTCACGCCCATCGTGATGACGGTTCCGCTGCAGTTGCTCGCCTATTACATCGCGGTGCACCGCGGCACGGACGTCGACCAACCGCGCAATCTCGCTAAAAGCGTGACGGTGGAGTAATGGCCCTCTTCCAAGGAGGGTCGGCGCGATTTTCCCGAACCCTGAGATCGCTGCCGCTTTCGATGTTCTTTTTGATCTTGGTCGGCGGCAGCAACATAGCGATTCGCGCGGTCGCCAACGGGGTCGTCCAGATGGAGACTCCCCCTCACCTGTTGGGCCGGATGCTCAGTTTGTTTTTGATGGACAAAGGGTTCTGGTCCTTCGGCACGCTCTTGATCGGCGGCATCGCCCATGCGATCGGCACGCCCCACGCGATCGCCATTTCCGGCGCGATCTGCAGCGTCTTTGCGTCGGTCCTGCTCTATCAGCAGCGCCAACCCGGAGAGAATTTGGCGGCGGATAATCTAAAGCGTGACTTGGCGTAGTAGCCGGGCGGCATCCTCCGGCGTCACCGAGTTCATGTGTACGCCCGCACCCCACTCAAAACCGGCGGCTCGGGTAAGCTGCGGCAAAATCTCCATATGCCAGTGGTAAGATTTTGCCGCGGAGTCCTCGGCGGGCGCCGAATGGAGCAGATAGTTGAACGGGGCGTTGTCGAAAAGACGGTTGAGCTTCAAGATAAATTCACGCAGGATTTGGCCGTAGGCGAAGAGATCTTGATCGGAAGTTTCCTCGAACGCCGCCGCGTGATGCCGCGGCAGAATCCAGGTTTCAAAACCGAAACGCGGCGCGAACGGGCAAAGCGCAACGAAGCGTTCAGACTGCGCCACAAGCCGCTCGCCATGCTCCAACTCCCGCCGGTTGATGTCGCAATAGATGCACCGGCCGGTCGCGCCGAAGTGTTTGTTTGCACCGTCCATTTCATCGGCGGCTTGCCTGGGGACTTCCGGCAGGGCGATCAGCTGGGAGTGGACATGTTCCACGGTGGCGCCGGCGCGGTCGCCTTGGTTCTTGTAGATCAGTAGGTAACGCCAGCGCCGGTCGTTTTTCAGCGCGCGCAGGCGCTCCCGGTAGGCGCGCAAGATATTGACAAACTGCGCCGCATCGAGCGCGCCCATGTTGACCGCGTGGTCGGGACTCTCGATGATCACCTCATGCACGCCGAAACCGTTCCGCCACCGATAAAAGCCGTCGCTTCGATTCGTCCACTCTCCGCCATCTTCCAGCGCCGGATATTTGTTGGTAACGACGCGCACCCGCCAGGCCGGCGTGTCCGCTCCCCGGTTCGAGTCCCGCTGCGCCCAGACTTCCGGCGGTGTCATGGCTTCGTGACCGGCGCAAAACGGGCAAGGTCCGGAGCTTGCCGCACCGTTCGCGGCCACGATCTGCCGGGGTCTCGCGGCTCTTTCCGAGGCGATGATGACCCAGCGGCCGGTGACGGGATCTTGTCTGAACTCAGGCATGGCAGTGCGAGGGCAGAGGTGGCGAGCCCGCTCAGGTGGCCGCGCCGATATTCGCATCGAACCCCTTGGCCAGTAAATAAAGCTCAGAAGATCCCTGGCGAGTCGCCTCTGGTCGAGTTCGCTGCACGGAAGAGAAACATTTTTTCAATTCCAGCGTAAACGCCTGCAGTTCATCGCTGATGAAACTCTTCACCAGCAGAGCGCCGCCGCGACGCAACAACCCTGTGGCTGCCGCCAATGCGGCTCGATTGAGCTCCAGGCAACGGGCCGTATCGGCGTCGCGGATGCCGCTTAGCTTCGGCGCTAAGTCAGACAGCACGCAGTGAGCCGGCCCGCCGAACAGCTCGTTAATTTTTTCCTGAGTTTCCGCCTCGGTGATGTCGCCCTGGAGCAGAAGGATGTTGGGCCCCCGAAAGGTCTCGATCGGTTGAAGATCGACGCCGATCACTTTGCCGGCCGGACCCACGATCTCGGCTGCGACTTGGAGCCAGCCGCCCGGCGCTGCGCCTAGATCAACGACAAAATCACCCGGTTTCATGACGCGAAAGCGCCGCTGCAGTTCGAGCAGCTTATAGGCCGCGCGAGAGCGATAGCCTTCCTGCTTGGCCTTTTTAAAATAATGGTCGTGCGGTTTATAGGTCATTGGAATGGCGTTAGAGCAACCGGACGGGAAAAAAAAGGCCCGGCCTATAGAACAGGCCGGGCCTTCGAAGACTCGAGACAATATAATATTTAGCGGGCTTTGACTTGAAATTCGACCCGACGGTTCACGGCGCGTGCCCAGTCCGTTTCCTGGCCAAGCAACGGCTTGCCCTCGCCAAGACTTGCCGCAGACATGCGCTCGGGATCCACGCCTTGAGCGGCCAGTTCTTTCATGACCGTCCGGGCCCGGCGCAGACCGAGTCTCTGGTTGTACTCGTCGCTGCCGGCGTTGTCTGCGTGGCCCTCGATGATGACCGTGAGGTCGGACTTCTCTTTGATCTTCTGCGCCGACATATAAACCTGGCCCTTGCCGAGATCAGTCATCTCCGCAGAATCAAAACGGAAGGCGACGGCCGGAAAAACAATCCGCTCGACCTCGACGATTTTGGGCACTTCTCGGGTGACGATCTTTTCGACCGGCACCTGTATGACAGTTACCCTTTCGGCCGCCGGTTCTTGGGCCGCCGTGGACCTGGCCGCGGGCGCCGGCTGGGGCTGCGTCTGACCGGCCGGAACTTTCCTTGCCGCCCCATAGCCATGTACGGGTTGGGGCTCGGATAACACCGGCGGATGCGGCCGGTGACCGAATAAGGCTTCCTGCGGTTCAGTCGCGCTCACCAGAAAATGGAATGGCCGAAAGATAATCCATTCCGTCAGGAAGGCGGCGGGGTATGCGAGATAAGCCGCGACCCTCAGCGGATGGGACTGGCTGTCGTCGTACTCGTCCCACTCTGCGAGACTTGGCTTTAACCCGAATGCGAGCCACATGGTCAAAAGCAAAATCATCAGCCGGAAGGTCTTCATGTTAGTCCTCCTGTTTGGGGA
>Ga0214473_10009768_pt1 | contig 11326 bp, 9 predicted proteins | sample RVTome_7_FD_203509 | JGI IMG/M metagenome (GOLD analysis project Ga0214473, IMG submission 203509) | Soil microbial communities from uranium-contaminated site in the Upper Colorado River Basin, Wyoming, United States - RVT98D197 | ecosystem: Environmental > Terrestrial > Soil > Contaminated >...
ATAGCCGCCCGAGCCGTCGGCGAGGAGCACGGTGACATCGTCCGTGCCGCCGTTCGGCACGATCAGATCCAATAGCCCATCTTCGTCGACGTCGGCAACGGCCGCTGCGCGAGGAGCGGCCCCCATGGCAAGGCTCGTCCGAGAGCTCTCGGTCAGGGCGCCGGCGCCGTCCGCGAGGAACGTCAGCACCTCGTCACCGCTCGTCGCGATCAAATCGAGGTCTCCGTCGCCGTCGAGGTCGCGCATGACGATGTACCCGGCGCCGGGCATGCGTGTCGGCGCGCTGAAGCGGCCCGTGCCATCCCCGATGAGCAGACCCGAGGGATCGAACCCAACGGTGCCGTCGGTCAGGCCGACGGCCAGGTCGGGTGCTGCGTTGCCGTCGTAGTCGACGGCGGCGATGCTCGTGATCGTTCCTGTCCACGTGTCGAGCGGGCTCGGCAAACTCCGCGTCCCGTTGGAGAGGAAGGCGTGGACCCACCCGTCCCGCGAGGAGGTCACCAGATCGACACGGCCATCGAGGTCGAGGTCCACCGGCTCGACGTCGTGCGTGTTCATGCCGGCGCTGAGCGTGACCATGCCCGTGAGCGCACCCGTGCCGGTGCCGAAGAAGACCCGTACGTCATCCCCCGTGGCGACCGCGACGTCGACCTCGCCATCGACGTCGAAGTCGGCGCAAGCGGCGTGTCCAGGCGTCGTGGGCGTGGTGATCGGGCTCGTGGGTGCGCCGAAGCCGCGAGCGCCGTCGCCCAAGAGCAGGGCGACTCGCCTCGTGGAGGTCGTACCGTTGGTGACGGCCAGGTCGAGGTTCGTGTCGCCGTTGAAGTGGCCTGCACACAAGCCGCTCGGGCCGTCGCCTGCAGGGAAGCTCGTCCGGGACGGGAACGCGGCGGTACCGTCGCCCCAGCTCACGCGGATCGTGTCGTCGCCCCAGCTCGCGTACGCGATGTCGAGGTTGCCGTCGCGATCGAAGTCCTCGACGACGATGTCCCGCGTGTTGTCGCCGGGATGGGCGGGGAGCGCGGTCAAGGCGCCACTGCCGTCGCCAGCGAGCTGGAGCAGGCTGTCGCCGTTGTAGTTCGTGGCGAGCACGTCGAGGTGCGTGTCCTCGTCGACATCGGCGATGAGCACGGCCCACGGCTGGGCGAGGACCGGGTACGTCACGGCCGGTGCCCAACCGCCTGTGCCGTCGGACAGGAGCACGTACATGACGTTGACCCCGGTCGTGGCGGTCAGCACGACGATGTCGAGGTCACCGTCCTCGTTGAGGTCACCGCCATCGATGGAGCGGACGGCCTCCACGACGTCGAAGATCGGGCCGCCAGGAAAACCACCAGGCGAGCCCGCGGCCGTGCATGTGCGGCCGTCGCCCCGGTAGCCGGGGCGGCAGGCGCAGGTGAATCCACCGAGTGTGTTCGTGCACAGGGCGTCGGCGTGGCAGTCGGCTCCCCCGCCCTCGCCCTGACACTCGTCGAAGTCGATACAGACCGAGGAGTCGCCCACGGGATCGTCCCAGCCCGCGGGACAGGTGCCGCAGGTGAAGCCTCCCGGGGTGTTGGTGCACGCGATCCGCGCGCAGGGAGCGCCCGTGCCCTCGCCCAGGCATTCATCGAGGTCCTCGCACACGCCCATGACCTCGACGTAGCCGTCCAGGCAGTCACCGCAGATGAAGCTCCCCGGCGTGTTGGTGCAGGCGACCAGGAGGCCGCAGTCGTCCAGGTCACGCGTGCACTCGTCGATATCGACGCATTCGCCTCCGGAGGGCTCGTAGCCGGGGTCGCAAGACGGGGAGCCATCCATCGGAACGTCGCCATCGCGCGGGCTGCCGTCTCCTCCACCGGCGTCGTTCATTTCGCCCGCATCCACTCCTCGAGCATCGAACCCCGAGTCCACGGGCCGGTCCGAGTCATCACCACCGCAGGCACCCATCGTGATGCCCAAGAGAACCGAGAGGATCAGGATGCGGTGATTCGCCATCGTCCGGACGCTAGCACAGTTGATCGGGTGGCCGGATTCGGCTCGAGGCCCGCTCGCCGTGCGGGTCGGGCACGGGGACCGGGGTCGGCTTGACACCCCCAGGGGCACCTCATAGCGTCTTGTCGAGCACACCACTTGGCCGTCGAACCCCGCACGCAGCCCGAGCTCACGTTCCGCGGTCGCAAGATCCTCTACGCGCTCATCGCCGAATACGTCGCGACCGGGGAGCCCGTCGGGTCGAGGCGCCTCTCGCGTCGGTACGGTCTGGCCCTCTCGCCCGCTTCGATCCGGAACGTCCTGGCCGACCTCGAGGAGATGGGCCTGCTCTGCCAGCCCCACACGAGCGCAGGACGGATCCCCACCGAGCAGGGCTTCCGGCTCTTCGTGGACGCCCTCGTCCAGATGCGGCAGGTCACGGTCGAGGACCGGGCGTCGATCCTCAAACGGCTTGGGGAGCTCAGGCCGGGCGAGGACGACGTCATGCGGGAGACGGGGGTGCTGTTGTCGTCACTGACCGGCGCCGCGGTGGTCATCAGCGCGCCTCGCCCCGGTGAGGAGCCCCTCGCGCGCATTCGTTTCGTCCCGATCCGGGCAGGCCAGGTTCTGGCCGTGCTCGTGAGCCGGTCCGGGGCGGTTCAGAACCGCATCGTCCAAATCGGCGAGGACCTCGCGAGCAGCGAGATCGAGCGCATCCACAACTACCTGGAGGAGCGCGTGGACGGTCGGTCGCTGACCGCCGTTCGCGAGAGCCTGGCCGCGGAGATGGCGACCGAGCGGGGACGCTACGACGCGCTCGTCATCCGGACACGCACCATGGTCGACGCTGCGGCCGAGGGACAGGATCAGCCCGTCGTGGTCGTGGAAGGCCAGGAGACGCTCTTCGACCGGCCGGAGTTCGCGGATGTGGAGAAGATCAGGGCCTATCTGCGCACTTTTCAGGATCGCGAGCAGCTGCTCGAGCTCCTCGACCGCACGCTCTCGGCCGGGGGAGTGCAGGTACTGATCGGCTCCGAGGCGAATATCGAGGCCGTGCAGGACATCAGCGTGGTCTCGACCCGGTTTGGGCATGCGCGCGGGCGCACGGGAGCGCTGGGCGTGATCGGCCCGACCCGCATGGACTACGGCAAGGTGGTTCCCCTCGTGGAGTTCACGGCGCAGGCGATGGGGCGGCTCTTGGACGGTGACGACGACGAGGACGCGGGCCCGGAGGACTGAGGCGACCGGCCTGCCCTCGGATGCGTCGTTTGGTTGTGCCTTCAGGCACCCTCGGACTATCCTGTCATCGGGACGATTCCGTCGTCTGGACCACACTCCCGCCCGCGGAGGGCAACCGAGGGGACGTGAGCAGCGAATCCGAGGGAAGCAACGACGACGCGGGCACGGCCGAAGCAACCACGGCTGACGAGGTGACGGCCACCCCCGGTGGAAACGGAGGGTCCGGGGCCGAGCCGCCTGCCGCCGCCTCGGAGGCCGCCGGCGAGCAGCCTTCGGAGCCCACGCCGGAGGCGCCGGCGGAGCCCACCATCGAGGGGCTCACTGCGGAACGGAATCGCATCCGAGACCGGCTCCTCCGAACAGCGGCCGACTTCGACAACTTCCGCAAGCGCACGCGGCGCGACCTCGAGGAGGCGGAGCGTCGGGCGCATGAACAGGTCCTCGTCGAGCTGCTCCCCCTCATCGACAACCTCGAGCGAGCCGATGCGGCGGCAGCCGCGGCCACGGACGCCGCGGGTGTGGCCGAGGGCGTCCGGATGGTACTCAAGCAGTTCGAGGAGCTCTGTGCGCGGCTGGGCATCGAACGCATCAAGAGCGTCGGTGAGAGATTCGACCCGAGCCTGCACGACGCGCTGCAGCAGCTCACCACCACGGACCAGCCGCCTGGCACCATCGTGGCCGAGGTGTCCCCTGGATACACGAGGGCGGGGCGCCTGCTGCGCGCCGCCGCGGTCGTCGTGGCTCGACCACCAGCGCCTGACGAAGTGAGCTGACTGACGGTAACGCATGGGCAAGGTCATCGGCATCGACCTCGGGACGACCAACTCCTGCGTGGCTTTCGTCGACGACGGCGAGCCCATCGTGATCCCGAACGCGATCGGAAGCCGCACGACTCCGAGCGTCATCGGATTCAGCAAGGAGGGGGAGCGCCGGCTGGGCGTCGCGGCGAAGCGCCAGGCGGTGACCAACCCGGAGAGCACCGTCTTCGCGGTGAAGCGGCTCATGGGTCGCAGGTTCGACAGCGACATCGTCCGCCTTCATGCCAAGTCCGTTCCCTACCGGGTCGTACCGGCCATGAACGGTGACGCATGGGTTCAGGTCAACGACAAGGAATACTCGCCTCCCGAGATCTCAGCGATGGTCTTGGCCGACATGAGAGCCGTGGCCGAGAGCTACCTCGGCGAACCGGTCACGGAGGCCGTCGTCACGGTCCCGGCGTATTTCGACGACGCCCAGCGGCAAGCGACGAAGGACGCGGGTCGGATCGCCGGGCTCGACGTGAAGCGGATCATCAACGAGCCCACGGCCGCGGCCATCGCCTACGGGTTTGGCCACCAGGAGGGCGAGCGCATCGCCGTTTACGATCTGGGTGGGGGCACCTTCGACATCTCGATCCTCGAGATCTCCAAGGGTGTCTTCAGCGTCAAGTCCACCTCCGGCGACACCTACCTGGGCGGCGAGGACTTCGACAACGCCCTGGTGCAACACTTCGTCACCGTGTTCGAGAAGGAGACCGGGATCGACCTGGCGAAGGATCGGGTTGCCCTGCAGCGCTTGAAGGAGCAGGCCGAGAAGGCGAAACACGAGCTGTCCACGGCCCTGGACACGGAGGTGAATCTGCCGTTCATCGCGGCGGATGCGACCGGGCCCAAGCACCTGGTGATGACCATACGGCGCAGCGACTTCGAGCAGATGGTGGGGCCGCTGGTCGACCGTACCCTGGGACCCTGTCAGCAGGCCCTGGACGACGCCGGGGTCAAGGCTTCCTCCATAGACCAGGTGCTGCTCGTGGGGGGACAAACGCGCATGCCCCTCGTCCAGAAGCGCGTCACTGAGTTCTTCGGCAGGGCGCCTCACAAGGGCGTGAACCCCGACGAGGTGGTGGCCGCGGGGGCTGCGCTCCAGGGCGCGGCGCTGAGCGGCGAGGTGGACGAGGTCCTCCTGTTGGACGTCACGCCGCTGAGCCTGGGTGTCGAAACGGGCGGAGGTGTCTTCTTCAAGCTCATCGAGCGCAACACGACGATACCGACGCGGCGGGGCGAGATCTTCACGACGAGCGTGGACAACCAGTCTTTCGTTCCGATCCACGTGCTGCAGGGCGAGCGCGAAATGGCCGCCGACAACAAGACGCTCGCGAAGTTCGAGCTGTCCCCCATTCCGCCCGCACCCCGGGGAGTGCCGCAAGTCGAAGTGACGTTCGACATCGACGCCAATGGGATCGTGAACGTCGCGGCGAAAGACTTGGGCACGGGCAAGGAGCAGACGGTGCGGGTCGTGGCCACAGGCGGTCTCTCGCAGAGCCAGATCGACGAGATCGTCACCGAGGCGGCGCAGTACCAGCAGAGCGACTTGAAGCGCAAGGAGCTGGCCGAGCTCAAGAACAGCGCCGAAGCCCTGCTGTATACGAGCGAGCGGGCCGTGACCGAGTGCGCGGAGTTCGTCGACGGCGCGATCATCGAAGAGGTGAAGACGGACATCACGGCGCTCAGGACGCTGATCGACGGGGCGGGCGACGCCCTGGCGATCAAAGAAGCCCTGCAACAGCTCGAGCTGAGCGCCTATCGCATCGCCGAGTCGATGTACGAATCACCGGCGAGCTGACCAGGCGCCGGCGCCCGGTCACGCGTGGGCCGGGCCGCCGCGCGTATCGCCGGGTGTCTGGCCCATGTGCACGAGCACATGGAAGAGCAGGCCTGCCACCGCGGCCGCGAGCCAGGGTTCCACTTCCTCCACGAGATCACCCGGGATCGCGGACGCGGCCAGCACGCCCGCGGTGGTCGCCACACCGAGGATCGTTGCGCGAGCGAGCGCGCTACGGAGCCCGCGTGACGCGAAGAACCCCAGCACCAGGACGGCGACGACTGGGACGCCGTGCAGCACGAGGGCGAGCACGACGTCGAGGTGGACGCGGTCGTGGGCGTAGGCCCACAGGCCCACGCCGTCTCCGAACTGGTGCACGAGGACGCCCGCGAACCCGAGCTCCATGACGAGACGGTGTGGACCGTGATCGTGGGCGTGGACGAGCCGTGAGGAGCCCAAACGCTCGAGGAGGTGGGGCCCGAGGAACGTCGCGAGAAACACTGGCAAGAACCAGAAACCGACGCCGGAGAAGGCCTGGGGCACCAGGCTCACGACGACCACGAGCAGGCAGGTCCCGATGGCGATCCATCGGACGGGCCCGAGGGCACGCCCGCTGAGCCCCGGAATCAGCGCTACGAGCGTCCCGAGACCGACGGAGCCCAAGGCGAGAATCAGGGGCAGCAGCACGAGCGACGACCTAGTAGGACGGCGGGACTGGTCTGTCAACGGCGGGATAGCGGCGGGGAAGCCCGTGAGCGTACGCTCGGCCCATGTCCATGGAGGAGGCCCTGATCACGCATCGGGGAGGGTGCCATTGCGGAGCGGTGCGCTTCGAGGTGGACGCGCCCTCGACGCTGCGCATCCTGTCGTGTAACTGCTCGCGCTGCAGACAGCTCGGCTACGAGCACCTGATCGTGCCCGAAGACCGCTTCAGGCTGCAAAAGGGGAGGGACCACCTCACTGCGTACACATTCAACACGGGCGTGGCTCGCCACCTGTTCTGCGCGACCTGCGGGGTGCAGTCGTTCTACGTCCCCCGATCCCGTCCAGACGGCTACAGCATCAACGCACGCTGCCTGGACGAAGGGACCGTGATCGCGAAACACGTGGAGAGCTTTGACGGTCAGCGCTGGGAAGAGAGCGCGGCGGCCCTCACGCCGCTGCCCGACCGGGGATGATGGCTCACAAGCTCGTGCCGAGGAGCACGGGCTCGGGCTCGAGGAGCACGCCGAACCGTTCGCGCACCGTGTCCCGCACGTAGCGCGCGAGATCGATGAGCTCGGAGGTCGTGCCGCCTCCGTGGTGCACCAGCGCCAGTGCGTGACGCGGCGATACGCCCACGTGCCCACGCCGCAGGCCCTTGCGGATCCCGGCGCGCTCGATGAGCCAGCCGGCCGCGAGCTTGCTGCGCCCGGCTCCTGCGGCGTATCGGGGCACTTCGGAGGCTTGGCTCACGATGCCCTCACGGAGGGCCACGGCCACGACCTCGTCGGCCTGTGAAGCGGGGAGCACCGGATTGGTGAAGAAGGAGCCGGCCGAGCGCCTGAGCGGATCGGTGGGATCGAGGACCATGCCCTTGGCTCGGCGTAGCGAGAGCACCGCGTCGCGAACGCGTCCGAGGGAGAGTGAGGGCTCTTGGTCGAGCGCGCGCTGGAGCTCTGGGTAGCGGATGGCGGGCGCGCCTCCGGGCCGAAGGGCGAAGGTCACGGACAGGACGACCCATCGGTGCGGCTCCCGCCTGAAGGCGCTGTCGCGGTAGCTGAGCTCGCATGCGCTCGCGGGCAGGTCCTGCACCGCTCGCGTCGTGCGATCGAAGACGCGAACGGAGCGGAGCGTGTCCGAGACCTCCTGTCCGTACGCTCCGATGTTCTGTATCGGACTGGCGCCCGCGAGCCCGGGGATGCCGGACAGACATTCGAGCCCGGCCAAACCCCGCTCGACGCTCCGCGACACGAGATCGTCCCAGGGCTCGCCCGCAGCCGCGGTGAGGAGCACCTCGGGGCTCGAGGGCTCCCATCGCAGACCACGCTGGCCAGCGCGGATCACGAGCCCGCCGTAGCCCGCATCGGAAACGACGAGGTTCGACCCGCCGCCCAGCAGGTGCACCGGGAGCCCGCGGGTCTCGGCCCAGCGCAGCGACTCGATGACCGAGTCTTCATCGCGGGCCTCGATGAAGAAGCGCGCGGGCCCGCCCAGCTCGAAGGTCGTGAGCGGGGCGAGGGGAACGTCGTGCTCGATGGGCAGGTCCACGGTGTGCCGGAGCGTAGCAGCAGTGGGCCACCGGTTGGCGGCCCGTGGGCGGCCGATCAGGAAGCGATCCGCTCGGCTCCACCGACGTAGGGGCGCAGGGCCTCGGGGATCAGGACGCTTCCGTCGCGCTGCTGGAGCTGCTCGAGGATCGCCACGAGGGTGCGCCCGATGGCGAGGCCGGAGCCGTTGAGAGTGTGGGCGAGCTCGGGCTTGCCCTTGGGCGCGGCGCGAAAGCGGATGCGCGCGCGGCGTGCCTGGAAGTCGCCGAACCAGCTGCAGCTCGAGATCTCGCGGTAGGCCTGCTGCCCGGGGAGCCACACCTCGAGGTCGTAGGTCTTGCGGGAGGCGAAGCCCAGGTCGGCGGTGCAGAGCTCGACGACGCGGTAGTGCAGGCCGAGGCGGCGGAGGATCGCTTCGGCGTGGCCCACGAGGAGCTCGAGCTCGGTCAGGGCCTGCTCGGGCCGGCAGAAACGCACGAGCTCGACCTTGTCGAACTGGTGCTGCCGGATGAGCCCGCGCGTGTCCTTGCCGTAGCTGCCGGCTTCGCTGCGGAAACACGCCGTGTAGGCGGTGTATGCGAGCGGGAGGGCTTCGCCGTCGAGAATCTCGTCGGCGTGCATGTTCGTGACGGGCACCTCGGCCGTGGGCACGAGGTAGAGGTCATAGCTGCCGGCCTCGTTGTTCTGCTCCCACTGCTCGTCCTTGGCGATGCGAAACGCGTCCTTCGCGAACTTCGGCAGCTGGCCCGTGCCGCGCATGGCCGTGTCCTTCACGAGCACCGGACACCACAGCTCCGTGTAGCCGTGCTCGTCGACGTGCATGTCGAGCATGAGCTGGATGAGCCCGCGCTCGAGCCGAGCGCCGAGGCCACGGTGTACGGTGAAGCGCGCACCGCTGATCTTGGCGCCGCGCTCGAAGTCGAGGATCCCGAGGGCCGTGCCCACATCGACGTGGTCCTTAGGCTCGAAGTCGAAGGCGGGCGGCTCTCCTATGACACGCACGACGCGGTTGGCCGACTCGTCGCGCCCGTCCGGGGTGCTCTCGTGGGGGAAGTTGGGCAGGGAGAGCAGGACGTCCTCGAGGCCCGTCTCGAGGTCGGTGAGACCTTGCTCGAGCTCCTTGATGCGCTCGCCCACGGCCTTCATCTCCTCGCGCGTGCGCGCGAACTCCTCGGAGGCCTTGTCGGCCTTGCCCATGCGCTTGCTGACCTCGTTGCGTTGCGCGCGCAGGGTCTCCGCCTCCTGGATGACTCGCCTGCGCTCGGCGGCCCCCGTGGCGAGGCGGTCGAGGGTGGGGGCGTCGTCGAAGCCGCGGCGGGCGAGGGCAGCCCGGGTCGCGTCGAGATTCTCTGTGACGTACCGGAGGTCGAGCATGGCCGGGGGATACACCAGCGGGGCGCGGCCGGCCAGCCGACATGAAGGGCCAGGCCCCGGGGTTGCGCCCGCGGGGTGTGGCCGAATATACCGGCGAGGTCCGGTCACGACGCCCGGACGGATCCCCACCATGAGCCTGACCCCCGGTGCCCGCGCCCTCGTTCGACTCGCCGTGCTGCTGCTCCTGGCCGCGGCGGCGGCGGGCGTGTGGGAGATCCTGGCGTCGCAGGCTCCCTCCTCCGACTATCACGTGGGCGTCCTGCCGGGGCCCGTGGCCCAGCTGCGCACGACCTCGACGTTGTTCGCGCTGGTGCTGCTCGCGGGTGCCTGGCTCATGCCCTGGATCGGGCGTGGGCGCGATCCGTGGGTGCTGATCGCGGCGGTCCACGTGGGCGCGATCATCACGATCGGCGCCATGACCTACGGGGCCACGACGGGCATGTACGGCATGCAGATCGATGACGTGCGGCCCCAGTCGGAGATGCTGTTCTGGGTGCGGTCGACGGGGCAGCTGCTCCTGGTCGGGTGCCTTCTGGACTTCGCTCGGCGCGTCATGCTGCGCGGCCCGCGCGCCGCGCGACCGGGCGCGAGCGGCGATGCCGCATCAGACCGCGCGGACGGCGACGGGCAGGGGCGGAACGAAGCGGTCGTACATGTCGAGCCCGGCGATGAGCAGGCCGTAGCCCAGGAGCACGGCGGTCAGGGGGAATAGCCCCACCTGGGCGACGCCCCAGCCGCACAGCGCTGCCGAGCAGGCGAGGACCGTGAGCCAGCGGGGGCTCGGCGCGGTCGGCTCGGGGCGCGCGGCGCGGAGCTCGAGGAGCGCGATCATGGCGGTCACGCGCGGGTCCTCGGGGAGGGGAGGACGGGCGGGGCCGCGGAGATCGTGCAGGGGTATGGCGCAGCGTGGGCAAGTGCCCGCGTAGGCATAGGAGTCGTCGCAGCGGGGGCACTCGTGGCGGAAGCGCGGGCGGCGGGGCGGCGGCGGCGGATGGGAGGAGCGGCGGCGCCGGGAGCGCACGCGGCCGAGGGCGATGTCGCGGGCGTGCAGGGCCCGCTTGAATTCCTCCTCGGCGTGGGGATCGGGGTTGCGATCGGGGTGAAGGCGCTTGGCCGCGGTCCGGAAGGCGGCGTGGATCTGCGCGTGGCTGGCGTCGGGCGGAAGGCCCAGGGCGGAATAGGCGTCGATGCGTTTCACAGTCCTCCCCTGCGGAGCGTCGCCCGCCGGTGATCGACAGCGCTTGCGCCCGAATGTTTCACGGGGACACGCTCCCTGTCGCCAAAGCACTGATATCATGCAGAAAACAGACCGTCTCGTAACTGCGCTCGGAGTGGGATGGGGCGCCCACGCGGCGCGCCAAGGTCAGTGCACGACGCGTGAGGGGGAGAGCATGCCGCTGCGGAAGAACGGCGGGACCGATTCGTCGCTGGGCTCGTAGGGCGGCTCGCCCTGAAACGCGACGTCGACGAAGCGGCCGTCGGCGCCGAGCTCCTCGAAGAGCAGCGCCTGCGTGTCGCCCCAGTACAGCGCGACGTGAATGGTGTCGCCGTCGACGACCGCCATGGGCCGCGTCCCGCTGATCACGTTGCCGCACTCCGGCTCGAAGTACGGCTCCGCCTGCGCGATCGTCGGCTCGCCGATGCGCTCCTCGGTGACCGCGTCGTGGAACGACGCGACCAGCATGACCGACTCCGGGTACCACAGCGTGACGAGCAGGCGCCCGTCGACGGGCGTCACGTCCACCGGCAAGTACTCCGGCTCGATCTCGGTCCAGCGCGTCGCCACGTCCGCGATCCACGCGCCCGTCCGCGCGAACGAAATCCGCGTCACGAAGAGCGGGTCATCCTCCGTGCCGACCGACGCGCTCGCGAAGCGCAGCGCGATGCCGCTCTCGGTCGTGATCGTCTGCACGTCGCCGAGCTCCGCATCC
>Ga0214473_10009769_pt1 | contig 11326 bp, 10 predicted proteins | sample RVTome_7_FD_203509 | JGI IMG/M metagenome (GOLD analysis project Ga0214473, IMG submission 203509) | Soil microbial communities from uranium-contaminated site in the Upper Colorado River Basin, Wyoming, United States - RVT98D197 | ecosystem: Environmental > Terrestrial > Soil > Contaminated >...
GGAGCAACTCCCGGCATGCCCAACTCTGTCGTGCGCGGAGAACCGGGCCAGTTGTCAATCGACTCGATCTGGATCGATCCATCCGTCCCCCAATGGGGCGACACCATTCGCGTTCGCAGTGCGCTCTCGAATAAGTCTTTCGGACCCGCCGCTGGATTCCGGCTCGACCTGTTCCGCGATTTGGACTTCGCTTCGCCGGGCGCTCAGCTTGTGCCCATCGGGCAGACGGAGATCCCCGAAGTGGCGGAGGGCGAATCCACGATCAGCGAATTCGCCTGGCCCGATGCGCCACCGGGAATTCATCGTCTTCACATCGTGCTCCGCGACGACGATGGTCTGCCCACCGACACATCGGCGCTGGTCACAACCATTCGCTTCTCCGTTCCGCTCATCATCATATCAGAGTACATGGCCGTTCCCGGTTCTTCGGGGCCGGGCGAATGGATCGAACTCTACAACGCCTCCGACATCCCGTTGTCCTTGCGCGGCGTAAAGATCGGCGACAGCAGCGGCATCGCCGGCCTGCCGTCGTTGCTTTCCAACTTCGATCCCGGAACATTCCTCATCGTCGCGCAAGACGAAGATCAGTTCAGGTCCTTCTACTCCGAGTTCGGCGGCGACGTGATCACGATTCCCGGTTGGCGCACCCTTAACGACACCGGCGACCGAATTCGCCTGATCGGCCCCGGCGATGAGATCATCGATTCGGTGACATTTGCTCTATCGTACGAGGGCAATCGCTCGACCGAAAGACGCCAGTTGATCGCAGAATTCGCGGACCCGCGAGACTGGGGGGTCTGCATCGATGCTCTCGGGGCTACGGCGGGAAGGGAGAACTCAATTCGCCGTTTCGGTCATGATCTGGCCATCGAAAGTGCCTGGTCTGCTCCTCCACCATATCTCTATGGTAGGCCGTTGCAAGCCGGAGCGAGGATTAGAAACGCCGGGTTCAGTACCGCTCCCCAAGCATCTCTGACCCTCTCATACTTCCCTTCCGAGATAGGTGAACGCGGACAAGTCATTCCAGCCCTGGGCCCCGGTGAGTCAGTTGATCTCGTTGACTTCTGGGAGAGCCCGACTCCGGGGCTGGGTCACCTTGCATTTCGATTACCGGCCGATGAGAACCAAACGAACAACTCAGCGGCTCTGACAATTCGATGTCTATTTACCGAGCCATCGATCATCGTCTCCGAGTACCTCGCCGATCCTGCGCCCACTGGGCCCGGAGAGTGGATAGAGGTGTTTAATGCATCCTACCATCCGATCGATTCCAGAGAACTCCAAGTTGGCGATTCTGTGGCGTTTGTGCCTTGGCGGTCGGGGCCGAGTCCACAACAGACTATCGTCGTGATGCCACCGGGAGCATTCTGGGTTCTGGCGGAAGATGCGACGGCTTTCGGCGCTTTCTATCCTGATTTTGCCGGAGTCGTTCTCCCAATTAAGGGATGGATATCTCTCAACAACGAAGGTGACAAGATACGGCTCGCTGGGACGTCCCGAGACCTCATTGACTCATTGACGTACACCACGGTCCACGGCGACAATCACTCAAGCGAGCGAGTTTCATTGTCCCGAACTCTTTCTTCCTCAGCCGACTGGACCATGTCTGTTGACCCATCCGGCGCCACTCCCGGACGTCCAAATTCAGTCAATGCCGCTGCCGCCGGCCAATTGCAAGTCGACGTCTCACCCAACCTCGTCTTCCGCTCAGTCGGACAGACCGCTCGCATCGACTATCGTCTCGAAATCGGAGAACGACTGACTTTGAAGTTCTTCGATCGTGCCGGACGGCTCGTGCGGACACTTGCCGATGATCTCCCCCGCGCGACGGGGTTTGTCGAATGGGATGGGACCGACGACGATGGATATGCTCTCCGCCCAGGACCATATGTCCTGTTGGCCAGATCGGAACCCACAGGATCCACAAAGAAGTTGGTGGTAGTGATCGCGCCATGAAGAGATCACGCAGCATCGTCGCCTTCCTTCTCTCCGTCTTTGCAACAGGCGGCGGAGCGGCTTGCGCCCAGGAGTATGAATTCGGCTCGGCGCTTTCACAGAGTGTAGCCGGAGTCGTCACGCTCCTGCCCTCATCCCCATCGGTCATGTCGTCACATCCTGCCGTGATGGCATTCGCGGCGGATCAAACCTCAATCGAGTTGTCATATCGCCAACTCTATGGCCTGAGCGAACTGGAGGACTTCGCCGCGCAAGCCCGATTTGGATATCGGGCTCTGACAGGCGGTCTCGCGGCCAATCGATTCGGAGAAGCAGGCCTCTATCAGGAGTACACCATCACTGGTGCAGGATCATGGCGGATCCGGCGAGATCTTTCCGTTGGGACAGCCCTCAAGTACAGAAGCGCCGAATTCGGCGATGGTCAGTCACGTTACGCCGGAGGAACTCTCGACCTGTCCGCCGCATACCGGGCGGTTCCATCGCTATTGTTCTCCGGATCGATCGGCGGTCTGACACTCGACCGTTTGTATGACGAGGACGACACCGATCCAATCCTCGAAGCCGGCGCGGCATGGTCCTCGCGATCCGAGGTAGCGATCGGGGCTATCTGGACACGCAGAGGCCCTGGTGATCACCGCTTTGCTCTGGGGCAAGTCCTCGCGCTGGGTCAAAACTTCGATTTCCTGGCCGGACTGCGTTTCGATCCTGTCCGCTACAACCTCGGCGGACGCGTTCTGTTGCGTGGCACATCGCTCATTTACACCTACTCCGGCCACCCCGACCTTGGCGGGACACACGCGTTCGGCTTCCAATGGAGCCGTTGAGAGAGAATTCCAATCGATTCAGCATGACCGGCTCTGTATCTTGAATTTCTTTATGACGGAACCGCAGATGCCATGACCCGACGCAATCTCGCCGAATTGGAAAAGCAGGTTCTGGCGCCGTATGCGGCCCACAGCGCGAGATCTCTGGGGCGTTTGCATCCGGAAGTCCCGCACCCCTACCGTACCGAATTCCAGCGTGACCGCGAACGCATCATCCATTCGGCCGCGTTTCGCCGCCTCGAATACAAGACGCAGGTATTCGTCAATCACGAAGGCGACAACTACCGCACACGTCTGACCCACACAATCGAAGTGGCCCAGATTGCGCGCTCTGTGGCGCGCGCCATGGCTCTCAACGAGGACCTTGCCGAGGCCGTTGCGCTGGCGCACGACCTCGGCCACACACCATTCGGCCATGCCGGCGAAGACGCTCTGGCTGCGAAGATGGCCGATGATGGCGGTTTCTCGCACAACCGGCAATCGTTGCGCGTGGTCGACGTCCTGGAAGAGCGCTACCCGGATTACGCCGGATTGAATCTGTCATTCGAAGTGAGAGAGGGGATCGTCAAACATGAGACCGTTTACGATCGTCCCGAACCCGAACTGGTCGAATTCCATCCCGAATGGAAGCCGACTCTCGAAGCGCAACTTGTGAACTTCGCCGATGAGATTGCCTACAATTCCCACGATCTCGATGATGGTCTCCGCGCTGACATGTTCTCTTGGGACGATCTGGCAGGGATACCGCTCTGGCAGGAACTCAATGACGAGTCACAAAGGCGGCATTCCGGCATCGACAGCCGTCTGCGCCGTCATCACATTGTGCGGCTCCTCATCAACCGCCAAGTCACCGACCTCGTCGATCATGCCCATGAGCAGCTCGAATCTCATAATATCTGCACTCTCGAGGATGTGCGCGCCGCAAAGATCGTCTTCATGACCTTCTCGCCCGAATTTCAGGCGAAGATCAATCCTCTCAAGGCCTTTCTCCTCGAACGACTTTATCGGCATTACCGTCTGATGCGCATGAAGCTGAAGGCCGAGAGGATGATTCACGCACTCTTCGATGCGTATGTCTCCGAGCCGAGGCAGCTGGCCCCTCAATATCTCGCCAAGATCGAGGGCGCGGGTGGCGGCGACCCGGCCCTCATTCGCCAGGTCGTTTGTGACTACATCGCCGGCATGACCGATCGGTATGCGATGCTCGAACATCGCAAGCTCTTCGATCCGTCCGAAAAAGTCTGATACCCCTCGGCATCTGTCCCGCAGAATCACTGCAGACCGTTGCACAGTGAAATGGGCCGTTTGCCCGTCCGCGAGCGCAAGACGCAACGCATTTGGCGCCGGAAGGCCGTCTGTCTTCCCGGATTTGGGGGATATCCCGATGGCACCCGCTTTGCATGGCTTGTGCATGGGGCTCACCCGCGAACCTCCTGGAGAGATAATGCGATGCTACTTTTCCTCTGATAAGTCCGGGCCTCCCGATCAAACTGGTCCCGGCTTCGTGTCGTTCGTCATTCCCGAACTCAAGATCACCTTTCGTGCCCGCTACAACGGCACTGCGGCTGCCTGTGAATATGCCGGCCTTCTCGCTCTACTGGAATTTGTCGAGATCAACCCCATGGTCTTCGAAGGGAAGGTCCTTGAGGTGTTCGGCGATTCCTTCGATGTCGTCAATCAGGTCAACGACCGCCTTTCCTGTCGAGCGGACCTCGCAGACTATCGCCGTCTCGCGCTCTTGATGCGCGAACGCATTCCCTACACCATCGACTGGATCCCTCCGGCAGAAAATCCCGCCGGACCGCGATCATTTTCGCTCTAATTTTTCCCCGACCACCCCGACACCCTCACGCTCCTTGACTCCGGCTTAGCGCTTGGACTGACCCGTGTGCGTAGGTTATGTTGTGCGTGTCCGAACCACGGGCATTGGGCTCGCAACACGACATCGCCATGGGTTTCTCCGAGGATCGCGCGCAAGGCAAGTTCGGCCCCTACTACCTGCTGGTGGCCGAGAATCCCTATGTGCTCTGGGACGCTTCCGAACATTGGAAGAGCGTCTGGAAGGCGGCGGGAGGTGGGACCGCGCGTGTCCAGATCTTCACCGCGCCCCAAGTCGACTTCGACCAACTCCTCGGCGCCGGGGCCACAGTGCCGATGTTCGAGACGATTCAGCCGGTCATGATCCGCGATGTCGGAAAGTTCAATGGCAAGAAGCAGGACGAATTTCTGCGCATCATCAAACGGTCATCCGTATCGACAAAATGGCTGCTCACCTCCGAGGACATCGACAAACGAACGTCCTTCTACAAAGCGCTGGCCGGTCTCGGTCCCGTCGAGGTGTTCCCCAAGATTTACCCGGATAAGATCGGCGGCTGGGTCCAACACATCGCCCGCGATTTCGAGGCAGCCCTTTCACCTTCTGCCGTTGAGTTAATCGCCTCCGTCCACGGCGGTGACTTCTTCGGCGTGCGCCAGACGGTGGAACGGGCAACCCTCTACATCGGGCGCAAGAGACGCATTGAGGTCGCCGATGTCGAAATAGTCTTGGCGGGGGAGGGGGAGTACGATGTCTTCCAACTTCTCGAGGCGGCCTCGCGCAGCGACTTCGCCCGTTCGCTATCCATCGCGAAGGCCCTAGCGGCGGCGAGCGATATTCGCTATGACGCGACAATTTGGCTGGGCATGATTCATGGACAGTGTTTGCGCTTCCTCCAATTGGTCGAGCTCGCAATCAAGAGCAACGAACAGATCGCTCAGATCATGCATCTGCACCCATTTCTGATCTCAAAGCTGCGATCTCAAGCAACGGGATTTGGCTACGACGGACTCGTGCATGCAGTCCAAGCCGCATTCGAAACCGACTGGCTGATAAAGACTTCCACGCTTCCGGCTCATACTGCCTGGGAGTTGTTCGTCTGGCGAATCTCACAGGGCAAGAAGCGCCTTGCGGCTCCCCTCTACGATCTCGAATCCCCGCGAGTCAGGGAATAGGCGCCCCGATTGTCGGTATCCTCTATGGGCACGGGCGGAGATAAGGAGTATGGAAGTCTGCCCGAGCCGGAATTGATCCGGATGGCCCAAGCAGGGGACCGTCGGGCTTACGACGCTCTTGTGCGGATCTACCAACGGCAGGTTTACCGATGGGCATTCCATGTCGTTCGTACACATGATCTTGCCGACGAGGTCGCTCAGGACGTCTTCGTACGGACCTACCAAGCCATCGACCGCATTGATCCTGAGCGGCCGCTCGGCGCCTGGCTTTGCCGGAGCGCGATCAATGTCGCGCTTAACATCCTGCGCAAGCAGCAGTTCCGAACTCAATGGGCCCAGGAAAACCGTCCTGATCCCACCGACTACGAGAGGGAATCAGGACAACCTGACGCCGGGTTCCGTCGTCGGAGAGTCCTGCAACGGCTTGAGGCCGCGATAGATGCGCTGCCGCCGTTGTACAGGACAATCATACTCCTGCGGCTGAGAGATGACATGAGTTATGACCAAATCTCCAAGGTACTGGGTATTTCGATGGGGACGGTGATGTCGCGCCTGGCACGCGCCCGGCGACGCCTCAAGGATTCATTGGGCAACATGATTGATGATTTGCGGGAATAATTGATTGAGCCGATGGTAACAGAGCGGGGCAGGGTACCGGCCAATGTGCCGGGATTTTGAAAGGCCTGACTGATGAACTGTCGAAATCTTGAGAAATGGGTCTGGCAGGAGGGGGCTGGAAACCTCCCCGCTGCCGCTGTCAAGCACGCCTCGGGATGCTCGGATTGCCGGGCGTTGATCGAACATGTACGACTCTTGGATCGCTCCGTCGGATCGAGTCTGGTCCCCGAGCCCGGTGATGCCTATTGGGATGCGATGTGTGAACGCATCGCCCACGGCCTCGACCATCCTGCTGACCGAGTGATCGAACTGGTGCCATACATTCCTGCGTGGCGGCGTCTCGTGGCACGGGTCTGGGCGCCCACAGTGGCTGTCGCGCTTCTGGCGGTTTTGGCCAGCCAACGCACCTTGGTGACAACTCCTGTGCGTGTCTTGGATCAGGATGAACTTGGCGAACGGATGGCAGCCCTCTCGTCGCCTGGGCCGACGGCAAAAAGCGAATCAGATCGTCTTGCCGAGACGAATCCTGCGACCGATTCCCGGCGCTCCGGGGTGGGGCCTTCGCTTGAGCAACTCACGACACCCACTGAATGGAGTGGCGCGCGGATCATGCCGACGGAAGCTGCGCGGATCGCGCAGTCTGAGGGCGACGAAGCCGCATCACCCACCAGCGGGCAGCCGACGATACCGGAGTCCCAGCAGTCTTTGGCCCGTCGCGACCAAACGCCGGAAGGTGAAAGTGATGAGGTCTGGCCGCAGCGGCAGGTCACGATCATGGGGGAGATTGACTCGAACGCTCCCAGCAAGCCGCTCACAGATGACCGACGTCTTGCCGAGCAGGCCCCCTTCGGCGCCTACGAGCGTCAGATGGTCGAATCTGGACAGGGGCTTGAGAGTGTCGGCACTTTCGCGACCCCCGGCCGCCTGATGGAGGGACCCTCCACTGCGACGGCGCGGGGCTCTGAGCGTCTGACACCCGCCGAGCAAATGCGACGCTTTGATGAAATCGCTGAACTGCGTGAATTGATCGTCCGGCTTGAGAATGTCCCTGCCTCCAGCCGTGCCATGTCACAATGGACACAATGGTCGACCGCGTGGTATCGCCTGGGGATGTTGTCCGACCAAGGGGCAGTGCTCGACTCGGCTGTCACTGCGGTTGGCTATTTCCTGACGACCGTCCCAGTTGATTCAACGGCGACGGCCGAATGGCAGGTGCGCAGAACCCATCTGGAGAATCGGCGCGAGAGTCTCCCGCGATAAGACAAGACTCGCTTTCAATACCCGTTCGTGTTGACTGGATGAGATCGCCCCGCCGGCAAGAAGGCCTGCGGGGCGGTTCCGTTTACGCCAAAAGAGGTTGCCGAACAATTGGGCCATCCTTAGGTTTTGGATGTGATGAGCGTTGCGACAGATCGTCCTGACCGAGGGAGTCGAGACCATGACAGCTTGGACTGAACCGAGGGCATCATCGTGGGAGCCGCCAACTCCCAGCCCCGACGCCGACGAGAAGCTGGCCGTTGCGCGGGCTTCGATGGTCAAGAAGCAACTCGAAGGACTGGGCGTAACGGATTCGGTCGTTCTCGATGCCATGCGTGTTGTTCCGAGGCATCGGTTCATACCGCCGCAGTTTGAGCGCGAGGCATACGACGACACGCCGTTGCCGATCGGTTACGGCCAAACAATCTCACAGCCATACATCGTCGCGGTCATGACCGCGGCGCTGCAATTGAGACCTCGTGATCGCGTACTCGAAATCGGGACTGGTTCAGGTTACCAGGCGGCCGTCTTGGCTGAGATCGTCGACGAAGTCTTCTCTATTGAAATTCTGGACTCACTTGGGGCGCGAGCCAAATCAACTTTGGCTTCACTCGGCTATCGCAACATCCACATGCGCACTGCCGACGGCTACCGTGGCTGGCCGGACAAGTCGCCATTCGACGCCATCATTGTCACCGCCGCCCCCGAACACATTCCGCAGGCCCTTGTTGAGCAACTTGGGGTCGGTGGCCGCATGATCATCCCGGTCGGGGACGAGGATCAGAAGCTTATTCTTCTGACGAAGACGGACGATGGTATCCAACAGCGCACGGTTCTTCCGGTTCGGTTTGTGCCCATGACCGGCGAGGCCGAAGGCGCGCGCCAGTCGGACACGTCCCCTCCCGATTAGCCATCGGGCGGCTCGACTACGGACGACCGATTTCCGAAACTTCCACCTGATCGTCCCGTAATCTGAGACGTGCTCATGGATTGGCGGCATTTCCCGCCGTCAGGCACGAGGAGGTGTTGTGAACAAGAGACTGCATCGGGCACCCGACACCGCGATGATCGGTGGGGTGTGCTCTGGAATCGCCGAGTATTTCGATGCCGACCCCACATGGCTGCGCCTCTTGGCGGTCTTGCTCATATTCGCCGGCGGCTTTGGCCTCGTCGCTTACATCGTCGCTTGGATCGTCATTCCGCGTGGGCCACTGGTCCGGTCCAACGAACAGGTGTCCCTGCCTCCACTCGACCGCGTCGCCCAAGCGAAATCCAGTCCAAGCCGTGGCCCGGCCTTCATTCCAGGAGTTGTCCTGATTCTGCTGGGCATGGTCTTCCTTTTTGACAATCTGTTCTTCTGGTTCGACTGGGACTACGTCTGGCCACTGCTGTTGGTCGGAGCGGGAGTCCTATTGATCTATCATGCTGTCAAACCCGCCACCAGCCCTGAACGGGAACGTGCGGCCGACATTGCGGAGGTGCAGAATGCCGGTCGGTAAAGTTCGCACCGGTGTGATCCTTATTGCCATTGGCGTGCTTCTGCTCCTCAACACCACGGGCATGGTCGATTTCGGCTTCTGGCGCTGGCTTGGGGAATTGTGGCCCGTCATCCTGATCGCGATCGGCATCGAGAAAGTCTTCTCATCGGCACAGTCGTCGAATCTGCGCAATTTGGCGTGGCTGTCTCCGATCATCATCGTTGGAGTGGTTTCGTACGCCGTGGTTGCCGGTCAGAGAGAAGTGGATTCCAACACCTGGACAGACAGCTGGCAATGGCGGTGGGATGACACCGACGAGACCGCCCCATCCACTCATGCCTGGTCAGAGCCATTGACGCCGGATGTCCAGCGTGTCAACCTGTCTTTGGACATGTCCGGCGGACGGCTCACAGTTCGCGGCGGCAGCGATGCCGGAAATATCCTCGTCGCACGCACAAGCAACCGCGGTGACAAACCAAAGGTCGAATCCGCCGTCAGCGGCGGCGTGCGCACGATCAAGGTCGTCCAGCGCGACAAGCCCGACCACCGTGGACGCGACCAGTGGATCATGAAGCTGACCGATAGTCTCCCCGTCGATCTCAAAGTTCAAGGCGGCGCGGCGCGCATGCGCTTGGACCTATCCGCGCTCAAAGTGGAATCACTTGACTTGGATGCTGGAGCCGCCGATGTCGATATTGTACTCGGTTCGCTCGTGCCGTCGGTTAAGTGCGAGATCGATTGCGGCGCCGCGGCCATGGACATTACGATTCCGTCAGCAGCCGGACTGCGTATCTACCGCAGTGGTGTCGTCTCCAGTCTTTCGGACAACAATTTGGATCTGGTCGATCGCGGCGATTATAGCGAAACAGAGGGGTTCGGAGACAGCCCCATCAAGATCGAGATGCGAATCAATTCGGCCCTTTCGTCCCTGCGTCTCCGCCGTGCCTCAGGGCCCGGCTCCAGCGAGCCAATCTGAGCCCATGGCCCATAAGATTGCGACACCCCGCGTCACCCGGCGCGGGGTTTTTTCTTGAATGGCGGCCCTGCCCAAGGCATTATCACAGTATGGACTCACGCCACCTCGACCTCAGGCGCTTATTCGCATTGCTCGGCCTCTTGTTTTTGACCGTCACCCTGCCCGTCTCCCTGGTGTCATGCGGCTCAGACTCCGAGGATGGACTTGCACGGGTCCAGCGGTCAGGCGTACTCCGCGTTGGGACCGATGCTACCTATCCACCATTTGAATGGGTGGACACGGCCACCGGTCAGGTAGAAGGATTTGACGTCGACCTTGTGCGCGAAATCTGCAAGGAGATCGGCTGCAAAGTGGACTTCGTCGTGGTTCCATTTGATGGGATTATCGCCGGGCTGGTTTCCGGCAAGTACGACATGATTGCTTCAACGTTCACCATCACGCCCGCGAGAGCCAAAGAGGTCGCATTCTCCGATCCCTACTACGATGGTGGGCAGGCGATCGCCGTGCCACGCTACGACACAACGACCGCCGGCGTCGATGACCTGCGCGGCAAGACAATCGCCGTGCAGTTGGGCACCACCGGCGAACGTCGCGCCTCGCAGATTCCGGATGCCGAGATCATCTCCTTCGAGAACATTGGGGCGGCCTTCATTGACATGGAGAACGGGCGGGTCGACGCCGTCATCAACGACAGGCCGACAACCGAACTCATCATTCGTCAGCGTGGCGAGGCCAAGATCGTCGGACCGACCCTGACAGCCGAAGAGTATGGCTTCGCCGTGAAGCACAACGACAAGAGCCTCCTGGCGGCCATCAACAGAGCGCTGGCGAAAATTCGGACTGATGGGCGGTTCGAATCGATCCGTGCCAAGTGGTTCGGTCAATCCCCGACGTAGGCCCTGCTTCCTTGCGCTTCTTTGCCTAATCCGTTCTGACAAAAGCAGTTGAACCGGATCGCGGGAGCCGGTACATTCGGCCCTCTGGACGGGCATCAGCGCCCACCGGGAGGCATTATCGATTTTCTCGCCGAACAAGGCGCCCTTGCGCTTCACATCCTCAAGTTTCTCTTGCCTGCGGTGCCGGCAACGATTGGAATCACGCTCTCGTCGTTCGCCTTGGCGCTGATCCTCGGCACATTGGTCGGCTTGGCTCCTCTCGTGCGTAGCCGTGTCCTCACGTTCGCCTGCCGGATCTATGTCGATGTTCTCCGGGGCGTGCCTCTCCTG
>Ga0214473_10009770_pt1 | contig 11324 bp, 10 predicted proteins | sample RVTome_7_FD_203509 | JGI IMG/M metagenome (GOLD analysis project Ga0214473, IMG submission 203509) | Soil microbial communities from uranium-contaminated site in the Upper Colorado River Basin, Wyoming, United States - RVT98D197 | ecosystem: Environmental > Terrestrial > Soil > Contaminated >...
CAGCGCCCGGACCTGTTCGGGGCCGTAGTCTGCTGGCATCCGCTGCTCGACATGCTGCGTTACGATCGGTTCCTGGTCGCGCCGTGGTGGCTCAGCGAGTACGGCTCGGCGGCCGACCCCGAGCAGTTTGAGTACCTGAAGGCGTACTCGCCGTACCACCACGTGGTGGCGGGGACCAGCTATCCGGCGACGCTATTCATGACAGGTGACGCGGACACGCGGGTGGATCCCCTGCACGCCCGGAAGATGGCGGCGCTGGTGCAGGCCGCGAACGCGGGCGACAGCCCGATCCTGCTCCGCTATCACACGAAAGCCGGTCACTCCGGCGGCCAGCCGCTGAGCGAGCGGATCGCGGAAGAGGTGGACGTCCTGGCGTTCCTGCGGTGGCGGCTGGAATGGGAATAGCGCCTGGCTTCGTTGTAGTCGAGCGCCCGGAGCGCAGGCTCGCGGAGCTGCCGTTCTGCGCTCCGGGGCGCGCGTCCGACTTGGCAACGGCCCGGGTACCGGGAGATCGTCAAGAACTTGGGGAGGTGACACAGAGCGCGGCGTTCAGCCTGACGAGCCCTGGGCGTATTCAGGGCTCGCAGGCTGACGCCGGTGTCGAGGGGCCAGCCCGATACCGAAGGCTGCCTTCCCCTACACCACCGCGTTCCGGGCGATGACCTCGCGATAGAACTCGGCGCTCAGTTTCGGCGTGCGCCGTTGTGTGGCGTAGTCGACGTAGTGGAGCCCGAAACGATTCGTATACCCGTCGGCCCACTCGAAGTTGTCCATCAGGCTCCAGAGGAAATAGCCCTTCACCGGCGCGCCTTCAAGGAACCCTGGGCTAGCGAGGAGACGTGCTCGTGGGGTTCGTCACCGCGCTGGTCGTCCTCTGGATGGACTGGTATATCGTCAACTGGCTGTTCAGACGGCGGATCTTCATCCGGATCTGAAGACCCCCCGGCCCCGGCCGCGCGACGGTCCTCGCCGTCGAGAGGCGCTCCGTTGTCCCTCCAGCACCACGCTACGCCCACCGCTGCCTCACGTGCTCGACGATCGCCTGCGGGTGGCGCTCCGCGACCTGGAGCAACCGGAGGGCGGCGCCGTCGGGTCGGCGCTTCCCCTGCTCCCAGGCGCGCACGGTGTCGGGACTGACGTTCAGCGCCCGCGCGAACACCGGCTGCGAGAGCCGGAGCCTGGCGCGCAGGGCGGCGATCCGCGTCGCGTCGTACGCGGGGGCCGGGCGCACCCGCGCCGTGCGCGCGGTCAGCGCAACGCGCGCAACGCGCACCCCGGGCAGGATGCCGTGTTGATACGCCACGGCTTCCTCGAGTCCGGCGATGATGCGCGCTCCGACAGTCTTCCTGGTCTTCATGGCTCGGACTCCAATTGGCCGGTGAGCCTGCGCATCCGCTGCTTCTCGGCGCCACTGAGGGTGACCCGCTCGGACTTTGCATACGCAAGAATGAGGAACACCAGTTCCTTCGCGCTCTGGTAGTAGTAGATCACCCGGATGCCTCCACGCTTGCCCCGACCGGCCGGCGCCACCCGGAGTTTCCGAACGCCGCCGGTGCCCGGAACTACCGGCCCGGCACGGGGATGCACCGCAAGCCGATACTCCAGATGCCGCTGCTCATCCTCCGCCAGGAGCCCGCGCATGCTGCTTTCGAAGGTCGGCAAGCGGACGATGGTACGGTATGCCGGCTCGGGCAGCCCACCTGAAACATGGGACACAGTACCACACCTGACAAGCGTTCCTCCAGGATACCAGCCACCGCGCGAAGACCGTGACCGAAAAACCGCCGACGAAGGTCGAACCAACGCATCGCGCCTCCAGCCCCCCCTTTATCCCCCCCACCCCTGGACACCGTGGTGCACCGACGTCTAACGTCCCTCATGCACGAAAAACCCCTTGCTGCACTGCCAGCACTGCTCGTGGCCTTCATGGCCGGCACGGCCGTCGCCCAGACCCCCCTTCAGCTCCGCTGGGAGCTGGTGAGCGACGTCATCGCCAACGATCAGGCCATTTCCCGGGCGGCCTTCACCCTCACCAACCGCGGCGCGACGCCGCTCGCGCCGGCCGGGTGGGCGATCTACGTCAACGCGCTGCACGCGCCGCAGCCGGGCAGTGTGGGGGCTGGATTCACCATCGCCGAGGTGACCGGCAGCCTGTTCCGACTGGTGCCCGGCGCCGGCTTCGCGGGGCTCGCCCCCGGCGCCAGCGTTCGCATCGAGTACCTCACGCAGTTCCTCGTCAACCGGAGCTTCGCTCCGCAGGGCCCCTACGTCGTCTTCGACGACGCAAAGGACACGGGGCTTTCCCTGACCGACTACGTGGCCGTCCCCATCGAGCGCACGCCACAGGCGGAAGGGCGGGACCCGCGCCTGGTGACGCCGCGGGAGCAGTTTGCGCTCGATTCCGTGATCCGGGACATCCCCGCGAGCGAGCTGCCCCCGGTGTTCCCGACTCCCGTGGCCGTGACGACCGGAGCAGGGACCCTGCGCCTCGCGGCGATGCCAACGATCGAAGCGCCCGACTCGCTCCGGAACGAGGCCCCGTTCGTGGAGGAGTACCTGCGCCCGTACTTCGGCAAGGCGCGCGGAGCGGGAGTCGTGCCGCTGCGGCTCGAGACGGGCCGCGTCGAGGGCCAGAGCTCACCCGAGGCCTACGAGCTGGTAGTGGATCCCACACAGGGTATCCGGATCGTGGGCGCGTCGCCCGCGGGCGTCTTTTACGGTCTCCAATCCTTGCGCAGTCTGCTGCCCCCGCCGTCTGGTGACGGGGACCTCGTCTTGCCGGCCGTCCGCGTCGTGGACGCCCCGCGCTTCGGCTACCGCGGGTTCATGCTCGACGTCGCCCGCAACTTCCAGCCCAAGCCCCTGGTGCTGCGCACGCTCGATCTCCTCGCCCGCTACAAGCTCAATGTCTTCCACTTCCACTTCACCGAAGACGAGGGCTGGCGGGTCGAGATCCCCAGCCTCCCCGAGCTCACCGCGGTGGGTGCCCGGCGCGGTCACACGCTCGACTCGAGGCGGTTTCTGCCGCCCGCCTATGGCTCGGGCCCGGCGGTGGACCGGCCGTGGGGCAGCGGCTTCTACTCCCGGGCCGACTACATCGAGATCCTGCGCTACGCGGCGGCGCGGCACATCGAAGTGATCCCCGAGCTGGAAATGCCGGGCCACGCGCGCGCCGCCATCAAGGCAATGGAGGCCCGGTACCGGGATCGCCTGGGGGCCGGGGACACCAGCGGTGCCCGGCAGTACCTGTTGAGTGACCTGGAAGACCGCTCGAGCTACACCTCGGCGCAGGGGTACCACGACAACGTGATGAACCCGACGCTCGAATCGACGTACGCCTTCGTCGAGCGGGTGGTCGGCGATCTCGTGGCGATGCACCGCGAGGCAGGCGTGCCGCTGCGCCACATCCACATGGGTGGCGACGAGGTCCCGGCCGGCGTCTGGGAAGGCTCGCCGGCGGCCCAGGCCTACCTGAAGGCGCACGACCTTGCGAGCGTCGACGACCTGTGGTTCGCGTTCTACGGCCGGGTGGAGCAGATCCTGAAAGGCTTCGGCCTTCCCCTCTCGGGCTGGGAGGAGATCGCGGTGCGCAAGACCCGCAAGGACGGGCGGCCGACGAACGTCCCCAATCCCGACTTCGCCGCGCGCGGCTGGCGCGCCTACGTCTGGAACAACGTTCCCGGCTGGGGCGCCGAGGACCTGGCCTACCGGCTCGCGAATGGCGGATTCGAGGTCGTGCTGAGCCCGGTGAGCAACCTCTACTTCGACCTCGCGTGGAACCAGAACCCCGAAGAGCCGGGGCTCGACTGGGGCGGCTTCGTCGACCTGCGCAAGCCGTTTGAGTTCATCCCGTTGGACTACTACCGGAACGTCCGGCTCGACGCCCGCGGCAACCCCCTGGACCCCGCTGTCTTCGTCGGCAAGGACCGCCTCACCGATTACGGCCGGGCCCACGTTGCCGGGATCCAGGGCAACCTCTGGTCCGAGACGCTCGTGGCCGAGGGCCGACTGGAGTACCAGCTGGTGCCGAAGCTCCTCGCGCTCGCCGAGCGGGCCTGGGCGCCCGACCCCGACTGGGCCAGGGAGCGGGATCCCGAGAAGTCCGACGCCCTCTACCGCGAGGCCTGGTCCCGTTTCGTCAACGTGCTCGGCAAGCGCGAATTGCCGCGGCTCGATCGCGAAGTCCCGGACATCAGCTACCGCATCCCCACCCCCGGCCTCATGGTCGAGGGCGGGGCGGTGCGCTGCAGCGTGGAGTTGCCCGGCTTCACGCTGCGCTACACGACCGACGGCAGCGAGCCCACCGCGCGCAGCGCGGAAGTCCGGGGTCCGATCCCCTTCCGGGGCACCGTCAGCGTGGCCGCGTTCACCACCATGGGCCGCAAGGGCCACACGGCACGCGTCAGCGCGCCGTGATGGATGCGGCGCCGCCGCACAAGGCGGAGGCAGGCGGCGGCGACAACAACGGAAAGAAGAGGTCCAGGATGCCCGCGATCGTACGTCCGGCCATGCTGCTCACGTGTCTTGCACTCCCGTTGGCGGCCCAACGCACGGAGACGGGGTTTCTCGATCGCGCGATCGCCCAAGGCGGCCTCTCGTACCCGTACCAGGTGTACGTGCCCGCCGACTATGCGGCAACGGATCTGTGGCCCGCCATCCTGTTCCTGCATGGCGCCGGCGAGCGGGGCGCCGATGGAATCCTCCAGACCACCGTCGGCCTCGCAGCCGCCGTCCGGCGCGCTCCCGCGCAGTTTCCTGCGATCATCATCTTCCCGCAGGTCCCCACGGATTCACAGTGGGTCGGCACGCCGGCCGAAGCGGCACTCGAAGCTTTGCAGCAGACCATGGCGGAGTTTCGGGTGGATCCCGATCGCGTCTATCTCACCGGGCTCTCGATGGGGGGCCACGGGACCTGGTATCTGGCCTACCGGCGCCCGGACCTCTTTGCCGCCATAGCTCCCATTTGCGGTTGGGTCGCGGATTTCCCCCAGTTCAAAGGCTCGGTACCGGTCGTCCCGGCGGATAGCGGACCTCCTCTCTCCGCGCTCGCACGGCAACTGCGCCGAGTTCCGGTCTGGATCTTCCATGGGGAAATGGACCGCGTGGTGCCGGTGGCAGGATCCCGGGAGCCGGCCGCGGCGTTGCAGGAGGCCGGCGGCAACGTCCGCTACACGGAGTTTCTCGGACTGGACCACAACTCCTGGGATGCGACCTATGGGTCCAAGGAGTTCGTCGAATGGCTGTTCGCCCAGCGACGCAGCAAGCCCTAGCAACGCCGCTACCGGCGGGTCCGTGTGGAGGATGAGAGAATGCACAGGTCGTTCGTACGCATAGGCGCTCTCCTGCTCGGTCTGGGGCTCGGGCTGGCAGGGAGCGTGGCGGCGCAGCAGAACGTTGGGCCTTCTCCGACGGCGGACACCTTCAGCAAGGATGGGCACCTCTATGTCGGTGTCGACTATTACCCGGAGCAGTGGCCAAGAGAGCGCTGGGAGACCGACATCCGGCTGATGCAGGAAGCGGGGTTCAATGTCGTCCGGCTGGCCGAATTCTCCTGGGCCCTGCTCGAACCCTCGGAAGGCGTCTACCGGTTCGAGTGGCTGGATGAGGTCCTTGGGCTGCTCGATCGGCACGGCATGAAGGCCGTACTGGGCACACCCACGGCCTCCATGCCGGCGTGGGTGGCCCGCAAGTATCCGGAAACGCTGGCGGTACAACCCAACGGGCAGCGTCATACCTGGGGTTCGCGAAAGGACTACAGCCTCTCGAGCGGCACCTACCGGCTCCTCTCGGAGCGCATCACCCGCGCCATGGCGGAGCACGTTGCCGCCACGCCGAACGTGATCGGGTGGCAGACGGACAACGAGTTTGCTGGCCCGCAGGACTTCAGCGAAACGTCGCGCATCGATTTTCAGGACTGGCTCCGTCGCAAGTTCGGAACACTCGAGACGCTCAACGCAGCCTGGGGCACCCATTTCTGGGCCCACGTGATCGGGGACTGGGCCGAGATCACCATACCCGACTGCACGGGTGAGGGCATGTGGGACATATCCGGGAACCCCGGTGCCTGCCTGGACTGGCAGCGGTTCAACTCCTGGATCAACTGCCGGTTCCAGGCCGGACTGGTGGGGATCCTTCGCGCGGTCAACCCGGGATGGTTCATCACCCACAACCTGATGGGGCTCAACCCGACCATCAGCTATTACGAGTTGGGCCGGGATCTCGACTTCGTGAGCTGGGACAACTACCCGGCGCTGTCCCGATCCAGCCAGCCCTACTCGGCGTCCATGGCCGCAGATCTGATGCGCGGGGTGAAGCAGAAGAACTTCTGGATCATGGAGCAGACCGCCGGCCCGCTGGGATGGGGGACCTTCAGCGACACGCCCCTGCCGGGAGAGATCCGCAAGATCAGCTACCAGCAGTTGGCGCACGGCGCCGACGCGCAGATCTGGTTCCGCTGGCGTACGGCCACCGCGGGTCGCGAACAGTACTGGCACGGCCTCCTGGGCCATGACGGGAGACCGCTCCGCCGGTATCGGGAGGCCGCGCAGGTGGCCCACGAGTATCGGAGCCTGGAGAAGATGCTGGAGGGCACCACCGTCGTAGCCGACGTCGCCATCGTCTACGACTACGAGAGCATCTGGTCGTTGGCCAGCCAACCCGGGTATGCGGGGAATGACTACCTGGGCGCTGTCGCCCGCTACTACAACGCGCTGTTTCGCGCCGGCATCAACGTCGACCTGATCAGCCCGGAAGCGGACCTCTCGGGATACAAGCTGGTCCTTGCTCCGGATCTCGTCGTTCTCCCCGACGCACGCGCCCGAAAGCTCATTGCGTTCGTCGAGCGGGGGGGCGTCCTGATGACCGACGTTCGCACGGGTGTGAAGGATGAGAACAACCTGGCCCACGATCGAACTCTGCCGGGACTCCTCTCGGACGTCCTGGGCATCACGATCGAGGAGTACGGCGCCCTCGAGGACCGGTCCTATCCGGTCCACAGTGACGGGCTGTTTCCGGATACCCTCACGGCCATCCAGTACGTGGACTGGGTCACGCCGAAGGGTGCCGAGGTGATGGCCGCGTACGGGCGGTGGCCCCTCGAGCCCTTTGCCGCGGTGACACGGCATCAGGCGGGCCGTGGGGTCGCGTGGTACGTGGGCACGGTGTTTCAGGAAGACGCCTTCTACGATCACCTGATCCACCGCCTGCTGAGCGACGCGGGAGTGGAACGATGGGTGGATCTTCCCGACGGCGTGGAAGCCTCGGCTCGGCAGGGCGGCGGCAAGAAGATCGTGTTCCTGATCAACCACACCGAGGCCGAACACGCGGTGGCGATCCCGCCGGGCAAGCGGGACCTGCTCGCGGATCGAGTGATGGGAGATCGTGTGTTGCTGGGTCCATATGGCGTTGCCGTGATCGCATGGTGAACGGACGCAAGAAGCCTGTCCCTGTGGTCGTCGAGGGGAGAGCCCGATGGTGCTGCCGGTACCCTTCCGAAGCGTCGTGGCTGCCTGCTCGTGGGTTGGTGTCTTGACTGCGACCGGCTGTGCTGGGGCCGAGCCGGCTGGAGGTGGCGCTTCGAGGGACCTTCCGGAGATGACGGTCGCTCCGACGGAGGACTTCGAGCTCACCGGAGACGGGTCGGCACGGGCGTGGGAGCGCGCCGAATGGGTTCCGCTTCACCGGCGAGAAGGGGGCCTCGAGTACACGACCCGGGTGCGACTCCTCTACTCCGCGACCGGCCTCTACGTGCTCATGGATGGCTCCGACGCTCGGATCACGGCCACCATGACCGAGGACTTCCTCGACCTCTGGAACGAGGACGTCTTCGAGGTGTTCTTGTGGACCGACGAGGCCTACCCCGTGTACTTCGAGTACGAGATCTCTCCCCTCGGCTACGAGCTGCCCATCCTGATCCCGAACTTCCAGGGGGACTTCCTGGGTTGGCGGCCCTGGCACTACGAGGGGGAGCGTGTCACGCGCCGAGCCACGACCGTGCTGGGCGGGCCCCGCGAGTCGGGGGCGACCGTTACGGGCTGGCGGGTGGAGGTGTTCATCCCGTGGGCCCTGTTGCAGCCGCTGCGGGGCGTCCCACCACGGCCCGGCTCCCGCTGGCGCGCGAACTTCTACCGTGTCGACTACGACGGGGAGACCCCTACCGCCTGGGCTTGGGCCCCCGTTGGCGCCACCTTCCATGAGTTCCAGCGCTTCGGGATCCTGCGTTTCGGCCAGTAGCGGTCGGGACGCCCGGTTGACGATCGAACCTCGGGCCCGTCCGGCTCCGCACCGGAGAAAGCCGGGGAGTCCGCCATAGTAGCATTCACGCGATGTCTTGGGCATCGGCGGTCGTGATGTCAACGGCAGCCGAAAACACGACATGATGGTGGTTCCCGTCCTCCCCAGCACGGAGGCATCCCGATGACTCGACCGGCCCGGCTGACGGTGACGCTCGCCGCGCTCTGCCTCCCCCCCCGCCTCCTCACCCAGGAGGCCGCACCCGCCGTGGGCACCATCGGCGTGTACCTGGACTGCCAGACGTTCTACGGCTGCGACCCGGATCACGTGCGGCGCGAGATCCCGTACGTGAACTGGATGCGGGATCGCCAGGACGCCGACGTGCACGTGCTGGTGACCAGCCAGCAGACAGGTGGCGGGGGGCAGGAGGTGACCCTCGCCTTCATTGGCCTGCGCAGCTTCGCCGGCACGGCCGACACCCTCCAGCACGTGTCGGCGAACACGGACACCCAGGCGGAAGTCCGCGACGCCGTGACCCGGCTCCTCAAGCTCGGCCTGACACGGTTCCTGGCCCGCACGGCCCTGGCCCCGCGTCTCGACCTCGCGTACCGCGCGCCGGACACGGCGGCGGTCGCGGCCGCTGCCACAGCGGCGAGCGATCCCTGGGACTTCTGGACATTCCGGATCCGGGCCGGCGGCCAGCTGCGGGGCGAGCAGCAGCAGAACGCGCGCTCGTTCAACGGGACGGTCACCGCCAACCGCACCACCGACGCGCTCAAGCTCGAGTTCGCGTCCTTTGCCCGGAAGAGCCGGGACTCCTACACCCTGAGCGACAGCTCCGTGTACGTGAGCACCTCCGAGCAGTACTCCGCCGACGCGCTGGCCGTCTGGAGCCTGGGCGCCCACTGGTCGGCCGGCGGGAGGGCGGGCGCCAACCGCTCCACCTACTCCAACCAGGACCTCAGCGTGTCAGCCGGACCGGCCGTGGAGTACGACATCTTCCCCTACGACGAGTCCACCCGGAAGAAGCTCACCTTCATGTACACGATCGAGCCGGTCTACTTCAACTGGGAGGAGGTCACCGTCACCGGGCGTCTCAGCGAGACCCGGCTGCGACACCAGCTCCAGGTCGGCACCCAGATCCAGCAGCCCTGGGGCCAGATCTTCGGTTCGGTCTCGGGCGTGCAGTACTTCCATGATCTCAGCGTGCACCGGATAGACACGTTCGCCGGGTTCACGCTCCGCCTGGTTCGCGGGCTCGAGCTGAACGTGTTCGGCGATTTCTCGCGCATCAAGGATCAGTTCGGACTCCCGGCGGGGGGGCTCACCGATGAGGAGATTCTGACCCAGCGGCGTGCGCTCGAGACCGACTACCAGTACGGCGTGAACTTCAGCCTGAGCTATCGGTTCGGATCGAAGTTCGCGAACGTGGTGAATCCGCGGATGGGAGGCGGGAACTTCTTCATCATGTTCTGACGGGGAAGCGTGGTGAACGCACGCACGACCTGACGTTCACTCCGCACGCCGCTGCCGTGATCGCCGCCCGTCACACGAGCAATGCGTTGACCATCACCGCCAGCAATCCACCTGTCAGAGGGCCGATCACCGGCACCCAGGCATAGCCCCAATCGCTGTCCCGCTTGCCGGGCACCGGCAGGAGGGCATGCGCCAACCGTGGACCGAGATCACGCGCCGGATTGATGGCGTAGCCGGTCGTGCCGCCCAACGACACCCCAATGGCGAAGACCAGCAGCGCGACCGGAACGGCCCCCAACGTTCCCAACCCAATGACGACCTCGCCCGCTTCCCCGGAGGCCAGCGGGACCTTCGCCGTCGCATCGGTCATCAGGAATACCGGCAGGACCAGCAGGAACGTGCCCACGACCTCGCAAAAAAACGCCTGCGGAGTATTCCGAATGTTCGGCGCCGTGCAGAAACACGCGAGCTTGCTGTCGCCATCCTCCGAGGCTTTGAAGTGCTCGCGGTAGAAGAGGAATACCAGAGCGCCCCCGGCCACTCCCCCCAGCATCTGCGCCAGCACGTAGCCCGCGACCCTTGACCAGGCGAACTCTCCCGAGGCCGCCATGGCCACCGTCACCGCTGGATTGATGTGGGCACCGCTGAACGGCTGCGAGCAGAACACTCCGACGAAGACGCCGAGGGCCCAGCCTGCGGTGATCACGATCCAGCCGCCGCCGTGGCCCTTGGTGCGCGCCAACACGACGTTGGCGACTACACCGTTGCCGAACGTGACCAGCAGAAGGGTCCCAACGAACTCAGCGAGGTAGGGGCTCACGGTCTCCACCGTTCATTCCGCTGGTTCAGCTCCATCAACTTCTGGCGGAAGAACTGCCCTTGCGGCGTGGGCGTGAAGTCCCAGCTCTCGATGAGCTGGGGCGACCACACCGGGTCGAAGACCCAGGCGATCCACGAGATCCCCGGGTAGCGCTCGGCCATGAAGCCCCAGTCCGCCTGCCACTGGTCCTCCCATGGCTGCGGCCGTTTCTGGGGATACGGATGCGTCACGTAGGCGACGCCGGGCGCGTCGATGGGGGCCGCCGCCGGTTCCGTCAGATCGTACGCCCAGTCGAACCCCGCCACCAGCGGGATCCCCGCGGCGGCGATGAGGGCTATGCGACGCGCGGAGGCCAGGGCGCGTACCCGTGACTCAGTCATCGGAGAGTGGATTTGGAGATCAGGACCGTGTCTGTCAATGGGTCCGCGGGGACGCGATCCAGTTGTCGAAGGCCCATCTCAGCCTTCGCCGGCGCGCACACGGCGCAGTCGGGTCACCAATCCGGCGGAAGGTCGACCACGGCAAGGCAGCGGCCGGAGGGACCCGCCGCGAGACCTGTGCGGAGGTTCCCTAGCCGATCGCAAGCCCCGCCAGCAGCCCCACGATGAGCGTGGCGCCGGCGATGAGCACGACGATGGTGCGGTGGACGCGCGCGGAGTCATCGCGCAGCGCGGTCTGCTCCCGCGTGCTGCGGAACGTCACCGCCTGGAGCGCGCTGTCCAGCTCCTTGGTGGTCTGGAACCGCTTCCAGGGGTCCTTCTCCAGGCAGCGCATGATCGCGTCCGCGAATTCCCTG
>Ga0214473_10009771_pt1 | contig 11324 bp, 8 predicted proteins | sample RVTome_7_FD_203509 | JGI IMG/M metagenome (GOLD analysis project Ga0214473, IMG submission 203509) | Soil microbial communities from uranium-contaminated site in the Upper Colorado River Basin, Wyoming, United States - RVT98D197 | ecosystem: Environmental > Terrestrial > Soil > Contaminated >...
GGGCGAAGCGCTCCAGCAGCGGGCCGCCCAGGATCAGGGCCAGGGCGGCCAGTTGCAGCGGCCGGATGGGGGTGCCGCGGAACACTGCCAGGAAGACCAGGGCCGCGAACGGGGTCAAGTAGACCAGGGTAGAGGCCAGGGCCGTGTCGCTGTACCGCAGGGTCAGGACCCAGAACAGGGCCCCCAGGCCGTTGGCCCCGGCGCCCACGGCGGCCACCATGAGCCAGGCGCGGCCGGAAGGCGGGGTAAGGCGGATGACTCCGGTGCAGGCCAGGACCAAAGCCAGGAGCGTGAAGCAGACGAAGGAAGCCCCCAGGTACAGGAACAGGGCGGTCAGCGGCTCCCGCTCCCCCTGCCGCTTGGACAGCACGGAGAATAGACCCCAGAATAGGGCTCCCGATGCGGCACAGGCGTAGGCCGGGAGGTTCTCTGCCCGGAAGCGGATCCAGTTCCCGCCGGACACCAGCAGGTACACGCCGGCGAAGGCGATGAGCATGCCCAGGACCTTGTTCCAGGTAAGAGGTTCCTTGAGCAGCGGCACCGACAGCAGCAGCACCCACAGGGGCCACAGGTAGTTGATGATGTTCGCCTCCCCGGCCGCCTCCGGCGCCAGGGCGAAAGCCAGGTAGTACAAAGCGGTGTAGGGGAAGTTCGCGCCGGCGCCCAGGCCCAGCAGGGCGGCCAGCTGGCCTCCCCGCAGGGCGCGCAGGGCCGGCCAGCGGCCGAACGCGGTCACAGCCAGGGCCAGGGTCAGGGTGCTGAAGCCGGAGATCAGGGCATTGGCCTCCCAGATCGACAGCCCCTTGGAGACCTCCGATACCAGCAGCGGAGTGGAGGCCCATAAGAGCACCACGGGAACCAGGAACCACAGCCCCCGCACGGACGTCTTGCCGGTCACCCGTTATACCTCCACCCGCTCCAGCAGCCGCGCCCCGTTGTCGTGGAAGATGGCCTGGAGCTCCTCCGTGGAGATACCAGCGCGCTGCGCGGCCCGGCGGACGGCCAGGACGATCTCGTACACCATGAAGCTGGCCCGTATGTCCGGAGTGATCACGCGGTAGGCGCTGGGCTCGGGGCCCGGCAGCACCAGGTCCACCCAGTGGTCCAGCGCGTACACCCGCCGCCCGCGCATGGCGGGAACCGGGAAGTCGGTGGCGAACAGCAGCCGGGCCGGGCCCAGTTCCTCCATGACGATCTGCAGGACGGTGGGGTCCATGACCATGGCGGTGTCCAGCCAGACGTTGGCGAGGCCCTTCAGGCAGCCTACCGCCCTGGACATCTCGTCGGGCAGGTAGCAGCGCCCGCAGTGGGCCAGCACGATTTGGGCGTGGGGGTATCCCTTGGCCAGGGCCCGCACCCCTTCCTGGATGACCGGGTCGGCCAGGCGGCCGGAGCGCGGCACGTGCAGCAGCACGATCAGGCGGAGCCTCTCGGCGGGCTGCATCTCCACGGGGCTCAGCAGGTCCTCGATCGTGCGCTCCCCGTAGTCGTCGCCCAGCCAGTTCAGGAAGACCTTGTAGCCCCTGTAGGCGCGTGTTGCCAGCGCCCGCTCCAGCTCCTCGGGTGAAGCCAGGCCCTTGCCGGCCAGCATCAGCGGATGCAGCCAGCTCGAGGAGGCGGCTTCCGCCAGATAGCGGTTGGTCAACTCGATGTCCGCCTGCGGAGTGGGCATGCCGAAGCATACCGCCCGGTAGCCGTTGTCCGGAAAGAAGCGGCGGGCGTCGGCGGCCAGGCTCTCCACCGGGTACTCGGTCTCCACGACCATGTACCTGCCGCCGGCAGAGCCTCCGGCCGGAACCTGGCGCCAGTGACTGCGGCTCCACACGTGGGCGTGGAAATCCAGCACCGTCGGCGGCAATACGGGCCGGATCTCGGCCCGATAGAAGGGCAGGTCTATGCGCTGGTAGCGCTCCAGCTCGGTCAGGCTTGGCCTCCGCGGGTAGCCGGGCCCTTGGCCTTCAGATCTGGGCGTGCGCCAGACCCAGCATCTGGGCGGTCAGGGCGATGCGGCGGTTGAGACGGCCGTAGGCGGCGGTGTGGTGGTGGGAAGGGGCGGCCTGCAGCCAGGCTTCCGAGAAGGGCACTATCCCGCCGCCGTCCCACTGGAAGAAGGTCTGGGGAGCGGCGATGTCGCGCGGCTTCATCTCCAGGAATTTGCCCTCCGCCGAAATGAGCTGGAACTTGCCGCCGCCCAGGGAGCCGATGGAGGCCAGGGTCACCTCCCCGGGCCGGTAGGCGTAGTTGAACGAGGCCCCGAAGCCGTGCACGCCCGTGTAGTAGATCGTGGGCACGACCCGCACCGGCTGCCCCGGATCGGCCAGGGATGGGTTGCCGTGCCCGTCGTGGGAGTTGAACATGAGGTTGCGCCGGTAATCCAGGATGTAATGCTCCAGGAAGGTGGAGTGGCCGGCCAGCTCCTCCAGCACCAGCATGGCCAGGGCCCGCAGGACGTCGGCCTCGCAGGTGAAGGGGACGTGCTTCTCGACCATTCGGGAAGTGCCGAAGAACGGAATGATCCCGATCTTCTCCTCGGATAGCCAGACCTGGTCGAACTCGGCCACGGCGTCGAAGCCGCCCGCGCGCACCACCTGCTCCAGGGCCAGGGCCAGGCGGGCGGAGCGCAGCATCATGGGCTCCTCCACCTCGACGCGGCGGCCCAGGTCCTTCTGCTCCTGGATCAGGCCGCGGGCCGCCTTCTCCGTGATCCCGCCGAAGGCGGCAGTGACCTCGTCGTGGTCGATGGGCCAGCAGGTGGCGCCGAAGGTCTCGAGCACCGCGAAGTCGTCCTGCATCAGGTCGGTCATGCCCTCGTACGGATGCCCGATGATGCCGACCCGGGCATTGCCCAGGCGCGCCGCGGCCCTGGCCGCCGCCAGCAGCTCGGCCAGGCGCTCCCTGGCTGCCGGGTCGTCGATGGCCCCGGTCACCAGCCAGAAGCGGCGGCCCGCGCGTGTCAGGCTGCTCGCGAGCTCGGGCAGCCCAGCCATGCCGGAGTTCACCATGATCAGGTCGAAGTCCGCGCTCTCCGGGAACTCGTCCACCAGCTGGGAGTTCCAGACGATCACCGGCACCTCCGGCCCCAGCTCCAGCAGGGCCCGCATGGGGATCAGGCCCTTCTGGTAGGCCAGCTCCACGACCACCACCACGTCCACGTCCTCGGCCTTCAGGACCCGGGCCGCCTTGACGGCCTCCTGCTCGTACTCGAAGAAGCCGGGATGCACCACCCGCCCGAAGCCCTTCAGCTTCTGAGCGTAGCGCTCCGCCACCCGGCGAGCCTCTTCCCGCATGTGGCCGGTCTTGTTGTACCTGTCCTCCAGGAGGGCGGTGACCAGCAGGCCGATGGTGAACTTTTTCTCGGCGATGGGCATGTCGGGTTACCTCACGAAGAAGCGGTATTCGATGCGGTGATTGTAGGTCTGGCCGGGATTCAACCGGCAATCGGGGAAGTGCGGCCGGTTGACCGAGTCGGGGAAGTACTGCGCCTCCAGGCACAGCCCCGAGTGCCGGTTGTAGACCGCCCCTCCGGCGCCCTGCTTGCCGTCCAGGAAGTTGCCGGAGTACAGCTGCAGGCCGGGCAGCGTGGTCCAGACCTCCAGGCCGCGCCCCCCGGAAGGCTCGTGGAGGGCGGCCAGACGGCGGAAGGCCTGTGCGGCGCGTCCCCCCACGAAGCAGTGGTCGTAGCCGCCCGGCACCTTGCCGATGTCCCGCCCCACGGGTTTGTTGCGGGTGAAGTCCATGGGCGTGCCGGCCGCGGCCAGGATTTCGCCGGTGGGGATCAGGGTCTGGTCCACCGGCAGGTAGAAGGGGCAGTCCAGCTCCAGCTCGTGATCCAGGATCGTGCCGGCGCCGGCCAGGTTCCAGTAGCTGTGCTGGCTCAGGTTCACGGGGGTCGGCTGATCGGTGCGAGCGGAGAACTGGAAACTCAAGTGCCCGGCTTCGTTCAGGCTGACGGTCGCCTCGACTCGCAGGTTCCCGGGGTAGCCTTCCTCCCCGTCCTTGCTGATGAGGCTCAGGACCAGACCGGCGGTGTCGGCCTTCTGGAAGGGCCGGACTTTCCACACCGCCTTGTCGAAGGCCTTGATGCCCCCGTGCAGGTGGTTGGGCCCGTTGTTGCAGGCCAGCTTGTATCGCCGGCCCTCGATGGCGAAGCTGCCCCCGGCGATGCGGTTGGCGCAGCGCCCGAGCAGCGCGCCGAAATAGGGCGAGCGAGCAACGAAGCCCTCCAGGTCGTCGCAGCCGAGGGTCACGTTGGCGGTCCGCCCGCGGCGGTCAGGCATGGTGAGGGAGGCCAGGATCCCGCCGTAGCTGAGCAGCTCGGCGGTGATCCCGCGGCTGGTGGCCAGAACGTACTTTTGCACGGCCGTGCCGTCGGCCAGGCGTCCGTAGGGTTGCCTCTGCAGGGTCATGGACCCAGACTACCATGGGCGGGTGAACAGCACAACGCGACCTGCTTCCTTCGCTTGACTTCACTTCGGGGCCGTGGTGTAATGGAGAGTACAATTCTGAATCGAGGAGGGCTCAATGAAGCACCTGCGAAACGTGCTGCTGGTGGCGTTGCTGCTGCTGGTGGCTTTCTCGGCCGTGGCCCAGAAAAAAACCACGGTGCGCTTCCTGATTGTCGAGGCGGATCTGCCCAAGGACTTCGTGGACAAGTTCATGGCCGCCAACCCGGACATCAACCTGGTGCGGGAGGAAGAGGACTGGACCAAGTGGATGGCCGACGCCATCGCCGGCAACGCGGCGGACCTGCAGCGCATGGGCTCGGGCACCGATATCGCCTACTACGTGGCCCGCGGCCTGCTTTATGACATGAGCAGGCTCATGCAGGGCAGCAAGCTGGTCAAGATGGGCGACATCGACATGCTGGGCAGCTCGACGTACCAATACGACGGCAAGAACTTCGGCAAGGGCAAGTGGTACGGCCTGCCCAAGGATTACAACAACATCGGCTGTCTGACCTACAACAAGGATATGTTCAAGGCCGCCGGCATCGCCCCCCTGAGCGAGACGGTGCCCATTACCTACTACGACGAGCTGTACAACCTGGGCAAGAAGCTCACCAAGAAGGACTCCGCGGGCAAGGTGCAGGTGTGGGGCTTCGAGTACCACTCCGGCGCCTGGACGCCTTTCATGGTCTCCGACATGGCCACCGCCCAATCCTTGAGCATCTACGCGGACGCCACGCGCAGCTCGATGAACAACGACCCGAAGGTGCGCGATCTGTGGAAGTACTGGGCGCGCCTCACGGTGGAGGACATCTCCAGCAACGTGCGCAACCCGAACACCGGCTGGGCCGGCTCGGCCTTCCAGTCCGACCGGGCGGCCATCACCCAGCTGGGCTACTGGTTCGGCGCGCAGCTGCAGACCAACCCGGGCTATGACACCAAGTACGGCTGGGCCCCGACGCCCATCGTGCGCAAGGGCTCTCCCCGCGTGACCAACACCCTGGGGGCCACCGGCATCACCATGTACGCCAAGACCAAGGTGGCCAAGGAAGCCTTCCGGGTCTGGGAGTGGTACATGGCCGGCGACTACGGCCTCGAGCGGGCCAAGACCGGCTGGGGTATCCCGCCGTTGAAGAGCCTGCACAAGCTGCTGCCGGAGGACAACGCCTACAACAAGAGCCGCAAGGCCATCGCTCTGGATGACGGCAAGTACTACAAGCCCTGGCAGTTCAGCCCTTACGTCACCTGGACGCAGTACCTGGCCTCCTGGACGTCCAACGTCGACGACCTGGTGAAGGGCTCCATCAACATGGACCAGTTCATCGACAAGTTCTACGCGGGCCTGAACGACACCCTCAAGACCGCCCGCGAGGAAGTCGGAGATTGAAGCAGGTTTAGAGGAATTGAGCAGAGCCCTGGCCCGCGGGCCAGGGCTCTTTTTCGAGGAGGAGAGGGTATGCCGCGTCGCAAGCGCAGGGAGGGGGAACAGCGGACCTCTTTCTACCTGTTCCTGGCCCCCTGGATCATCGGCTTCCTGCTGTTCCAGCTCCTGCCCATCGGCTGGGGATTCTGGACCTCGCTGACCAACCGCATGGCCTTCTCGGTCAACCTGCGCTTCGTCGGTCTGGCCAACTACCTCAAGCTGGTCCAGGATCCGGAAATCCTGTACGCCTTCCAGACCACCTTCCTCTACGCCCTGCTGCACACCTGCCTGGCCATCGTCACCGGCCTGTTCGGAGCGCTGCTGCTGGAGCGGGAGGTGCCGGCGCGCGGGGTGTTCCGCACGATCCTGTACTTCCCCTACATGATTCCGGTGATCGCCGTGGGGTGGATTTTCCGGATTTTCCTGGATCGGGACACCGGCTTCTTCAATGTTGTGCTGCTGAAGCTGCACCTGATTCCCTCGGCGGTGGCCTGGCTGGCGGACTTCCCGCTGGGCTCCATCGTGTCCCTGGCCATCTGGCAGTCCGGCTGGAGCCTGATCATTTTCCTGGGAGGCCTGAGCACCATCCCGACCGAGCTGTACGAGGTGTCCACCATTGACGGGGCCAACTACTTCCGCCGCTTCCGCCACATCGCCCTGCCGCTGCTGTCCCCCTTCATCCTTTTCCAGTTCGTCTCCAGCATGATCTACGCCATGCAGACCTTCATCCAGTCCTTCATCCTCAACCCCCGCCCGCTGCGCGGCGAGATGCTGTTCGTCAGTCCCCCGCCGCGGGAGACCTTCTTCGTGATGGCCAAGGGCTTCTTCGAGGTGACCGGCAAGAACCGCTTCGCCTACGGGCTGTCGTTGCTGTGGATGCTGTTCCTGGTGGTCCTGCTGATCACGATCATCTTCATCCGGCTGGGCGGCTTCGTGGTCTATACCGAGGTGGAGGAGAAGAGGTAAGCCATGCAAAGGTCGCAACGAAGGAAAAAGGCGGTTTTCACGGCGCTGAAGCTCCTGCTCCTGGTGGCGATGGTGGTAATCTTTTTCCTGCCGCTGGTGAGCATGGTCATCACCTCGCTCAAGACCCGCGAAGAGCTGTTCGTCGTTCCTCCGGTGGTGTTTCCCAGGGTGGCCCAGTGGGTGAACTACGTGCTGGCCTGGACCATGGTACGCTTCGGCAAGTTCCTGGTAAACTCCGTGGTGCTGTCCCTGTTCTACACCCTGCCCTGCGTCATGAGTAGCTGCTTCGCCGGCTACGCCTTCTCCCGCTTCCAGATCCGGGAGGCCAGGGGGGTGTTCCTGTTGGTGCTGGCCACCATGATGATTCCCTACATGGTCACCGTGGTGCCGCTGTACCTGATCATCACCAAGATCGGCCTCACGGACAAGCGCTGGCTGTGGCTGCTGTTCGGATTGCAGGGCGCCCCGTTCCTGATCTTCCTGTTCCGGCAGTACTTCTCCACCATCCCGCTGTCCTTCGAGGAGTCCGCCCGGCTGGACGGGGCGGGCCGCTTCCAGATCTTCTTCTACATCATGTTCCCCCTGGTGCAGACCGCGGTGATCATCGCCGCCATCTTCGCCTTCCAGTGGTCCTGGGCCGATTTCCTGCAGCCCACCCTGTTCCTGCGCGGCGAGAAGCTCACCCTGGCGGTGAAGCTGGCCCGGGGCTACGTGGACCAGAAGGAGAGCCTGCTGTACCACGTGGGCATGGCGGGCCTGCTGTACTACACTCTGCCGATCGTGGTGCTGTTCTTCGCCCTGCAGCGGCGGTTCATCTCCGGCCTGCTGGCCGGCGGGCTGAAGGGCTAGGTCGCCGCAATAAGGGGCCGGTGCCGCGCCAGAGCGGGCTGGCCGCCTCCTCGTAGACCCAGAGCCGGCCGAGCCTCAGGAACAGGAAGGTGAAGGCCAGCAGGCTCAGGAAAAGAAGCCACATCAATGCCAGCCCATAGGCGAAGCGAGTGTTGCTGATCGTCAGGAACAGCGCCCTGGACATGACGAAATTGGTTTCCCGCGGAAGGCCTTTGTCGAAAAGGTAGACGCCGCGCTGCGGGAAGGGGCTGAGAAGGAAAGGCAGCAGGAAAACCTGCATGCAGGCAATGAAGCCGGTTACCGCGAGAAACAGCAGGAAGGGGGTGAGCAGGGGCAGGGTGATGTGCCGCAAACGCTGGTGCCAGGCCGCCCCGTCGATGCGGGCCGCCTCATCCAGCTCCTCCGGAATCGTGGCCAGGCCCCCCAGCAGGATCAGCATGGCCCAGCCCGCCTGCCAGGCGGAGAGCGAGATCAGGGTGCCGCGGGGCAGGACGGCGAGCCAGTCGACCCGCAGCCGGAACAGGACGTTGAACAGGCCGGAGTCCCTTTCCAGGAAGATCCGGAAGATCCAGCCCACTGCGATGTCCGGTATCAGGCAGGGGAAGTAGAACAGGGTCCGCAGACCCGCCTTGCCGGGAAGCGAGCGCTCCAGCAGCAGTGCCAGCCCCAGGCCCAGGCCTGCGGACAATCCGGTGGAGCTGAGCGTGTAGAGGAAGGTGGTCAGGAAGGCGTAGCGGATGGCAGGGTCGCCGGCCAGGGCCAGATAGTTGCGCAGGCCGACGAAAGAGGGCCGGGCCGTGAACAGGGTGCGGTTGGTCAGCGATACCTGCAAGCCCCATAGCATGGGGAACAGCCAGAACAGCAGGAAACCGGCCAGCCAGGGAGCGAGGAACAGGTAGAAAGAAAGCCGGCGCTCGCGAATGATCCAGCCTGCTGAGCGGGACAGGTGATGCCTCCTATGGGCCGAGCTCCTCCTTGCCCTGCTTCATGTAATCATTGAGCTCTTTGTACATAAGGTCGATGAAGAGGCCTTCATCGATGGTCCCCTCCGCCAGGGCGCGCAGGCTGTTGCTCCAGTCGCCGAAGGTCAGCCCTCCATAAGTGTAGGGGCTGGCTTGCGCGGCCATCAGGTAGCGGGCGTCCTCGAAGGCGATGCGTTTCCGGCTGGCGTTGTAGGCATTGTCTTCCGGCAGATACTTGCGCAGCGAGAGCAGGGGTGGGATGCCCCATCCTGTCTTGGCCCGCTCCACGGCGATTTCCCCTGCCATGTACCACTCGAAAACCCGGAAGGCCTGCCGCGGGTGGCGCGTCCGGGCGGCGACATATACCCCCGTGGCTCCCAGGTTGCTGGTGCAGCGACGGGCCCCGGCGCGCAACACGGGCGTAGGCGCCCATCCGTAACGTTTCTCATAGCCCTGGTTCTCCATGAGCTGGGCGCCGAACCAGTATCCAAGCTGGACCATGGCCAGTCGACCGGAGGCGAAAGTGGCCCCCGGCCAGTCGGGAGCCAGGTTGCGGATGTTGCTGGAGATGTCCTCGACAGGGAAGCGCAGCCAGTACTTCCACAAGGCGCGCACCCGGGGGTCCTCGTTCATCCGGCTGCGGTCTTCGTCCGCGAACAGACTCCAACCCGCCGCGGTGGCCATGTCGGAAACCAGGGAAGGCACCCAGAACTCGGTGAAATCCAGTCCCCAAACCTGGATTCGGCCCGTGGAGTCCCTGCGGGTCAGCTTCTTGGCCAGAGAGTACAGCTCGTCGTAGTAGCTGATCGGCACAGTCTCGCTGAGATCCGCGATGCCGGCGGCCTTGAAATGCTCCCGGCTGTAGGTGATGCAGCCGATGTTGTTGTAGTCCTTGCACAGGCCGTACCAGGGGCCCTTCCCGAACTGCCTGCCGTCGTAGCGGTAGCAGGCGCTGCCCAGCAGGTCGATGTCTTGCGGGCGGATGAGCGTGCTCTTGGCGAAGAAAGCGGTCAGGTCGTACAGCAGGCCGCGCCGGGCGAAATAGGCCACGTCCGTGCCAAAACCCATGCGTGCCAGATCCGGGGGTGTGCCGGCGGCCAACTCGGCCACCAGGCGGGTGTAGTCCTCTTCTATCCGCACCAGCTCGATGTCGGGGTTGGCCGCCACGAAGCGCTCCACCAGCTGGGGGGACAATTCGACCTCCGGGGTCATGAAGTGGATGGTGACTGGTCCGGTGCCCTCCTGGCCCCCGCCCGCAGGCAGGCTTTCGGCCGCACCGATGGCGAGAATGCCGATCAAAAGCGCCAGGTGATTCATGCTCGCCCTCCTTCCCAGGCGGAGAATGACTCGAAGCGGGCGGCCGCTCCTTGCGGAAACGCGGCGTGGTAATAGCTGCGGTCGATCCAGCCGCTGGCGAACAGCGCGACCTGCACTTCCTCGACGAAGCAACCTTCAGCCTCGCCGACACCGGACCACGACCGGCCGTCCGGGCTGCACAGCGCCCGTACCCGGCCGGGTTCTCGCTCCAGGCGCAGGGACAGTCTTTCCGAGATCAGCCGCCCCCGGCCGAACAAGCTGTCCTTTCCAGCGAAACAACCGCGGAAGGTCAGCTCGTGAGTTCCCAGACCGCCTATCTCCAGGGTCAGGAAGTTGCCTTCGTCCTGCCACAGGGCCAGCCCCCCCTTGAAGGGCCGGTCGGCCAGGGCTCGCCCGCAAACCGCCTGCACGGCAAAGCTCCCCGCCTGGCGCCGAAGAAGCCTGGGGGCACCGGTGTTCAGGTGCCACAGGTCCCTGCCGTTGGCCGCCCGGATCTCCAGACCACCGTCCAGGCGGTAGGAGCCGTCCCCGCCGGGGTCCAGCCAGCGCCACTCCGGTGATAAAGGGCCCTCGAAGCCTTCGTGCACCGTCTCTCGGCCGCAGCTGCGAGGCGACGCCGGCTGGAGAAGCCATTGCCGGAAGGGGGAGTCTCCCACCTCCGGGTACCGGGCCCGGTACTCGCGACAGAAGGCGGCGAAGGCGGCGGGATCCTCCATAGCCGCTTCCATTGCACTCAGGGCCAAGGCCATTCCCACCCGCGACTGGTGGATGTGCTGGGGAATCCGGTGCGGTGCGCTTTCGAACAACCGCAGCAGGATTCGTCGGGCCTCCTCCCTGCGCCCCAGGGTGATGAAGGCCTTGGCCACCAGGGCGATGTTGATCGACTTGTGGTGCGGCATCTGGATTTCCTCCACGCCGGTCCAATAGGTGTCCAGAGCCCGGCGCAGGTGGGCAGCGCCTTCCTCCACTTCGTTTCTGGCCAACAGGATGGTGCCGAGGTTCCGGGCCCCGTCGGCCCGCACGATCTCGACCATGTAGAACTTTTCCAGCCCCGCGGCCAGCTCGCGCGCCTTCTGCTCGTAGTCCCAGGCCGCCTCCAGATCACCCAAAAACTCGAAAAACCACCCCATCTGCAGCCAGGAAATGCTGATGCCGGCATTGTCCCCCAGTCTCCGGCATACCTGCACTGCGGCCAGGTGGTCCCGGTTGGCCTCCCGCAGCTCCCCGCGCAGGAACGCGTACCAGGCGGTGCTGCGATGCAGCTCCGCCTGGGTGACCAGGTCGTTGTGGCTCTCCGCTTGCCGCAGCGTTCCGTCGTACCACTTCCAGGCTTCTTCCCGGCGGCGCGAGATGTAGCAGCTT
>Ga0214473_10009772_pt1 | contig 11324 bp, 9 predicted proteins | sample RVTome_7_FD_203509 | JGI IMG/M metagenome (GOLD analysis project Ga0214473, IMG submission 203509) | Soil microbial communities from uranium-contaminated site in the Upper Colorado River Basin, Wyoming, United States - RVT98D197 | ecosystem: Environmental > Terrestrial > Soil > Contaminated >...
CTACGGGACTGTTCAGGTGAACGTGAGCGGCGGACGACACATTGACACCGGACTGCAGTTCGTCGGATTGTTCATGGGCGATCATTCGAAGAGCGGCATCAACGTCATGTTCGATACCGGCAGCGTCATCGGGGCTTCGTGCAATGTCTACGGGTCGGGACTCCCGCCGAGGTTTCTCCCCTCGTTTTCCTGGGGAAACATCGTCTCATCGTTTTCCACCTACAGAATCGAGAAAAGCATTGAAACGGCTCAGCGGGCCATGGCGCGCAGAAACGTCCCGTGGACAGCGGCGTATGAACGACTCTTTCGGAGTGTGTTCGACGCGACCATGGCCGACCGCGCCCGGCAGAGGATTTTTTAGCGATCCGAAGGACTTCGCATGACGAACGACCAAACGCCAAGCACCACACGAGAACAGAGTCCGGCCGCCTCTCCGGCCACGCTGCTCTACGACGGGCCGCGCGGGACCGCCGTGAAGATCCTCAACCGCGTCGAACGGACGGACGCGTACCTGGACAAACTCCTCGACGCGGAACTTCGCGCGCGAGAATTGAGCGATCCGGACAAAGCCCTCCTCGCCGAGGTTGTCCACGGCGTCATGCGGTGGCACGGAAGACTCGATTGGGTCCTGAACGGATTCTTTCACGGCAACTTCGTCAAAGCGGAGACGAACGTCAAGAACGCTCTTCGTGTGGCGTTGTACCAGATTCTTTTTTTGGATCGCGTTCCGCAATACGCTGCTGTGAACGAAGCCGTCGAATTTATCAAACGGATTCGGGGAGACAAACTTGCCAGCCTCGTCAATGCCGTTCTGCGCAACATCATTCGCAACCTGGAGGGTATTCGTTACCCCGACCCTGGCGAGGATTTGGTCCAGTATCTTTCCGTGTATTACTCTCACCCGATCTGGTTGGTGAAGCGGTGGCTTCCCCGTTTCGGTCGCGAAGAAACGGAAAAGTTTCTTGCCGTCAATAACGAAATCCCCGACCTCGCGCTGCGCATCAATAAACTTAAAGTCGATCCCGTTCAGTTTCTTGGCATGCTCGACAGTCACCACATTCAGTACCAGGGTTCGTCTCATCTTGACTATTTTATTCGCATCAGAACTCTTGCAGGTTTGGCGCAACTGGACCTGTTCAAGATGGGGTACTTTTCCATTCAGGATGAAAGCGCCGCGTTGCCGTGCATTCTCCTCTCGCCGCAACCGGGCGACAGGGTCATCGACATGTGTGCCGCGCCCGGCGGAAAAACCGCTCACATCGGCGAGTTGATGCAGAATCAGGGAGAAATCGTATCCGTCGACAAGTACGAAACAAAGCTGCAGCTTATTCGATCGACGTGCGAGAGGCTGGGCATCCAGAACGTACAGTACTGCGCCGCGGATTCGAGCACGCTCGAAATCCCGCCGGCCGACAAGGTCCTTGTCGACGCGCCGTGTTCCGGCCTCGGAGTCCTGAGGAAAAAACCGGACATCAAGTGGAAGCGGAGCACCGAAGATATCTATCGTCTCGTTGAACTCCAGTTGTCTCTGCTTGACAATGCTGCGCGATTGCTGAAGCACGAGGGAGTCATCGTCTACAGCACGTGCACAACGGAACCCGAGGAAAACGCGAACGTCGTGCAACACTTTCTCGGTAAACACCCTGAATTCCGCGTTGACGACGCAGGTCAGTACATGAACAAATCCATCGTAACGCAGGAAGGTTTCGTGGAAACGTATCCTCACCGGCACGGCATTGACGGCTCTTTTGCCGCCCGCTTCGTCCGGTCGTCATGACCATGAAAGCCATCTTTAAACAGAAACCGCCGGACGCTGGACAGCCCTGGACGACGGGCCTTCGCCTCGGCGAAGCTCCTGTCCCCGATATCGAAGAGTCGAACGACGTGAAGCTGCGCGTTCTCGCGGGGGCGGTGTGCGGGACCGATAGCGGAATCTACGAATCGAAGGATTCGCTCCGCCGCGAGATGACAAAGCTCACGAAACCGGAAGTGATTATCGGCCATGAGTTCTGCGGGAAGATCGTCGATGCCGGGACGAAGGCTCGGGAAGTCCTTGCCGGAATCATGATCGGCAGGAGCGGGACTGATCCGGTCGTCAAGAAATACGTCGGACGGAAAAACCCCAAACAGGTTGCACGCGACAAGAGCTTTCTCGATGTATTGGAAGAACGGTTCTACAGTTCCGCCGAAATGCACATTACCGACGGAACCTGCTACCAGTGCCGGTTGGGCGAGAGGCACGTCTGCCAGCACACGATCATCAAAGGAATTCACGACGACGGCGCCTTCGCGGAATACGTCGTCGTGCCGGTCGAGAACATCGTCCTGTTCAACGACGGTGAGATTCCGCCCGAGGTTATCGCGTTCATGGATGCGATCGGCAACGCCACGCATACAGTGCAATCGATCCCCGTGCACAGGGAAACCGTCGCGATCCTGGGTTGTGGCGTGCAGGGGTTGATGGCGACGGCCGTTGTGAAAGCTGCCGGAGCGAGGAAAATCATTGTTACCGATGCCTCGCACGGCGATTTCACGCACGAGAAACTCGAGGCGAAGCGCTTTCGTCTCGCGCGCCGGTTCGGGGCCGACCATTGTTTCGACGTATCGATGCCGGACGAGAAACGAGCATTCTACGATACCGTCATGAAGGAGACCAACAATACGGGCGTGGACGCCGTGTTCGAGATGTCGGGCAACTACAGGGCGTACGAAGATGCTTTTCGGGTTGTCCGCATGGGTGGAGCCGTTTCTCTGCTCGGTCTTCCCTCGGGCCTGATGCAGGTCGATTTTGCTAAAGACGTCATCTTTCGAGGCGTCACGATCCACGGGATCATCGGCAGGAGAGTGTTTGAAACCTGGGATCTCATGCGCGAGTTGCTGACGAAAGGATTGGCAAAACAGTTTGTTTCATCCGGTTTTATCACGCACGACCTGCCGATAGAAAAGTTTGAGCAAGGGTTTGCAGCACTCCGCAGCGGCGACGGACTCAAGGTTCTGTTGCGGCCGTAAACCTACAATCAATTCTAAATTCTAAATGCTAAATTCTCCATTCTCCGTATGAACCCACTCTACCTCATTAACCAGGAACTCAATCGTCTCGAAGAGACAAAAACCTACAAATACGAGGTTCCGCTTCAGGGCCCGCAAGCGGGGGTGGTGAAAGTCGACGGGAAGAAGGTCGTGATGCTCGCGTCGAACAATTATCTCGGATTGTCCGACCATCCAACGATCAAGCGGGCGGCGATGGAGGGGATCCGGAAGTATGGTTACGGGGTTGCTTCGGTGCGGTTTATTTGCGGGACGCAGGATATCCATTTCAAACTTGAGAAGAAGATCGCAAAGTTCATCGGTTGTGAAGACACGATACTTTTTTCTTCGTGTTTTGCCGCGAACGAGGGGTTCTTCGCCTCGCTGACGAATGAGAAGCTGGGAATGGAGACCTACAAGGACGTTCTGTACAGCGACCGGCTTAACCACGCCAGCATCATCGACGGTCAGCGGTTATGCAGGCCCGAGACCGTCGACAAGAAAATCTATAACCATGCCGACGTGGCGCATCTTGCGCATCTGCTTGAAGAAGATAGGAACGCGGATTACCGTTTTCGCATCGTCGCGACCGACGGCGTGTTCAGCATGGAGGGTGACCTCGCGCCGCTCGACAAGATCGTGGAAGTCGCGCGACGCCATGACGCGCTGGTGTTCGTTGACGATTCGCACGCCATCGGCGTGTGCGGCAAGACCGGCCGCGGTACGCCGGAGGCGAAAGGGGTGCTCGGGAAAATCGGCGTATTGACCGGAACGCTGGGAAAAGCGATCGGAGGAGCGGCAGGAGGGTACATCGGCGGATCGAAAGCAATGATATCGTACTTGCGACAGAAGTCGCGTCCGTACACATTCTCCAATTCTCTTCCCCCGTCGATCATCTTTGGCGCAATGGCCGCGTTCGATTTGCTCTCAAAAGACAAATCCATCGTGCGGCGCCTGCATGAGAACACGAAATACTTCCGAAAAGAAATCAGCGCCCTGGGTTTCACGATTCTCCAGGGCGATCATCCGATCGTACCGATCATGCTCGGCGAAGCGGCGGTTGCACAGGTTATGAGCAACGCGCTGCTGAAAGCCGGAGTGTACATCAAAGGACTCTGGTTCCCCGTCGTGCCGCACGGTGAAGCACGCTTGCGTGCGCAAATCTCAGCCGGCCTCAGAACGAGTGATATCGATAGGGCACTGGAAGCGTTTCAGAAGGTCGGAAAACAGATGGGGGTGATTTAGAGTTATTGGTCCACCCATTTCTCTTGACACGAAATCAGAAATCTTGTACATTGTTCCAGGATATGAAATCGCGCTTTGGACATATTTCACAAAACTGGTGGTGGCGCAACTCTTCGGAGGTATGCCCACCATAGGATAAGACCATTTCATCCGTAAGAGGTGGGGATACCAGAAGTGTTCCCACCTTTTTTATTTTCCTAACTCCTCGAGTTATTCGCGGAATGAAAATCGTGGGAACAGAAAGTGGTCTCACGATTTTTTCTTCGAATAACCAATTAACCGATCAACTAAATTAACAACTACATAGGAGGAGTCATGGAACCCGTCAAGTTTTTGCTCAGCGAGGACGAAATCCCAACGTCCTACTACAACATCCAGGCAGATATGCCCACGCCGCTCGCCCCCGTCCTGCATCCGGGAACACGCCAGCCGATTGGACCCCAGGATCTGCAACCGATATTCCCGATGGAGCTTATCCTCCAGGAAGTTAACAAGGATCCATTCGTCCCTATCCCGGAGGAGATTCGCGAGGTTTATCAACTCTTTCGCCCGACGCCCTTGTTTCGCGCCCGCCGGTTTGAAAAGCGGCTCGGGACCTCTGCCCACATTTACTACAAGTATGAAGGCGCGAGTCCTGCCGGTAGCCACAAGCTCAATACGGCCCTTGCCCAGGCGTATTTTAATGCGAAGGAAGGTGTCAAGCGACTTGCGACGGAGACCGGGGCCGGACAGTGGGGTAGTGCGTTGAGTATGGCGTGCAGTTTCTTCGGCCTGCAGTGCAAGGTGTATATGGTGAAGGTCAGTTTCCTGCAGAAGCCGTACAGAAAATCATTGATGCAGACCTTCGGAGCGAGCGTTGTTCCGAGTCCCAGCGTGGATACTAATGCAGGCCGGAACATCCTCCAGAGCGACCCGAACTCACCCGGCAGCTTGGGCATTGCCATCAGTGAGGCGATCGAAGACGCGGCTACCCACGACGACACGAAGTACTCGCTCGGCAGCGTCTTGAATCACGTGTTGCTCCATCAAACCGTCATCGGCCAGGAAGCGAAAAAGCAGATGGAGATGGCTGGGGAATACCCCGATATTGTCATCGGGTGCTGCGGCGGAGGGTCAAATTTTTCCGGGTTAGCGTTCCCGTTTATCCGCGACAAAATCAAGGGAAGCAGTGTCCGAGCCGTTGCGGTCGAACCGGCATCCTGTCCCACTCTTACAAAAGGCAAGTTCATGTACGATTTCGGCGACACGGGGCAACTCACGCCGCTCATCCCGATGCACACTCTCGGCCATTCGTTTGTCCCGCCTTCAATCCACGCGGGCGGTTTGCGATACCACGGGATGGCGCCGCTTGTCAGTCGTCTGTATCTTGACGGATTGGTGGAAGCGAAGGCGTACAGGCAACTCGAGGTGTTCGACGCGGCGAAGGAGTTCGCCCGCGCGGAAGGAATCGTCCCCGCGCCCGAGTCGGCCCACGCGATTCGTGCCGTGATCGACGAAGCGAAGAGAGCAAACACGAACGGAAAACCAAGCGTGATCCTCTTCAACCTGAGCGGCCATGGACATTTCGACATGCAGGCGTACGACGATTTTCTGTCCGGCAAGTTACAAGATTACGATATGCCGGCGAGCGATGTCGAAACAGCTCTCGGACTGATCAAAGGCTTCCCGGCCGTCGGGGCCTAGTGTTCACTATTGGCGTTGCGTGAGGAAGGTTTCCTTTTCAACAGGCGTCACTCTGAAAAAGGAAACCTTCATCTTTCTCACCTCACTCGGCGTTTGATGGTTGATGCCCGGTGCAACAAGTCCGACTTCTCCGCCTTCGTAAGGAGCACTTCGGCGCCTGCCTGCCGAACCGGCAGGGCAGGCAGGGACAGGTATCCCCGCCTCAATCCGGCGAGAAGTCGGACTTCTTTCTTAGCCGCGACTCGTCGCATGTGCGACGTGAGTGAGGATTTTTCTTAAGGACTCGGCTCTTTGATATTCCGCCGGATTTTTGTATCTTGGCTGGTACAATTTTTCAGAGCGAATATCATGAAGAAATCACTCAGTGAAGAAAATGTTCTTGAAGCTTTGCGATTGGTCAAGGATCCGGATCTCCATCGAGACATCGTATCCCTTGGTTTTGTAAAGAATCTAAAGATCAACGGCAACGACGTCAGTTTTACGCTTGAGCTCACAACCCCGGCATGTCCCGTCCGCGATCAGTTCAAGGTCGATTGCGTTAAAGTCATCAAAGAGACCGTTGACGGCGTCGGCAACGTGACGATGGAAATGACGTCCAACGTCCGCACGCACGTTGCTCAGCAACGCGAAGCGCTTCTTCCCGGCGTGAGGAACACCATCGCAGTCGCAAGCGGCAAAGGAGGCGTGGGAAAATCGACCATCGCAGTCAATCTTGCGGTCGCTCTTGCCCAGGACGGAGCAAAAGTGGGTCTCCTCGACGCCGACATTTACGGTCCGAGCATTCCGCTGATGATGGGCATTACCCGCCGGCCTGAACTCAGAAACCAGAAACTGATACCTCTTGAGGCACACGGCGTCAAGGTTATGTCGATCGGGTTTCTGGTCGACCCGATGCAGGCAGTCATCTGGCGCGGACCGATGGTAAGCGGTGCTGTGAAGCAATTCATGTCCGACGTAGATTGGGGAGAACTGGATTATCTGGTTTTCGACCTTCCTCCGGGAACGGGAGACATTCACCTCACTCTCGTCCAGACGATTCCCCTGACCGGCGCCGTTGTTGTCACGACGCCTCAGGACATTTCGCTTGCGGACGCCCGCAAGGCGTACGCGATGTTCGCCAAAGTGAATGTGCCCGTCCTGGGTATCGTCGAGAACATGAGCTACCATATCTGTTCGCACTGTGGCCACCGTGAAGAGATATTCTCCTATGGCGGGGGAAAGAAGGCGGCTGAGGAACTTGGAACCAGCTTCCTGGGGGAAATCCCGATCTACACTCCCATCCGTGTCGGCGGTGATATGGGAAAGCCGATTGTTGTTCTTGAACCAAAATCGGAGCAGGCGCAGAACATACGACAGATTGCCCGTAACATGGCCGCGCAACTGAGCATCAGGGTAATGGAGGAGAAGCACACGATTGATATTAGCGTCGGCGCTTCGTGAATCATGAGCGTTTTCGATGAGATAGCGACCCTGCCGCTCAGGTCACGCGTGGAGAAAGCGCTCGAAATCTGCCGGCCGTTTCTTCAGGCGGATGGTGGCGACGTCGCGTTGGTGAAGATCGGTGAGGATGGTGTGGTCGAGCTTGAGTACCGCGGGACGTGCACTGTTTGTCCGCTTTCTAAGATGACCCTCCGCGCCGGAATCGAGCGGACCATCCTCCGCTGTGCCCCCGAAGTGAAGCGCGTCGAGGCCGTCGCAAGAAACAACTGACGGGCGGGCAGGATTCTGAAGCCTGAAGCCCAAAGCTCGAAACCTAAAACCTAAAACCTAAAACCTAAAACCATCTCCTTTAGTCCCTTAATCTGCTGTTAAACCTGCTTTATCTCCGCCAGAATTCCCTCCCGTAACTGAACGACTCTGCTCCCCGATCTTCTTACCAGATCATAATTATGCGTTGCCATCAACACCGCCGTTCCACGCGTGTTGATCATCTTCAACAGCTGGAGGATTTCCATCGACGTGGCAGGATCCAGGTTGCCGGTGGGCTCGTCGGCGAGGAGGATCAACGGTTCGTTCACAAGAGCTCGGGCGATGACGACTCGCTGTTGTTCCCCCCCCGAAAGTTCGTGAGGCATGTTGTTCCGCTTGTGACTCAACCCAACGTCTGCGAGGACTTTTAACGTTCGTTTGCCGATATCGATTCGCCTTGCGCCCGTTACCTCCAGCGCGAACGCGACGTTATCGTACACGTTGCGGTCCTCGAGGAGCTTGAAATCCTGGAAAACAATACCGAGCGACCGCCGGACTTTAGGTACATCGCTTTTCCTGATCGTCGATGAATTGAATTGCCCGACGATCACCGTTCCTTCGCTCGGGATGAGGTCAAAGTAAATCAGACGCAGGAGCGTGGTTTTTCCGACACCCGTTTCACCGACGAGGGAGACAAATTCGCCCGCGTCGACGTGGACGTTGAGTCGGTTCAGCACCGCCTGTCCGTTGAACATCACCGAGACATTCTGAAACTGGATCATGTGTTCACTCCGACGCGATGAGGATGAGTTCCTTCTGGGGCGTGCTGAGCCATGCCGGACCCTGTTCCGTGATCAGCACGTCTTCCTCGATGCCGACCCGAATGTCACCACCGAGACCCTTGCTGGGTGAAGAGACTGCCGGCTCAAGAGCGAAAACCTGGTTTGGTTCGAGTTTCAGGAACACCTTCTTGCCGTATCTTTCCGGCCAGTCGGGACCCAGCATCGGTCCGACTTCGTGTGTGATATATCCAATGGGGTGTCCCGCGGCGTGGGGATATTCCTGAAATCCGGCATCGGTAATGATCTTTCTGCATGCTTTGTCGACATCGTTGCCGGTGTGCCCGGGCTGCATCTGAGCAAACCCGTCCTCGACGGACCTGATATTCGTTTTCCACATGCGGCGAATGTCGTCGGGCGGTTCCTTTTCACCTGCCTTCAAGATGTATGCGGTTCGCTGGATATCGGTGCAGTAGCCGTCGAGGTTGATCCCAAAATCGATCGTGACGACATGCCCGGGCTCGATGATCGCATCGGTCGGTTCTGAATGGCCCCGGCTCAGCCCGGTGTTAATGCTCGGACATCCGCTCGGCTCCCACGATTCGGTCACGCCCATCTTCGTCATCATGTCTTTGACAAAGCGGGCAACATCCAGTTCGGTTGTTTCGCCGGGAGTTATGGTCTCGCGGGAGAGCGCCTTCGCGATAATTTCCTCCGTGGCCTTGATTGCCGTACGCAAGATATCGACTTCCCTCGGGAGTTTCTTACCCCGCCAGGCGACAACAACCGGTTCCGCGGAACCAATTCGGTCACCGTAATCATTTCCCACTGCCTCCCGGAGGTAGTTGAGCATACTGACCGTCAGTCCGTCTGCCAGAGGCGTGTCTTTCGACGTGTTCACGCCGATGCTTCGGGGATTGCGGTCCGCAATGAGTTTTTTCAGGTGGGGAAGCAGTCCCTCGCTTCGATATGCGATGACCGTGTCATACAAGCCGCTCTTGAGTGGTGCATCAATATCGTAACTTGCCATGACGGCAGTTCGCCCCAGTCGGTTGCCGTCGTCGGTGAGAATGAGTGCGGCACGGGCGACAGGGGCTCCGACGCCGAGATCCCGCGCGATCGGGTCCTGAACATACTCTCGCGTCAGCGTAATCCACATATCGATGTTGTTTGCCCGCATGGCGGGGAGGACGAATCTTTCGATTTTCTCTTTGCGGATAGAATTTCGGTCTGCGTCTGCCAGTCGCTTGTAGGAATCGAGAACGCTTCGCTGACCCAAGCCCGGCATGATCATGACTGAGAAATACACAAGAATGGTCCAGACGTTTTTCATCGGCTGCCTTTCATTCGGTTGTTGCTGATGCTGACGGCAAGTTTGATTGCTTCAATCATGCTGGAAGGGTTTGCAACTCCTTTTCCAGCGATGTCGTACGCCGTTCCGTGATCGGGGGACGTGCGGACGATCGGCAGGCCGGCGGTGTAGTTTACTCCCCTATTAAACGCCAGCACCTTGAGCGGAAGCAACCCCTGGTCGTGATACATGGCGAGGACGGCGTCGTATTGTTCGTACGCGCGGTTCCCGAAGAACCCATCCGCGGGAAACGGCCCGTACGCCTTGATCCCACGACTGCGAGCCCGGCGGATTGCCGGCGCGATGACCAAACGCTCTTCTTCTCCGAGCAAACCCTCTTCGCCGGCGTGAGGGTTGAGTCCAAGGACGGCTATGCGGGGGGAGCGGACGCGGAAGTCCTTTCGCAGCGACAGATGGATCGTGTTTATTTTTCCCAGGATGGCTTTTCTCGTTATGGATCTTGCGATGTTCTTTACGGGCAAGTGGATCGTCGCGAGTCCGATACGGAGTGGTTCCGCAACCATCATCATGGAAGCGTTGCGGCTTTTACACAATGAGCCGAGCATCTCCGTTTGTCCCGGAAACCGGTACCCAGCTGCGTTGAGGGCGCTCTTTGCGACCGGGGCGGTCACCATCGCGTGGGCGTTCTTTGCCAGGCAATGACGCATGCAGATTGCGATGGCATCTCCCGCCCATTTTCCGGCGTCGGCAGTCGGCATTCCCGGCGTAATGCGCGGCAGTACGAAACGTCGGGCAGAGATCACTGGAATTCGGTGCGGTCCATCCCTGCGGATCATGGAAAGCGGGTCGATTTCCCGCAGCGTGACGCGTTGTCGGATGCTTCTGGCGTAAAAAGCGTAGACATCGAGTGAGCCGACCAGCACCGGTCTGCAGAGCTTATTGACTTCGGGCGAAGCCGCTGCCTTCAGCGAAATCTCAGGACCGATGCCGTTGTAATCTCCCATGCTGATGAGGACGACCGGTTTCGTCACATCGCCTCCGTAGCGACGAGTTTGTAATTGCCGTTGAGGCTTTCGTCGACGAAGACAAAACGTTTCTTCAGGTTCTGATACTCCCAGGTTTCCCGCGGAGGATTGGTGGGCGAGAATGTCCGCTGCGTGTGGGTTGGATCCCCGTACAGAATGTACACCTTTCCGCGGTCCGTTTTGAAACCGTTGGGAATCGTGACCGTGCCGAAGTTATCGATGGCATAATCCACCCGGCGGTAGTACTCAGCCTTGGCTTCGTTGAAGGCTGTGCGCGGAGTCGGGTCACGCTTCTTCCAGAAGTCCTCGAAAAGTCCCTTCCGGTCCTTCGCGAACATCGCCCTCAGGTCGCTGAGCTCGTCTTTGGTGGCAATGTACTGGAGCGTCTCGATGGCGAATTCGAGATCCCAGAGTGACCGGGGCATGTCGACCCAGCGCACCTCGAACGGATGGAGAGTGGATCTGGTGATTTTGTCGTCACTCACCGTCACGCGTAATTCGTATGAACCCCTGGGAAGTTGATTCCCGTCAACCGGCAGCAAGGCCGAGAGAACGCGTGAAGAA
>Ga0214473_10009773_pt1 | contig 11323 bp, 17 predicted proteins | sample RVTome_7_FD_203509 | JGI IMG/M metagenome (GOLD analysis project Ga0214473, IMG submission 203509) | Soil microbial communities from uranium-contaminated site in the Upper Colorado River Basin, Wyoming, United States - RVT98D197 | ecosystem: Environmental > Terrestrial > Soil > Contaminated >...
AAGCGAATACTCCGTCTGTTCGGCATACCTCCAGACGGAGTATTATGGCCGGCTGTATACGTGACTATCTTCACTTCTTGGCTGGTTGCCCGATATGCCTATGATCATCTTGCTGATCTTGCGGCCATATTCTTGTTTGTCATTGCAGCCTCTGGCACGCTCTTCTCGATCTATCTCACTTTCCTGGAGCCCTTCGTTATCGGCGCCACCTGTGCGTGGTGTCTGATATCGGCAGTACTAATAACGATTTGGATGCTGCTTGCGGTGAAACCGGCAAAAGCAGCCCCTCTGAAGCACCAGTAATTGACAGGTGGTTCAAAAGTAAGCACCTAAGCAAAATACGTAACCGAGCGTATAACAGTAGTCATCTTGTTGCAACTTTTTCTCGAGATTTGCATCAAAAGAAGTGATTAACCATCCACTGCTTGTAAGGATGTCTACATGAAAATAAATGAATCAAGCATTGACAGCGTGATTCGAATTTTCGCCGGGGTGTTGTTACTTTATCTGGGTTTCGGTGGTGAATTGATTGGAGCGCTGGCGATCGTCGCTGACATACTTGGCGTCATCCTGTTGCTCACCGGCGTCATAGGTTTTTGCCCACTCTACATCCTATTTAGGCAAAAAAAGTAAACCATTTATGTGAGGAGCGTTGGTATGACGGCAATATCATGCTCTATTTAGTCTATGGATCCACAACTATTCTTTGAAAAACTAAAACAAAACCCACGCCCGGTAGTGGTAGGCCTCTGGGCACCCTGGTGTGGACCATGCAAGGTAGTCAAGCCCTCATTGGAAAAACTGGCTCAGGAATATGCCGGGCGCGTGGACCTCTGGGAACTTAATGCCGATGAGAATCAGGAGTTGTTACGTCAACTAAAAGTCTATGGGATCCCCACCCTGATCGGCTATAGTGGCGGCATAGAGGTGGCACGGTATATCGGTGCAAAGCCTGCAAAGGAACTCAAATCACTTTTCGACGCACTCTCCACGGGCAGTGTTCCCACTCCAAATGGATTGTCAAATTGGGACCGTCTTCTTCGATTGATGGCAGGGAGCACGGTCGTAGGAATCGGCTGGGTAAACTTGCATAATTGGATACTCATTGTTATGGGTGGGATTCTTATATTCAGCGCGGTTTATGATCGTTGTCCAATTTGGAAGGCACTTACAACGCAATTCAAGAAAGTGATGGCGAAGTAATTCGTCGCTCCACTTAACATCGTCGAGGATCATCCATGCCATTGTACGAATATCGCTGTAAAGATTGTGGAACGGAATTTGAAAAGACACTCCGTTTTTCGGAAGCGGCCCAACTCCCTTCCTGTCCACAGTGTAATAGCCTGCATACCCGGAAAAAGATATCCACTGTTATTTCATTTGGTGCAAGCTCACCTGGCTCCTCCAGCGGTTCTGGCAGCAATTGCGGGACCAGCGGAGGATTTACCTGAGCAGGCTAAATTTCAACGGCCGTGTGCCGTTTTCTCAAACCATCGCAAAATCAAAGGAGCCTTATGGGAACCGCTACTGTTAAATGGATTTCTGGAAAACAATTTATTGGGGTTGATTCGACCCAGCATTCTGTCGTTCTCTCTACACCCGATGAAGGAATCGGGATCAAACCTTCAGATTTGTTGTTAATTGCAGTTGCATCCTGCACTGCCGTGGATGTGGTGGAAATCCTCTCCAGGAAACGTATGCCACTTAATCACCTGGAAATCAGTTGCACTGGAGAGCAGGATCAAGATCCACCCTGGACGTTTCGAAAGATCCATTTGCGCTTCATCGTAGGCGGGAAGAACCTAACCGAGAAAGCCGTTGTGCAGGCGATCCAACTTTCGGAAGAGAAGTATTGCTCGGTGGCTGCCACTGTCCGTGCCACAGCTCAGATCACTACTGAGTTTGAGATCCTGGAAGAAGAACTTGAACCTGTCGGCCTAGTGTAGGAAAAGTTTCGCACATTTGCGGGCTGTAATATGTGGGGTGGAAGCGATCGGACCACTGGCTAGCACATCTTCAAATTTGATTTTCGATTATCTCTTAAAAAATTGGAGCGGATGATTTCTCATCCGCTCCTGAACTTACTGATCAGCCTAACCCTTCAAGGTGCTGAATTTGAACATCGCATACAGGGGGCAAAAGCTCACGATGGATGTCAGCACGAACACAGCGCCGAGTACGAGCAAAACAATTCCAAGTACGCCGGTGACGATCCCGCCAAAATCCAGGTAAGCAAACACGGCGGCAACAACTACACGGATGATTCTATCAAGGCTGGACATATTGGGTTTCATACAAAAATCTCCTTCTGTGGATTGGGGTTATGAATTGATATCCACATTGTAGGAGATTTGAGCCGGGCTGTCTTTGACAAAGTCACACAACCGCGAGGGCACTTAATTCATCGAAATCCAAAATCTCAACGGTGCCTCGTCCCACCTCAACCAATCCCCTTTGCGAAAGATCCTCGAGAATGCGGCTGATCACTTCGCGTGAACTTCCCAGTTCTGATGCAAGCTCCTGATGCGTAGTCCGAATCGGATGCAGGATTTTGGACTTGTTCAATAGTAACGAAGATACACGTCGATCCATGCGTTGGAATACCACATCATCAACAACAGCCATTACCGTGGAAAGGCGATCGGATAGCAAGTCAAAGACAAACTCGCGCCACGGGTCGTATCTTTTCACCCAAAGTCGAAATTTATCTGCTGGGATCATCACAGCTTCGGCTTCCTGCTCAACGGTGGCAATGGCAGGAAAAGACTTCTGACTGAGAATTGCATTGGCGGTAAGAATGCAGGACTCTCCATGCCCGAATCGGTATAACGTGATCTCCCGTCCAGTTTCTCCAATCTTATATACGCGGACGACACCTGAGATCAACAGAGCAATTGCATCTACACTGTCGCCTTGGAGAAAAACATCATGACCGGCAGAAATCCTGGCTAGGAACGCAGCTTGTTGAAACTCGCGGACGAGCTCCAAGCTTGCATCCTTGAGAACAGGCAGTGCCTGGCTGATACGTTTAAGTTGCTGATTGTCAATCATTAATGAGTATTGTTGGAAATAAATCTATTCGAGTTTTGAATTCAGGTAGTCGTCCAGATTCAGGCGTTTGAAAAGGCGTTCACGTACATCGTCGGGCAGGGCAGGCTTTTCGATTGGAGAATGGACAAGATCGATGGTCCTCTTGGTGGTGTTCAATACGATGCGACAATCTTCGCATCCATCAAGATGCTTCTCGAGTTCCTGACACAGTTCAGGGTTCAGGTCGCCATCGATGTATGAAGACAACGATCCCAATAACTCTTCGCAGTTCTTATGAGTATGTTCATTCATCTCTTACTCCTCACGGATCACGCGTTCACCATAATAGGTGGATAGTTGTTCGCGCAAAAACATTCGTGCACGTAATAAACGGGTCTTGACATTGGTCTCGGTCAGATTTAATGCCTCGGCAGTTTCCTTTATGGATAATCCTTCGACATCCCTCAGTAGAAAAACAAGGCGCTGCGGTTCCGGGAGATTCTGAATGGCGTGATCAAGATTTCTTTGGCTCTCACCAGAAAGCAGTTCATTCTCCGGAAGAGCACTCCAATCAACGAACTGGGTCGGTTTCGCATTTTCGTCAAACTCGTCGGACTCTTCCAAGTCAACCTGAGGTTTTTTCTTACGAATCAGCATCAATGCTTCGTTCGCAGCAATCCGATAGAGCCATGTGGAAAGAGTGGATCGTTCTTCAAACTGCTCCAGATGAACCAGCGCACTGAGAAACGTGTTTTGAAGGATGTCCTCCGCGTCCTGGGCATTGCCAAGCATTCGCATGCCGAGGCGATAGATCGGGCTGGAATACTCATTAACGAGACGGGCAAACTCAGCGCGATCTCCTGCTTGGAGCGCTTTGAGTGAAATTTCAGGCGGCATTGGTTTAATCATTAGATGTGTTTCACCTCAAAAAGTTGCAAGTTAACAGTATACAGCACCGTTTGTGAAATCTGCAACTTTTTCAGCGGATCTGCATCCAAAGTATAGTCACAAATTTACAATTTCCGACAAGGAGTTTCAGACAACCATGGAAATGATCATTGACTTCCCAGGCGGCTCACGTGTGGATGCCCATTTCGGCAGCTTCACCGTTGCAACCGACCAACCTCCCGTTGCCAGCGCACCCACGCCGTTTACGGTTTTCCTATCCTCCATTGGAACCTGCGCCGGGATCTATATCCTCGGCTTTTGCCAGCAACGCGGCATTCCGACGGATGGTGTACGTATTGTTCAGCGTGTTTACAGCAACCCGATGACGCACATGGTGGACAAGATTGATCTGGAAATCCAGGTTCCACCTGCCTTCCCTGACAAATATCGCGAATCCTTGATTCGCTCTGCAGAATTGTGTGCCGTAAAGAAGCATCTTGAGAACCCGCCAGAGTTCGACATAACTACCACGAAAGTCGAATTGGCATAATTGCAGCCCTTGAAATCGAGATCACAGAGAGCATTCAGTCTTCTCGCAATGTCGCTTTGCTTTTGATTACAAAAGCAAATTTACAAGTAAACAGGAATTCACCATGGAAAAAGTTCTCAACGACCAAATCATCAAACAGATCACCGATGCATTTGCAGACATCAAGGAACCGGTACAGATCCTCTTTTTTGGTTCACAGGATAACTGCGAGTATTGCGCCGAGACCAGGCAGCTTCTGGAGGAAGTTACAGCGATCAACGATAAGCTTGAATTAAGTGCGTACGACATTCGCGAGAATCAGGATATTGCAGCCAAATTCAATCTGACCAATACGCCAGGCACTGTCATTGCAGCAAAGGATGGCGCTGCAGTTACAAATCTTGGCATCCAATACTCCGGCATTCCTTCTGGTCATGAATTCAATACACTGATCAATGATATTTTGCTCGTATCCAGGCGCGATTCTGGACTCAATGAAAAGACACGCGAATTGCTCAAGAATCTTGACAAGCCGTTGCACCTGCAAGTTTTCGTCACTCTGAGTTGCCCGTATTGTCCACGGGCAGTGTTGCTAGCCCATCAAATGGCGATGGAAAATCCGCAAATGATCCGTGCCGAAGGCGTGGAAGCAACGGAATTCCCCGAACTGGCAAACCGCTTCAATGTACGTGGCGTACCCCAAACGGTGATCAATTCCGGCGCTGGGACCGTTGTCGGTGCAGTGCCTGAACAGAACTTGATGGCCGAGATCATGCTAGCCCTGCAAAATTAAGAAGGCAGTTTTCAGATTCTCTGTGCTGTTTGCGTTCAATCATTGAGGCAAGAATATGACAAAGAAGAAATATCATCGCAAAAGACAGAGACAATTTTCTGTCATCCATGTAGCGCTTGGACTGCTCTTAATTGGGCTGGCTATTCTTGTGCTAGCTTCGCCTCGGTTCAACAACAGCGATGAATCACTGTCTTCAGTTGTTCCCTTCCCGGTTAATTACGCCGCGCCTGAGTTATCGCTGGAAAACATTGACGGAATGACTAAATCGCTGATGGATTATCGGGATCAGGTGGTACTGGTCAACAATTGGGCAACATGGTGTCCACCCTGCAAAGCGGAGATGCCAACATTGGCAACTTATTATAATGAACATACTTCCGATGGGTTCATGATTATCGCCATTGAAGCAGGTGATCCCCTCGAGAGTGTGTCGCAATTCGCACAAAACAATAACTTGAAATTTCAAGTCTGGTTGGACCCAAACGGCGCATCCTTGAGGGCATTTGGGAATGGCACATTGCCAAACTCGTATGTGATCGACCGCTTCGGAACTGTCCGCTATGCATGGACCGGTGAGATCAGCAAAGCCATGCTCGAGAAGTATGTCACTCCGTTATTGGCGGAAAATTAATTCAAAATATTCATTATGGAATGCCTGACCAGCCATTAGCTGGATGGTCATCAGATCCTTGTTGCCTTGTTTACAAATCAATGCGAGTGATTTAGAAACTTTTGATGTTTTCGCAGCCTCTTGTAATATCGATTGGCTAAAATTGTGAAGCACACAAGAAAAGGAACACTTGGTAAAGAATCGCCATATGCGATTTAGGTTTGATGTAATTTTCCCACTCGTTATTGACATCTGGCATGCAGAATGGGGAACCAGAGTCCAAACTCCACAGAACCATGCCAAGGCGATGGAACCATCTTTCTTGTGCCTCTGGACTATTAAAATGTATCTATCTGATTGCATCATTCCGGGTTGGTCACGGCTTGACTGTGTTTGTATTCTGTCCAGCTAATGGAAAAATATCACTTTCAGCATTCCAGCGATTAGTTGAAAGTTTGCTGCAGAACGCATCCAACATACCAGCCCATTTGTAACCCATGGACAGAGCACCAGATTCTATATTTGTGGGTCACCCCAACGATATAACGACATTTGCAGGCTTTTGTTGGGAGACTCTGGTAAAATTGAGGTTATCGAAAATGCGTTCCATGCTGCTTTACTACTGCTTACACACAGAAATCATTTGAAGTGTTAGAAGCAGTGGAGAGATTGGACAGAGCAAGACGTTCAACAATTTCAAAAATCGAACCAGATGAACGTATTTTTCGTATTGGACATATTGCCCCCGTAGCTCAATGGACAGAGTAACAGACTTCGAATCTGGTGGTTGCGCGTTCGAGCCGCGCCGGGGGCGCTTCTCCCTCCATGCCGTTCATGAAGATATTCAATTGATAAGGATGCTTCTCACCCGCCTGGAACGCGTTTCGGCGGATTCCTATTGGGCGCACCGTGCCAGCGGAATTCGTGGCGCACTCCTCAAGACACTTGAAGAATTGGAAAAAGAAACATCTGTGGGGCAAAAGAATATAAACACACTGATCTCCTCTGCATTTGAAATTCTCACCAAAGCCGCAAAAGAAAAATCTGAGAGATAAACTTCAAAACAATTTCCATGAAGAAATTAATTATTAGAGTTATATGGTTGATCGTAAGCAGTATCTTTTATTCCTGGTCATCAACAATCCTGGCGACTGCCGTGAGGAACCAAATGGGAATCAAGTTGCCTACACGGAACTGGATTTCTGCCAGATGGCAGTCTCGACCCGGATTGGTTCCTGTTGGATCAGAACGGCAACCGTGGCACAATATAAACCCGATAAACCAATCTCAGGGCTGGATGCTGAATACGGCTTCCTGTTCAGCGCGCAGTTTATCAATTAATCTTCCCTTTGGCAGTTCGACGTCATCATAAGTCAGAACTTCATCCCTAGCGATATTGCGTTTTAGTTTGCATCCCTCGGCAACACCAAAGGGGAGAAGTCTCTGGGCTCTGGCGGTGTCGGCATTCTCGCACTGACCATAAAGCGTGTAACAGCCCAGGCCATCCAGAGTCTGGCCCGCTTCGAGATCGATCTTCGCTGTCGAAATAACCTCGACCGTCGGGGCGCCCTGTGGTGCGATGGTCGCATCGTTCAGTAAAACAGCCCTGGCAATCGTGTTGGGAACTTCGATATGGCAGAGATGAAAAGGCCTATAGAAGCAATACAATGGTCCTTCGCCCATCTTATACATATTCAAGTAATATTTCTGAACATCATCTTCGGTGGTCGCAAGCACAAACACGCCCGGACCAGGCGCCGCGCCGATCACATAGTCAACGATCCCTGGTCCTTCAAGCAGATCCTCCAAAGGAAATAGGTGGATCGTTTCCTCAATTGGAGTTCCGCTTTTGACGGAGGGGCCATGCATGCCTCGTTTCGCCACGCGCATCCCTGTTGCATTGGCCGTGATGCCCTGCTCATAGGAGATTTTCGTGCCGTCGGCGAACGAAGCAGCCATGAACGGTTTTATGCCCCATTTTTTAGCAAATCCCTCCTGGGTCGTTGGATTGCGATACGGGTCCTGCAGGCCCTTGATATTGCCGCACATGACAGGCCTCAGACCCATCTCTTTTATGGAGCGGAATAAGTTCAGTACCACGCCCGGCTGGTCGCCATCGGAATTGGTGTACATCACCCCGGCTTTATCTGCGTAGGCCTTCAGAATTGGGCCAACGGTTCCATCCATCTCGGCATTCACAGTGACAAAGTGTTTCTTGTTCTGAATCGTTTCGAGCGCGACGGAGGCCGCAAATTCAAAGCTTCCTGTTGCCTCGACAACCACGTCAATCCCCTCCGCCTCGCATAATGCTGTGAAATTCTCGGTGACTACGGGCCGTTCCTGCTTAATAGCATCCTGCAATTCACCGGCATTTTCAACAACCAAGAAATCATTGACGCCCGCCTCCTGATACGCTTTTTCAGCCGAGGAAAGGTTCCGATTTGAGATTGCAACCAGATCCATGCCTTCAACATACCTTGTGATCTGGCGGGCAAGGCCCTTGCCGACTACACCTGCACCTACCATAGCGACTCTGATCGGTTTTCCCGACTGCTGTCGTTCCCTTAAGAGTTTATCTATAATAATCATAAGAACCTTCCTGAGATGGGGATCAGCCGGAAAAATCCGGCAAATTTGCATCTTTCTCTGTGATCATGGAAACCGGCAAAGGCCATTCGATACCAATGGAGGGGTCATTGTATCGGACGCCTCCTTCGGCGGCGGAGGTATAAACTTCAGAGACCAGGTACATGATCTCAGAATTATCTTCAAGAGATTGAAAGCCCTGGGCGAAGTCTTTGGGAACATATAGCAACTTATAATCATCCACCGTCAACTTCACCCCCAGCCATTGTTTGAAAGTTGCAGAATCCGGCCTTAAATCCACAATGACATCAAACACTGATCCGCGTGTACAGCGTACGAATTTTGTCTCCTGATGAGGAGCCTTTTGATAGTGCAGACCACGGATGGTTCCTTTGATTTTGCTGAAAGCGATATTCTGTTGAATTACCTTTCCAATCAACCCATGTTGTTCAAGGATGTTCCCGTCCCAACTGCGTGCGAAAAACCCTCGGTGGTCCTCTCGTTTTTCCAATGCAACGATATAGGCCCCCTTCAATTTTGTCTCAACAAAAATCACTGGGCCCTCCAGTATAGATTGTGATCGATTTTTTCGGTCTGGAGCAGTAATTTTAGCTGTTTGATGCGGGTATATGCGGAAAACTCGAAGTCTTCAAGCGAGAGATTGATCTCTTCAAATAATTTTCTAAATTCCTTTGCACCCGCTTCCAGGTTCATGGTGCATTTAAACGCAGGGATCAACTCGCTGATTTTCTTAAAAGAAACTCTGTAACTTCGCTCATCCTCATCGTTCTTCCCAAAACTCACCGTGCATCCAGGAAATACGCTGCCAATCACTTCGGCGAGCTCCCGCACGCGATAGTTCTGATTGGTGTCTCCGACATTGATGATTTGATTATGGAGCGCTTCGCGGGGCAGATCCAGTGCACAGGCAAACGCCTGGCTGATATCCAGAATATGAACCAGAGGGCGTTCGGGCGAGCCATCGCTTTTGAGTTTGATCTCCCTACTTGTCCAGGCGTGGCCCGCAAAGTTGTTGAGCACAATGTCAAACCGCATTCGAGGCGAAGTGCCGAACGCCGTGGCATTTCTGAACATAATGGGAGAAAAATCCTCCGAAGCCAGTTTCATTAATTCCTGCTCAACGAGGATTTTTGATTTGGCATATGCTGTCAGTGGATTAGGTTCCGATTCTTCCGTGACGATTTTCTGCGATGCGATCCCGTAGACACTGCAGGAGGATGAATAGAGGAATCTGGAGACACCCGCCTCTTTGCAAAGTTTCGCCAGTCTTGTCGATCCTCGATGGTTGATGTCATAGGTGATCTCAGGGTTCAGCTGGCCGAGTGCATCATTGGACAGTCCCGCCAAGTCGATGCAGGCGTCAAATCCTCTCAAATCATCCAATTCGATTTGACGGGTGTCTTTAGCGATTTGGGTCTTGAATCCGTTATAGCCATCGTAGAGCGAGCCCGCGCGATAAAATCCTGTATCCAGCCCCACAACTTCGTGGCCGCGTTTTACTAAGTAGGGGGCCATCACACTGCCGATATATCCGTCTGTTCCTGTAACAAGCACTTTCATAATAAATCCTTTCTGCGTTGAAATTAGAAATAGGAATTATAGCTTACCAGACTTTCCATGGAGCATTGCCGGAGCGCCACTTCTCTTCGAGGACTTCCAGGTCCCTCAATGTGTCCATGCTCTGCCAATACCCGGTATGCCGGTAGGCGGCCAACAGGCCTTCCCCTGATAATCTTTGCATGGGCTCTTGCTCCCAAACCGTCCCATCCTCCGCAATGTAATCGAAGATTGCAGGCTCAAGGACAAAAAAACCGCCGTTGATCCAGGCCGACTTGTGGGTGCTCTTTTCACGAAAATCCCGGATCTTGATTTCTCCCTCTTCCAAGGTAAAAGCTCCAAACCGGCCCGGCGGCTGGACGGCAGTAAGCGTCGCCAGGGATTTTTGATTTCGGTGAAACTCGATCAATCCCGGAATGTTGATATCGCCGACCCCGTCACCGTAGGTTAGGCAAAATGTCTCATTCTCAACGTAATCTCGAATACGTTTGATACGCCCGCCCGTCATGGTCTTTTCGCCAGTGTCCACCAGAGTGACCCGCCAGGGCTCGATCTCGGAGCGATGAACCTGCATTTCCTTCTTTTGAAGGTCAAACGTAACGTCGGCATGGTGAAGGAAATAATCGGCGAAATAACTTTTGATCATCTCCCCTTTATATCCCAGGCAGATAACAAAATCGTTCAACCCGTAGGCGGAATAGATTTTCATAATGTGCCACAGGATCGGACGGTTCCCGACCTCAACCATCGGTTTTGGTCGTACGCGTGTCTCTTCACTCAGACGAGTACCATAGCCTCCAGCAAGTATCACAACTTTCATAAATACCCTCGTTAGAAAAAATTTTGGAAAATTCCAGAGAAGAATTTGATTTCTTGCAATTTCTGCACACAAAGAGATAGGAACGTTGCAACCAACTCCGCTCGCACATGCAGGGTCAAATTGCTATAGAAATCCTCAGGCTTTGCTATCTAATTTCTCTACGGATGGCTGTTTTAGCTTCAAATAGGAACGAACGAGAACTCTCTGAGCGGCAACTGCTATATCCTTGCCTAATGCCCAGAAGCTTCGTCGCAAAAACATCCATCGGATCACAGTTACATAACAAAGTATGCGGTCATACATATTCAGGGGAGCTCTCTTGACCGCGTGGAGGCAACGAAATAAGAAGCGCCATTTCGGCAATACTATTTTGTTGGCTAATGAAGTATCAAACCAGGAATGCCGTCCGCGCTCACTTTTCCAAGCCCCTTTCGTCGATTGTCCCGGATGGTCCCTTCGGAAAAACAAATACTCGGGCACCACATGATA
>Ga0214473_10009774_pt1 | contig 11321 bp, 9 predicted proteins | sample RVTome_7_FD_203509 | JGI IMG/M metagenome (GOLD analysis project Ga0214473, IMG submission 203509) | Soil microbial communities from uranium-contaminated site in the Upper Colorado River Basin, Wyoming, United States - RVT98D197 | ecosystem: Environmental > Terrestrial > Soil > Contaminated >...
TTGGTTGCCGTGGTCGTGATCGTCATTCTCGCCCTGCTCGGCCCGGCGATCGGAAACGTCTTCAGCAACATCGTCAGCCAGATCTAACCCTGTCATCCCACCGCGCGGGGGGACGACCCCCACCACGTGGAAACAACGGGGCCCGGCCGAAAGCCGGGCCCCTGCCTTTTGTCTAGGGAGCGGGACCGAAGGCTCCACCGCCCTTCGCCCCCCTCCCCTTTCCCTCGCGGAGCAGCCTGCAAGGCCTCCCCCGGCGAGTTAGAACCTCGATACAAAGAAGTCGAACCGGGGGAGGGGAGGTATTTGAAGGAGACGGGGGGCCTCCGGCCCCCCGTCTCCTTGAGATCCTCACCCCCTCTCCGCCACCATCCGCGCTCCATAATCCAGCCTCCCAGCGGAGAGGCCCACGGGGCTGCTCACCCCGTCCGGGCCGCGAGCCCCGGCCCGGCGGGGTGAGGCGGGAAGGCGTTCTTCCTAACGTACTTAACGAGGGAAGCGGGAAAGGACGGTCGCCGGCGTGGGGACGATGGCCCGGTCCCCGACCCGCAGGTCGGCCGGTGCCTTGCCGGCTTGCTTTGCCGCTCCCTGGAACACGGCGATCGGCGTGCCTTCGGCCGTGGCCTTCTTCTCGAGGTAGGCTTGGCCGAGCAAGTAGCCTTCCTGGTTCACGGCGCAGGATGTAACCACCCCGATCACCCGGCCGCGCCCGTCCACGACCGGATCGCCGTGATGAGCCAGGCGGACATTCTTCTCGTCGAAGCGGAAGCGGACCACCTCTCCCGGGCGCGAGGCCTCTTGCTTAAGGAAGCCCGCCCGACCAATGAACCACGGCTTGTACGTCTTGACGTACGACGCGAATCCTGCTTGGCCGACACCCAGCCCGAGGTCCCCAGCCATCTCGTGACCGTAAAGCGGCAGGCCGGCTTCCGTCCGCAGGGAGTCCCGGGCGCCCAGGCCCACCGGCTTGGCCCCCAGAGGCGACCCGGCCCCGAGGATAACCTTCCATAGATCCGGACTGCGCCGGGGATGGACGAAGAGCTCGAACGCCACGCGCTCGCCGGTATAACCGGTTCGGCTCACGACCAGATCGAAGCCGCCGAAGATCCCCTCCATCACCCCCGCCCATGGGAGACGCTTCAGACGGGCCGCCGTCGCCGAATCACATCCCAGGGCCAGCAAGATCTCGGTGGATTTGGGCCCTTGAAGCGCCAGATCGACTCGTTGGTCATCGCCTTCCCCCGGGTGGCGCAGGTTGCGCAGGCGACAGCCACGGCCAAAGGCTACCGACGACGGGCGCGCTTCATCCACTCGCACTTGGCCGTCGCGGACCGCGCAGAGCCAGGCCCAGTCCTTGTCGTCGTTGGAGGCGTTGACGACCATCATGAATCGTTCGGCCGACACTCGATAGATCATGGCGTCGTCGATGACGGCGCCCGACGGGTCGAGAAGCTGGGTGTAATGCGATTCCCCCACAGCCAGTGAGGCGACGTCGTTGGTGGCGACCGAGTCGAGGAAGGCCGCCGCCTGCGGTCCTTCCGCCTGGTACACGCCCATGTGACTCACATCGAACAAGCCGGCGGCCCGCCGCGTCGCCAGATGCTCCTCGAGCACCGAGCTGTACCAGACGGGCATGTCCCATCCGGCGAAGGGGACCATCTTGGCCCCCAACGCGCGATGTGTTTCGTTGAGGGCGGTAGCCTTTACGGGACTCTCGGCCGGCTCTTGCCAGGCGAACGGCGGCAACGGTTCGCCGGACGATCCCGCAGCCCCTACAAACCACGGCTTGCGCTTTCCGTCATGAGGCTCGGCGGACGGTGGGACTTTGGCGCCGCCTTCCACCTCGACCACCACCGGGCCGGGAACCTTCCTCCAAGGATCTTGCGGATCCACGCCGACAAACCCATCGGAGAGGTCCCGCAGCCAGGTGACGGCGAGCGGGGCCTGGGCTGAGGGCACGAACAGACGCCACGCTTCTCCGTTACGCTGCAGCGTCACGGTGACGGCGCCCGAGGGGGTCGAGAGCGTCGCTTGAGCGGCTTGCCCATCCCCAAGCGTCTCCACCTCCGCCGAGGTGGCCCACCTCAGCATTCCCGCCGCCTCGCCCTTGAGGGCGATGATGGTGAACGCATCGTCGGGGGCAGGGTCGTCCAGATAGTAGAAGTGCGGGTACCCGTGGGTCGGTGCCTCTCCATCGAAACCGGCTCCCGCCGCCAGATCGCGCACTTTCAATCGAACGTCGTTCAGGACGCCGAAATCGACGCGCGCTCGCGGCTGGGGGCCTTTGCGTCCGACCTGCAGATAGGGCGTCGACGCCTGCAGAACATCGGCGATCCATCCGGCCAGACGGGTGCAGTCGGCTTCCTGGAATCCGCGTTGAGTGATCCAGGGCGTTCCAAGGCGAACTCCGGATGGCTGCGCCGCCGAACGGTCGCCCGGGATCGTGTTTCGGTTCGCGACGATTCCTGCCAGATCCAAAATGCGCGCCGCCTGGTCACCGGAAAGGATTGTCCCGTCCGGCCCGACCACGGACCGTACGTCGAGGTTGGTCATATGGGTGTCCGTTCCCCCGAAGGGGATGCGGAACCCGCCGGCGCGCAGCCCCTCCGTCAGGGCGGCGGCGTTGGCGACGATCTGCTTCTGAAGGGCGCGGAAGGAATCGCTGCGGGCTAGACGAAAAGCGACTGCTTGCGCCAGCATGGTGTTGATGTGCGGACCACCCTGCTCGCCGGGGAAGACGGCCCGGTCGATCAGCCGCGAGAGGCGCGAGGAGGCTGTCAATATCACGGCGCCGCGCGGCCCGCACAGCGACTTGTGGGTGGTGAAGGTGATGACGTCGGCCAGCCCGACGGGCGAGGCGACGACGCCCGCCGCCACCATCCCGGCGATGTGGGCGATATCGGCCATCAGGTATGCGCCGACGGCATCGGCGATCTGGCGGAAGCGCTTCCAATCCGGCATCCACGGGTACGAAGAGTACCCGGCGATGATCATCTTCGGCTGTTGTTCGCGGGCGAGGGCCTCGACCGCGTCGTAGTCGATGCGTTCTGTCTCCGGATCGACGCCGTAGGAGACGATCCGGTAGTACTTCCCCGATCGATTCGCGGGCGAACCATGCGTCAAGTGCCCGCCATGGAGCAGGTTCATGCCCATGACAACGGCGCCCGGCTCGACCAGGGCGTGGTAGACGGCATTGTTGGCCGGCGCACCGGACAAAGCCTGGACGTTGACATACAGGTCGTCGGGGGAGATTCCTCCGGCGGCGAACAGCTCGGCGCAGCGGCGACGCGCCAGCGCCTCGACGGCGTCGGCGTATTCCACGCCTTTGTAGTAGCGCGGGTCGGAGTAGCGGCGGTAGTGGGCCAGGCGCGCCGGGTAGTCGAGGATCTCCTGCTCGACCATCCGCCGCGTTTCCTCGTCGGGATAACCTTCGGCGTAGATATTCTGGAAGGAAGAGGCCAGCGCCTGGCGCACCGCCGCCGGCGCCAAACTCTCCGATGGGACGAGAATGAGCTTTCGCCGCTGGCGTTCGGCTTCGAGCTGACTGAGGGCGTGGGCTGCGGGATCGAGCTCGGCGAAGTCGCCGCGGATCAGGTAGTCTCGCATGTAGGCTCCACATCAGGGCCGGGAGCAGCGGACGGCCCGGCTCCGTTAGACATTGTCAGACAAAGGCATTCTAAGACACGGCGAAGGGACGGTCAAGGAAAACAGTCACCGGAGAAGCCGTCAGCTGTCAGCTACCAGCGCTGAGCTGCGAGGTCCTAGCCACCACTCAAGGGTTACCCGTAGCCTGTTGCCTGTTGCCTGTTGCCGGTTCCCCAGTGCGTCGGCTGGAAAACTGGAGACTGGAGACCATTGGAGCTGGGAGCTGGAGGCTGGAGGCTGAATGCTGGACGCTGGTGGCTCAGCCTCTTGGGTGCACGCCGGGATCGACACCGAACCAGGGATAGAGAAAGAAATCATCAAAGAAGATCTTGCGATCCTCGGCATCGGCGATAGCCAGCCCTGCCGCGCGCGCCTTGCCGATGAAGTCCATCGCGCGCGGGCGGTCACCAACGAGCGCCGCCGTGCGGGCGGCGAGCTCGTGAGCGAAGCCCAGGTCGAAATCCTGCATCAGGTCCCGGTGAGCCTCGGTCAGCGACAGGCAGCGGCGCGTGTGGCGCTCGGCCGCCTCCCGATGCCCGAGGACCGTGGAGACGCGGGCGATGAGCCACTCCCCCCGCTGATGGTGCATCGGCGTCCCAGCCAAGAGCCAGTGGTAGCACGAGGCATGCGCCGCGTGGACCATTCGTTCATCGTCGGCAGGGCTTCGATCGGGCTTCTCGAGAAGCCGCCAGACCTCCCCGTGGATCGTCTTGGCCAACGCCTCGTGATCGTTCGTCTCCATCCGGGCCTCTATGGAAGCGTGGGGATCTGGCCCCCCTGCCACACCCACAAGTCGAAAAGGGACGTCAGGTCGCAGCCGCAGGTATCCTGCGCCAGATTCTGGAAGGCCGCCCCGTCGGCGACTCGGTAACGAAACGTCTGGTAATACAGATGCAGGAACTCGGTGAACGCGGCATCGCCCAGCTCGCGCCGCAGGGCATCGAAGAACAGGGCACCTTTCACATAGACAAACAACGCGTACTCGCGTTCATCGGCGTATTCACCGACCCCCAGCCCGATGGGCAAGGTCGGGTCGGGATGGCTGCGCAGCCAGGCCCGCAGGTCACTGAGCATTCCGGTCGCCCGGCCGCTGCGCCCGGCCGCCTCGTAGTACAGCACCTCGGCGTAGGTGGCGGCCCCTTCGTCGAGCCAGGGCTCATGCAGTTGATCGTCGCCGATCAGGCCGTAGAACCACTGATGCGCCACTTCGTGCACCGTCGGCTCGATGACATTCGTACCCCCCAGGGTTCCGATGAACACCAGCCCGGGATACTCGATGCCCCCAAACGCTCCCGGCGCGTCCACCAGGTCGAGCTGCGGATAAGGGTAGGGCCCGACCCGATCGGTGAGCGCCTCGTACTGCACCTGCGCCGCTTCGAGCATCTCTTGCGCCGACTCAGCATGTTCCGGCAGATACCAGGCCCGGAGCTCGACCTGGGCCACCTGGACGGTGGCCGTCTCCAAGGGGCCGAGGGCGAAGGCCACGTCGCGCATGGGTCCCGTCACCACGTGAACCGTCTGCGTGCCATCCGGATTCTCGCTTCGATCGACCTCGATCCCCGAAACGGCCAGGGCCAGATCCCCCGGCGCGCGGATGGCCAGGTCGTACAGGGCGGTCTCGGAGTTCGTGGTGTCGCCCCCCGGCGGCGCCGGTTCGACCTGCCACGCGCCGTCGATGAGCCGCGGCAGGAGCGGATAGAACGTCGGGGCCACCAGAATCCCCTCGGTGATCCCGAATCGTTGAGGCACCTCTCCGCCGATGGGCCCGCTCGTCTCGATGTGGAATGGCAGGCTGATGTCGACCGTCGCGCCGGGAGCGAGCGGCTTCGCCAGCGGCAGACTGAGCGCCAAATCCCCCAACAGCGGCACCGGATCGACGAACGTGCCATCGACCAACGCCGGCCCGGCCCGCATCTCGGCCCGATACTGCGGATCGTTGGGCCACAACATCAACTCGATGTCGCGCAGCGGCGTAGCGAGTGGATTGGTGAACCGGATACGCGCTTGGCCGTCGATCGTCGCCTGCTCCATTCGTGGATCCAGGGCGACTCGGATGTCAAGAGAATAGCGAGTCCAGTCGCGGGTTAGCAGAAGGTCGGCGGCATACTCCGGGCGCAAGCCTCGGACCTGGGGCGTGTCGATGTCGGGCTGGACGGTCAGGGTTGGCTCTAACGGGAGGCGAGTGGGTCTGGGAGTGGCGGAGGGCAGCGCCGTCGGCAAACCGATCGTCGCGCGCGGCGTCCGTCGGGCTCCGCCGAGCCCTTGCAGGACCTGGCAGGCGCATAAGCTGAGGACGATTAAGCCGATCGCGACACGTCGGGCCATGTCCATCCCCGGGGAGAAGCAGAGCCAGGTGGGCGGAACAGGACTTGAACCTGCGACCCCTTCTGTGTAAGAGAAGTGCTCTAACCAACTGAGCTATCCGCCCTGCGTGATTATAGCCCTCACCCCTCAGCCATCAGCTGTCAGCCGTCAGCCATCAGCCCCTGAGCGGAGCGAGCCAGAGGCGAGCAGTCGAAGGGCCAACGCCCGCGCCATCCCTCAATGTCATTGCGGGCCCGGAAAGGGGCGACCGCGGAGCGTCCCGCAGGGAAGCAATCACACCAGCAGTGGGTGGGGGCGCCGCATCTGGAACGGTGAGATTGCCACGGCGGCCTGCGGCCGCCTCGCAATGACGATAGTGATCGGCGTTGGAGGGCTGTCGCCGTTCACGGATCACGGATTGCCCATCGCCTCCCATGCTATAGTCCTTCCCACTCCCCTCGCCATGCTGCCCTTCGCCATCCTGGCCGCGGTTCTCATCGCACTTCTGTATTGGGAGATTTGGGTGTGCGAAGGAGCCCATTTGGGCCGGCGATTCGTCGTTTGGCTGTATCAACTCCTGGCCGGCCGATACGAATCGATCAAGCAGTTCGACCCGGAGTGGGAACGGCATGTTCTCGGTGAGCCTCTGGCGTCCTCCCTGGCCCATCTCGGCCGGGCGCGGGTGTTGGACGTCGGCGCCGGCAGCGCCCGGCTGGCACGCGCCCTGATCCCGGTGGCCCGCGGCGACCTTAAGCTGGTCGCGGCCGAGCCCTCGTCGCGCATGCTGGCGCTGGGTCAGGAGCTGGCGCCCTCCCGATTCCCCTGGCTGAGGGCGTGGGCGGACGCGCTGCCGTTCCCGGGCGGCCTGTTCGACGTGGTTGCGGCGCTCGAGGTCCTCGAGTTCACGCCCGATCCGGGCGCCTCCCTGCGCGAGATGATCCGCGTGCTTCGCCCCGGCGGCCTGCTCCTGGTCAGCAACCGCGTCGGCCCCGAAGCGCCTTGGATTTTCGGGCGCACCGTCCCTCGTTCCCGGCTGGAGGAGTATCTGGCAAGCTTCGGGTTGAACGATATCCACGTTCTGCCCTGGCAGGTCGAGTATGATTTGGCCACGGCCTCCAAGGCCTGACGCCCTCGCCATGCGCATTGTCCGCTTTCGTTCACGCACACGCGCTCCCCTGAGCTGGGGCTGGGTCGATGACGACCACGTCGGACTCATCGACGGATCCCCGTTCCAGGAATTCCGCCGCGAGAAGGCCTCCCTCCCTCTGGCGAGCGTCGAACTCGGGCCGCCGGTGCAACCGGGCAAGATCATCTGCATCGGGCGGAATTATCCGGCGCATGCCGCCGAGCACGGCGCGGAAGTCCCCAGCCTGCCGCTCGTTTTCCTGAAGCCGCCCAGCGCCGTGATCGGGCCAGGGGCGGCCATCCTCCTGCCGCCGCAGTCCACGCGTGTCGAGCACGAAGCCGAGTTGGCGGTCGTGATCGGCGAGGGCGGCCGCTGGCTGCACGCCGAGGACGCCGAGCGGCACGTGTTTGGGTATACGGCCGCCAACGACGTCACCGCCCGCGATCTGCAGCAGAGCGACGGGCAATGGTCGCGCGCCAAAGGATTCGACACGTTTTGCCCGCTGGGCCCGTGGATCGACACCGACATCTCCACCGCCGACCTGCTCATCACCTGCTCGGTCAACGGCCAGATGCGCCAGATGGGCTCGACCCGCGATATGGTGTTCCCCGTCCGACAGCTTGTGGCCTACATCTCGTCCATCCTGACCCTCGATCCGGGGGACGTGCTGCTCACCGGCACCCCCTCGGGAGTCGGCCCGCTCACACCCGGCGACGAGGTGACGGTGGACATCGACGGCCTGGGCCAGCTGACCAACCCGGTCCGCGCCGATCCGCACGGCCTCTAACGCCGTACGCCACGGAGGAATGGAATGGGACTGAAGCCCGATCACTGGATCACCCGCATGGCGCGCGAAAATCGCATGATCGAACCCTTCGTCGAGGACCAGGTGCGCGACGGCGTCATCTCGTACGGCGTTTCATCCTACGGCTACGACATCCGCGTCGCCGACGAATTCAAGATCTTCACCAACCTCTATTCGGCCGTCGTCGACCCCAAGCGTTTCGATTCCTCCTCGATGGTCGACTTCCGCGGGGACGTTTGCGTTATCCCGCCCAATTCCTTCGCCCTGGCGCGGACGGTCGAGTATTTCCGCATCCCGCGCAGCGTGTTGACCATCTGCCTGGGCAAGTCGACCTACGCCCGCTGCGGCATCATCGTCAACGTCACGCCGTTCGAACCGGAATGGGAGGGGTTCGTGACCCTCGAGATCTCGAACACGACCCCCCTGCCGGCGCGCATCTATGCTCACGAGGGCATCGCCCAGGTCCTCTTCTTCGAGGCCGACGAGGTTTGCCGCATCTCGTACGCCGACAAAAAGGGCAAGTACCAGAAGCAGCAGGCGATCGAGCTGCCGCGGCTCTAACCGCCCGACGATGACTGAAGTCCCCACCGCAGCGCCCTCCCCCATTGCCCGCCGGCCCGTCGTGTTGGCGCTGACCGACGATCTATTCATTATTCCAGCGCTGGAAGACGCCGCCCGCTCGTCAGGGCTAGAAATGCGCGTCGTCTCCCGTCCGGAAGAGCTCGGCGCCGGTGGAGCTCCCACCCCTCGCCCGGTCCCCATGACCGAGCCGCTGGAAGGACCCGACGCGGCCATGGTGCGGAGCCTGGTGACCAACCGCCCGGTGTTGATCCTGGTCGACCTCACGCTCCGGGCCGTGCCCTGGGCTCATTGGATCTCCGTCCTCAAGTCGGGAGCGGCCACGCGCCGCATCCCGATTCTGGCCTTCGGTCCTCACGTGGACGAAGGGCCTCTGGCTGAAGCGATCCGCAGCGGCGCCGACCGGGCGCTGCCTCGGGGAGCCTTCCTTGCCGATGTTTCCGGTTGGCTCGAGTCCTTCGCGGCGCGCACCGACGTCCCGGCCCTGGAAGCGGCCTGCCGCGAGCCGATCTCCCCTCTCGGCCGCGATGGGTTGGAGCTCTTCAATCAGGGTCGCTTCTTCGAAGCCCACGAGGTGCTTGAACACGCCTGGATGGCCGAGGGAGATGTCGCCGGACGGTTGTACCGGGTGCTGCTGCAGCTGGCAGTGGCGTACCATCACCTCCGGGAAGACAACCGGCGTGGCGCGTCCAAGATGCTGCTGCGGATCCGGCCGTGGCTCGATCCCCTGCCCGATCGCTGCCGAGGAGTGGACCTGGCAACGGTGCGTCGGCTCGTGAGCGAGATGCAGCAGGCCCTCGACCAGCTTCCCACCGACGCATCCACCAAGACACTTTCCCTCTCCACCCCCTCCGTGCCCTTGGCCTGAGACGGCCGGCGAGGTTCCCATGCATATCGTCCTGGTTCACATCCACGTCCAGCCTGACGCCATCGAGCCGTTCCTTCAAGCCACTGTCGACAATGCCCGTCACAGCCTGCAGGAGCCGGGCGTGGCGCGCTTCGACGTCCTCCAGTCTGTGGAGGATCCGGCCCGCATCACGTTGGTCGAGGTCTACCGACATCCGGACGATGTCGCCCTCCACAAAGAGACCGAGCACTATGCGCAGTGGACGGGAGCCGTCGCCGGGTTGTTGGCCGAGCCGCGCACACGCTCGGTCTATCGGAATGCCTTTCCGGACGATTCGAGCTGGGCTCCGGGATCCTAGATCGCCCGGCCGTTGCGGAGGGAGGAACTGTGGCCGGCGAATCCGCCCCCTTTGAATTCATGACCGCCGGCCGGCTCGTCTTCGGCCGCGGGACAATGTCGCAAGCGGCCCCCGCCGCGGCGGCCTTGGGTGCGCGCGCACTGGTGGTGACCGGTCGGTCCGGCGAGCGTCCCTTGCCTTTCCTGGCAGATCTGGCCGCGCACGGGATCGCCTGCGAGCGGTTCATCGTCCCCACCGAACCGACGCTCGAGCAAATCCGTGAAGGCCTCCGGCTCGCTTCCGACCACGGCGCGCAGGTGATCCTGGGTTTCGGCGGGGGCAGCGCCCTCGACGCGGCCAAAGCTGTTGGGGTCCTCGCCGTCCATCCCGGCGATCCCCTCGATTACCTCGAAGTCATTGGAGGCGGGCGGCCCCTCGAGGGACCGGGGCTGCCTGTGATCGCCCTCCCGACGACGGCCGGCACAGGCACCGAGGTGACGCGCAATGCTGTTCTCGCGTCCGCGGGACACCGGCTCAAGGTGAGCCTGCGCAGCCCCTGGATCCTTCCCCGCCTGGCGATCGTCGATCCCGAGTTGACCTTTGGGATGCCTGGGGAGTTGACGGCCCGCTGTGGGTTTGACGCGCTGGCTCAGCTCGTCGAGCCCTATCTCTCGCTGCGGGCCAATCCGTTGACCGACGCTCTTTGCCGCGAAGGGATGCTGCGCTCCGCCCGGTCCTTGCGCCGGGCATTCTTCAGCGAGGATCCAGCCGCCCGGATCGATCTTTCGCTGGCCGCCACACTCTCCGGAATGGCCTTGGCGAACGCCGGACTCGGAATTGTTCATGGGCTGGCCTCGGTGATCGGCGGCCTGCTGTCGGCGCCTCACGGAGCGATTGTGGCCCGCCTGCTGTCACCGGCGCTGCGAGTCAACCTCGAAGCCCTTCGCCGACGGCAACCTGAAAGCCCTGCCTTGGAGCGCCTGGCGAACATCGGCCGCTGGCTGGCTGGCGACCCGCGGCCGGAAGCGGCGCCGGAGTGGACCGGGGCGCTGGCCGAGGACCTGCGGATCCCGCGCCTTTCGGATTACGGACTGACCTCGGAGATGATCCCGCAGGTCGTCGAGGGCTCGGCGCGTGCCAGCAGTACGCGCGCCAATCCGATTGCCCTCACCGACGACGAGATCGGCGCTGTTCTTCAGGCCTCACTGTAAGTCGAAGCGATAGAGCCGAACGAACCTAGGTTGCTCCCGCCGCAATCAAACCGAGGAGTTCGAGCCGGCGGCCCACGGCCCGCCGTGTCCCATACGCCTGCGCTCGCTCTAGACCTCGTTCCCGCAAAGCTCCAGCAACCGATTCCTCAACCAGCAGGGTCAGGACCGCCGCCCCCAGGGCCCGCGTGTCGGAAGGCGGTACGAGGTACGCCGCCGTTCCGGCCACGGCCGCCGCAACAGCGGACGACTCGGCTGCCAAAGGGACCCCCGACGCCAGTGCCCAGCGGAAGATCTGGGGGGTCGAGACGTCGCCGGCGTGCAGTAGAACGCGGGCGCGACGATAGATGCCGGCCACGTCCGGTTCCTCATCGAAGCCCACGCATTCCACCGACTCGCCGATCCCTAGTCCTTCCGCCTCCCTGCGAGCCGTCTCGGCCCAAATCGCGGTTGGGCAAAGCAGCCTCAACCTG
>Ga0214473_10009775_pt1 | contig 11321 bp, 8 predicted proteins | sample RVTome_7_FD_203509 | JGI IMG/M metagenome (GOLD analysis project Ga0214473, IMG submission 203509) | Soil microbial communities from uranium-contaminated site in the Upper Colorado River Basin, Wyoming, United States - RVT98D197 | ecosystem: Environmental > Terrestrial > Soil > Contaminated >...
ACACCTTCCACCCGGCCCGCGCCAGCCGATAGCAGACATCGACCTCTTCGGTGTACATGAAGTAGTCTTCATCCAGCAACCCGACCTCGTCGAGCGCGGCCCGCCGCAGCATGAGCGAGGCCCCCTGAACCACGTCGACCGGCCGCGGGGACAAGGAGGCCCACGCTTGCAACGGGTAAGCCGACCGTGGCTGCACGGCGTCAAGCCACAACAACCGCCATAGTTCCCGCGCCAGGCCCGGCATGGGGAAAGCGGAGGCCTGCAAGGTGCCGTCCGGATTCAGAAGACACGCTCCAGCCGCGCCGGCACGAGGTTCCTGCTCCAGGAAATGGACCAGATGGTGCAACGCCCCGGGATAGAGCTCGGTGTCCGGGTTCAGCAAGAGCAGAAAGGTCCCCTGCCCGGCCTGGATCCCCTGGTTGTTGGCCCGGGCGAACCCGACGTTGTGGAGGTTCGCCAGCAGCCGCGTCGCCGGAAACTCCGACCGCAGCAAATCGACGCTTCCATCGGTCGAGGCGTTGTCGACAACGATGGTCTCTACCTCCCCCCAGGGGAAATCCCCCTGCTGGGCGGCGATCGACGCCAGGCATCGACGCAGCAGGTCACGCGTGTTCCAGCTGACGATGAGGATGGAGAGGATCATGCGCCAGATGTCCCCTCGCCGACGGCCATCGCCGACGACCGGCGAGCTGCGGCATACACCTCCTCCAAACGGCCGGCCATCGCCCCCCAGTCATGATGCTGCTCGACGTAGCGGCGGCCGTTATGACCCAGGCGGCGGCGTAGGGGCTCGTCGCCGAGGACTTTCAGGATCGCCGCCGAAAATGCTTCGGGCGTTTCGGCGATCATGATTTCCTGGCCGGAAGCGACGGTGAAAGGCGAGGCCGCCTGGGGCGTGGCGATCACCGGGGTCGCACAGGCCATCGCCTCCAGAACCTTGTTCTGGACTCCCACGCCGTAGACCAGAGGCGTCACCGCCGCCGTCGCGCGCCGGAGGTAAGGGCGGAGGTCGGGCACTGTCCCGGTTACCGTCACGAAACCCGGCCGGATCCTTTCCAGGTCGCGCACTTCTCGTGTCGGTGACTTGCCGGCCAGGACGACGCGGACTTTCGGGTGAGAAGCCCAAACCAGCGGCATGATCACCCGCACGAGCTGGACTGCCGCCGCCACATTGGCGTGATAGCTCATCTTTCCGGTCAACAAGATCTCTTCCGCCTCCCGGGCGGCCTCGCCCGGGGCGAAGAAATCGAGGTCCACGCCATTCGGGATCACGGTCACGGAGGGCGACGGCCCTGTCCCTCCGGGGCGGGTCAGCCGTTCGAGGGCGTCGGCGTCTTCCTGAGAGGTGGCCAGCACCCGAGAGAACCGCCGCACCAGACGGCCTTCCCAGCGGCGCGTCCGCGGGAGTTCAAGAAGCGCGATCACCCGCCGCAGGGCGGAACGGTTGAAGCGAAGGGTTCGCTCGAACAACAAGCTGATGCAGTCCACACTGTCCCAGACGACGGGAGGGATCCCCGTCCCGGCAGAAGGCAAGGAGGCCAGCGCCATTCCATAGCAGGCGCTGCGCAGGTGTTCCAGGTGGATCGCGTCGGGCGAAGGCGCAACCGCAAGAGCCTGGGCGATCTGGCGGAACAGGTCCTCACTCCAGCTGTAGGCGGCTTGCAGCGGCCCGTCGCGGGCCGCGGCACCCAGCAGATTCCGGGCGACGTTTGAGCGCGTCAGGCGAGCGGTAAGAATTTTGATCCCTTCCTCGCTCAGCCTTCGTTGGTTCTCCAGGTCCTCCGCCGTTTCCCACGGAGCCGCGAGGGTGACGGCGTGGCCGCGACGCGCCAAGTTGAGGGCGATGTTGAAGGAACGGGTCCGAATCAAGCTCGGCGTGTAGGGAATCACCAGAAGGAGGTTCAGGAGGAGCTCCCTGCCGCCGCAACCCCAGGGCGCGGCCGGTCCTCAGCCCGAGGGCAGCCCGTCGGCATCGGCGCTGGCCGGAGTGACAGGCTCGGCGCCGGCTGGCGGCGAACGGCGAGGGCGCAAGGCGCGTAGGCGTTCGCCGACGCGACGGGGGAGGCCGCGTGCCCAGCGGTTCAAGGCCTCGATGACCTCTTCGGCCGAGTCGGGGGTCTCCACGGCGCCCGGCCGGCGGTAGTAGGAGGCGTAGTAGCTCGGCCGCCGGGTGACGCCGTTGACGACGACTCCCAACGCCGGAATGCCGATCGACTGGATCATCCGTTTCATTTCCTTGATGCCATCGAGCGGCGTCTTGCCGATCCGGACCACGCCGACGACGGCGTCGACCCGGCTCGCCAGGGGAATGGCGTCGGCCACGAACGTCGGCGGCCCGTCGACGACGATGACGTCCGCCACGGCCTTGAGATCCTCCAGGATTTTCGCCAGTCCCGGATTCTGGAAGAGCCCCGGCACTTCCTGGGCCGTCATGCCGGCCGGCAGGATGTAGAGCTGGCGGCGGAAGGGGGAGATCAAGAAATCCGTGGCGGATCCTCCTTCGAGGAGCAGCTCGCTCAGGCCTTTCCGATCGGGATAGACCCGCGCCGGTCGGCGAAAATCGGCTTCGATCAGGACGACCATCCGCTCCGGCGTAGCCCATGTCAGCGCCAGGTTCAGCGCGACGGTGGATTTCCCTTCCGACACCGACGCCCCAGTGATCAAGAGGGTCTTGATCGTCTTCCCGACCCCGGCCAGCTCCAGGTTGGATTGGAGAATGCGAAAAGAGTCGGCGAAGCTCGACCGGGGGTCTTCCAGAATGTGGCCTTCCGGGGAAACGCCTTGGGCGACGGTCTCGATCTCTCCGATGACCGGCCAGCCCAGAGCCCGGTTCACCTCATGTGTTCCGGCGACACGCCGGTCGAGGAATTCGATGATGTAGGCCGCCACGATCGCCAGGGCGGCCCCGAGGGCCATGCCCAACAAGACGCTCAGTACGCGGTTGGGGCCGCCCGTTCTCCGCGGAATCTCGGCCGCTTCCAGGACGGTCAGGGTGTTGATGGCGCCCTGCGACGTCCCCGAGACCATGCTGGCGTACGTCCCCTGGAGGGTCCTCAGCTTCTCGTCCAAGGCGGCAATCTGCCGCTCCGTGTCGGCGATCTCCCTGGCCCCGACCAGACCCCCGAGCTGCTCCTCCAGGGACAGGATCTCATCCTCGGTCGTCGTGATGTCGATCTGCAGGCGCGAGAGCTGGCCGTCGATAAAAGCGGCCCGCTCCAGGTCGCTGCCGCCGGCATTGGTCGGGGTGCGCAGAATCAACTGGTTGGCGAGCTCGCTCGCAACGGCCGCCGCCCGAGCCGGGTCGCTGTCCCGCACCCTGATTTCGAGGATCTGGGTGTTGGGCAACGCCGCGATGGAGTACTCCGGGAGGGCCGTCAGTCCCAGCGCTTCCTGGGCCGCACGCCGGACCGGTTCACGCGTCCCCATGTCGGCATAGAACTTCGCCAGCTCCTGCTCGAGATAGAACTGGCTGGAGATCGGATTGGGGTTGTTGATCGATTGCCCGATCATGAGGGTGGTGGCCGCGGTGTAGGCTGGACTTTGGCCGATGGTCGCGATCAGGGTCGACACCCCGGCGACCACCGCCGCCAGCCGGATCAGTTTCCACCACTTGAAGATCGGACTGAAGTAGATTCGCCATTCCATTCCGTGTCTCACTCTCTTACCGGGGCATTCCCCGCGGGTCGGCGGACGTCGTCGTCCGGGAGGCCGGGAGGCGGTGGAACCGAGCGGCCAGGTCGACCAGCGCCATCCCGGCGAACGGGAGCAGGACGGCATCCACCGGAAGACGATAGCGGATCAGGGACCAGGACAGAAGGTGGATCAACGTATAGACGGAGGCAAAGACGAGCAGCAGGACGGCGCCGGGGGGCCGGGGCCGTCCGCCGGGCAGTCGGTCGAGGACTGTCAGGACCACTCCGTACAACATGACCGGCCACAGTATTCCAAAGCTCCCGACGCGAGAAACGTTGCTGATCGGGGAGCTTTCCGGCGAGGGCCAGAACATGAAGTACGCCGGGATACGGCTGGCCGAGAGCAGGACGTAGCGCAGCGGGTCGTCGAGCACGAACCCGATTCCCCGGCGCAGGAGCTCCTGGTCGAGGGCAGCCTCGTTCAGGCCGCGCAACTCCGGAGGAATCAGCTCGGCGTAGGTGGCGGTCTCGGGGGACAGGATCGGCTGGAACTTGGTCCCGTAGATCGGATGATTCGCCCAGTAGAAGGCGAAGCCGGCGTTGGTGTTGAGCAGCACCGGCTGCCCGAAACGCTGGTAGTTGAAGGCGGTGATCGGCAGGATCACCAAAGCTACAACGCCGCCGGCCAGGGCTAGGTGGCGCAACACCCATCGAGAGCTTCTCCCGTGCGCGGCAGTCTTCCAGATCCAAAAGAAGAGGAACGGCACGAAGAGCAGGATTACCTGCCTGAGCAGGGCGGCGGCGGCGATCGTGAGCCCGAGTCCCAGGGCCCAGGTGGGTCGCGCGGCGGCTGCCTCCCCCGTTGTCGATCCGGCCAGGCGGATCGACAACCAGAGCATCGCCAGAATGACCACCAGGTACCACGACTCGGTCATGAGGGCCGGCGCGTAGTACACGAAGTACGCGTAGAGCGCCGCCAGTCCGGCGGCCGCCAACCCGGCCGTCGAACCGAACAGGCGCCGGCCCAGCGCGAACGTCAGCCACGGCAGCAGAATCCCGGTCAAAACCGCCTGGATCAGGCGCGGCCCCATCGGGGACGGTCCGAACAATCGATAGATCAGCAACAGACTGCCCGCGTAGAGGTAGCTCCAATGGGCGGTGGGGGCTCCGGCTCGAGTCATCGGCCACCAGGGCTCGCCGAAGGTAAATCCATGGCCTTCCAACAAGCGGAGCGCCAGGGTGTGATACGACACCTGGTCCGCCGTCCCCGGATCCCCGGCCAGGTTTGTCCCGAGGTACAACGCGGTGGCAATTCTCAACGCGACCGAGATCGCCAGAATCAACGCCAGAGTCGTCCGCCTCCGGTGGTCTGGCGCGCTCATCGGGCGACCACCGAGCTCGCCGACGGCTCCATCCGGGCGGCGATGGCCTCCTGGTAGGCCTCTTCGAGGCGCCCCAGGACCTTTCGTCGGTCGTAGCGATCCTCGACCAACTGCCGCCCGGCCGCCCCCAAGCGGCGTTGCCGTTCCGGATCGCGGAGCAGGGCGACTACGGCCGCCGCGAAATCCTCCGGAGAATCTGCCACCAGGAGATCGAGGCCGACCCGGGCGTCGATCCCCTCCAGACCGATGGTGGTCGTCACGATCGGCATCGCCCGCGCCAGACCTTCGAGGATTCGGACCCGCATCCCACTCCCGGCCAGGACCGGGACGACCATGACGGCCGTGCGCTGGAGCAAGGGGGTCAGATCGGCCACGTACCCCTTCACCGAGACGACGTCCGGCAATACCTGCTCCATTCGCCGGATATCGCGCGGAGGGTTCTTGCCGACAATCGAGAGCCTGGCGCCGGGCACCGCCTGCCGCACCCGCGGGAGGACTTCATGGAGGAACCAGCGGATGCCATCGGCGTTGGGCGCGTAGTGGAGGGAGCCCAGCGTCAATAGGGCACCGGGTTCAGGTCGCCGGTCAAGCGGCTGGAGGTCCTGGGTGTCGACGGTGATGGGGACGACTCGGATGCGGGGCATCTGGCTGACCCGGCCATGGCCACGGGCGGCCTCCAGCAGGTCGGTCCGGTCATGGTCGGTCACCGCCACAGTCAGGTCGAAGCTTCTCACGATCTGACCCTCATAGCGGCGGAGACGGGCGGCCTCCAGGGCCAGCAGGGGACGGATCAGGGGCGCCGCGCGGGTCCCACTTCGATTGACGATGGTCCAGGTCGCGTTGTGGGCATCGAAGACCCGCAATGGACCCCGGCCGTCTGCGGGCGGCGCCAGGAACTGGGTCATCGTCAACTGGTCGGCATGCAGAATGTCGAAGTCCCGTTCGCGACGGACGGCCTCGACCGCCCGCCGCATGGCGGGCTTGTCATCGCGTTCCACCAGGAACGGCCGTCCGCTGATGTGGGAGTGGCACCAGGCCACCAGGTCGGAGGCGCGCGACCGGCGCAGCCCGACCGGCACCACTTGCTCGCACAACGGCTCGACCACCGGCAAATGGCGTACCTCTTCATGACGGACAAAACTCATCAACGTGACCTGGTGACCAAATTCGGCGAGATGACGCAGCGTGCTCCACAACTTCACGCGCGGCCCCGCGTCGGGGGGAAAAGGCAGGACCTGGGTAAGCAGAAGAACGCGCATCGGTCAGGCGGCGGGCGGAGGCCGCGTGCCGTCCGGCGCGGGGCTCGCGGAGGAAGAGGTCTCTCGGAATGGATAGATGCGCTCCAGGCCAACGGCCGCGCCCAGGAACATCCAGGCAAGGATCCCGGCCCGCAGCCCCTCCATGCCGATGTTGTAAACGAACGGGATGAGCCAATCGCCGAGCATGCCGGCCACCACCATCCCGGCCAGGCCGGCTAGAGCGCTGTCCGCATAGGCGCGCGGGAAACCTTCCGGCACGCGGTCGCGTTCGCGCCACAGGACGCGGCCGATAGTGGCGAGGGACCACAAGAAGCATCCCAGCCCAGCCAACCCTGTTTGAGCGAGCATGTCGACGTAGTTGTTGTGGGAGTTGAAACTCACCGAGTAGCCGAGGATGTCGAAGAGCGGGGTGTAGTTGTAGTAGTTCGCTGGGCCCAGTCCCAGGATTGGATTGACACGGACGATCTGCAGGAGGATGCGCCATGCTTCGAGGCGCGTTTCCAGGCTGTAGGGATTATCCCCTCCCATGAGGATCCCTTGTATTCCCTGCGGGGCAAGGATGGCACCTACGAGAAGGACGACCACCCCGATGAGCAGCCAGCGCGGCCGCCGGGTCGCCAGGATCGTGCCGATGACGACCAGCCCTGGAAGCCACCCCGAGGTCCACGATTGGCGGTCGATGATCGTGAAGTAGATCGCGCCCAGTGCCACCAATCCGCAGGCGAGGCGCCAGCGCCGGGGAAGATCCCGGTTTAGCAACGCCTGGCCGGTCCCCAGAGCCACGATCCAGATCCAGAAGGTCGCGTCCAACACCGCCCGTTGGAAGAGGCCGGTCGCCTCTCGACGCAAGGAGGGCACGAGCATCATCGAAATGAACACTGCCCCCAGCCCGATAAAGAGGTAGACCATCCACTGCAGCGGCCGTAGCGACTCCAGCCGCTGTGCGGCGAGCAAGAAGGCTGCCGCCGAGAGGAGGATGATCCCCAGCCCGCCGAGTTGAGCCAAGAGCGGCGCCGGCCGCGCCACAAACCAGGGAAGCTGGCCGAAGCCCAGGGCCAGGATGCTCACGCCGACGAGCGCCAAGAGCGGCAACGTGGTCGGCGAGACGTCCAGTCGCAGCTCGGCTCGTCCGACGGCCAGGTCGACGGCCCACAGACCGAGGGCGACCGCCAGGAGCAAGATCGAGGCGTTGATCCCGGTCTGGGTGCCGGTCCCCACAGAGAACGGAACCAGCATTCCAACGATGACGGCCAAAGGAAACACGAGCCCCGGCCAGCGCAGCAGGATCACCAGGGCGCCCAGGAGCAACGGGGATCCCAGAACAAGCCAGGCGGCCCGCTCCCCCAAGGCCGCGGCCGGCACCAGGATCAGCGAAGCGAGCAGCAGGAGGACGATCACGCCGATACGGAGGCTGACGCCCGGACGCGCTGCGATCGACTCCTGGAATCGCCCTGCCCATTCCCGGACCGTCATGGCATCTCCACCAGGGACTCGACTCTGCTGCGGAAGGCGTTGCCGATGTCGGCCCAGTCGTACGTCTGTCGGATGCGAGCGTAGGCCCGCTCGGCCAGCTCTCGGCCAAGATCCGGCTGTCGCAGCAGGCGAATGGTCTCCCGCGCAAAGTGGCCAGGCGCATCGGCGATCAAGAGGTGGATCCCGGGGTCGAGCTCCAGGCCCTCGGCGCCTTTGGTCGTGCTGACGACCGGCGTGCCCAGGGCCATCGCCTCCAGGATCTTCAAGCGTGTGCCCGCCCCCTTGCGCAACGGGACCACGCTGGCTGCGCTGCCCGCCACGGCCGGCCGGATATCCTCGAGATACCCTGTCAACGTGACATGTCCGTTCGACGTCGGCAGCGTCGCTCCCCCGGTGCGACCGGTGATGACGAGGCGGGCCGAGTCCTCCTCGGCCAGAACCTGCGGGAAGATCCTTTCCAGGAAGTAGCGCATCGCGTCGAGGTTGGGCTCGTAGGTCAGCGCGCCGGTGAAGACGAGCTGCGTCGGCCGACGCGGGTCCCCGGTTGGACGGTTGTATTCCAGGTCGACTCCATTGGGCACGACTTCGATTCGGTCGGTGCCGCCGGCGATCTCCGCCGCCAGGCGCTCGGCGTCGCGCCGGGAGGTGACCAAGCACAGGTCGAAATCGCCGAACAGGCCGCTCTCGTAGGCGCGGAACTTGCGGTAGGCGAGGTAGCGGCGGAGCCGCGCTGCCCATCGGGTTTCCTGACGGTAGGCCTCGCCCAGCATGCGCGCCGTCAGGTTGTCCACATCGACGACATGCCGCGCGGCGGGCACCTGCCGGACGTAGGGGGCAGTGACGAAGGTCAGCGCCACAACTACCTCCGGCTTCCAGGCCGAGCCGACTTGGCGCACGCGGGCCTCCATTTCAGGAGAGTAGCCGGCCACGACCGCCCGCGGTAGCTTCGAGAAGACACCTTGCCAGCGATTCGACTCGAGATCGGCGAAAGGCTTGCGTCGAACGATCTCGAGCTGGGCGCAAAGCTGACCCACATGGTCGATCCAGGCCGGCTGCAGTGGCTGATCCTCGAACGAGATCAGCGCCACGTCGTGGTGGCGGGCCAGGGACCGCAGAAGGTGGTAGGCGCGGATCTTGCTCCCCTGGTCCGGGGGATAGGGAAACCACGTCGAAAGAAATAGGATCTTCATGACGCGGGTTCGTCCTCGAAGAAGGCTTCCCACGGGCTTCCGCGGAACCGCCGTTGGAGCTCCGGGTAGTTGGCGATGGCCTGCGCCAGGGGGAGGCGCGCCTGCCGGTGTGTCTGGGGGACCAGCGTTCGGCGCGGCAGGCCAAGGAACATCTCCAAGCGGTCGACCTGCCGTTGGGTCGCCTCGACCAAGTCCTCATAGTAGATCTTGAGCATGGCCTGTCCGTCGAAGTATTCGTCGGCGGCGGCTTCCCAGGTCCGCGTCTGCTCGAAATCCCGCAGGCAAGCGCTGTAGTCCAGTTCGATTGGGCGATAGTCCTCAGGTTGGCCGGAGGCGTTCACCCAACGATCGCTACGCTCGGCCTGCGCCCGCGAGAGATGGGTCCGCAGGATGTTCCTGCGTTTGAGGTGAATCACATGCAGGCCTGGCCGCGTTTGGAGATGGGGCCAGATCCGTGCCCAGGGTTCGGCCCGGGCGTGGTAGTAGAAGAGTTTGAAGCCGAGCGCCCGCACCGCGAGCGGTTGCTCGCTGAAGACGTACGTTTCCAAGAAGGCCACTGGATCCTGGCGGTAGACGTCTGCCGCCTGGGCCGGTGCCGTCGGTCGCTCGGTCCCCCACTCGATGGCGGCCGGGTTCTTCAGGATCTCTCCCAGGATGATGACCTGAGGGTGGGAGCCCAGCAGGCCGCGCAGGAAATTCGATCCGGTCCGGGACCGACCCACGACGACGAAGGGCACGTAGTCCTGGTGCAGCCGCGACGAGCCGGTCCGTTTCGCCCACCAGCGGGCGGCGTCCTGCCACAGGCGTTGGCCCCCCAACGCGGCGCGCCGGGTCAGAGGCTCGCCGGGGACGAGAGGCCCAGAGGAGGTTGGCACGACTGGCGCCGCCTCAGGCGGGTCTCATGCCCCAACGGTGGCGCAGGAAGTCGAGCGCTCCCTGCCACATGGCCTGCCGATGCGCACCCATGGCAGCGCGCCATCGGGGGAGCAGGCTCCACGAGAGGCTGTTGCGGGCGATCCAGCCGGCGGCCGTCAACCAGGCCAGCATCGGCGCCCGGTGTTTGCCCAGCATCATCAGCCAATTGCGGGTCCAGTAGTAGGTGACGTTGGGGGCCGGTCGATAGTCGACTTGAACGCCTTTGTGCCAGATCTTGGACTGGGGGACGAAGACGATGCGCCAGCCTGCGCGGCGCGCCCGCAGGCACCATTCGGTTTCCTCCCAGTAGTAGAAGAAGCGTTCGTCCAGACCACCGATCTGTTCGATCACTTCCCGCCGGACCAGCAAGGCGCAGCCGGAGATCCAATCGACTTCCTGAACGGCGGTGTACTGGCCGTGGTCCGGCTCGTTCAGGCCACGATGGGTCGAGCGCCAGCGCCGATCGAGCAGCCCCCCGGCCGATTGGATAACCGTCGGCGCTTCATGGTGGTAGACCATCGGTCCGGCGATCCCGATCGTCAGATCGTCCTGGACGGCGGCGACGAGCCGGGCTAGGCTTTCGGGCGCCACAACGACGTCTTCGTTCAGCACCAAGACCCACGCCGCCCCCCGGCCCAGGGCTGCCTGCAGCCCCAGGTTGTTGTTGCCGGCGTACCCCAGGTTGCGCGGCAGCTCCAGAATGTCGACCTCGGGAAAGCCGGCGCGGATGGCCTCGACCGATCCGTCGCGGGAGGCATTGTCCAGCACCAGAATGTCGGGACGGACTCCGACGCTGGCCCGGAGCGATGCCAGGCAGGTCAGGGTATCGTCGCGCCGGTCGGTATTGAGGATGATGACGGTGATGCGAGGCAGCATGGCGTCTCGGTGGGGGGCGGGTCAGCCGGCCCAGGCCTGCGGGAAGTTCTTGTGCACTTCGATGGCATCAAACGTCTGGCTCTGCCGGGCGCCGTGCTGCCGGACCCAGGCGGCCATGCGCGTCAGCCCTTCATCCAGCCGACGCGGCGTGCGCCGGCCGAAGACGCGTTCGACCTTGGCGTGCGACGAATAGGCATTGACCACCTCGCTGCGCGCCGGCAGGTGGACGATGTCGGGCGCCACCCCCATGGCCTGCGCCACGGCCTGGGCCAGTTCATTAACCGTGTAGGGTTGATCGGCGCCGACGTTGAAGACCTGGTTGAGGGCCGCCGGGGTGGCCGGCGCCTCGACCATGATCGGAATGATGTCCTCGATATAGCTGAAGGCGCGCGTTTGGTTGCCGTCACCGAAGACGGTCATCGGCTGCCCTTGCAGGATCTGGTTCATGAAGATGCCGACGACGTTGCGGTACTTGTCGCCGATGTTCTGCCGTTCGCCGTAAACGTTGTGCGGCCGGAAGATGACATAGTCCAGGCCGAACATCGCCCGGGCGATGGCCAGTTCCTGCTCGACGGCGAGCTTGGCGATGCCGTA